>Ga0070731_10001306_pt1 | contig 26254 bp, 28 predicted proteins | sample Coa_R1_2_FD_66448 | JGI IMG/M metagenome (GOLD analysis project Ga0070731, IMG submission 66448) | Surface soil microbial communities from Centralia Pennsylvania, which are recovering from an underground coalmine fire - Coalmine... | ecosystem: Environmental > Terrestrial > Soil > Unclassified ... | reverse complement strand
ACGAATTGCACCAGTTCATGGCTCAGGAATGGCAGCCGGACTTCGCGGCCGTGGGTCATCGAATTCCGGTCGGCATATCGAAGAAGTTCCTCCAGCCCGGATTGGCAGGTGTTGAAATAGAGAATGTCGTTCAACTTAAATACGATCGGCTTGAAAATTGACTGCCGGTCCAGGTATTCGTTTCGAAACTCAGCCTTGATATCGCTAAAATGAGCGAGCTTTCTCTTTTCCCTTTTTTCCAGCTGGTAGGTCGCCTGCGCTGGGAACCACGCTGCAAAAACATTCATGGCGCTCCACCGAAAAACCAGTTGATTTCGTGCCAGGGCTTTTTTTTCCGACATGAATTTTTTTGATCGAGAGGAAATCAGTTCCTGGAGATACCAGTGTACATATTTGGTATATCCCGCAAGAGTTTCGTCGGCGCCCTGGCCGTCGAGCAAAACTTTCACGCCTCGCTGGCTTGCCGTCTCGAACACTTTATATTGGGCAAACACGCTGGACGAAATAAAAGGGATCTCCTGGTGAAAGCAGAGTTTCCCGAAATCGATTACCAATTCATCGGATGTTGGCTTCACACTACAAGCCTCAAGATGAAATGCTTCAGCGGCGTGGCGGATGTAGTTTGATTCGTCAAATTCAAATCCCGGGAATACAGCAGAGAATGCGGGTATTTCCTGATCCGGTCTCAGTCCACGGATTGTAGCCGCAACCGTTGAGCTGTCGAGTCCGCCGCTTAACGATGTACCGAGCCTCACATCGCTGCGTAGTCTTTTTTTTACCGAATCTGCCAGTAAGGCGCTGAATTGCTCAATAGCAGCCTCCTCTTTGATTTTGTTTTTTGCTTCCTTGTCACAATCCCAATAACGGCGGATTTCGATTGAAAAATCACTTAGCCGGAACCGTAGGCAGTGCGCAGCCGGAAGCGAAAAAATATCCTGGAAGAATGTGATGGTATTGTCCGCGGGAGTATGCGCCTGACCTAGTACGAGATAATTTAGGAGGAGGGGGTTATTCACACGTTTGTCAATCCCCGCTGCCCAGAGTCCCTTGGCTTCAGAAGCAAAACAGAACCGGCGGTCATCTGCCGCGTAAAAAAAGGGTTTTTCGCCGAAGCGGTCGCGCGCGCAAAAAAGCATTTGTTCTTCCTCGTCCCAAATAGCGAAAGCAAACATCCCGTCAAAATGGTCCAGACAGCCCGATCCCCAGTAATCATAGGCCGCAAGAATCACTTCAGTGTCCGAATGCGTCCGGAAGGAAAAATCCTGCTTGATCAGTAGCTCCTTCAATTCAAGGTAGTTGTAAATTTCACCGTTATGGATAATGGTGAAACGACCACGGTGATGCATAGGTTGGGCGGCAGCGTCTGAGAGGTCAATGATCGACAGTCTGCGATGTCCAAGCCCGACGCGGCCGGAAGAGTTGATCCAACACGCTTCGCCATCGGGCCCCCGGTGGGCCAGCGCGGTCGTCATTTTTTTTAAATTGATCTCCCCGACCGCCGAAACATCCTGGGAGATAATACCCGCAATCCCGCACATAATTGTAAATATCGACGTTCCGTTCTAGATCGAAATAAAAAACTTGTCTTTTTATTCACTGCCTAATTCATGCAGCTTTAGCAACGCGAATTGTTTCACGCCGGGAAAAAAATCTTCATAACATGAACGCAGCTCTTCGTAGCGCTCCTCAAAAATCGTGCAGGCCGGGCGATGATCATCGATGTAAAGCGCACGCCTTGCAAGCCCTCCAAAGCTCCTGCAGATACGATCGCGGCGGCGATAATTCAGCAGCCAGTTTTCGGTCCTCATGTAATAAAAAAGTTGTCGGAACCTGTCCGGGAAAATCGCTTCATCTTTCTGAAGGCGCTCGTAGGTGCGTAGAGAAAAGCCGTCGAGTTCGGCCCCGGGAAATTCACCGGCGTCGACTGCGAGGAAGTGGTCGTAAACAATATCCATGAATGCTCCGGCATACAGGCCGTATCGATCCCGGAAATATGCTTTTCCCCGCCGGGTTGCTGCGTGAATGTCAGTAAAATTGTCAATAAAGCGGTGGAGGCTGATGCCTTGTTGGATTCTCGCGGAATAGCTAAATTTTTTTTTGCCCTTCACGAAGTCGCTGATGATGTTACCGGTCAGGATGCCGGGCTGCTCGAAAGAGAGATATGCGTGAGCAAGATAATTCAAGGCTCAGCTGTTTTCGTGGATAAATAAGCCGAGATCTTTGACTAGCTGCGCATCCAGAGGCAGGCTCCCATCTGTATATGTCTTATAATTCTCGTCTTTGCAATCTGGTCCTGCATCTTTCAAAGTGTGCGTCATCGAAGGAATAATGTCAAGCTTGCTCTTTGGGTCGCCTTTGTGCAGGTTTTCTGCATCGAGCACCTTTACCTGGATGTCGCATGCACCCTGGACGACTAGCGCCGGGCAACGTAATTGTGCCATTACTTTTTCGGGGTCATATTTAAGCCAGGACATGATATAAGGCTGGATGTTCGGACGAAGAAGCGCCCTGAGACTTACTGGAACGCTGTCCACTGCATGCCCTGCCTTCAGAGCGTCAAAAATTGAATCCACCTTTTTACGAATGCCTTCAGGTTGGGCGCTGAGTTGCTCGTCGATCACCACATCGATGGGGCGCCCTGCCCCGCTTAAGGAGATAAAACCCCTGACAGGGCGACGGCTGCTGGCGACCATGCCAATCAGTGAGCCCTCGCTATGTCCGACAAAAAAAATTTTGGAATAGCCCAGGCTGTCATGGAGATAATCGTATATAGCCAGCGCATCGTCAATGTAGGTTTCGAAGCGTAGATTGGCCTCTCTAAAATTCTTCATCATGCTTTTGCCGACTTCACGCTTATCGTAGCGGAAACTCGCAATGCCATCCGCGGCGAGGGACTCGGCGAGCAACTTGTAGGAATTTGGGCTGATACCCAGGGTGCTGTTGCCATTTCTGTCTGTCGGCCCGGAGCCGGCTATAATAATCGCAAGCGGTTGATTACCAATTTTTTCGCTTGAGAGCAGGGTGCCGGCGATTATGCATTCTTTGGCAGGGATAGAGATCACTTTTCCGGAAGAATCAGCCACACTAATGGCATTTTGACCGAAGGCTGCTGCTATAGCGAAAGCGGAAGGGGCCAACGACATAAAAATTTTTATCATGGCTGGGGGGCGTTTTTTTTGAAGTACAAGTAGGAATAGATAATAGGCACAAGGACGATGATTGCCATGATGATAATAAAACAGACGTCTGCAACCTTTTCCGGGAGAAGCAGTGTAAGCAAAGTAATCAGGATTCCTCCGATAAACCAAAGTTTACCACCTAACTGATGAGTCGCTCGCCAGTTGGCCGGGTCTTCAAGCGTCCAGGGTACTTTGATGCCGACGAAATAGTTGGGTTTGATGCTGTGCATGAGGTTACCGATATACATGAAAAAAAGGCCCAGGAGGGGAAAAAGGATGTGCAAAGTGAACGAGCCGCGCTCGGATGCATATATAATGGTAATATTCAGCGCGGCAAACAAAACGACGACGGCAAACCCAATCTTCTGGAAGGTCTCAGGAGATTGTTTTGCGGTTTTTTTCGGATCGATGCGCCCGAGGTTGGTCACCAAAAAATAAAGACCGATGGCAACAAGCGCCATGGCGCCACAGGCAAAGGGGAGGTATGATTTGCTGCCGTATGAATCGGCTTTCCCCTGCCATCCGAAATGTGTCGGTACGGATTCAGGGAGCCGGTCAAAGACGAATCCCAGGTAAGCCAGCGGAATTAGCGAGACCAAAACGGTCAAAAGGATCAGGACTATATTTTTTTTCATATCAGTTTGTTTGTTCGATGCGAAAAAAGTTGTTTCACGCTATTTCTTTTTCGTTTTGAATTGCATCATCCATTTCAGGATTTCATCCATCACCGTCGTGTTGATGGAATAATAAATATACTGCCCCTCTTTGATGGCAATCACCAGGCCTGCCCTCTTCAACAGTTCGAGGTGATGCGATACACTCGGCCAGGAAATATGAAATTGCTCGGCAATTTCTCCCGCCGTCATGTCCCTCGTGCGAAGCAATTCGAGTATTGATCGCCTCGTCGGATCATTCAATGCTTTGAACAGGATATTCAATATTTAGATATTTAGACAAATATCTAAATAATATTCAGGACAAAAAAAAAGAACTTCTGCCGATCTTCATTTTAAGAAATGCTTAACGCAATATTTTACGTATTTGGGGAATCGCAGCAAAGCCTTGCCCAGAAATGGTTCCATCGAAATTAATTATTTGAAAATGCAACATTGTTACAATGTTGTTTACGATAAATTAACATTGGTCACCGTTAGTCCCATTTGGCTTGACGCCGCATTATTGCCGTGATAATTTTGCTCTGTCTTATTGATAAGACAAGTTCTTTACAGCTTTAGAGAAAATTTATTGAAGTCCACCAACTGCGCATTTCACCGAGCATATTGGTTGTTTCACCGCTCCAAAATTGTGTATCGCCTACGAACACTTGTGTTCGCTTTTGATACATGATAATTTTGTTTTGAAATAAAATGACAGGGAAATGCAAAAGAAAAGTGAAAGCAAAAAAAAATTCGAATTCGCTGCAACATAGAATTGAAATGCGCGTCTTATTGATAGCAGGAAAATAAAATTCTAATTTATAAAACTCAGAACATGAAAAAGACAATTTTAGCAGTGGCAATGATGCTTATGGCAGGATTGACCGGCGCCTTCGCTAAAGATGACGAAGGAGTAAATAAACAAATCACGTCATCCTTTAATAAGGATTTCGTATCAGCATCCAATGTAAGTTGGAACAAAGGGAAAGACTTTGTCCGCGCCACGTTCACAATGAGCGGCCAGGTCATTTTCGCGTATTACAACAATTCAGGCGAATTGATTGCTTCGGCGCGAAACATACGGTCTGAACAGCTTCCCATCAATCTGCTGAACAACCTTAAAAAGGGCTACAGTAATTACTGGATCTCTGAACTATTTGAAATGGACCGCGACGGACAGGCATTATATTATGTCACCTTGGAAAATGCCGACGAGACGCTGATCCTCAAATCAACCAGCTCTAATGACTGGTCGACGTACAAGAGGTCAAGAAAGATATAGTTTTCTCAGTTGGTTTTAGTTGGAAGAATGAGTCAATCCCGCTGTCGTGCGGGATTTTCTCGTTTTTGCTGTCAGGGGTTTTTTGAAAGCTAATTTTGGAAGACTTGGCTTTCGACTTATTTCCCGTGGCTGCGGCGGCATTTAGCTGCAGTTTTTCTCTTTTTTTAAGGGCATGTACTGACTTCTGGTCTAATTTCTCGATAATATTCGGACGAGCTGCGTGCGATGGTGGTGTCAGGTGCGATCTGTGCCGTGGAATAAACCATTAGGACAACATGCGACAATATTTGATTTTCGCCATTGGCAAAGTCATCATCGTGACAGGTATTTTTCGTACCGCAGCACTTGGCATTTCTGTTTCTGTCCCTGCACCAAAACGGCTAAAAACTTTCAATTTTGCCTGAACGCCGATGGTTCCAAAAAAAAATTATTTTTGCAGCCTTCTAACAAAACTCTTTTTATGAACAGCAAAGGTCCCGTTTCTCAGTTTATAGAGCATCATTACCGCCATTTTAATGCAGCTGCGCTGATGGATGCTGCGAAGGGATACGAGAAGCACCTCGCCGAAGGCGGAAAGATGTTGGTTACGCTCGCCGGCGCGATGAGCACTGCTGAACTGGGGATAAGCCTTGCCGAAATGATTCGCCGAGATAAAGTGGCGATAATCAGCTGCACCGGAGCCAACTTGGAAGAAGATATCATGAATCTCGTCGCTCACAGCCATTATAAGCGAGTGCCAAATTATCGTGACCTCAGCCCCCGGGAAGAGCGGGACCTGCTTGACAATCATTTTAATCGGGTGACCGACACCTGCATACCCGAAGAAGAAGCATTCCGTCGCATCCAGTGCCACATTTTCAAAGAATGGAAGGACGCGGAAGCGCGCAAAGAGCAGTATTTTCCGCACGAATACATGTATAAGATGCTGCTGAGCGGCGTGTTGGAGGAGCACTATGAGATTGATCCGAAACACAGCTGGATGCTTGCAGCTGCGGAGAAGAATCTGCCGATTGTGGTGCCGGGGTGGGAAGACAGTACGATGGGGAATATATTCGCTTCCTACGTCATTAAAAAGGAACTGAAAGCGTCAACGATGAAGAACGGTATCGAATATATGGTCGAACTGAGCGAATGGTATCGGAAAAATTCTTCGGGCAAAGGCGTCGGGTTCTTTCAGATCGGTGGCGGCATCGCGGGAGATTTTCCGATTTGCGTCGTGCCCATGATGTACCAGGACCTTGAATGGCACGACGTTCCGTTCTGGAGTTATTTCTGTCAGATTTCTGACTCGACGACTTCGTACGGATCTTATTCGGGCGCAGTTCCAAATGAAAAAATTACGTGGGGAAAGCTTGACATCGACACGCCAAAGTTTATCGTTGAAAGCGATGCCACAATCGTAGCCCCCCTTATCTTTGCATGGATATTATCCTGGTAAACATTATGTCCATGCATATCCATTCTGAAGAGCTATACCTTGAAGCGGAAGCAGACATTAAGAACAATCATTACGCCGAAGCCTTTAGAAAATACGAAAGCATTCTTTACGAAGAACCAGACAGCGCCCCCGCTCATAATTCGCTTGGCTGGCTATACAAGACTCAGTTTGATGATTATGGCAAGGCCGAAAACCATTTCCTGACGGCAATGCGTTGCGACCCGCTTTACCCGCATTCTTATTTTCATATGGGCGCCCTCTTTATGGACATGGAAAGGTTCGACGAGCTAAAGACTTTCCTTGAGAAATGTCTTAGGGTAAGGACTATCGACAAATCCTGGGTGCACGGGCGTTTTGCGTTGATGGAGGAACTGAAGCTGAATTTTGACCAGGCCATCTACCATTTTGAACGGGCTATTCTCGTCAGCCAAAACGACGAAAAAATCAAGGACTACAACCAGGATATCGAGCGCTGCAGGATGAAAATGCAGATCCACAAAAGCCACCAGCCTTAGTAAGGTACCGGCCGGCAACTGGCTCTCTATCGTACTTATTTGTTATTGAAAGGACTAAAAAAAACAAGCACTCCCAGCGGGGAGTGCGTTGTTTACTCCTAACTGACCTATGAAAAAATGTCTCTGGTGAGAGCAGAATAAGTTTAGCGGCCAGCTGGCAATTAATTGCCCGCGTAAATTGTATAAAAAATGAAATAATTGAAAAAAAAAACTGTCGATTAACGATGCCTTAACGAGGGATTAACTAAATGGACAGGAGGTGATTATTTCAGGATCTTCATTCTGACCATTTCGATACGTGTATCACTGACATTTAAAATCTCAAATTCATAGTCGCCTATAATAATGTGTTCTTTTAGCCGAGGTATGGATTCATACTGGTTGATGATGAATCCTGAAAGGGTCTCGGATTTATTTCCAGGAAACTCCAGACCGTATTTTTCATTCAGGTAATCCAATTCCAGTCGCCCGGAGAAGATAAATTCGTCCCCGCTTATTTTTCGCTCCTCGAATTCTTCCGTATCGTATTCGTCCTTGATCTCCCCGAAAATCTCTTCGAGCAAATCTTCCATGGTTACGATTCCAGCGGTGCCTCCGAATTCGTCCACAACCCAGGCGATACTTTTTCTTTCCTTTGTAAATTTGTTGATTAGGTTCGTTGCGCCCATGCTCTCCGGAACGGCGGGGATCGGCAGAAGAATTGACTTGATAAAGTCGGGAGATTTGAACAGGTCGAGCTGATGTATATACCCAGTGATATGATCCAAATTACCGTCATAAACGACAAGCTTGCTCAGCTTGGTCGCGACAAATTTTTTTCTCACTTCTTCGATCGGCAGGTTGAGGTCTACGCCTTCGATTTCCTTGCGCGGCACGAGGCACTCGCGGACTTTGATTTTGGGAAGAGAAAGTGCGGCCTCAAAAAGCTCCGTATTGAGCTCCTGGTTTTCGGCATTGTCTTCGTTGGTCCGCTGGAAAAAAAGTTCGATGTCTGAGCGGGAGAACAATTCCCCGCCATCGACACGGACATTGAAAACATATACGAGTATCCACTCCGAAATGGCGCGGAAGAACGTTGTTATGGGGCTGAAAAAATCATAAAAAAATTCGGTAATCCATGCAAAAAAACCAAGCAAGCCATTACTCCTGGGACGAAAAATTGCTTTAGGCAGCAATTCCCCGAAAACAATAATGAAAAAGGTAGAGAGCAGCGTTTCCACGAGCAGCCGCACGGAGTTTACGTAGGCGCTTGGAATATGCAGTTTGTCGATAGCCCAGTTCCAGAAGGGGTAGAAAGTTTCGCCGACCAGGAGACCAAACATGACAAGGAAAATGTTGAATCCGATCAGGGTCATCCCGACGAAACGCGCGGGATTTTCGATAAAGCGGGCGATGATAAAACTGCTGCTTCGCCCCTGTTTCTTCCTGAGCTCAATGGAAAGCTTGTTAACATTGATAAATGCTGCCTCGATACCCGAGAAAAAAAAGATCATTAGCCAGGCAACGCTCGTTCCAATCAGCGTATACAAATTGATTTTCATGCCAACTGCGAAAATACGTTGAATTGTTGGTAAGACGAAGCGAAGACAACTTTAACCGTTTCAATATCACAGGTGGTGGCGCACTATTCGCGCCCGAGAAATTCCTTGACGATAGCCTCTACATCACTGCATGCTTTTTCGAGGTTTTCGTTGACGATCGCGTGCGAGAAATGATCTTTAAATGAAATTTCATATGCAGCTTTGTTCACACGCGCGCGCAGCGTATCCGCCGATTCGGTGCCCCTGGACTCGAGTCTTTCCTCAAGAGCTCCGATCGACGGCGGCTCAATAAAAACGGATAATGTAGTCTTCGGGAACTGTTGCTGCATATGAATTGCGCCCTTAACGTCAATATCCAGCACCGGAACCCGGCCTTCCGACCAGATCCGCTGGAGTTCGCGCCTCAGCGTGCCATAATATTTACCCTCGTAAACCATTTCCCATTCCACGAATTCATTTTGACGGATCCGCTGGTTAAAATCATCGACAGAAATAAAATAATAGTCTTTCCCATTCACCTCGTACGATCGTTGCGAGCGCGTCGTGGCGGAAATAGAAAAAGACAGTTGTGGGTAATGGTCCAGCAGGAACCTGGTAATCGAAGTCTTGCCCGCCCCGCTGGGCGCAGTTATGATAATGATCTTGTTTTCCTGGCTCATGACAGTTGAATACGCGTAGTAACCAAAACGGTCTGCAAAGAAAGGTAGAAAAAGCGAGACGGAGTAGTGCAGAAATTCATTCACCAATGCGTCTGATATCGGCGCCAAGCCTGCGCAGTCGTTCGTCGATCTGCTGGTAACCGCGGTCGATTTGGTCGATGTTCTGAATCTTGCTTTTGCCTTCGGCGCTAAGAGCGGCAATCAGCAGGGCGACCCCCGCGCGTATATCTGGGCTGCTCATCGTAATCCCCCGGAGCTTCTGTTCGCGCGCCAGGCCAATTACGGCGGCGCGGTGAGGGTCGCAAAGTATGATCTGTGCACCCATATCAATGAGTTTGTCAACAAAAAACAACCGGCTTTCAAACATTTTCTGGTGAACGAGCAGGCTGCCCCGCGCCTGGGTCGCTATGACGAGGACGATGCTGAGCAGGTCGGGCGTGAAACCGGGCCAGGGATGATCGTAGATTGTAAGCACCGAGCCGTCCAGGAAATTCTGGATCTCATAGACGCCCTGTTCGGGAATATGGATATCGTCGCCCGTAATTTCCATCTGGATCCCCAGCTGCCGGAATTTTTTTGGAATGATCCCGAGATTTTCGATGCTTACATTCTTAATGGTAATGTCACTTTGCGTCATCGCCGCGAGACCGATAAATGACCCGACTTCGATCATGTCGGGTAGCATGCGATGACTTGCGCCTCCGAGATATGTGACGCCTTCGATCTCAAGGAGATTACTGCCGATCCCGCTGATTCTTGCCCCCATGGCGTTCAACATCCGGCAGAGTTGCTGGATATAAGGCTCGCATGCCGCGTTGTAAATTGTAGTCTTTCCCTTGGCCATAGAAGCTGCCATCAGAATATTGGCAGTCCCTGTCACTGAGGGCTCGTCGAGGAGAAGATCGGCTCCATGAAGCTTCGGTGCCTCAAGGTGGAAGAAACTATCGTGGTCATTATAATCGAATGTGACGCCGAGGCTCTCAAAACCGGTAATATGCGTGTCGAGTCTTCTCCTGCCGATCTTGTCGCCCCCGGGCCTTGGGATAAATGCTTTGCGGAACCGGGCGATCATGGGTCCTGCTACCATCACCGATCCTCGAAGCCTGCCACTTTTTTGTCGATAGGTTTCGCTGTGGAGGTAGTCGATATCGAGGTCATCAGCCTGGAAGCTGCATACGCCCTTTTCAATTCGCTCAACCTTCACATTCATTTCACCCAGTAAATCGATCAGGAGATTAACATCGAGAATGTCCGGAATATTCGATACTGTTACTTTTTCCGGCGTCAGCAGCACGGCACTAATGATTTGCAATGCCTCATTTTTGGCGCCCTGGGGAATGATTTCTCCCCTGAGCTTCTTGCCGCCGATGACTTCAAATGCGTTCACCGAATTCTTTTTGCGAATGTAATACTAAAAAAACAGCAGGCGGGAGGACCCACCTGCCAGCGATATCAGTGTTTATGCTGTATAAATTTTAATACCTTTTCTTTTTGAACTTGCCATTCCGGTCGTTCCGGTCGTTACGGTCATTACGCATATTGTTATTACGCTGCTGGAACTTCCGGTTTTGCTTGTTGCGAAAATCGCCGCCTCCATATCCGCCACGGTCACGGTTGTCGCTGGCGCGATAACTCTTGACATAGGGCGTATTGGTGAATTCAAGCTGTCCGCCTGTTATCCCGTTGAGTTCGCTCTGGATCGCGTCATCGTGCACGGTTTCCTTGTGCCAGTTATTGTAGGCCAGTTTCATGTAGTACGCAATCGAATTGGCAAAGCCGTTTCGCTTTTCCTGATTTTCTTCGGCGAGCGCTTTATTGATCACGAGCTCAAGATTTTTACCGAGGTGCGAGAACTTGGGATAGCGTTTGGGATAACTCAGGGGCTCAGGCCGGGCCTTCAGTGTTTCGCGCGTGGGGATGGGATACGGTGACTTTACTTCGAGCTTAAAATCGGAGATGAGGAAAAGGTGATCCCAGAGTTTGTGCCTGAAGTCTTCGACGTTTTTGAGGTGTGGGTTGAGAAAGCCCATAAGCTCAATGACCGAATGTGCATTCCGCTGCCGGATCTCGGGGTCCTCGATCGTCAGCAGGTATTCGATCATTTTCTGGATATGCCGGCCGTATTCACGCATCACGAGATAATTGCGCGTCGTGTTATATTCCATTCAAAGTGTGTTTTTGCAAATGTAACGATGTTTTGAAAATGAAAGGCCTTTGTTCATAAAGGCCCTTCAAAGTATGTGATTCAAGGTTAGTAGTTAACAAGAATTTTGCTTATGTATTGCTGGTTATGGGTAAGATCCTTTGCCACCAGGAAGTAAAGGCCTCGCGCAGGCTGGCTTTCGAGGACGAGGCGGAGCTGGTTCGAACCGCTGATCGTCATCGTATTTTCCTGGATAAGCTGTCCGGCCGTATTCAGTAATTGAATCGCAAAGTTGCCGTTTTGGATATCGTCAAATGCAAATACGATCGAATTGCGTGCCGGGTTCGGATAAACCTGCATGCCGCCGCCAGCCGGACCGTCGCCGTTGATGTTGACGGATTTGATCACTGTATACGTCGCTGTTCCATCGGGTGCTATGCGCTTAACACGGAAATATATGACCGCGGGGTTATTGCTGTTCAGCGCGTATTGGTACTGGTAAGACTGGTTCGGATCTGCGACATCTTCGGGCGATTGTTCATATCCGGCCGGACTGTAGCTCTTTCCGTCAGCACTGTATTCAATTTCGTAGGAGAAGCCGCTTTGTTCGTTTTCGGTTACCCATTGCAGTTGCACATAATTGTTTTTCCTGACAGCGGTAAAGTTGATGATATTCTCAGCGAGCAGGATCGTTGGGCACCAGTAATAAACGAGTTTGAACGTACCCCAGGAATTGGCTTTAATGCTGGTGACATAGTTTACTCCCCCAACGAGCGCTCCCGAAAAACCGGTCAGCCCCATTTGGAAACTCACTGTGCCCGTTCCGAGATAGGGTGCAACCGAGGCGGTAGTGGCCGAATCGATGACATTGTTGATCAGGGTATCCGGTCCGAATGTGACAGAGTCGCCAGGCAACCTGGGCTGTGGGGGATGCAGGTCGATCTTGTCCGTATCCAGCACAACCGGCCCGTAAATCCTGTTGGCGGTTGCCAACGTGGGAATCCAGTTGTAGGGCCCCGAACTCGAAGGACCGCTCACCGCGGCGCTGATCGTAGTCTGGAACTCGTAAGTCGGCGCTTTTGTTGTGTCCGTGTTTCTGGCGGCCGTTGTGGCGGCGACGTTGACTGTATCGTAAAAGTCGACGCATGTCAACGTTCCCGCCGCGGGGTCGAACTGCGGAAAAGTAAAAAATATGTTGCTGGCCTGTGTCGGCAGTACGGTGTCTTCGTATGCAAGTGGCGTGGCCGCGGCTCCTCCGGAACAGGTACATTGTGCCTCGAGGTCAAGCGGGATTGAAATGGAGAAAAGAAGCACTAACGCATATAGCGACGTGTAGAGTTTTTTCATGAGTACCGGATTTTAATTTTAATAGGAACGGTTTTCTGGACAAAGTGCCGCAACAACAGTGCCAAAGGCCTTATATGCAACCGTTAACAACGTAAAAACGCGCGGTTAATTTTAAGTGGAATCATTTATAAAATTCTCAGGCTGGCATTCCCAAACCTGGCTATTTTCTTAATTCGGTACTGGCGAATCGCAATTGTTTATTGGCTTACCTTCGCAGCCTTTTAAGCATTAAAATATGCAACAATCATCGATACATATCAACGTAGGCCTCGACGCGAATAAAGTCCCCCAACAGATCAACTGGAGCGCCACAGACAGCACGGCCGAAACAGGCCGTGAGGCCAAGGCGATGATGCTATCATTTTGGGACGGCGCAGACAAGAGCGCATTGCGCATTGACCTATGGACCAAGGACATGATGGTCGACGAAATGGCCGATTTTTTCTACCAGACCTTTATGACGATGGCCGAATCCTACGAACGTGCCACGAAAAATGCCGAACTTGCAGCCGACATCCAACAGTTTGCGGCTGGATTTTATCGTAAATTCAAGGAATTGCAAGTCAGTCAAAACAAAACCTGAATCAAATGTCACTGGAGGAAAAGGTAATGGCAGACATGAAACCGGCGATGCTTTCCAAAAATGAGAAAGCCCTGCGCGGGCTGCGCGCGATCAAGGCGGCGATCATCCTGGCAAAGACCGCGGAAGGGGCGAAAGGTGTGTTGTCGGAGCAGGACGAAGTCAAGCTGTTGCAAAAGCTGATCAAACAACGGAAGGATTCGCTGGAGATTTACCAGCAGCAAAACCGCAGCGACCTGGCGCAAAAGGAGCAGGAAGAGATCGCCGTCATAGAAAAGTTTCTTCCCGGACAACTGGGACCCGAAGAACTGAAGGCAATTATTACAAAAATTATTGCTGAAGTGGGTGCAACTTCGATGGCTGATATTGGCAAGGTTATGGGAGTGGCTACCAAGCAACTCTCCGGGCAGGCGGATGGGAAATCGATTAACGCTGTCGCCAGGGAATTACTTTCAAAATAAACGCGCAATCGGCCGGCGCCGGGTGCACAGCTTGAAACCATGTTCATCGACATCTTTTTTGTGATCGTTGTCCTTGCTGCCATCATCAAAGGATTCAGGAAGGGACTCATTGTTGCCATTTTTTCTCTGTTCGCGCTATTCATCGGTTTGGCTGCGGCGATCAAGCTTTCGGCAGTCGTTGCCCGCCATCTCAGCGACAGCGGCGTCCACATGTCATCGAAATGGTTACCCATCCTTTCTTTTCTGCTTGTATTTATCGTCGTGGTGCTGATTGTCCGCTGGATTGAGCGGATGCTCGCCACCGTGGTAAAATTTACTCTTCTTGGCTGGGTGGACAAATTGGGGGGTGCGGTGCTCTACGGTATCGTTTACCTTGCAATTTTCAGCGTAATACTTTTTTATCTCACCAAGTCGCATGTCCTGACGGATAACGCAATTGCTTCTTCGCGGTCCTATCCCTACATTGAACCGTACGGCCCCTACGTCATCAACAAGATTGCACAAATCATTCCCTGGTTCAAGGACATGTTCGTCGAGCTGGAACATTTTTTTGCCAATCTTGCGCACTAACTTTAGTTTACGAAAAATTAACCTCGTCGTACGTCATGCGCCATTCGCTGCACGAAAAGTGCTTAACTTATGTTAATTGTCCATTTAGGCATACGAATTGTCAAAATATCAAATTACAATTGGGTGATATTGCCATGAATAGACAATAGTTATTGTAAATTGCAGGTTGGAATTCACGCTTTTCCAAACTAATTTTCAGGTTAAATTGTTTATTTTACAATTAATTGGGATCGAAGAATTTTACCGCTAATGCAATATGAAATACAACAACAGGATAAGTTTAGGTTTATAGAGGTTGGAGAAGGTGAACCTGTGGTCCTCCTGCACGGACTGTTCGGTACCCTGAGCAATTTCAGTAGCCTGATTGAAGATTTCCGCGGTCATTACAAGATAGTGGTGCCGATGCTTCCGTTGTTTGAGCTGGACCTCCTCCATACCACCGTCGGCGGGCTTGAAAAATATGTTTACCGGTTTATCGAGGCACGAAACTACCGGGGCGTTCACCTGTTGGGTAATTCTCTCGGGGGCCACGTGGCGCTGGTGCACGTGCTTAAGCACCCCGAAAGGATCCGTTCGATTATTCTTACCGGCAGTTCGGGCCTGTTTGAAAGCGCAATGGGTGATTCCTATCCGAAACGCGGGAATTATGAATATATCAAGAAAAAGGCGGAACTGACTTTTTATGACCCAAAGACCGCGACAAAGGAACTTGTTGATGAGGTATACGAGATTGTAACGAACCGGCTGAAGGCGCTCAAGATAATTGCCTTGGCAAAAAGCGCGATACGAAATAATCTTGGAGAAGAACTCAATCAAATCAAACAACCCACGTTATTGATCTGGGGTAACAACGATGCAATTACCCCGCCATTCGTCGGTCGGGAATTTCACCGTCTTATCCCGAACAGCGAATTGCATTTTATTGATAAATGCGGACACGCTCCGATGATGGAGGTGCCGGAGGAATTCAACAGGATATTGCACAAGTTCCTCACCAAGCTGAATGAGCCTGCCACGATCGCGTAGCATGCCCGGAACCTACAAAACCATTTCGTGCTGAATAAAGAAATCATATCAGACACCCTGCCATTCCTGAACCCCGGAGATACCGTGGCGCAGGCGCTTGATTTGATGAGTGATTTTCACGTGGCTGACCTCCCGGTAGTTGCCGAAAACAAGCTTCTGGGCTTGGTCAATGAAGATGTACTGCTCAATGCGCAGGGTGACCAAGAGATGGTATCCCAGCTGGAGAATTCATTTTCAAAAGTTGTTGTGCATGCCAATACCCATTTTCTCGAAGCGGTACAGCGCGTCAATGAATTTCACCTGACTGTCGTGCCAGTAGTGGAGGAAGGCCAGGAATTTATCGGGGCGATATCCGTCTTTGACCTCCTGCGCCAGCTCAGTTCAGCAGTGGGGGCCAGTGAAAACGGCGGCATCATCGTCCTTGAAATGGACAAGGTCAATTTTTCTTTTTCTGAGATCAGCAAGCTCGTCGAAACGAACGATGCGCAGATTACCCAACTCAACACTTACTCCGACCAGCAATCCGATACTTTTTTTGTCACGCTTAAGATCAACAAACTGGAAATTGCAGATATTGTAGCGACCTTCCAGCGCTACGAATACCGCGTGAAATATTACTTTGGCGAGGAACTATACCAGAACGAACTTCGCAGCAACTATGACCACCTGATGAATTACCTGAACATCTAAACCACCATTCTCTTTTCATAGTCAATGTCCAAGACGCCCAGCCTTGCAGCAAACCAACGATCAGCGCTTATCTTTTTTTGCCTGCTGCTGGCCTGCCTTCATTACCGGCACGGATTTGCGCAAACAAAAACTGTAGCATTTCCGTGGTCCTTTGTTGCCGGCGGCGGCCTGATCTTTCCGGGCACCAATAACAACACAACGTTCATCATCGGCGATATCGTCATTACCGGCAACCGGAGGACGCGTCCCTATATCATCGCGCGAGAACTCAACTTTCATTCAGGAGATACCGTTAATCTTCCCGACCTGGTCCAGGCATTCATGCAGGGGCACGACAATCTCATCAATACGCATTTGTTCAACGATGTCGTGATTTACCTGAGAGGATTCCGGGGATTTGTGGCCGACATCGAGATCGACGTCAAGGAGCGTTGGTATATTTTTCCCGTTCCTTACTTTGTGCCCATCGACCGCAACCTGGCTGTATGGGGCGAAAAGAATTACAGCCTGAGCCGGGTAAACTACGGACTCAAATACACCCACTTCAATTTTACAGGGCGAAATGATAACCTCATGGCCTGGCTCATTACCGGTTACTCCCAGCAGGTGGAAGTGGCCTACACCAATCCTTACGTCGACCGGGCGCTCAAACACGGATTTGGATTTAGCGCAACATACGCGGCGATGAAACAGGTCGATGCCGCGACAACCAATAACGAGCAGTATTTTATTAATTCTGACACCATTGCATTTGCGTCCAAATACCTCAGCAGGGAATTCTCCTTTTCGTTGCGATATTACTACAGGCCCGCGATCCGCGTCCGACATTATTTGCGGTTCAATTTCAACGCGATCTCGATCGATAGCGCGCTCACGGTTTACAACCTCTATTATTTCAGCACAGCCAAGCGTTCCATCATATTTCCTGAACTGATCTACACGCTCAATTATACCAACGTCGATTATGTTTCATACCCGCTACGAGGCGTGATGTTTGAAACAGGTCTGCTCAAGCGGGGAATCAATTCTGATATGAACATGACGCAGGCATATTTCAAAAGCACTGAAGCCTGGAATATTGCCTGGAAGACTTACTTCGTGACGCAGAACCAGGCCATGGTTAAGTTACCGCTCGAGCAGCCTTTTTTTAACCAGCAGTATCTCGGCTATGGGGATCTTTACCTGCGGGGGCTCGACCGCTATGTCGTTGACGGCGTGGCGGGAACAATGTTTCGCAATTCTTTTCTCCGCGAGCTGCTCGATATCAAGATCCCGTTTCTCCGCAAAGTGCCTTCGCATGACTTCATCCCGATCCGGATTTACGCCTGCGTGTTTTCGGATTTCGGCTATGTCTACAACAAAAATTTTACTCAAAATTCCCTCGTGAACCGCCCGCTTTATACTGCTGGCGCCGGGCTTGACCTGGTCACTTTTTATGACCTTGTGCTGCGCCTTGACTATAGCATCAACCAATTAGGTCAAAAGGGTTTATTTTTACACATTCGAAATGATTTCTGAGGGCGCGGGAAATTCCAAAAGAAAATAATGAAAGCAGCCATTTACAGTCGCATTGTTGACGCAGAAATGCAGGCAGGCGTGAGACAGCTATTCCAGGAACTTGCCCGGCAAAAAATCGACGCCGTCTTGCACGCCCCGCTGCTCGAAAAAATCGGTTCTTCTATTTCACTGCCGCCAAAACTGGAATCTTTCCACGACTCCAACGATCTCGACGAAAACGTCGACTTTTTGATCAGCCTCGGCGGCGACGGAACATTGCTGGATACGGTCTCGCTCCTAAGGGATAAAAATATTCCGGTGCTTGGCATCAATTTCGGGAGGCTGGGTTTTTTGGCCAGTATCGGCAAAGAGGAAATGGCGGACGCTGTGAACTCGCTGGCCAACCGCACGTTCGTAATCGATAAGCGCTCGCTCGTGCATCTCGACGCAAACAAGCCATTATTTGGCCAGGTGCCTTATGGCCTGAACGAATTTTCCATCCACAAAACGGACACGTCGCCGATGATCAAGATTCACACCTACCTGAACGGCGAATTCCTCAACACATATTGGGCCGATGGCCTAATCGTCTCGACCCCGACAGGCTCTACGGGCTATTCGCTGAGCTGTGGCGGACCCGTAATTTTTCCCGAGTCTTCCAGTTTTGTTATTACTCCCGTTGCACCCCATAACCTGAACATCCGCCCGATTTTAGTGCCGGATGAAAATATCATTTCGTTCGAGGTCGAGGGAAGATCGGACAGTTATATCTGCGCACTGGACTCCCGCAAGGAAATTGTGGATAAAAGTGTGCAGCTGGCAGTTCGGCGTGAGTCGTTCACGCTCAGCCTGGTACGACTCAACGAAAATAACTTTCTCCAAACCCTCCGCAACAAACTATCCTGGGGCCTGGATACCAGAAATTAACAATCATAAACAAAAGAAAATTCTTTCCAGCGCGTTAAGAACTAATTATTTTATAAGGGAAAGCATGAAGAAGTTTTTTTTGGCCTTGGCGATCTTATCGTTTGGCTTTGTTCCGGTTTGTGCCCAATACAGCACTGTTGACCAAAATGAGGTCCATACAGGCGAAATAGGTTTTTCGTTAGGCGCCGCTCACTATTTCGGCGATCTCAATCCCAAACTCCGCCTAAATAGGCCAAAACCAGCGCTTGGCCTCTTTTTCAGGAAAAATTTTGGCAATTATGTTGCCGTTCGCGTGACCGCCAATTTTGCCCAGCTCGGATACTCCGACAAATACAATAGCTATAATCTGTTCATGCATACCCGAAACTTGAGTTTCAATACTAACATATGGGAGCTCGCGTTACAGGGCGACTTCAACTTTTTCCGTTATGTCCCGGGCGACCCCGATTACAGCTATACGCCCTACCTGACGCTCGGCATCGGCACATTCAACTATAATCCTTACGCTTACTACCAGGGCAAAAAAGTTTACCTGAGACCCCTTGGTACTGAGGGCCAGGGTTCAGCGGCCTATCCCAATCGTAAGCCATATGGCGATTTTGCGATCTGCTTCCCGATCGGCGTCGGCATGAAGTTCAGCATCAACCCCCGGATGAACCTCGGATTTGAAATCGTTTACCGGTTTACCACCACGGATTATATCGACGATGTCAGCAAAACCTATGCGGGACCGGCAGCTTTCCCGCCCCTGCCTAACGGGCAGCCCACGCTTGCGTCCATCATGCAGGACCGGTCGACCGTCTATGGACCAGCTATTGGCATCGCCGGCAAGCAGCGTGGATACTCCAACCAGAATGACAGCTATGTCACCGGGCAGGTCATGCTATCCTTTAACCTCCATTCCTATCGCTGTCCCAAAACGCAAAACCTGTAATGAGGATCTGCGCCTGAAAAATTTATCTGACTCGCCTTTCCTGCGGTCACTTTCTTTATTGTTACCTTCGTGCCCTCGAAAAACCCCCGATGGCGTCGTTAAAGGACAATATTGATATGGAACGCCTCCCGAGTCATATCGCCGTGATTATGGATGGTAACGGTCGCTGGGCTGAGGAGAAGGGACAGGATCGCTTATATGGTCATTATCATGGGGTTGAAAGCGTACGCGATATCGTCGAAGGCTGCGCGGAAATGGGGATCGGTTATCTTACGTTATACGCTTTTTCCACGGAAAACTGGGACAGGCCGGGTGACGAAGTCAAAGGGTTGATGGAGCTTCTGGTCGAAACGATCAGGAAGGAAGTCGCGACCCTGAACAAAAACAATATCCGCCTCCACGTGATCGGTAACATGGATATGATGCCTGGTTATGCGAAATCAGAGCTGGCAGATGCACTGGCAGATACCAACGGAAACACTGGACTAAATTTGGTGATGGCCCTGAGCTATAGCAGTCGTTGGGAAATTGTCGAAGCGGTCAGGAATATCACGGCGGACGTCAAATCGGGCAAGTTGGATCCGGAATCGATCAATGCCGAGACTTTTCAATCGTATTTATGTACGGCCGATTTTCCCAACCCTGAGCTAATGATCCGCACGAGTGGTGAGTACCGGATCAGCAATTTCCTGCTTTACCAGGTAGCCTATACTGAACTTTATTTTACCCCGGTTCTTTGGCCCGATTTCAGAAAAGAAAACCTTTATGAAGCCATTTTGAATTTCCAGCAGCGCGAACGGCGGTTCGGAAAAACAAGCCACCAGGTGCAGCCAAGACCTCCCGCCAAATCATGAATTCACCGATTTGATTCACATCCATTATTTTAACAAAGACTTATCTTTAAATCCTTTTAATTTGCCGCTCAAAACCTGGACTGGATGCTAAGAAGATTACCGTTTTGTGTCACATTGCTGGTTTGCTGTTTATCGCTGGTTTCAAACTTCACGGACGCCCAGGTTACTGATACAACCCGCCCCCCCTTATCAATTGATCCCGATTTACTTGCGTTGCCCCAGAACAAGACTCCAAAGGAATACATTATTGGCGGCATCAAGGTCGTCGGAACAAAGTATCTTGACGAATCCCTGCTCATTTCAATCTCCGGCCTGAATGTCGGCGACAAGATCACGATCCCAGGAAGCGATAACTTCGCAAGGGCTATCAATAATCTTTGGAAACAGAACCTTTTTGCCAATGTTCAGATCTTTTATACTAAGCTGGAAGGCAATACGATCTACCTCGAAATCGACGTGACTGAAAGACCCAGGCTCTCTTCCTTTAATTTCAAAAACATTGGCAAGGCGGAGTCGGACGATCTTGATCAGAAGGTCGGCCTGATCAAGGGCCGCGTGGTCACCGAAAATATGAAAAGGTCGGCGATTGAGGCGATCAAAAAATATTATGCCGACAAGGGTTACCAGAATGCGCAGGTCAGGATTGGCGAAGCGAGGGCCCCGGGAACGCAGAATTCCGAGATCCTGTCTTTTCTCGTCAATAAAGGGCAGAAAGTAAAGATCTCGCAGATCAATTTTTATGGCAACCAGGTCGCCAGCGAGGCCAAGCTCAAAAAACAACTCAAGGATACGAAGGAACTTTCGCGTATCACGCTTTTTCCGCCGGATAACAAGGGCTATTTTGGCGAAATCAAGCGCGAAACGCTTAAGGAATATATTGACAGCTACGGCTTTCTATCATTTACCGCGACCAAAGAATTCCTGGATCCATACTTCAGATTCAAGTTGTTCAGTTCGGCCAAGTTCAACGAACAGAAGTACAACGCGGACCTCGAAAAGATTATCGCCTATTATAACTCGCTCGGATACCGGGATGCGGCCATCGCCGACACCCACCGCGTTGTCAACAAACTGGGCAAGATGGATATCGATATCAAGGTATCCGAAGGCCAGAAATACTATTTTGGAAACATCACCTGGAAGGGTAACACCAAGTATTCAGATTCCACGCTAACAGCGCTCCTTGGTATCAAAAAAGGCGATGTTTATGATCTCGACGTGCTGAACAGGAGGCTGGGAAAACAAATTTCGGCCGAGAGCAACGGCAACGATATCTACAGCCTTTATACGGACGACGGCTACCTGTTTTTCGCGGTAGATCCCGTGGAAACGGCGGTGTATAACGACACGATTGATTTCGAAATACGCCTCCGCGAAGGCGGACAGGCCACCATCAAAAACGTGACGATTACGGGAAATGAAAAAACCAAGGAATACGTGATCCGGCGCGAACTCAGGACGATTCCAGGCGACAAGTTTAGCCGGGACCTGCTCGTCAGGTCCGTCAGGGAAATCGGTGCGCTCGGTTTCTTCAACCAGGAAAAGATCAACCCCAACCCGGTACCAAACCAGGAAGATGGCACGGTGGACATCAACTGGAACGTGGAGGAAAAATCATCCGACCAACTGGAACTTTCGGCGGGCTGGGGAGGCGGCATCGGCCTGACGGGAACCCTCGGCGTTTCTTTCAACAATTTTTCAGTCAAACATATTTTCAGCAAGGAAGCCTGGGACCCGTTGCCTACCGGCGACGGCCAAAAGCTGAGTTTGCGCGTGCAGTCTAACGGCAAGGCCTACCAGTCATACAACGCGTCGTTTACAGAACCCTGGCTCGGCGGCAAAAAAAGAAATTCCTTTACGGTCAGTCTCTACCGGAGCATATTCCGCACCGGCGGCTACAACTACCGGACGAACACCTATGCATTTAGCGATTCCAATTCGCTTAAGAATGTCGGCATCACGGTTGCCCTCGGTAAGCAACTTAAATGGCCGGATGATTATTTCACGCTAACCTATTCATTAAACTATGTGCAGTATGACCTGCATAACTATTCTTTATTTACGCCGCTATTCAGGAACGGCCACTCGAATAACCTGAGCTTCAAGATCGCGCTCAGCCGGTATTCAGTAAATAACCCGCTGTTTCCAACAGGCGGTTCAAACTTTTTGCTGAGCGTCCAGTTCACACCGCCCTATACGTCGTTTAATCCCAATATCACGGCGACGCAGAACTACCAGCTTCCCGAATATCACAAATGGCGTTTTACCGACGAATGGTATATCCCGATCGGGCGACCGCTTGGCGCGGAGCACAATCGGGTATTTGTTCTGAAAGCTTCGGTCAAATACGGTTTCATGGGGCGTTATACGAGCAAGCTCGATTATTCGCCGTTTGAACGCTTCCAGCTCGGCGACGCTGGCCTCACCAACAACTTCGGGCTTTTGGGATACGATATCATTTCGCAGCGAGGGTATCCTGTTTACCAGAACTCCGACCCGAAGGTCAACCCGGAAAACCAGACATCATCGCAATTCTTTACGATATTCAACAAATACACCCTCGAGCTGCGCTATCCGCTCAGCACGAGTGCGGCAAGCACAATTTACGGGGAGACATTTTTCGAGGCGGCTAATGGATGGTATGACTATACCGATTATAACCCGTTCCGCTTGCGCAGGAGCGTCGGCGCAGGGCTGCGCTTCTTCCTGCCGATGTTTGGGCTGCTTGGGTTTGATTATGGAATCGGACTTGACCGCATCCAGAACGGATCTCTGAAAAACGCGTCCCGGTTCACGTTTATGTTGGGATACGAACCGGAATAATCTTATATTTCAAACTCCATTACTGACAATAAAATATAGATCATGAAAAAGATATTTTTATTGGCGCTGATCATGACAGGTCTGGCCGCCGCCCGTGCCCAGCGCATCGTAATCGTCGATACCAAGTATATCCTGAACAAGATGCCTGAATACCAGGATGCACAAAAAAAGCTGGACCAGGTCAGCCTGCAATGGCAAAAAGAAATTGACGACAAGCAGGCCACCCTGAACAAAATGTACAAAGACTATGAGGCCGAACAGGTCATGCTAAGCGAGGATCTCAAAAAGAAGCGTGAGGATGAACTTTTTAACCGCGAAAAGGAAGTACGCGACCTTCAGCGCCAGCGTTTCGGCTTTGAAGGCGACCTTTTCAAGAAGAGAGAGGAACTCGTGAAACCCGTGCAGGATAAGGTTTACAACGCCATTCAAAAGATCGCTTTTAGCCGCCTTTACGACATTATTTTGGATAAAAGTGAGGGAATAACTGTTATCTTTGCCGACCCAAAACTGGACAAGAGCGATGATGTTTTGAGGGAATTGGGAATCAAATAAGCTACTCTAACCGAACCATATTATAATTAACGTAAACAACAAAAAAGCAAATGAAAAAAATTGTGTCAGTTATAGCCGTGGCATTTGTGTCAATGCTGGTAGCCAACCATGCACAGGCACAAATGAAAGTCGGTTTTATCAGTTTGGGGGAATTGATCGGTTCCATGCCGGAATCCAAAAAAGCAGATACGGCATTCAACGATTACCGGGTCAGCCTGCAACAGCAGCTAGCCGAGTACCAGAATGAGTACTATGAGCAGGATTCCCTCCTGAGGACAAAGGACACCCTGAAGTTCACTAAGCCGCAGCTGGAAGTCAAGCGCCGGAATCTCCTTGACCTGCAGATCAAGATCCAGGGATTCAATGACCAGGCGCAGCAGGCAATGCAGCAAAAGCAGCAGGAGCTGCTGGCCCCTATTCAGAAAAAGGCGCTCGATGCCGTCCAGGCAGTGGCTAAGGAAAACGGGTACAATTATGTGATGAGCAAAGAAGCGCTCTACGTTTCGCCTCCCGGTGACGACCTGATGGCCCTCGTCAAGAGGAAATTGGGGGTAAAATAATTTTGAGCCGAAAGTCACGCCGGGCAAGTCCCGGCTTTTTATTTTTGCAGATGGCCAAGCGACATCCCATCGGCGTCTTTGACTCCGGGTACGGCGGTCTTACCGTTCTCGGGGAGGTCGTTCAGGCCCTTCCCGGCTATGATTATCTCTACCTCGGCGACAATGCGCGAGCGCCTTACGGCTCCAGGTCATTTGAAAGCGTTTACAGGTATACGTTAGGTTGCGTGAAATGGCTTTTCGACCAGGGCTGCCCTCTTATCGTGCTCGCTTGTAACACCGCGTCCGCCAAAGCGCTGCGGACCATCCAGCAAAAGGACTTGCAGCACATCGCTCCCGACAACCGGGTACTCGGTGTCATCCGCCCCACCACCGAAATCATCGGCAACTTTACCCGTAGCGGAAAAATCGGCATACTCGCCACGACCGGTACAGTTCAGTCGGGTTCTTACCGAATCGAGATCGAAAAATTTTTCCCTCAAGTTGGCGTATTTCAGCAGGCCTGTCCCATGTGGGTTCCATTGGTTGAAAACAATGAGCACCTTGGCCCCGGGGCCGACTATTTTGTTCGTGAAGGTATCGATAAACTCATGTCCCAGGAAGAGGGCATCGACATCGTGCTCCTCGCCTGCACTCACTATCCGTTGATGATCGACAAGATCCGGGAGTTCATGCCGCCTGGAGTCCAGGTGATGACGCAGGGTAATATCGTGGCCATCAGCCTGGCGGATTATCTAAAACGCCATCCTGAAATCGAGAGCCGCCTGACCCAGAACGGCGACATGCACTTTTATACCACGGATTCAACGGAAGATTTCGACGCGCACGCCAGCATATTTTATGGTAAACCCGTGCAGTCGAGCTATTTGTCGCTGACTTGAGCCAGTGGCTTCGAACAAGTCAAAAACCACCGTTTCGAATCAGGAAATCCAAAATATTCTGCTACCTTTGCCGCCCGATTCGGGCAAAGAACCCGAAGCCGGTTGATCGGCCGGTATTTTCTATTGAAAGTAAACTGATTTATAATGAAACGCACATTTCAGCCTCACAGGAGGCGCCGCAAGACGGTTCATGGATTCCGCAAGCGCATGCAAACGGCAAATGGACGAAAAGTACTTGCGAGCCGGAGAAAAAAGGGCAGAACAAAACTGACGGTATCCGACGAATCCAAACTGAAGTAGGACGACACTTTTACGCTTATTCATGCTCCGGTGCCCTGGGGCCCTTTTTTTATACCATTACCATCAACAAGCCATTCGGATTTGGGAAACATGAACGGCTGAAAAGCCGCAAGCTGATCAAAGAGTTGTTCAGCGCGGGGCAGCGAATTAACCAGCATCCGTTTACTGTCCATTTCTTAGCCGGCAAATCGATCTTCGATTCTCTGAAAAAATACGCGAATCTCCGCGGCAAAATTATACTCCAATGCGGCATCGGTGTAAGTTCCCGCTCTTTTAAAATAGCGGTGGACCGCAACCGTATTAAGCGACTGATGCGCGAGTCTTACCGTCATCAAAAGGCGGCGCTTGTTGCTGCCCTGGAACAAAAAGAAATTCAACTCGCCATTTTTTTAGTGTATACCGCGAAGGATCTCCCTTCCCTGGCTTTCTTAAATGAACGGATGCAGCTAACTTTGCAAAAGATAGTCAGGTCCTTGCCTGAAGAATAAAATGTCGTGAAGATCATCCTGCGCATACTTGGTTTTCCTTTTATCATCCTGATCAGGATCTACCAGCTCACACTGTCTCCGCTGCTCGGCCCCTCGTGCCGGTTCAAACCCAGTTGTTCACAGTATGCGGTCGAAGCGCTGAAAAAATACGGTCTCTTCAAAGGCGGCTGGTTGGCGGCCCGGCGCATCGTGCGCTGCCATCCCTGGGGCGGTCACGGATACGATCCTGTTCCCTAAGCATCACGCCTTTTTAATTGATCAGTTTGGTAAGCCGCTCAATAATTTCCCTTACTTCCCTGTTGGTATAAAATTTATACACTTCCGGCGTCGCCGAAGCGTCATAACCACCGGGGA
>Ga0070731_10001304_pt1 | contig 26293 bp, 23 predicted proteins | sample Coa_R1_2_FD_66448 | JGI IMG/M metagenome (GOLD analysis project Ga0070731, IMG submission 66448) | Surface soil microbial communities from Centralia Pennsylvania, which are recovering from an underground coalmine fire - Coalmine... | ecosystem: Environmental > Terrestrial > Soil > Unclassified ... | reverse complement strand
AGAAGTTGAAGGTTGTCGGAATGACCTGTTGAGGTTGGCCGATGTTAAACACCGCCGTTTGCGATGGGAATGCGAGCAGATTGAGGCCGACGTTCACGGCTTGCTGCGATTCGTTGTAGAGAACCAGGAGCTGATAGCAGTTGCCGATCGTGCGCGTGTAATAGACGATCTTGTCGGAGAAAAACTCGCCTAAGCCGAGCGACGGACGCCAGTTGATGTTGGTGACGAACTGCAGCGACGCATCCCGGCCGAACGGCGTCGAGAGCTGGAGGTTCGTCGTTTCGAAGCCCTGGCCGGGCCCGGGGATGAACGAGCCCGCCAACATGACGACGGAGCGCGGTGAAGGACGCGCCGTGAGTTGGTAACTCAATGGCTGCGCGACGCCGTCGAAGTTCGTCGACCATCCGACCGCGAACGCGTAGACGTCGTCGTTAAACAGACGCAGCATATCTTGTGCGTTCTTCGTGTTCTCTGTGGGCTGCTGGTCGAGATATTGAAACGGTACCAGTGCCGGTCCGTTGTAGTTGGCTTCGTTATACGTTAGCGTGTTGACGATGTGTTTGCTGATCGGCGTCGTTAAGCTCAAGTCTTGCTCGATCGCGGCTTTGAGATCGCCCGTGCCGTAGGCATATTGATCGACCGTGACGGTTCCTTGAAAATCGCTGCCCAAGACCTTCGCCTCGATCGGCCCCGCAACCAAATTTGCGTCGCCGCGCCAGGTCGCGAGCGCGGTGGGATAGCCCTCGCCGGCAGGATTGCTATACTCGCCGACCGTCAGCTCTGCCGAGAGTGGAATGAAGAAATGCTGGAAAAAATCCGTGGGCCGAACGTTGAACTCCGGGATCTTGTTGATCCCGGTGGCCTCCTGTGAGTAGATTTTATCCCACTCCATCTGATAATCGGCACCAGATGTCGTGTACTGGAGCAGGTAATCGAACTCGGATTGATTGCTAAACGACGTAAAGCCGCCAAAGGTCGCATTGCTGTCGCTTAGATTATACGTGATGGTTTGGTTGAGGTTCTCGTTGAATTGACGAGTGTCGGTGAACGTAAAGCTGTCGCTACTCGATTGCCCGCCTACCGAGCTATGGCTGAAGCTATAGTTCTGCGACGTCTGTGCGGTCTGATGAACGATCGCTTCGCTGACCGTCTCGTTCGGCGGAATGCTAATCAACGGCCCGTAGTTCGACTGATAAGCAAACTGAAAATTGCTGCGCAGGTGCTGCGTTATGTTCTCTTGTTCGGCGATGGTGGCGTTATACTGACGGCCTTGTCCGCCGGTACCGTTGATGGTGTAGACGTTGACGCTGACGCTGCGGCGGCCGTTGTGCGCGGCGTAAAAGCCGACGTAACCTAAACCCAGCCCCAACTTCGTATAGTAGTTGACGATGTAGTAACCGTAGTAGTACTGGTCTTTGCCGAACGGAATCTGGATCTTTATCCAGGCACCTTCGTACGTGTCGTAACCGACCTCAGGAAACCAGCGCGCGCGTCCGCGCTGGTTTTCAACGCTTCGCAGCGGAATGATGAGGATCGGTAGATAGAAAACTGCGGCTGCACCCAGCCAAAGCACCGCTTTGTCGATGACGATCTTGTCTCCGGGATAGACTTCCATGGTCTTGCCGGTGATGTGGTAACCGCCGCGGGGGTTCTCGCACGTCGTTACGTAGGGATTGATTCCGTGCGCCACGCCGTCGGGATCGGTGTGCAGGTCGCTTGCCGAAAAATGAACCAATCCGCGCTGGACGCCTTCGTCGCTCGCGCCTTTACCGTTTTCGAGTTTCGCAGTCTGTGCGACGGTATCGAAGGTGATGACGTCGGCGGTCAACACCGAGTTGTGCTCGTGGTTGATGAGAAATGGGTGTCCGGTGATCGTAATCGTCCGAACCCCGTCGAAGTGAGCGCGTTCGCCGACGATCTCCTCATCGCTGTAGTAAATGTGGACGTTCCCAATCGCGTCGCTCGGTTGCCCCCGAGCGCGATTGCCCGACCACTTGTCGGAGATCACCGCCACGTACCCCGGCGCCAGGGTCGGCGCCCCAGTGGGCGCCGGCGTAGGCACCGGCGTGGCCTGGCCGGCGGGCGGAATCGGCGGTGGCGTTTCGCCGCCGCGCACGAGAAAGATCGGCTGTAGCGTCGGCGTCGCAGCGGGCGTGGGCGTCGGAATCGGCGGAGGCGATACCCCCGGGGTATGGCCGGGCGCCGGCGGCGGGGTGCGGTTGAGCGTATACGTTCCGTTGCTCATGCCGGGCGAGATCGCAGGCAGCCCAGGCGTCGAAACCGGCGCGGGCGACGCGCTGGGTGAGGGGTTCGCCGTCGCTTGGGCGACGCTCGCGCCGTCGTCGTTATAGTGCCGTGCGCAGCTCTGCCCGTTAAGCAGCGCTAACGCTGTCTGCTGCGTCTCTTCGCTCGAAGCTGCCGCGAAATCCGGTAGTGCCGCGCTTACGCACGCGGCGAGCGCCGTAATTGCGGCGATACCGCAACGACTTCGTTTCCCGAAGTGCACCCGATCAGCGCTCTTCTAACCAAAGAAGAACCGCGCCGGCGGTTCCTACCACGATGTTCGGCAGCCAGGCGGCGAGATACGGATTCAACGCCCCGTTGCGGCCGAACGCCGACGCGGCCGAAACCATCAGATAGTATACGAAGAATGCGACGATCGAGAGGGCGATGCCGAGCATTCGGCCGCGGCGTCCGAACCGGAGTGCCAGCGGGACCGCGACGACCACCCCGATGATGCAGGCGAAGGGCCACGCCAGCTTGTCCGCCAGATTGATCTGTAAATTTCCCATCGCGGTCCCGCCGATACCCTGCGATTGCAGCGCGTTGACCTGCGTGCGCAGTGACTTGCTGCTCATGGTCCACGGGTCGTTGTTGACTTGACTAACGAATTGCGACGCCGTTTCACCCAGCGGCAATCCGATCGAGACGTCTTTTACGTGCTGTTGATTCGTGACGAAGCCGTCCTCGTTGTAGCGCGTGTTGATCACGTCGTGCAGCACGAGGGTACTAGCCCGCACCGAAGCCGTCTTGGCTTGCAAGGTTTCGTTCCACGGTCCGAACTTCGCCGGTTTGAAGATTTGCACGTCGATCATCGTCTTATTGTCGGGCGCGACTTGGCCGACGTAAAACGTATTTCCGGTATCGGGATCCTTGCGGAAGAACTGCGGTTCAACCGGCAGCGCGTCGGTATGATAGATAATCTGGTAGAACGTGCGCGTCGACAGATCGACCGATGCGGGCGCGACGTATTCGTTCATTCCGTACGCGATCAGGAACATGACGATCCCGAAGGCAATCGGCGAAACCGCGATGCGCATCACCGGAATTCCTGCGGTCCGCATCGCCGTTACCTCGTTATCGCCCATCACGCGTCCCATCGCCAGCAGCGCGGCGAAGAGGCACCCGAACGGAAAAGCCATGGGGATTGCTTGGGGGATGCGAAAGACGACGAAGCGCAGCACTAAGAAGAACGGCGCGTGCTGATTGATGATGTAATCGGCTGCGAGAAAAAAGATGTTCAGCGCCCAAAAAAGTAAGAACGCGCCGAACGCAAAGAGAAACGGCCCCATCATCTCGCGCAGCAGATAACTGTCGAGGATCGGCAGCCGCAAAATGGCCGAACCAACGCGGGGAAGCGGCTGGCGGTGCGTCAGCGTCGCCAAGGGAAAGCCTTCAGTAGCTGTGGTATGCGTTGAGAACGCGCACGACGTAGGCGCGCGTCTCCGGATACGGAGGAACGCCGTGATAGCGGTCGACAGCTCCGGGGCCCGCATTGTACGCCGCTACTGCGAGCGTAACGTCGTTGTGATAGTGATTGAGCAACGACCGCAAGTAACCCGTCCCGCACGTAATGTTCTCGGTGGGATCGAACGGATTGGCGATACCGCAGCCGGCCGACGTGCCGGGCATCAACTGCATCAATCCCTGCGCGCCGGCGACACTTATGGCCGAGGGGTTGCCCCCCGACTCCGCCATGAGCACCGCCCGCACCAACCCGGCTGGGACGCCGTTGGAATGCGAAGCGCCGGTAATGAGCGAGTTGATGGCCGCCGGGTCGAGCGCGTGGGGAGCGTACGGCAAATAGCCGCCGCCGCTGCATCCATAGAGGAGTGCCAAAAGGGCGCCGAATCCGAACAGTCGACTCATCGCACCGGCGCCTTTCTGCTCCTTCGGCGGCGAGGCCTGGCAGGCAGGCCGTCACTGCTGCGTAACTTTCCGATGGTTTTCCCCCCGACCATGAGAGTGATAGCAATGGCGAAACACGTCCGATCATACCGGCAAAGCCTTGACGCTCGCTGAGCTTGCCGCTCGTGTCGGCTGAGGCGGCAAAAGAGTTCGATCTCGTCGTTGTCGGGACGGGGGCTTCGGGCGCGACCGTAGCGGAAGCGTGCGCGAAGGAGTCGTGGCGCGTTGCGATCGTCGACGAGCGTCCATACGGCGGCACGTGCGCGTTGCGTGGCTGCGACGCAAAGAAGATCTTGGTTCGCGCCGCCGAGTTAATCGATTGGTCGCGGCGCATGAGCGGCAGCGGCATCGGCGGCGCAATCCGCATCGATTGGACGGAGTTGATGCGCTTCAAGCGTTCGTTCACGCAGCCGGTTCCAGCGGAGCGCGAGCGCGAGCTTCACGACGCCGGCGTCGCGATGTATCATGGCGCGGCTCGCTTCGTCGATGCGAACACGGTCGCTGTCGAAAACCATCGCATCAAGGCGCGGTACATCGTTCTAGCAACCGGCGCTGTGCCCTCGACGTTGAGATTGCAAGGCGAAGAGCATCTCATCACGAGCGAAGACTTTCTCGATCTCGAGGAGCTCCCGCGCCGCATCGTGTTTATCGGGGGCGGCTACATTGCGTTTGAGTTCGCGCACCTTGCAGCCCGCGCGGGAGCGGTTCCCGTGATTCTGCAGCGGGGACCGCGGGTGCTGACCGGATTCGACGCGACGCTCGTCGATCGCATCGTCGAAATCGGCGCGAAGGTCGGAATCGACGTTCGTGTCAACGTCGACGTTCGCGGAATCGAACGAACGCCCGATGGCGCGCGCGTCACCGGCGTTGCCGGCGGCGAAGAGTTCGTGCTCGAGTGCGATGCGGCGGTGCACGCGGCCGGCCGCGTCGCGGATGTCGACCGGCTCGACCTCAATGCAGGCGGCATCACTCGCACGAAAAAGGGCATCGCGGTCAACCAGTTCTTCCAAAGTTGCGGTAATGCCGCCGTGTACGCGGTAGGCGACTGTGCCGACGGGGGCGGCTTGCCGTTAACTCCTACGGCCTCGGCGGAAGGCGATTTGGTGGCGCGCAACCTGCTTGACGGAAACCGCTTCACCCTGGATTTCTGCGGCCTTGCAAGCATCGTCTATACGATTCCGTCGCTCGGGACGACCGGCTTGACGGAAGAGCGGGCACGCGAGTGCGGCTTGCGATTCGAGATCCGCGAATCAGAAACGACGCAATGGTACTCGTCGCGCAGCGTGTGCGCTCGAGGTTCGTGGTATCGGCTGCTCGTCGAAGTGCCCAGCGGCCTCCTCTTGGGGGCAAACGTCCTAGGGCCGCATACCGAAGAGCTTATCAACATCTTTTCGCTCGCGATTCGGGCCAAAGTCCCAGCATCCGAATTGAAGAGCGTGCTCTTCGCCTATCCAACCGGATCCTCGGATATCGAACCGATGCTGGCGTAAGGCGGCCGCAAAAGCGCATCGCACGCCGCCATCCGAGAGGCTTTATTTCGCTCCTTTCGAGCGAAAAGGTTGCGGTTTTACCTTGCCTTAAGGAAAGCTGGGGCGTATAGTGGTGTGAAGTAGTGCCTAGTGGTGCCTTTCGGAGGACTCTGTGCACGCGGATTTGCCGCGCTTCGCCGGTTCGGAGCAGCACGCCCTTGACCATAAGGGGCGGCTTATTGTGCCCGCGCGGTTTCGCGACCGGCTAGGCTCGCGGTTCGTCCTCACTATCACGCCACCGGACGCCTGCCTCGCGCTCTATCCGATGCCGACGTGGGTTGAGTTCTGCGGCCGCCTCGAGGCGGTGCCCGACAAGGGGGAGCGGTATCGTCAGTACGTCCGCTATCTCTTCGCGAATTCCGAGGAAGTCGAATGCGACGCACAGGGGCGCCTCGTAGTGCCGGCGCGGCTTCGGGCCTACGCGGGCATCGAGCGCAACGTGGTTTCGGTTGGCGTCCTAACGCGAATCGAAATCTGGGCCAAGGAGCGCTACGAGTTCCAAGAGCCCCCGGCCGGCGAGCTGCCGGCGTTCATGTCCGAGCTGGGACTGTAGGGCCGGGATGTGGTGCGCGCGTGAATCATATTCCGGTACTGGCGGGTCCAGCGCTGGAGTATCTTGCCGTGCGCGCCGAGGGCACCTACGTCGACGCGACCTTTGGTGCGGGCGGCCATACGCGGGCGATCTTGAGCCGGCTTGGGACGGGCCGGTTGATTGCAATCGATGCGGATCCGGCGGCCGCGCAACGAGCGATGGCAATCGGCGATCCACGGTTGGTCGTCGTGCACTCCAACTTTCGATCCCTCACCAGCGTCCTCGACCGATGCGCGATCGAGTTGGTCGATGGCGTTCTTTTCGATCTGGGAGTTTCTTCGATGCAACTTGACGACGCCGAACGCGGCTTCTCGCTCGGCCGTTCCGCAACGCTCGACATGCGAATGGATCCCGGCGTCGGGCGTAGCGCCTACGAGATCCTCGCAACGGCGAGTGAAACGGAATTGGCGGACATCTTCTATTATTACGGTGACGAGCGAAGCGCGCGCCGAATCGCGCGCGCCATCGTCGCGCGCCGGTCGAAGGGGACGCTGCCGAGCACGACATCGGAGTTCGCAGCGCTTGTCGCCGGCGTCGTTGCGCGCCGGGGCCGGCGCGAGCGTATTCACCCTGCGACGCGCGTCTTCCAGGCGTTGCGGATTGCGGTCAACGACGAACTCGACGCGCTTCGCGAGGGGCTGCACGGTGCAGTTGGACGCCTGCGGCGCACTGGGCGCGTCGTTGCCATTAGTTTTCATTCGCTCGAGGATCGCATCGTCAAGCAAACCTTTCGCGCCGATGAGCGCCTGGACGTGTTAACGAAACGCCCGGTCGTTCCCGACGACGCCGAAATAGCCGCTAATCCACGGGCCCGCAGCGCCAAGCTTCGCGCGGCGGAACGAAAGGCGGGCTAGCGCGATGGTGCAGCCTCGCTTTCTGCCATCGGCGCGCATTGCGAATCCGCGCCGCGTCCGAGCCGCCACGCAACGCCGCATCGTGCGCAAGTCACGAGCGCGGACCGCGATCGTGCGACGCGTGTTCGGAGTGCTTACCGGCGTGCTCGTGCTCCTCATGGGCTACGTCGTATTGACCGCAAGCCTGACGGGATTGAGTTATGCGGTTGCCACGGAACGCGCGCAGCGCGAGGCGCTGCAAGAAGAGACGATGCGTCTCGACGACCGGATTGCCGCGCTTCGTTCTGACGACCGGCTCGCAGCGCTTGCGGCGCGGATGGGAATGCACGAGCCGCAGACGGTTGCCGTGGTACGCATCGAGCCGCCGCGGGTCGCCCGCGCGCGGCCGCGTCTTGCGGTTCTGTCCTCTTTGGCGGGCTTGTTCGCTCCGGCCATACGCCGCCGGCAATAGCCACGGCAACGGGGATGCATCAGCGAACCTTTGCGCGTGTCGCGCCGATGCGGGCGCGTATCTTCTTCTATATCTGTCTTTTCGTCGCGCTCTTTCTCGCGTGGCGCCTCGTCGACGTGCAAGCCGTCAAGGGTGCGATCTACGCGCGCGAGGCGCTCGCGCAGCGATCGGACACCGTCGAAGTCTTTGCGCGGCGCGGCAGCATTCTCGACCGTTACGGTAACGTGCTGGTCCGCTCGCTGCCGTCCGAAAGCGTCTATGCCGTTCCTCGTGAAATCGTCGACCCCGAGGCGACCGTGGCAAAGCTGCAGCGGATCTTCGGCCGGCTGGATACTTCCACGATCGCGGCACTGCACGACCGTCATCTTTGGTTCGTCTGGCTCGCGCGAAAAGTTTCGCACGAGACGGCCGCCCGAGTTCGGGGTCTCAATCTTCTCGGCATCGATCTCAAAGAAGAAGAGAGCGGTTTGCGCGTCAACACGGCCGGACGCTTGGCGTCGACGATATTAGGCTTCGTCGGAACGGACGAAAATGGTCTCGACGGCATCGAGTACGCCTACGACGACGTGCTGCGCGGACAGTCCGGACGCGTCACGCTCGAGGCCGATGAATTCGGACGCCCAATTCCGTTCGGACGCGAACGCGTCATCACGCCGGCACAACCTGGACTGGACGTCGAGCTAACGATCGACCCCTATCTCCAATTCGTGGCCGAGCGGGCCCTCGCGCAACAGGTCAACACGTTTCACGCGCTCGACGGCACGGCGATCGTCATGGATCCCTGGTCCGGCGAAATTCTCGCAATGGCGAACTTGCCGGATTTCGATCCGAACCACTTCTGGAAATATGCCGATGGCGCGCGCCGCAATCGTGCTGTCATGGATGCCTACGAGCCGGGGTCGACGTACAAGCTGGTGACCGCTGCCGCGGCGCTCGACTCCGGGAAAGTTACGCTGGCGAGCCGCTTTCCGGCCCACGATCGACTCGAAGTAGGCGGTCAGACGATTCACAACGCGGAAGACGGCTTTATGGCCGGCACGGGCGGAAGCGAGACGCTGGAGCAAATCGTGGAGTACTCGCACAACGTCGGCGCCGCCGAAGTAGGCCTTAGCATCGGCGCGAAGACGCTCTACGATATGGAACGCAGAGCAGGTTTCGGAACGTCGACCGGCGTCGGATTACCCGGCGAGAACCCTGGAATCGTGCCGCCGCCCGCGCAGTGGAGCGGATCTTCGCTCGCTACGATGTCCTTCGGGCAGGGCGTTTCGGTGACGCCGTTAGCGATGACGCGCTACTATAGTGCGATTGCCAACGGCGGCCTCTTGATGCAGCCGCGAATCGCTCGCGCCGTTTACGACGAGCAGGGGCATCTCTTGCAGCGTTATACGGCGGCCGGCACTCGTCGCATTTTTTCACGACGGACGGCGGCCGAGCTGCGCAAGTTCTTGCGGTCGGTCGTGTTGCACGGCACCGGGGACCCTACCGCGCAAATTGCCGGCTACGCCACGGCGGGGAAGACCGGAACCGCCGAGATGGTCGTCGACGGCGGGTACCGCGCCGGATATTATGCCGCGTCCTTCATCGGCATGGTGCCGTATCCGCGTGCGCGATACGTGATCTACGTAAAAGTGGAACGGCCGCTCGGCTCGTACTATGGGAGCGTGGTTGCTGCGCCGGCATTTGCCCAAATCGCTCGTTCCGCTATGCTGCACGCGGGAGTCTTGCCGAGCGCCGAAACGGCGCATCGTGAACGCTGACCGATCCATCGCGCTAGAACGTCTGCTCAGCCGTCTGCCGGATGCATGCATTAGCGGCGACCGCGACTCGCTCATCACGGCGATCGAAGTGGACTCTCGCGCAATCGCGCCGGGCGCGCTCTTCGTCGCGCTGCGTGGATCTCAATCGGACGGACATCGCTACATTGCCGACGCGCTCGCGCGAGGCGCACGCGCGGTCGTCGTCGAGGAGCGCATTGGCGATGTGCCGGGCGCTGCGGTAATTCAAGTCGACGACACGCGGCGCGCACTCTCGGCCTTGTCGGCCGCGTTCTTCGACGATCCATCGCGAAAGATCGACGTCGTCGGCATCACGGGAACGAACGGTAAGACAACGGCCGCTCACATGGTCGCGGCGATCTGTAACGGGGCGGGCATGCCGTGCGGTGTTCTCGGAACCATCGGTGCGGAGTTCGGTGGCCGCCGGTGGGCGCTCGAAAACACGACTCCGCTTCCGCCCGTGCTGCATGGGTTGCTTGCGCAAATGCGAGGTCAAGGCGCGAAGGCTGCGGCAATGGAGGTGAGCTCGCACGCGCTCGCGCTCGATCGCGTCGAAGACGTTGCGTTTCGCGTTGCGGTACTTACGAACGTGGGTCGCGATCATCTCGATTTTCACGAGACGCTTGAGGCGTATGCAGCCGCGAAGCGGCGACTATTTTTGCTGGCGCCCGCTTGCGTCTTGAACCTCGACGATCCGTACGGTGCGCGTTGGGCCGGCGAGCTGGCGGCCGAAGGACGAACCATCGTCACGTACGGCACGGACAGCGGCGCCATGCTCGTTCCGACGGGGATCGTCGCCGAACCCGATCGCACGCTTTTCACACTGGACGGCCGGCGATTCGAGCTGCGTCTTCCGGGTCGTTTCAACGTTTGGAACGCGCTCGCGTCGATCGGCGCCGGGCGAATTCTCGGCATCGACGACGCAGCTGCTGCAAACGCGCTGGAGCAGTTGGAACGCGTCGTTGGGCGAATGGAGCGGCTCACCGCCGACGGCGTCGCCGTCGTGATCGATTACGCACACACGCCGGACGCTTTGGAAAACGCACTGCGGTCGCTGCGCGAGACGGCGCGAGGCGCGTTGACGGTCGTCTTCGGGTGCGGCGGCGACCGCGACCGCGGAAAGCGGCCTCAAATGGGAGCGATCGTGTCCGCGCTCGCCGATCGGGCCTACGTCACCAGCGACAATCCGCGCGGTGAAGACCCGCGAATCATTATCGAGGAAATCGTCGCGGGCATGACGGGCGGCAACTACGTAGTCGAAGCGGACCGGCGTCGCGCAATCGAACGGGCGATCGCGCAAGCGCGTTCTGGCGACGTCGTGCTCGTTGCCGGCAAAGGTCACGAGACGTACCAGATCGTCGGTGACCGTATTCTGCAGTTCGACGACGCGGCGGTTGCCTCCGAGGCACTCGCCGCGCGTGGCGCGCTGAAGTGAGATTGCCGCTCGAGCTCGCCGCTTCGGTAACGCAGGCAAAGCTCGTCGACCGAAAAGCTGCGCCCTCAACGCTGCGCGTCTGCACCGATACGCGATCGCTGGAGCCGGGAGATACGTTTCTAGCGTTGCGCGGGGAGCATTTCGACGGTCACGATTTTGTGACGGAAGCCGTGCAGCGCGGTGCGGCCATGCTCGTGATCGACGACGAGCGGCGGCGGCCCGCCGGAGCAGCCGCGATGATCGTGAACGACGCGAAGGCCGCGTACCTTCGGCTCGCCGGCGCGGCGCGGGCGCTTTTCGAAGGATCCGTGATCGCGATCACAGGCAGTGCGGGAAAGACGACGACGAAAGATTTCCTCGCGCAACTCTTGGCGGAACGGTATACCGGGCGCGTGCTGGCGGCCGCGCGAAACGAGAACAACGAGATCGGCGTCAGCAAACTGCTGCTCGCGCTCTCCAATCGCGAACACGACGTCGCAGTCGTCGAGATGGGCGCACGTCACTACGGCGACATCGCCGCATTGGTCGAGATCGCGCGGCCGCAGTTCGGGATTTTGACGAACGTCGGCGAAGCGCATTTGGAGATCATGGGTTCGCGGACGCGGCTGGAAGAGACGAAATGGGCGTTGTTCGCCCATGGAGCACGCGCCATTCTTAACGCCGCCGATGCTGTGTCACGCCGGCGCGCACCAAGCCTTGACGCCGTGCCGCACTGGTTTGCCGCCGACCTGTCGTCGGTCGAAACACGGGCAGACTTGGAGGTCCTTACCGCGTTTGCCGGTCCGAACCGGCTGGTTCATCGTCGCGGCGCGCGAGCGCTCGAGTTCGACGTCGCCGTCAGCGTGCCGGGAGCACACAATCGCGCGAATCTCGCGGCGGCCACCGCCGGTGCCCTCGAACTCGGCGTCGCTCCCGAGCGGCTGATCGACGCGATCGCGCGCGTGCGTTTGCCCGAAGGACGCTACGATCGAATTTCGATCGGCGGCGGCATCGCGCTGATCTACGATGCGTACAACGCGAACGCAAGCAGCATGATCGCCGCGCTCGACGCGTTCGCGGCCGAGGCTGCGGCGCGCCGAATCGCAGTCCTCGCAAGTATGGCCGAGCTCGGCGTCGAGTCCAAGACGTTGCACGAGCGCGTCGGCGAACACGCCGCCGCGTTCGTGGACGTACTCTTGCTGCGTGGCGAGTATGCAACCGACGTTGCGCGCGGCGCCCAGCGCGCGGGTCTCGATGCGGATCGCATCGTTCGCGTGGAGACGAACGCGCAAGCGGTTGCGTGGCTGCGGGCGCACGCACGCGCCGACGACCTCGTGCTGCTCAAGGGCTCGCGCAAATACAAATTGGAAGAGATCGTCGAAGAGCTGCGCTCGTGAGTCGAGTCCAAACGCTGCGCGTTACGCGATCCGAGCTGCCCTCGGGATTGACGGCGATCCCGCTGCGGACGCCGCTCGTGCGCCCCGGCGACGACCTCGTCGATTTGGTCGCGCGCAGCGTCGATGGAATTGCTCGCTCGGGTGACGTCATCGCAGTTTCGGAGAGCGCCGTCGCGATCGCGCAAGGTGAGTTCCTCGCGGCGGAACACGTCCGCCCGTCACGCCTGGCGTTTGCGATCGCGCGCCGTGCCGATCCCATGGCAACGATCAGCCAACCGGAATCGATTCAGTTGGTGATCGATCGCGTCGGCCGCTGGAAAGTGATCTACGCGACGCTGCTGCAGCTCGCCGCGCGTCTCGCCGGTCAGCGGGGAGCATTCTACCGCGTCATGGGTGAGGCCATAGCTGCGTTCGACGGATATACAGGGACGATGCCGCCCTACGAGCGAGCGATCGTCTTTGCACCCCGCGATGCGGATGAATTTGCCGCGTCAGTCACACGCGCCACCGGTATCGCCTGTGCGGTGGTCGACGCAAACGATCTCGGTAGGGCGAAGCTCTTGGGAGTCTCCGGCGGCGCGCGGCGCGAGAGTGTCGAAGCCGCGCTGCTCGATAATCCCCACGGAAACAGCGACGAGCAGACGCCGATCGTGGTGCTCAAATGGCGCGGTCCCGGCGCGAATCCGCTGCTGGAGATGAAGCCGTCGTGAGCTTTCTATCGCCCGGCGCGCTCGCGCTCTGGACGCTGTTCGGCTTCCTCATTGCGACGCTCGCAGGCGCCGCGCTACTCTTTCTGTTCGGACGCTTGGATGTGCGGCAGCATGCCTACGAGGACGCACCGCAAACGCACCGGGCAAAGACTGGAACGCCGACCATGGGCGGGCTCGTCTTCGTGGTGGTTCTTTTTGCCGCGTTGGCAGTTAGCCGTGCACCCCTGTTGCCCGAGCTGGTCCTTTTCGTCGCGCTCTGTGCCGGCATCGGCGCCGTGGACGACATCGCCAAAATTCGCCACGCTGCGAATCGCGGCGTGCGCGCGCGAACGAAATTCTTGGCAACCGCACTCGCAGCAGCGATCTTTCTACGCGAGATCGCAGGCTCGCCCGCCCTCTTTCCGCCTAATGTGCTCTTTCACGCCGGCAGCTTCGTGCTCGTGGCTCCGCACTGGCTTTGGCTGCTACTTGGAATTCTCGCGATCACGGGGACGACGCACGCAGTCAATCTTACCGACGGTCTCGACGGACTCGCTGCGGGAACGATGATCCCGCCGCTTTTCGTTTTGGTTGTGATCGCGGCGGGAATGGGGTTGGCCGGCCCGGCGATTGCCGCGGCTGCCGGAATGGGCGCGTGCGGCGGTTTCCTGCTTTTCAACCGCCATCCGGCGAAGCTGTTCATGGGCGATACCGGATCGCTAGGTCTTGGCGCGCTGCTCGCGGGCATTGCGATTTGCAGTGGCGAAATGCTCTTACTCGTGATCATCGGCGGCGTGTTCGTCGCGGAAGCGCTCTCGGTCATCGTGCAGGTCTCGTACTTCAAGACGACCGGGGGACGTCGCATTCTGCGGATGAGCCCGCTGCACCATCACTTCGAACTTGCGGGTTGGCCGGAGACGCGCGTCACGCTCCGTTTCTGGCTCGCATCGCTGTTCTGTTCGCTGGTCGGATGGGCCATCGTACGATGAGTGAGGTCTTTCAATTCGGAGCGGGCGAGACGGTGCTCGTCATCGGTCTCGGCCGCAGCGGGCTAGCGAGCATCGAAGTCCTCGCCGAGCATAGCGTCACCCTGTATGCGACCGATGAAAAGCCGATCGGCGAGCTTGACGAACCGATCGGGGCGGCGCGCGCGTTCGGTGCGCGTTTCGTCGCTCCGGCCGAGATCGGAACGATTGCCGGAATGCTCGAGTGCGCCGTGCTTTCACCTGGCGTTCCGCCAACGTCGCCGATCGTGCGGCGGATGCACGAAGCCAACGTTCCGGTTTTCGGGGAAATCGAGCTTGCCTATCGACTTTGCAAAGCGCCAATCGTTGCGGTTACGGGAACGAAGGGCAAATCCACTACGACCGCGCTGATCGGACATCTGCTTCGTAGCTGCGGCCGCTCGGTGCACGTCGGCGGCAACATCGGCAATCCGCTCATCAAGGAAGTGCGCGGGGCAGGCGAGCAGGACTGGGTCGTCGCTGAAGTCTCGTCGTTTCAGCTCGAGACGATTCGCGCCTTTAGACCGCGCGTCGCAGTGCTGCTCAATATCGCGCCGGATCACCTGGACCGCTATCATTCGATGGACGAATATGCCGAGGCGAAGTTCCGCATATGCGCCAACCAGTCGATGAACGACTGGTTTGTCGGGAACCTCGACGACGCGCGCATCCGCGCGCTGCACTGGCGTAACGGCGACACGCGGGCGCAGGCGCGCCAACTCTGGTTTACGTTAGAACGCCCTGAGCAGGCGACGATGTATTTGCGCGACGGGGTCATTACGTACGCGCCGGTCACCGGCGATCCGCGTCCCGTACCAATCATGTCGCGTGAGGAAATCCCGCTCGAGGGCGAGCACAACGTGCAAAACGTCATGGCGGCGCTGCTCGCGGCATTGGCGATCGGTTGCAGTCCCGAGTCGCTGCGCGGCGCCGTTCGCAGCTTTGAACCGATGCCGCATCGTCTGCAAACGGTCGCGGAGATCGATGGCGTGCGCTACGTCGACGACTCGAAGTCGACCAATCCCGGCTCGGTGATCGCAGCGCTGCACACCTATGATGCTCCGATCGTGCTGATCGCGGGCGGACGATCGAAAGGAACCGACTTTTCAGCTCTGGGCGCCGAGATACGCCGGCGTGCTGCTGCGCTCGTCGCGCTCGGCGAAGCGGGGCCTGCGATCGTACGTGCCGCGCGCGGCCTGCGTAGCGTCAGCGCCGACTCGATGGACGATGCCGTGCGGCGCGCGCGCGAGCTAGCCGTGCCCGGCGGCATCGTATTGCTCTCCCCCGGCTGCGCGTCGTTCGACATGTTCGCGTCGGCGGAGGATCGTGGCGACCGGTTTGCGGCCGCGGTCCAGGCTTTGCGCGAGCCCGCCGGTGCATAGCGCCGCAACGCTTCGCGCGCAGCGCGACGCAGCGCCGCGTCCGCCGGCGTACGCTCCCGCTCCTCTCGACCCCGTCCTCTTCACGGCCGTAGCCGCGCTCATCGGCATCGGACTCGTCATGGTCTTTTCGGCGTCGAGCGCGACGGCATATGCGCAGCACGGAGACATCGCCTATTATTTGAAGCGTCAGCTCCTCTGGCTCGGCATCGGACTCGCTGCCGCCTACGCCTGCTATCGCATCGACTACCGGCGCTTACGCGCGATTGCCCCGTACTGTTTGGTGGCGGCGATCGTCGGACTCTTGCTCGTCTTCGTTCCCCACGTTGGGCTCGGCGTGAACGGCGGCCGCCGGTGGATCGGAACCGGCAGCGTGAGCCTAGAGCCGTCGGAGTTCGCGAAGCTGGCGCTAGTTATTTACCTCTCGGCTGTGTTGTCGGCGCGAGGCGAACGCATCACGTCGCTTGCACGCGGCCTCTTTCCACTCTGCGTTCCGGTTGCCATCATGGCGGTACTCGTGCTCAAGGAGCCCGACATGGGCACGGCGAGCCTGATGCTTTTCATCGCGCTCGCGCTCTTCTTCGCCGCCGGCGCGCGCCTGGTTCATCTCGCGGCGGTCGTTCTGGCGATGGTGCCGTTCGCCGCGCTCACCGTGCTCGCGAGTCCGTACCGGCGAGCGCGCATTTTTGCCTTTCTCGATCCGTGGAAAGATCCGCTTAACACGGGCTTTCATATCGTTCAATCGCTGCTCGCGCTCGGCAGCGGCGGACTCTTCGGCGTCGGTCTCGGTGCGTCCCGAGCAAAATTCTTCTATCTGCCCGAACAGTACACGGATTTCATCTTCTCGGTGCTTGGCGAGGAACTGGGGCTGATCGGCACGCTGGCCGTCATCGCGCTCTTCATCACACTGGCATACAGATCGATTCGAATCGCGCTCGCGGCGCCGGACCGATTCGGCTTCTTCCTGGCGATCGGCTGTGCGGCGATGATCACGATCCAAGCCTTCGTCAACATCGGGGTAGTGTCGTCGTCCTGGCCGGTAACGGGCGTTCCGCTGCCGTTTATCTCGTTCGGCGGAAGTTCGCTCGTCGTCAGTCTCGTCGCCGTCGCACTCATCGCCAATGTGGGTAGGCATCGCCGGATAAGCAAGGCGTGACCGTCGTCTTTGCCGGCGGCGGAACGGGCGGACATCTCTATCCGGCCATCGCGATCGCCGACGCCCTTCGCGGACGCAGTAACCGCATCACATTTATCGGCACGAGCGATCGGCTCGAGACGACGATCGTACCGAAGGCGGGCTACGAACTGCGCACGATCACCGGCCGTGCATTACAGCGCGCGATCACGCCGCAACTCGTGCGAACGATCGTGGACAACCTCAAGGGGACGATTCAGAGCCTGCGTTTGCTCGCCTCCGCGCGCCCGCAACTCGTGATCGCAACCGGTGGCTATGTTTGCTTTCCGGTGGCGCTTGCAGCTCGCATTCGGCGTTTCTTGCGCCTCTCGAACGCGCCGATTGTGCTCTTGGAACCGAACGCCGAGCCCGGATTGACCAATCGGCTCTTGGCCCCAATAGTGGACGAAGTCTGGGGGCCGGCGCTGCAGCCTGATCGCCGCTTCGCGCACAAATATCGACCGACCGGAGTACCGATTCGCGCCGCCTTGCGCGATTTACCGGCGCGCGACGCTGCGATCGCGCGTCTCGGGCTCGACCCGTCGCTGCGGACGCTCGTCGCCATGGGCGGGAGTCAGGGCGCGCGCGCGATCAACGACGCATTAGTCGACTTGGTGACGCGCGATGAGCTGCCGCCGGGTTGGCAGTTGCTTGCGTTGACCGGCGCGGCCGACTACGAACGCGTGCGTGCTGTGTTACCGCATGCGTTACCGTATCTGGACGATATGGCTGAGGCCTATGCGGCGGCCGATCTCGTGCTCGCGCGCGCCGGCGCCTCGACGCTTGCCGAGCTGGCGGCAATCGGCAAAGCCTCTATTCTCGTCCCCTATCCGCATGCGGCGCAGGGTCACCAAGATGCGAACGCGGCTCGATTCGCGGGCGCGGGTGCGGCAGTGCTACTGAATGATCGCGAGCTGCAAGCGGGCGGTCTGTCCGCGTTACTCACGAAGACCGTCGACCCGCCACGCCTACACGCTCTTTCCCAAGCCGCCGCGCGCCTCGGGACCGGCGATCCCGTTAGCGCAATCGTTGCGCGGGTAGATGCCTTACTCTCTCGAAGGAGCAAGCAGTGAGGTATCACTTCGTCGGAATCGGCGGCATCGGAATGAGCGCAATCGCGCGTATCTTGCACGCCCGCGGCGAGTCCGTCTCCGGCTCCGACTTGAGCGTCACGCCGTTGGTCGAACAATTGCGCGCGGCAGGCGTTCGGGTCTCGATCGGACATAGCGCTCGGAACCTACGCGAGGCGGACGCCGTGGTGGTTAGCTCGGCGATCGACCGGCGCAATCCCGAATCGCTCGCCGCTGCCCGTCGCGGCATTCCGGTGCTTCACCGCGGGGAGATGCTCGCTCGGCTCATTGCCGGTCACCGCGGCATCGCGATCTGCGGCACCCATGGGAAGACGACGACGACCGCAATGACGCACGCCGTCCTGCGCGCCGGAGGAATCGATGCGGGGCTCGTCCTCGGCGGTATCGACGTTACGCTCGAGAGCAACGCGCATGCCGGCACGTCGTCTTGGTTCGTGACCGAGGCGGACGAGTCGGACGGATCGTTCGCGCTGCTGGAACCCGCCATGGCGGTCGTCACGAATATCGAGAACGACCATCTAAGCAGCGACGACGAGCTGCCGGGGCTGGTGCGCGCCTTTGCGGAGTTTCTGGCGAAGCTGCCGGATGACGGTCTCGCCGTCATCGGGCGCGATGATCCCTTGGCGGCATCGCTCGAGTCGCACGATCTGCGCGCGCGCATCGTCACCTTCGGATTCCACGCTGCCGCGACCGTACGCGCAGCCAACGTGGATTTTTCCGCCCTGGGCGCGCGCTTCGATGTACTCGCCGGGGATCGCTTGTTAGGGCGATTCCAGCTCCGCGTGCCGGGAGCGATGAACGTGCAGAACGCGCTGGCCGCGGTTGCTATCGGTCATGCGCTAGAGGTCCCGGTGCGCGCAATCGGCTCGGCGCTGGCTGAGTTTCGCGGCGTGCGACGTCGTTTCGACGTGCTGCTGTCGAACGATCGCATCACGATCGTCGACGATTATGCCCACCATCCGACGGCAGTCCGCGCCACCATTGCAGCAGCCAGGCAGTACCATCGCGGCGAGCTGGTCGTCGCATTTCAGCCGCATCGGTATACGCGAACAGCTTTTCTGGCCCGTGACTTTGGCGCGGCGCTGCGCGACGCCGACCGAGTCTACCTGACGCCGATCTATGCGGCGTCCGAGCCGGCGATTCCGGGCGTCAGTGAGCGCTCCATCGGCGAGGCTTTGGCCGCGGAGGGTACGCGGGTGGCGTACGTCTCCGGGATGGACGATCTGGAGCAGCGCTTGTTCGAAGAGTCGCCGCATGGCGCGATCCTGCTGATGCTCGGTGCCGGCGACATCACCGAGGTCGCCGCGCGGTTAGCGGAGCGCTATACTGCGCCGATCGCGCGCCGCGCCGCAGCCCGCGCATGAGTGCCACGACGGCGCAAGCGGTGGGCACGCTGCTGGCGCAATCCGATCGCGCCGCGTTGCGTGAGATATTCGGCGATCGCGTTTGTTTCGAAGAACCGCTCGCGCCGTATACGTCGTGGAAGATTGGCGGCCCGGCCGACGCGTTCGCGACGGTGAAGACTCCGAGCGAGCTCGCCGACCTGTTGCGATTCTGTCTGCGCCGGCGAATGCCGTGGTGGATCATCGGTGCGGGTAGCAACGTGCTCGTCGGTGACGGCGGCGTGCGTGGAATCGTAATGCGGCTCGCGGGAGAGTTTGCATCTGCTCAAGTACGCGCGCAAGAGGATCGCGTCACGGTCGAGGCGGGCGGATCGGCCGACATGGCGCTGGTCACGGCGAAGGCGGCTTCCGCCGGTGCCGATGGAATCGGATCGCTCGCCGGCATTCCCGGCACGGTCGGCGGATCGCTGCGCATGAATGCCGGAACCGATCGCGAGATCGGTGAGTTCGTGCGGGAAGTATGGGTGCAATCGCCTAGCCGCCCGGAACCCCATTCCACCAGCGTTCGGTATCTGTACCGGGATTCGACGCTCGCGCGGGACGTGGTGGTTTCGCGCGTGGTGCTCGAATTCGCACGTCTGGGCTCCGGCGACGTCCGGTTGGAGATGCGCAATCGTCTCGTGCGACGAAAGCAAACGCAGCCGATCGCGTTGCCGAACGCGGGCTCGTGCTTTCGCAATCCGGCCGAGGATAAAGCTGCGCGCCTGATCGAGGCTGCCGGGGCTAAGGGATGGCGCGAAGGAAACGCGCAAGTCTCTCCCCTGCACGCAAACTTCATCAACAACCTTGGCGGCGCGACGGCGAAAGACGTCGCAACGTTGCTAGCGCGCGTGCGGCGCGCCGTGCAGGAACGCTGGAACGTCGAGCTGCAGCTCGAAGTGCATTTGGTCGGAGTCTTTATCGATGCAACGTAACGCGGCGGTCAAGGAACGAGTCGCGGTCGTCATGGGAGGCGACAGCGCCGAACGGGAGATCTCGATTCGCTCCGGATCCGAGGTGGTTCGGGCGCTCAACGCTCTCGGATACGACGCGCACTCGCTCGATTACGACGAGCGCTTTCTCGACGCGCTTCGCACGCTCAAGCCGGACATCGTTTTCATCGCGCTGCACGGTCCCGGCGGAGAGGACGGGCACGTCCAGGCCTTGCTCGAGTATCTTTCCATTCCGTATACGGGAAGCGGATTGGAAGCAGCGGCACTTTCGATGGACAAGCATTTGACGAAGAAACTGTTGGCCGCCGAAGGGTTGCCGACGCCGGTCTGGGACCTTTTCGATCTGACTGGCGGCACGCTGCCGCTGCTTCCGGGCTCGCTGGATCTGCCGCTCGTCATCAAACCGCGTTTCGAAGGTTCGTCCGCGGGCGTTACGATCGTGCACACGCACGAAGAGTGGACGAACGCGATGCTCGATGCGTCGAAGTCGTACGCACAGATTCTCGCCGAAGAGTATCTTCGAGGACGTGAGTTTACGTGCGCGGTGCTCGGCGAAGAGGCGCTGCCCGTCATCGAAATCGTTGCGAACCGTGATGGATTCTACAGCTACGGCGCCAAGTACGAGCCCGGCGGCAGTACGCATATCGTGCCCGCGCCTATCGACGAAGATCTGGCCGCGCGCTTGCAGATGCTCGCGCTCTCGGCGCACCGGTTGCTCGGGTTGCGCGATTACTCGCGCAGCGATTTCATCGTGACGCCGGACGGGCGCCCGCATCTGCTCGAGATCAATTCGTTACCGGGATTGACGCCCGTGAGCCTAGTGCCGGATGCATGCGCCGCAGTCGGGATTTCATTCGAAGCGTTGATCGATCGGCTCGTCGGCTATGCGCGCGCTCGCGCCGACCTCCGCGACGCCGTAGCTTAAGATTTCGTTTCGCCGAAGCTTTCCGCGTCGTCGGCGATCAAATGGTCCAGGCGCGAAGTTTCCGGGGGAAGATTTCGCGCACTCGGATAGCGCCGTAAAAACTCGGCGTCGTTCAAACGCTCGCCGACGGTTCTTCCTTCGAGCTTCGCATTGATCTCGGCGTACCGATTGGGATCGCTGTGCTCGCGAATCCAGCGTGCGACTTCTTCGTCGGAGCCGGCCTGCGCAAGCACTTTGCGAAGCACCGACTCGGCAATTCCGAGGGCATTAAGCAAGCTTGAACTGAATCCGGTGATCTGGTACTCGCCGATGTTCCCGCCCGGCAGCGTCGCACGCAGCTTATCGACCGTTCGGGCTGCCATGAACAGTTCGAGGCCGGGTAGAAGCTCGCGGGGACTTCTCGGCGGGCGTTTCGTAAGGTCCAACGCATCCATAACAGCAGGCCAATTCGACCAGCCGGTGCGCAGATGCCTTGCATACAGGCCGAGCGACGGGCGGGTTCGAATCCGTCGGCGCCGGGGAAAGTTTTATGCCTATAGTTCAATCTTCACCTATGGAGGGAATCCTTGCCAACCGTTGTCGATCGTGGCCTCGAAGGCGTCGTCGTCGGGTCCACCCAGCTCAGTAACGTCGAAGGGGCGATCGGGCACCTAACCTATCGCGGCTACGATATCGACGATCTCGCACCGAACGCGTCGTTCGAAGAGATCGTTCATCTGTTGCTCTACGGAACGCTGCCGAACCGGCATCAGCTCGAGACGCTCAAGCGCGAGCTCGCCGCGTGCCGAGCGATCCCCGAACCGCTTTTGGCGGCTATGCAAAACGTTCCGAAGACGGCATGGCCGATGGAAGTGTTGCGCACGATCGTCAGCGGCTTGGGACTCTTCTCTCCGGTCAACGCGCAGGGCGAGCACGTGTCGGACGTGCACACGGCGATCGAGTTGATCGCGAAACTTCCGACGATCGTCGCAGCCTGGGATCGAATCCGTCGCGAGCTCGAGCCGGTCTCGCCGCGCTCGGACCTTTCGCAAGCCGGGAACTTCCTCTATATGCGCACCGGTAAGGTGCCCCACGCGATCGAGGAGGACGCGCTCGATACGTACTTCGTGCTGCTTGCCGATCATTCGTATAACGCGTCCACGTTTGCGGCGCGAGTCGCGGCATCGACGCGCGCCGATATCTACGGATCGATCACGGCGGCGTTGGCGACGCTGCAGGGCGATCTTCACGGTGGCGCAGCCACGGCCGCCTTTAGGACGCTCACGGAAGTGAAGTCGCCGGAGAACGCCGAGCCGTACGTTCGTGGAATTCTCGACCGCGGCAAGCGCATCATGGGCATGGGTCACCGCGAGTACAAGGTGCGCGATCCGCGCGCTCGTCATCTCGAAGCGATGGCCAAGGAGCTTGCGGAACACGTCGGAGACGGCGAGCGCTGGTACGAGACCGCGCACGCGATCGAAGAAGCGAGCCGCAAAGTGCTCCAAGAGCGCAAACCGGGCAACACGATCTACGCCAACGTCGACTTCTACACCGCGCCGGTCCTTGCCGATCTCGGCATACCCGGCGACGAGTTTACCAGTCTGTTCGCATGCGGCCGGATCGCGGGATGGACGGCTCATATCCTCGAGCAACTTGCCGACAATCGCCTCATTCGTCCGCAGGCCGCATACGAAGGCCCCGCCACGGGTCCGTACGTTCCGATCGAGCAACGTTCGACGAACGGTCAGCACGGATAGCGAACGGCGCGATGCTGGTCGTCCCCGCGATCGACTTGCGCGGCGGCAAGTGCGTCCGCATGAAGCAGGGCGATCCGACGACAGAAATCGAGTACGACGGCGATCCGGTCGAGCGCGCGAAAGCCTTCGTTGCTGCGGGCGCACGCCGGCTGCACGTGATCGATCTCGACGGCGCCTTTGGTTCGGGTGAGAACCTCGGCGCCGTCGCGAGTATTTGCGAGGCGGTGAGCATTCCGGTGCAGATGGGCGGCGGTCTACGCGTCGTCAAACATGCGGAAGACGCGTTTGCGGCGGGCGCCTCGGAGATTATACTCGGCACGCTGCTGGTCGAGGACGAACGGCTCGCGCGTCACATCATCAACCGATTCGCGGGCAAGGTTATCGCGGGCATCGACGCGCGCGGATCGCAAGTTGCGATTCACGGTTGGCAAGAGCGCGCGCCCGTCGATCGCGACGCGCTCGTACGGCGCGTCGCTCAATGGGGCGTTTCGCGCATCATCTTTACCGAGATTCGTCGTGACGGCATGGGCGAAGGGTACGATATCGACGCGCTCAACGCGGTTGCGAATGTGGCGGAGGTGCGCGTCACCGCCAGCGGCGGTGCGCGCAACATCGACGATCTCCGCGAGCTTACGCAATCGGTTCCGGTCACCGTCGATTCGTGCATCGTCGGTAGCGCGCTGTATAACGGCACCATCGATTTGGAAGCGGCAATAGCTGCGGTCGCTTAAGGCTCGCCTGCGACGTAGTTGCGCGGCAGCTCGGCAGGCAGGCGCGTGACGATCTCGTAGCTGATCGTTTCCGCCCACGCCGCCCAATCATCGGCGCCGATCGTAACGTCGCCGTCGCGTCCGATGAGCGTTACTGTCGAACCAGGTTGCGCGTGCGGTGCCGCCGTCAAATCAATCTCGGTCATATTCATGGCAACGCGACCCACGATCGGACAGAGCGCGCCGTCGACGGCAAACGCGCCGCGGTTAGAGAACGCGCGCGGCACGCCGTCGGCATATCCCGCCGGCACGACGCCGATGCGCATTTCATTCGGCGCGCGAAAGCTTCCGCCGTACCCGACGGAGGCGCCGGCGGCGATGGTGCGCGTCGCGACGAGCGTCGAACGGTACGCGAGCGCAGGGCGGAGTTCGGGCGCTCCCGTTCCCATCGCCTCGCGCGTCTGACGCGACGGCCACAGGCCATAGAGCGCGATTCCGAAACGCGCCATGTCCAAACGCGTGTGCGGCCAGAGCATCGCTGCCGCCGACGCTGCGATGTGCCGCAGCGGCCGGACGCGCTTCCCCTCGAGCAGCGGCCGCGCTTCTTCAAGGGCGCGCTCGAAAGCGACGAGTTGGTGCATCGTGTACGGCGAGTCGAGTTCTTCGGCCGATGCCAAGTGGGAAAAAATTCCGGCGACGCGCAGAGCCGGCGTATCGAGCAACCTTTGGACCGCGTCGGGAAGCTCGTGCGGCTCGATGCCGAGCCGATTGAGATCCGTGTTGACTTTAACGTGAACCGATGCGATTGCGCTGCGCGCACGCGCCGCAGCCCCCAGCCGCACACCGAACTCGCCGCGATTCCAGAGCGCGATCTCCAGCTCTGCGTTTAGCGCGTCGGCGATCGCTTCGCCGGGGATCGGACCGAGCACCAGAATCGGCGCGCGAATGTCCGACCGTCGCAACGCGAGCGCCTCATCGATCGTGTAGACGCACAGCCGCTCCGCGAACGGCTCGACGGCGCGTGCGGCCGGCACCAAGCCGTGGCCGTAGGCGTTGCCCTTAACGACGAACGCGGCGCGTTCCGGGCCAACGAGATCGGCAAGCAGCTGCGCGTTGTGGCGTAGCGCGCTCAAGGAAATCGTCAGCTCGCCGATCACGAGGCCGTCCATTCGCGCAGGCACGCAGCGGGCCTGGCAGAAGAGCGCGGAATGGATCGGCTCGACGAGCACCTGCGCTGGCTGATAGCCGCGCCGATCTACGTTTGCGCCTATGCGGCGGCTGCGCTGGTCTTTTGGCAGATGGCTCGGCGGCGCGGGATGGCGACCGATGGTATCGTGCGCGTGATGGCGGCGGGGCTTATCGGCGGTCTGGCAGGCGCAAATTTCCTGCAACTGCTCGCCACCGGTCTTCCGGGCAAGACGATTGAGGGCGGGATCGTCGGCGGTTGGCTCGCCGTCGTATGGATGAAGCGCCGGCTCGGAATTGCACGACCGACCGGCGATTTGTTCGCGCTCGCGATTCCGGCCGGTGAGGCGATCGGACGCATAGCATGCTTCGTGGGCGGATGTTGCTACGGCAAGATTACGACCGTCGGGGTCGCAGTGCACGAACACGGCGCATGGCGCCACCCGGCACAACTCTACCTCTCCTTCGCCGCGATGACGTCGTTCGCAATCTTGACGGCAATCGAGCGACGCCGTTTCTTGCCGGAGAACGGTTTATTCTATCTCGGTGGAATTCTTTTTTGCATCGACCGATTCGTCGTCGATTTCTATCGCGACGTCGCGCAGGCGTCGTTTGGAATCACGCTCGCGCAGGCCGCCTGCATTGCCGGCGCGATCTTCTTTGGCGTGAAGCTAACGGAGTTACTACGCCACGTGCCGAGTCGTCTCGCATCGATCCTCGCAGGAACCGGCTGACGGTTACGTGACGGCCAAGCCCCCTGAGGTGGGTCCGTTTGTCGCCGGCCTGTGCGTGGGGTTCTTCTCCGGCGCGATCGCCGTTTTTTTTCTGTTCTTGTTAATCACGGCTGGTATCGGTCTGGTCCTCCACGATCATGAGGTCTATGGCTTCGTCGCGATCTACGTTCTTGGAGCCGGCCTCGGAATTTGGGCAGTCCGGCTGCTGCTCTCACGGATCGATCTCGTTAGCGGGCTCGTTACGGGCGGTGCTGCTGGTTTTTTAGGCCTCGGAGCAGCGTGCAACGTCCTCGTAGGCGGTCTCGGAAACATGCACTAGAGATGCCGCTCTCCGTTCACGATTACACGGTTCTCAAGAGCGTTCGGGCGGTCTGCCCGCGCTGTTTTTCTGAAGTGCCGGATTTCGATCCGGAGTTTCCGACCGACATCTGCGATGGTCACCTCGTCGAACGCAACGGAGCGGTCTACCTGCGGCGCTGGTGCCGCCGTGGTCACGGCGAAGTTTGGTCGCTCTACGAAGAAGACGCGCAGCTCTGGCGCTACCTGCAACAATGGCGCGTGCCGACGAAGGTCGTCAATCCGGATACGCAAGCGATTTATCCCGTTCCCATGGGCTATGAACACGGTTTGGGGCCGTCCCACTTACAGCATTCGTGCATCTATTTGCTCGATCTCACCAACCAATGCAATCTCGCGTGCCCGGCTTGCTATGCCAGCTCGAGCCCCGCCATGAGCCACTACCTGCCGTTGGATTCGGCGACGCACGCAGTGGAAACCGCAATCGAGCGCGAGGGCGGCCGTCTCGACGTCGTCATGCTGTCCGGGGGCGAGCCGACCGTGCATCCACAGATCCGCGAGCTCATCGAGCGGCTCTGCGCGCTGCCGGTAACCCGTATTTTGCTCAACACCAACGGCATTCGTTTGGCCAACGACGACGCGTTTGTGAATTTCATCGCCGAATTGCGCGGCCGAGTCGAGATCTATCTCCAATACGACGGTCAGCGAAAAGAAACGCAGGAGCCGTTGCGCGGGCTCGATCTGCGTGATGTCAAAGCACGCGCCGTCGAACGACTGAGCGCCGCGCGCGTCTTCACGACGCTCGTGATGACGGTTCTCCCCGAGAACGCGGAT
>Ga0070731_10001303_pt1 | contig 26299 bp, 22 predicted proteins | sample Coa_R1_2_FD_66448 | JGI IMG/M metagenome (GOLD analysis project Ga0070731, IMG submission 66448) | Surface soil microbial communities from Centralia Pennsylvania, which are recovering from an underground coalmine fire - Coalmine... | ecosystem: Environmental > Terrestrial > Soil > Unclassified ... | reverse complement strand
GATCTCGGCGCCGAGGTCGAGCTCGTGACCCAGCAGCAGTTCGCCGGCGCGCGGATCGGCGGCAGCACGTGGAACCAGCTGATGATCGACGTCATGCAGCGGGGCGGCGTCCTGACTTCGAACACCGTGGTCGACCGCGTCGACGGGAAGACGGTGTGGCTCGCCGACCTCTACGGCGGCCGTCAGCTCGAGCGGGAGGACGTCGACGCGCTGGTCGTCGTCGGCGACAACGCGGCCGACGACGCACTGGCACGCGAGCTTCGCGGCGGCGGTCGCGAGGTCATCACGGTCGGCGACTGCGTGGCGCCGCGGCTGCTCGAGATGGCGATCCTCGAAGGGCACCGAGCGGGTCGCGCGCTGTGACGCGCGTCGACGTCGCCGTCACGGGCGGCAGCCTCGTCATGCCCGACGGCGTGCACGAGGGCGACGTCGGCATCACGGCCGGCACGATCGTCGCGGTCGCGGCACCCGGCTCGCTCGACGCGGGGGAGACGATCGACGCGCACGAGTTGCACGTCTTCCCGGGCCTGATCGACCCGCATGCGCATCCGGGCAACCTGCGTCCGTTCGAGCTCGACATCGCAGAGGAGACCCGCGCAGCCGCCGCGGGCGGGATCACCGCCATCCTCGGGACGGTGAAGGCGCCGCGGCTGGGCCAGCCGTTCAAGGAGATGACCACGCCGGAGGACGTGTGCTCGTACAACGACGTCTTCGAGCTCGCGCGCGCGGCGATCGACGGACATTCGCACGTCGACGTCGGCTTCTCCTACGTCGTCATGGACGACCGGCACGCCCGCGAGATCGCCGAATATGCCGAGCGGCACGGCGTCCGCTCGTTCAAGTTCTTCGTCGGCAACCGCGGGCCGAATCCGTCGAGCGGGCGCGTGGGCATGCCGGTCTACGGCGACGACGGCGTCCACTGGCTCGGCTTCCGCGCCGCAGGCGAGACGGGGTCGCTGGCGATGATCCACGCCGAGAACCAGCAGGTCGCGCGCGCGCTGCACGACGAGGAGCGGGGCGACGTCGATCTCGCCGCGTGGTCGCGGCACTCGCCCGGCTGGCTCGAGGCGGAGGCGATTGATCGCGCGACGACGTTCGCGGAGCAGAGTGGCGCGCGCCTCTATCCGGTGCACCTGACCTCGAAGGAGGGTGTCGCCGCGGTGCGCCGCGCGAAGGAGCGGCTGCCCGGTCGCGTCTTCGGCGAGACGTGCCCGCAGTACTTCGCGCTGCACGACCGCCACCCCGCGGGGCTCGTCGCGAAGTGCGCGCCGCCGATCCACGGGACGGAGGACAACGAGGCGATCTGGCGCGGGCTGGAGGACGGGACGATCGACGTCGTGGGCACCGACCACATCCACCAGACGCGCGCCCGGAAGGTCGTCGAGGGTGACGTCTGGCGGACGAACGCGGGCGTGCCCGGGCACGAGACGATGCTGCCGCTGCTGCTCTCGGCGAACCGCCTTTCGCTCCCGCGTGTGGCAGCGGTCGCGAGCACGAACGCCGCGAGGATCTTCGGCCTCGCTCGCAAGGGCTCGATCGCACCGGGGTTCGACGGTGACCTGACGCTCGTCGATCTCGGCAAGCGCCGCGTCGTGCAGGCCGACGACCTCGAGACTATGTCCGACTTCACGCCGTTCGAGGGAATGGAGCTCGCGGGCTGGCCGGTGCTCGCGCTCCTGCGCGGCACGGTGATCATGCGCGACGGCCGCTCGACCGACGCGACCGTCGGGCGCTACCTGTTCCGCGAGGCCGCATGAGCGAGAGCGAGCAGCTCTACGAACGGCAGGGCTGGGGGAACCGGATGGGATTCGGCGAGCGCCCGGCCGTGCTCGTGATCGACATGCAGCACGACTTCTGCGACGCCGACGCGCCGACGACGCTGGCGCCGTGGATCGCGGAGACGTACGAGCCGATCCGACGGCTTGCAGCCTCCGCGCGCGGCCGCGGCGTGCCCGTTCTGTACACGACCGGGCTCGTCGCGGCCGACGGCTCGTCCGCCGGGCTCTGGCGCTACAAGGGCCGCTTCCACCGGGAAGGCCGCGTGCAGATCGAAGGTAGCCGCGGGGCGGAGATCGTGCCCGAGGTGGCGCCGCAGCCGGGCGACCGCGTGATCCGCAAATGGCGGCCGAGCGCGTTCTTCGAGACCGACCTCGAGATCTTCCTGCGCGTGCGCCAGATCGACACGCTGCTGATGGCGGGAACGAGCCTGAGCGGCTGTGTCCGCGCCACCGCGGTCGACGCGTTCATGCGCGACATCCGGCCGATGATCGTCCGCGAAGGCGTCGTCGACCGAACGCAGTCGGTGTTCGACGCGAACCTGTTCGACCTCGCGCAGAAGTACGCCGACGTCGTCTCGCTGGCCGAGGCCCTCGCCTATCTCGACGGGCTGCCGTCGGCGTAGGCGCCTACGCGGGCCGCTCGAGCAACTCGAAGAGCACGCCGTGCGTCGAGGCGGGGTGGACGAACCCGATGCGGGGCTCACCCGGAACGTCTGCGCCGCGCACGACGCGCATCCCGGCCGCCTCGAGCGCCGCCAGTGCCTCGTCGAGATCGTCGACGAAGAAGCGGACCTGGTAGACGCCCGGGCCGCGGCGGTCGAGGAAACGGCGGATCGGGCTGTCGTCGCTCGTCGGCTCGAGCAGCTCCACGAACGTCTCCCCGTCGCGACCGAGCTCGGCCCAGCGAAGCGGGAAGCGCTTCGACTCGCGCTCGTCGTTGAGCTCGAGGCCGAGACCGTCGGTATACGCCGGCAGCGCGTCGGCGATCGACGGCACCGCAACGGAGACACAGGCGATGCGGTCGAAGCGCATCAGTCCGGCTCGCCGATGCCGAAGACGCGCTTCGCGTTCTCGCCGAGGATCAGCTCCGTCTCCTCGTCGCTGAACCGGAGCCCGAGCCGTTTCGCCCGTTCGGGCAGCTCGCGGATGAAGTCGGCCCAGCTCGTGAACCCGGCCCGGTCGCCGCTGAAGCGGCGGCCGCCGAGGTGGTCCGTCGCGAAGAGCATCCGGTGCGCGCCGACCGCGTCGCGCATGCGCACGAGCACGCGCGCGAGCTTTTCGTGGTCGCCCGCCAGGTTCCAGTTCCAGTTCGACAGTTCGAGATACGACGTGGGGTGATCCGCCGCGGTCAGCATGGCGTGCTCGACCCACAGCTCGTGTCCGGAGTGCGCGAAGACGATCGTCAGGTCGGGGAAGGCGCGCTGCACGTCGCCGATGAAGATCGGATTCGCAAAACGCGCCACGTGCGGCCAGCCGACGAACGCCGTGTGGATGACGACCGGCACGCCGAGCTCGAGCGCCTTTTCGTACATCGGAAAGCACGCGGGGTCGGCGGGGAAGTACCCGCACGGCGGATACAGCTTCAGCCCCTTCAGTCCGTAGCGGTCGATCGCCTCCTCGAAGAGAGCGACGGCGTTCGGCCGGCGCGGGTCGACTCCCGCGATCCCGTAGAAGCGCCCCGGGTAGCGCGCCTGCATCTCGGAGTAGCGCGCGTGAACCGTCGCCGGGTCGACGTTCGGGTCGTCGAACTCGACACCCCAGTCGAGCGCCATGCAGACCCCCGCGTCGACGCCGGCGCGCTCGAGCTCCGACATCAGCAGCGCGCCATCTTCGTCGACGAGCCCGCCCTCGATGTCGATCGCGCCCGCGTCCGGCGTCGGCCACTTCCTCCCGGCCCAGCGCAGCCCACCCAGGCGATACCACTCCGCCGGCAGGTCGCCCTTGCCGAACAGGTGCACGTGTGCGTCGATAACCAACTTCCGTTACCTCCTCGTCTCGTCCGGGGCCAGGGCCGACTCCCCGAGCGCCTCGCGAAGCCGGCGCCGCAGGAGCTTGCCGGTGCTCGTCACGGGGAGCGAGTCGGCGAACACGATCCGCTTCGGGGTCTTGAACGACGCGATTCGCGCCTTCACGAACGCGATCAGCTCGTCCTCGCCCACCGTCGCGCCGGCGGCGCTGCGGACGACGACCGCCCACGGGACCTCGAGCCACTTCGGGTCGCTGACGCCGACGACCGCGCACTGCGCGACAGCGGGATGCTCGTGCAGCACCGACTCGACCTCCGCCGGGTACACATTCAGGCCGCCAGAGATGATCATGTCGTGCTTGCGGTCCTTGACGTAGAGGAAGCCGTCGTCGTCGAAGGTGCCGATGTCGCCGCTATGGATCCAGCCGTCGCGATACGCGCCTTCGCCCTCGGCCGGCCCGTGCCAGTAACCGGCGTTATGCGACTCGCCGCGGATCACGATCTCACCGAGCTCGCCGGGAACGACCTCGTGCCCGTCCTCGTCTACGACGCGGATGACCGTGCCGACGATCGCCCGACCGCACGAGCCGGGCTTGAGCCGATGCCACTCCGGATCGAGCTGCGTCACCGCCATCGTCGGGTAGGCCGCGTAGACCTCCGTCAAACCGTAGTGCTGCCCGAGGATCTGACCGAGCAGGGCCTCGGCTTCAGCGGCCACCGGCTCGGGGATCGGCGACCCCGCGTACCAGAGGGCGCGCAACTCGCTGCTCCCGATCCGCTCGACGTCTGCGGGCGCGCCCCGAAGGTGCTCGAGGAGCATCACGATCATCGTCGGCGCGAGGAATGCGTGGGTGATGCGCTCCTCCGCTACGGCGCGGCAGAACGCCTCGGGGCGGAACTGACGCAGGAGGACGGTCGCAGCGCCGCGGGCGAAGAAGGCCCAGAAGTAGTTGCCGGCGACGTGCGTCAACGGCGTCGAGAGCAGTGCGCGATCGTCCGGCCCTACGTCGTTGAGCTGGTTCGCGAGCGCGGTGACGATGCAGCCGGTCCAGTTCTCCGTCGGAATCAGCACGCCCTTCGGAAGGCCGGTCGTCGCCGACGTGTACATGATCCTGTGCGTGTCGCCCGGGGCCACCGGGACGTGCGCGTCCGCCGGCTCGACGGGCCACACGGTCTCGTCGAACCGTTGTGCCCACGCCGGTGTCTCCGAGCCGCCGGGATGGCAGAGGAAGAGGCCGCAGGTCGTCGATCCGACCAGCGGCTCGAGGATCCGCGCCTCCTCCGCCGTGAACGCGATCGCCTTCGCCTCCGAGTGGTCGAGGAGCCACGCGATCTCGCGCGCCGCGAGGAACACGTTCACGGGCACGGTGACCATCCCCGCCTTCGCGAGCGCCCCCTCGAGGCCGGCCCAGTAGCGCGAGTTCCGCTGGAAGACGGCGACGTGGTCGCCCGCCGCGAGCCCGGCCGCCCGCAGGCCGGCGCCGATCCGGTCGAAGAGCGCGTCGAGCTCGGCGAACGTCAGCTCGATCCCGTCCTCCGCGTCCACGAGCGCCGTCCGCCGGCGGTAGACGCGCACGGTGTCGCGAATCACCTCGGCGAGAACCGGCACTGGCGCCTCAGCGCTCGACGAGGTTCCGGGATGACATCCACAGCGCAGTATCGTAGAGTTGACAGCCTGTCGTATACAGCTGTATGGCGTTGTCGACGCACGGCCGTCCGGGCCTCCCTCAGCGGATGAGCGTCCACGCTCTCGGCGTCTCGGCGAGCCCGCGCGCCAACGGCGGGACGAGCGTCCTCGTCCAGGCGGCGCTCCTCGGCGCGCGCGAGGTGAGCGGGACGACGACCGAGTACGTCACCCTCGCCGGCAAGACGGTTCAGCCGTGCAACGGCTGCTTTCCCTGCCTCAAGGCCGGCCGGTGCGTGATCGAGGACGACATGCAGCCGCTCTACGAGCAGCTGCTCGCGGCCGACGTGATCCTCGTAGGCTCGCCGGCGTACTTCGGCTCCGCGTCCTCGCTCTGCAAGGCCTTCATGGAGCGCGTCGAGGGGTTCGGCGTCAGCGACAAGAAGCTCCGCCTCAAGGTCGGCGGGGTGATCACCACCGCGGGTAGCCGGAACGGCGGACAGGAGACGGCTGCGATCGGCATCCAGCTCTGGATGCACGTCAATGACATGCTCCCGGTCGGCGTAACGACACCGGTTGCACAGTGGGGCGTGACCGGGAACACGGGCTTCGACCCGGACGACGTCCACCGCGACGTCATCCGCTTCACCCCGTGGCCCAAGGAGCTCGGCACCCCGAGCCGGGCGGTCGAGAGCATGCTCTCGAAGGAGCTCGCCTGGATCTATGGCCGCAAGCTCGCAACCGTGGCGACGATCGTCCAGGCGGGGCTTGCCACGAGCGGGCTCGACCTCCCCGACAAGCCCTACGGGTGGAATCTCCCGGCCGAGTACCCGCCGGAGCTCTACGAGATCGGCGGGTCTTCCTGACCGCGTACCCGAGCCTCTTCAGCCCCCTCCGGATCGGGAACGTCACCGTTCGCAACCGGATCATGCAGACGGCGCACGTGAAGCTCTTCAGCGTCCAGGGCGTCGACTCGCCCCGGGATGTCGCCTACCAGGTCGAGCGCGCGAAGGGCGGCATCGGGCTAATCGTGACCGGGAACCGGCTCGTGCATCCGACCTCGTCGTCGCAGGGAACGGCGCGCGTCTACTCGTGGGGCTTCCTCGAACGGTCGCTGAGCTCGGACCGGAAGCTGACCGCGGCCGTGCACGCCCACGGCGCCGCGATCTTCGTGCAGCTCAACCACCTCGGGGCCCAGGCCTCGAGCGAATCGGCCGACGACCCGCGCGTCCTCTTCGCCCCCTCGCAGCTGAAGTCGCCGGCCTTCGCCGAGGTCGCGAAGGAGATGGAGGTCGAGGACATCCACGAGGTGACCGAATGGTGGGCGCGATCGGCGGAGTGCTGCCGTGAAGCCGGGTTCGACGGCGTCGAGGTCCACATCTCGCACAGCTACCTCCTGCACGAGTTCTTCTCGCCTCTCTACAACAGGCGAACCGACGAGTACGGCGGCTCGCTCGAGAATCGGCTCCGCTTCGCCTGCGAGGTCGTCTCGGCGGTGCGCGCGCGTGTCGGGCCGGACTTCGTCGTCGGCGTGAGGCTCTCGCTGAGCGACTTCTACGAAGGGTCGCTCACGGTCGAGGACGCAATCGCGGCCGTGCCGCTTCTTCGCGCGGCCGGCCCGATCGACTACGTGAACGTCTCCGGATCCGGATACCACAACATCCATCTCGGGTTTGCGCCCTCCGACATTCCGGACGGCTACCTACTCGAGCACGTAGCCAGGCTGAAGCCGACCGTTCCCGACCTGCCGGTGTTCGCTGTCGGGGGGCTGAAGGACGCCGCCCAGGCGGAGGAGATCGTCGCTTCCGGGACCGCGGACATGGTCGCGATGACGCGCGAGCAGATCGCAGACCCCGCATTCGCCAACAAGGTGCGCGAAGGACGGGACGACGACGTGTACCACTGCGTCCGCCTCAACCAGGGCTGCTTCGGCCGCGTGATGCGTGGCCTGCCGGTCGGCTGCACGATCAACCCCGAGGCGGGCAGGGAGGGGAAGTTCGGCAGCGGGACGATGCCGCCGGCCGATCCGCCTCGCCGCTGGCTCGTCGTCGGAGGAGGGCCGGCGGGCATGAAGGCGGCGGAGATCCTGGCGCGACGCGGTCACGAGGTCGTCCTCGTCGAGCGCGACGACCGCCTCGGCGGCCAAGTGAACCTGATCCTCTCGACGCCCGGCCGCGAGAGCTTCCGCTGGATCACCCGGGACCTCGAGACGCAAATGCGCAAGAACGGCGTCGACATCCGGCTCGGCACCGAGGCGACCCCGGAGCTCGTGGAGCAGCTCGAGGCCGACGGCACGGTGGTCGCCACCGGCGCGCTGCCTTCACGGAGCGGCTTCTCGATCGTCGCCCCCTTCGTCGAGCGTCTGCCCGGAGTCGACGGAGAAGGCGTCGTTACCTCCGGGGACGCGCTCGTAGGAACGTCCGAGGTCGGCGGCAGGGTCGTCGTCCTCGACGACGAGGGGTCCCGGGCGACGGCCGGCGTGTGCGAGGTCCTGCTCGACCGCGGCAAGGAGGTCGAGCTCGTCACACGCTGGAACGCGCTCTTCCCGGGAACGTCGCTCACGCTCGACATGGCGATCCTCTACAAGCGGCTCTTCGAGAAGGGTCTGGCGTACCGCCTCCACTCGTGGGCTCGCCGGATCAGCGGCACGTCGGTCACGATCTACAACCTCTACTCGGGTCGCGAGGAGACACTCGCCGGCGTCGAGACGGTCGTGCTGGCGACCGCGCCGGTCGGAAACGACTCCCTCTACTTCGCGCTCAAGCAGGCAGGGCGCGAGGTTCATCGCATCGGCGACTGCGTCGCCCCGCGCAAGCTTGACCACGCAATCTACGAGGGCTACGTCGCCGGGCGCGAGCTCTGGACGAGCGAAGAGCGTTACCTCGACGACGCCGAGCTTTACGACGACGCGTGAGCGCGCTCGAAGTCACATCCTGCTTGACTTGTATGCATAGGTACGCAAGAGTTGACGAGCCCGGTTTTGGCGGCAGGACCAACGTCATGGAGGCTGCTCATGAGACGTACTGTTCTTAGACCCATCCTGGTCGTGATCGCCCTCCTGGCAGTCGGGCTCCTGACCGGGTTCACGACGAAAACGAACGCGAAGCCGCCGATCATCATCGGCTTTGCGACTGCTCAGTCAGGATTCATCCAGCCCTTCGACGGGCCCGCGACGATTGCTGCCGAGATCGCCCGGGACGAGATCAACAGCGCCGGAGGCATCCTCGGCGGGCGCAAGCTGAAGTTCGTGTTCGCCGACACGAAGTCCACCCTTGCGGACGTCGCGAATGCCGGCATCAGCGTCATCAACCAAGGCGCGCAGATGATGGTGGTGTCGTGCGACTATGACAACGGCGCACCGGCGGGCCGCGAGGCCGAGAAGAAGGGCATTGTTGATATCTCGATCTGCGCAGGCTCGCCCAAGTACGGCGTGAAGGACGTCGGCCCACTCTCGTACACGATGGGCACCGGCACTCCTACTGAGGGGGGGACGGGCGCCCAGTTCGCCTACTACGTGAAGCACTGGCACACCGCCTACGTGGTCACGGACACGCTCGTCGACTACAACATCACCGCTGCCAAGTACTTCGAGTACTACTTCAAGCAGGCTGGCGGGAAGATCCTCGGTCAAGACACCTACCAGGAAAGCGACACGAGTTTCGGCTCGCAGATCAGCCGTATCCAGGCCACAAACCCGAAGCCGGACTTCCTTTACATCGCGGGTATTCAGCCCAACATGGCGACCTTTATCCGCCAGGTCCGCGCGGCCGGGATCAACCTGCCGATCGTGACGGACGCGGCCGGGGACGGCAGCTACTGGCTGAAGGCCACCCCGGGCCTCAGCAACTACTACGCGACCGTCTACTCGTCAGTCTTCGGCGACGACCCGAACCCGAAGATCAACTCCCTCGTCAAGGAGTACGAGGCCCGCACCCACAAGACGCTGTCCGGCGGGAGCTTCGCGACGGGCTACGCCGTCATCCAGGCGATGGTCGACGCAATGAAGATCTGCAACTGCACGGACGGGAAGGGCATGGCGAATGCCATGGACAGCTTCCGGAACGAGCCGCTGGTCGTCGGCCCGACCACGTTCACGAAGACCATCCACATGCCAAACGGTCGGCCGCTGCGGATCATGCAGGTGCAGAACGGCAAGATGTCCTTCCTGATGCTCTACAAGACGAAGGGCATCCATTTCGTCTGCAGCGTCGAGTGCTAGCAGCCCCTGCGTGGACGAGGCGGCGTACCGCCGCCTCGTCCACGGGTGTCAGCGCCCGGCAGCGACGTCAGGGATCAGCGCGAGCACGTCGCTGGGGCCGAGCGGCGAGCGGTCGACGGTCGCCCCGAACGGCTGCAACGCGTCAACGATCGCGTTCAGGATCGCGGCCGGCGCGGCGATCGTGCCGCCCTCGCCGACGCCCTTCACCCCGCCGATGGTGACCGGCGACCGCGTTTCGATGTGCTCGATGCGCATCGGCGGCACATCCATCGTCGTCGGGTAGAGGTAGTCCATCAGCGTGGCTGACAGGAACTGCCCGTCCTCGCCGTAGACGCATTCCTCGAGCAGCGCGCTCCCGAGGCCCTGCGCGATCGCGCCGGCCACCTGCCCGTCGACGATCATCGGGTTCAGCATCACGCCGCAGTCCTCGACCGCGACGAGCTGCTCGATCGCCACGACGCCGATCTCGGGGTCGACCTCGACGACGACCGCGACCACGCCGTTCGCGTACGTGTCCGGTGGGTCGTAGAACCGCGTCGAGGTCAGGCCGGGCTCGAAGCCCTCGGGCTGCAGGCTCGGCCCGCCGAGGTAGGCGAGGTACGCGAGCGTCGCGACCGGCATCGACCGGTCGGGAGAGCCCTTGACCTGGATCACGCCCTCGCCGAGCTCCAGATCCTCGACCGAGGCCTCCATCATGTGGGCTGCGAGCTCGAAGAGCTTGCTGCGCACGTCGCCCGCGGCACGGACGATCGCGCCGCCGGCGACGACCGCGGTGCGGCTCGCATACGTGCCCGAGCCGCGAACCGAGGTGCCGGTGTCGCCGGAGACGAGCTTCACGTCGGCCACCTGAACGCCGAGCTGGTCGGCGGCCACCTGCGCCAGGGTCGTCTCGTGGCCCTGGCCGTGGTTGTGGGTGCCGCTCGTGAGCGTCACGCTGCCGTCGGGCTCCATCGTCACGCTCGCGAAGTCGAAGAACTGGATCGGGATGCCCGCTAGCCCGGCGGCCTTGCTGCCCCAGGCCGTCGGCTCGACGAACGGGCTGATCCCGAGACCGAGGTAACGCCCTTCGGTGCGTGCCTGCGCCTGCCGGCCGAGGAAGCCGTCGTAATCGACGGCGTCGAGCGTACGCCGGACGCTCTCACGGTAGCTGCCGCCGTCGTAGTTCATGCCGACGACGTTCGTGGAGGGCTCGTCCGAGATCATGTTCCGCAGACGGAGCTCGATGCGATCGATGTCGAGCGCGCGCGCGATCTCGTCGACGAGAACCTCGCGCGCAGTGTGTCCCGGCCCCCAGCCGACGCCGCGGTACGCGTGTGCCGGCGCCTTGTTCGTGACGACGGAGTCGACGACGTAGCGGAACGCGGGGATGTCGTAGAGCCCCGGCATCAGCGTGGCCGCGGTCATCGGATCGATCAGCGAGGTCGACGGATGCGACGGATAGCAGCCGCCGTCCCCGATCACGTGCGTCTTGAAGGCGAGGAACCGCCCGTCCGCGCGGCAGGCGACGTCGAGGTAGACGACCAGCTCCTTTGCGTGCGTGCTCGCTGCGAGGTCCTCGATCCGGTCCTCGATCCACTTGACGGGCCGGCCGAGCAGTCGCGACAGGACGGGAACGACCGCGTCCTCGACGTACGTGTTCGACCGGTGGCCGAAGCCGCCGCCCATGTCGGGCGAGACCCAGCGCAGCTGCCGCGCCGAGAGCCCGAGGGACATGCCGACGAACACCTGCTGGAGATGCGGGTACTGGCAGGTCGACCAGCACGTCACCTCCCCGGTCGACAGATCCCAGTCGGCGACGATCCCCCTCGTCTCGAGAGCGGCCGCCATGTGCCGGCCGGCGTGGAAGCGCTTCGAGAAGACATGATCGGCCGAGGCGAAGGCGCCGTCCACGTCACCAGCCTCCCACTCGATGTGCGCGTACGTGTTGTCCGGGATGTCGTCGTGCAGCAGCGGCGCGTGCGGCTCGAGCGCCCGTTCGGCGTCGACGACGGCGGGCATCGGCTCGTACTCGACGTGCACGAGGTCGCAGGCATCCTCGGCCTCGTAGCGCGAGCGTGCGACGATCGCGACGACCGCCTCGCCGACGTGACGCACCACGTCCTTCGAGAGGAGATATCGCGTACACGGCCGAAGCTCGGGCCGCGTGTCGAGCTGAGTGACGAACGGCTGCGCGTACGGCTCGATGTCGGCCCAGCTGAAGACGCCGAGCACGCCCGGCGCCTCCCGCGCCTGCGACAGGTCGATCGAGCTGATGCGGGCATGGGGGAATGGGCTCCGCACGAACGCACAATGCGCCATGTTCGGCAGCTCGAGGTCGTCGACGAAGCGCCCCTGGCCGCGCAGGAACCGCGGGTCCTCGTTCCGCAGGATCGATGCGCCGACGAAGCGGCGGCCGTCAAGCAGTCCCGTGCTCACGCTTGCGTCCTCATCACGCGTGCCGCCTCGTGCACCGCGTCGACGATGCCGACGTAGCCGGTGCAGCGGCAGACGTTCCCCGAGAGGTACTCGCGGATCTCGTACTCGGTCGGGTCGGGGTTCTCCTCGAGCAGGGTCTGGGCGGTGAGCAGGAAGCCCGGCGTGCAGAAGCCGCACTGGAGGCCGTGCTTCTCGCGGAAGGCCTGCTGGATCGGATGCAGTCCGTCGCCGGGCGCCAGGCCCTCGACCGTCTCCAGCGTCGCGCCGTCGGCCTGCACCGCGAACATCAGGCACGAGCGGACGATTTCGCCGTCCAGCCGGATCGTGCAGGCACCACACACACCGTGCTCGCAGCCGACGTGCGTGCCGCGCAGTCCGAGCTCGTGCCGGATGAAGTCGACGAGAAGGAGCCGTGGCTCCGCGATCCCGCGTCGCTTCTCGCCGTTCACCACGAGCTGGACGACACGCTCCTCACCCGAGGGCGCGCGGGCGCTCATCGCGGCGCCGCCTGCTCGAGCGAGCGGCGGACGAGGACGCCGGCGACGCGCTTGCGGTAGGCGGCGGTCGCGTGCACGTCGCTCGTCGGCGAGACCTCGTCGCGGACGAGACGCTCGACGTCGGCGAGCGCCGAGGCGTCGTCGAGCCGCCGGCCGACGATCGCCTCCTCAGCACGGGCTGCCCGGAACGGCGCCCCCGCGACACCGGAGAGCACGAGTCGCGCCTCGGCACAGGTGCCGTCTGCACCGACCCGGACGCGGGCGGCGGCGCCCACGAGAGCGAAGTCGCCGTGCCTGCGCGCGACCTCGACGAACGCGGCGCTCACGCCCGGCTCCGCGCGCGGGATCCGCACGTGCGTCAGCAGCTCTCCGCTCAACGCCGTCGTGAAGTGCGTGACGAAGAACGCCTCCGCCGGAATGCTGCGCGTGCCGCCGGCGCCGCGCGCGACGATCTCCGCACCCAGCGCGACGAGGACCGCGGGCAGCTCGGACGACGCATCTGCGTGGGCGACGTTGCCCCCGATCGTCCCGCGGCTGCGGATCGCCGGATGGCCGATCTGACCGATCGCGCTCACGACGATCGGCGCGGCCTCCGCCACCTCCGGAGCTCTCTGCGCACGCGCCTGCCGGACGAGGGCGCCGACCTCCAACACGCCGTCGAGCCGGATGGTGTCGAGCTCTCGCACCCGGTTGAGGTCGATGACGACGCCGGGACGGGCCATCCGCATGTTCATGAGCGGCACGAGGCTCTGTCCGCCTGCGAGCAACGCCGCGTCGTGCCCGTGCTCCGCGAGGACGGACACCGCCTCGTCGGCCGACTCGGCGGCGACGTACTCGAACCGCGCGGGCTTCACGCGAGCGATCCTAACGCGCGCTGTACGCGCCTGTGTACAGCGCGTTATCATCGGAGCCGTGATCGTGCGGGACGCAGGCGACGCCTGGCAGGTCGTCCTTCAGCCCGACCACGGCGACCTCGCGGGCCAGCTCGCACAGGCCTGGGGTAACGAGCGCTTCCGGACGTCGCCGCACCACTCGTCGCTCGCGCTCGCGGCCGCCCGGCACGACGACGGCTGGTCGGTGTGGGAGCGCTGGCCACAGCTCTCCGACGGCGACAGGCCGATGCAGTTCCTCGACGTTCACATCTCTTCGCACCTCGCGTTCTACACGGCGGCGATGACCGACGTCACCGGTCAGGACCCGTACGCCGGCCTGATGGTCGCGATGCACGGGGCCGGGCTCTACCGCGAGCGCTACGGCACCCAGCCGGGGCTGCGCAACAAATGGGCCGACCTGCACGGCGACGAGATCGAGGCCTTCGTCGACTCCGTCGAGCGCACCTACCCGGCCCGCCTCTCCGAGCTCGGCGTCGACGACGACGAGCAATGGACGAGCTACAAGCTCCTGCAGGTGCTCGACCGCCTCGCGCTCTACTTCTCCGGCCTCTTCGAGGTGAAGTTGGGCGACGTGCACGAGATCGCCCCGACGCCGGTCGACTACGACGGCGGCGAGACGACGATCCGCGTCGAGGCGCTGTCGCCGTTCGCGCCGTACAGCCCGACGCATGTCCGTATCGACCCCTTCCCGTTTGTGCAGAGCCCCGCCCGTTTCACGCTTCTGCGCCGGCTCCTGCCGAAGCGCTCGTGGACGGCAACCGAGTTCAGGGAGACGTTCCGATCGACGCCGCCCGAGCGTCTCGACCTTCTGGTAGAGGAGTAGAACCGCGTTCGAGCTCGTCGAGCGCAAGAAGCACCTTCTCCGGCGTCAGGGGCAGCGACGTGACGCGCACGCCGGTGGCCGCGTGGAGCGCGTTGCCGATCGCCGCCGGCACCGCCGGGGCCCCGGTCTCGCCGAGACCGTGGATGCGTCCGTCGCCGCTCGGGTCCTCGCCGAACGCGACCGTCCACTGCTCAGGCATGTCTTCGAGCGACGGGATCGTGTAGTCGGCGAGGCTCGCGTTGACGATCTGGCCGGCGTCGAGCTCGATCTCCTCGAAGAGCGCCTGCCCGATCCCGAAGGTGACGTTTCCCTCCGCCTGCAGTGCCGCAAGCACGGGGTTGACGACACGGCCGGCGTAGGTCTCGACGTGCAGGTCGAGCACCTTGATCTTGCCCGTCTCGAGGTCGACCTCGACCTCTGCACCCGCCGCCGCATGGAAGAAATGAGGCGTGACGATTCCCTGGCCGCTCTCGGGGTCGAGGCCGCCGGGGCTCGCGTTCTGCGCCTCGGCGCTGAGCTGGCGCCGGCCGCTCCGCTTCAGGACGTCGCCGTAGGTAAGGCCGCGATCGCGCCGCTCCTCTGGCCAGACGTGCCCGTCGGCCGCGGTGAGCACCTCCGTCGGCGCCTCGAGGAGCTCCGCCGCGAGCTCGACGAGCTGTTGCCGCAGCGCCTCGCCGGCCAGCTCGATCGCGCCGCCCATCATCAGGGTCGACCGGCTGGAGCTCGTCGTCTGGTCCCAGGGTGTCAAGTCGGTGTCGGGGTACGGCACCTCGACCGCCTCCAGCGGCACGCCGGCCGCGTCCGCGGCGATCTGCGCCAGCACCGTGCGCGAGCCCTGGCCGATCTCGGTGGTGCTCGTCAGCAGCGTCAGCGAGCCGTCGTCGTCGAGCCGCAGCGTGGCCGTCGAGATAGACGGCGTGACGGTGGTCTTCAGGATGCACGCGAGGCCCTTGCCGCGTGCCGCCGAGCCTTCGCGTCTGGCGAGCCCTCCGTCCCACCCGATCCGTTCGGCCACGCGCTCGACCAGCTCGCGCAGGTGGAAGTCCTCCAGCACCTGCCCTGTCGCGAACTCGTCGCCTTCGACCAGCAGGTTCCTGAGCCGGAGCTCGAGCGGATCGATGCCGAGCCGCTCGGCGATCATGTCCATCTGGCTCTCGTAGGCCCACGCGACCTGCGGGATCGCGTAGCCGCGGAAGCCGCCGGCTGGCGTCACGTTCGTATACACGGCGTACGAGTCGATCGCGACGTTGGGGATCCTGTACGGACCGCCCGCGCTGTAGCCGCCGTTCTTGATCGTGCGCGGGCTGACGTCGGCGTACGCGCCGGCACTCCAGAGGATGCGCGCCAGCCGCGCGACGATCGTCCCGTCGTGCCGCACTCCCGTCTTCAGGTGGATCGTCGCGGCGTGACGCGTGATCGTGAAGAACTCCTCGCGGCGGGTGAGCTCGACGCGCACCGGTCGGCCGCCGGCCTTCCAGGACATCGCGGCGACGAGCGGCTCCAGGCGCGGATAGGTCTTCGCGCCGTATGCGCCGCCGACGTTCGTGACGATCACGCGCACGCGGCTCTGGGGTAGCCGCAACGTCTCGGCGACCTGGAAGCGAACGGTGTACGGGCTGGCCGCCGACGTCCACACCGTCGCGTGCCCGTCCTGGATCTCGACGATCGTCGCATGCGGCTCCAGGTTGCAATGCTGCTGCGCCGGCGTGCGGAAGACCTCGTCGAAGATCTCGTCGGCCTCGGCGAAGCCGGCCTCGACGTCGCCGTGCCGCAGGCGGAAGTGGTTGCACACGTTCTTGCCGGCGCCGGCGTGGAGGACGATATCGGGGAACGTCAGCGCGTCGCGTTCCGGGATCGTGTCATGGATGTCGGGCGCGTCGTCGGCGGTGGCCTGCTCGACGGTCTCGAGGACGGGCAGCCCGTCGATCTCGACCTCGATCAGACGGACGGCCTCCTCGGCCGTCTCCGCGTCGACGGCGACGACGGCGGCGACCGGCTCGCCCGCATAGCGCACGCGGTCGATCGCGACGAGCGGCCGGTCCGGCAGCACCGGCCCGTAGTGCGACGCGATCGGGGCGTCCAGAAGGTCGCTGCCGGTCAGGACGGCGGCGACGCCGGGCAAGCGCTCGGCTGCGGACGCGTCGACACGCCGGAGGATGCCGTGCGCCGACGTGCTGCGGAGCAGCTTGCCGTGGAGCATCCCCGGCACCTCGACGTTGACTGCGAATGGAAGCGTGCCTCGGACGCGTTGCTCCGCCTCACGCATCGGCGCGGCGCGACCGACGGCCCGGGTCACCGCTGCTCGACCAGTTCTCCCTCGAACGGCTGCTCGCTGTAGGACAGACGCCACGCACTGCCGTCGACGAAAGCCGCGGGGAGGTCGTCGGCCTTCGCGTCCGCGGTCAGGTCGATCCGGCTCTCCGGATTGCGCCAGGCGCGGCAAGGCTTTCCGAGCGCGAGCGCGATGCGCGACTCCGGCGGCCGGTCCGGGTCGATCTCGATCACGCCGGCTCCGAGCGACGTCTCCTGACGGTAGTCGTCCGCGTGCCGGCAGACGGACTCGAGGTTCGGGCCGTTGACATGGTCGGCCGAGAACTCGGTCAGCTCGTCGAAGGTGACGCCGCCGCCCGACGCTGCCGCCTCGAGCAGCTTGCAGCACTGCTCGTAGCGGGCGATGCTCGACGCGTCGTCGGGATCGTTCAGCGCGGAGAGGACCTTGAAGCTGTTTGCGCGCCAGAAGATGCCGTCACGCACGACCTCGGTCGCGTAGCGGTCGTACGACGTCTCCAGGATCCAGCACTCGCCTGCGTCCGCGAACTGCATGTTCCCCGGTGTCGACGTCGGCGCGTGCATCGTCTTGGCGAGGATCCGCTGCGAGGCCGCCAGCGCAGTGTCCTCCTCGAGGCCTTCGCGCAGAAGCTGCGTGCGGTCGCTTGCCCGCACCTTGGAGACGTCGACGCGGCGGTCCTTCAGCTCGGTCGTGCGGGCGATGTTCGAGCCCGCCGCAACGCCCGCGTCGTTCACCCCGACCTTGATCCCCGTCGCACCGGCGGCGGAGAGACCGACGATGTTGCGACCGTTGTCCGCCGTCGTCGCCTGCACGACGTAGATCTCCTTGTGCTCGTGGAAGTTCGCTCCGACCATCGAGTCGTTGCCGAGCTGGTCGGAGTTCTTCATGAACACCGTCCGCCCGCTCGCGCTCGCCGAGCCGACCGCGCCCATAACCGTGCAACCGTCGGCCGCAACCGACTCGCGGAACAGATTGTACGCGAGCAGGAGCGAGAACGGCCGTCCGGCGCCGTCCGCGATCCCCGCGATCTGGGCGAGCGTCGACCGGCTGAGAATGCTTGCCTCTCGAAGCGCCCGGTCGCGAAGCGCCCGGATCGGGACTGCGCCGGCGAAGGCCGACAGGTTCGCGTCGACCGCCTTGCGCCCGGCGCGCCCCTGCGTCAGCCCGGAGCGGTAAGCCCCGTTCACGCGACCATTTCGGGCGTGCGGGCGTTCGGATAGACGGGCTTGCCGATCGGGCCGTCGACGAGCAGCTCGCCGTCTTGCATGACGAGGTTGCCGCGCACGATCGTGGCGACGGCACGCCCTTGGACCTCGACACCGTGGAACGGCGTCACGTTGTTCTTCGAGTGGAGGCTGGCCTCGTCGATCGTCCAGCGCTCGTCGAGGTCGATGATCGTCAGGTCGCCGTCCGAGCCGAGCTGGAGCGCGCCCTTCTGCGGGTAGAGGTCCCAGCACTTGGCCGGGCCCTCGCTGCTGACGCGGACAAGTTGCTCGAGCGTCATCCGGCCGGTGTTGACGGCCATCGAAAGGAAGACGGCGAGGCTGGTCTCGACGCTCGTGAAGCCGGAGATCGCCTTCCAGATGTCGTCGTTCAGCTTCTCCTCACGCGTGTGCGGCGAGTGGTCGGTGCCGATCGCCTCGATCGAGCCGTCGAGCAGGCCCTGAAACAGCGCCTCGCCGTGCTCGCGGGAGCGGATCGGCGGATTCATCCGCAGCCTCGGCCCCAGCCTCGGCATGTCGACCGGCGCGTCGAGGAAGGTGTAGTGCTCGCCGGTCTCGGTCGTGATGTCGACGCCTTTGCGGCGCCACTCCTTGATCATCTCCAAGCCGTCGCGCGAGCTGAGGTGGTAGATGTGGATGCGGGTGCCGGTGTAGCTCGCGAAGAGCGCCATCCTCTGAATCGACTCGGCCTCGCAGATCGCCGGCCGGCTCTCGAGGTGCGCGAGCGCGTCGGTGCGGCCCGACGCCTTCAGCTGGCGGATCTTGTGCTGCAGGATCTGGTCGTTCTCGGCATGGAAGCCGATTCGCAGCCCCGTCTTCGTGATCAGCTCGAACGCGTCCAGCAACGCGCCGTCGTCGGGCGCCGGGATCTGTCCGATCGTCTCGCCGAGAAAGACCTTGTAGCCGCACACGCCGGCCTCGGCCAGCGCGGGGATCTGGTCGATGTTCTCCTGCACCACGACCGCGAAGTTCGCGATGTCGCAGAACGCCTTCTCCTCGACCAGTCGCATCTTCAACTCGACAACCTCGGGCGTCGAGGTCGGCGGCTTCGTGTTCGGCATGTCGATCACCGCGGTCACGCCGCCCATCACGGCCGCGGTCGAGCCCGTGGTGTAGTCCTCCTTGTACTCGAGGCCCGGCTCGCGGAAATGCACATGCGGGTTGATCACGCCCGGCAAGACGTAGCGGCCGCTCGCATCGATCGTCTGCTCCGCGTCCGGCAGCGTCTCGTCGCTTGCGATCGCGACGACCTTGCCGTCCGAGATCGCGACCCCACCGCGCATCCGCCCGCCCGACGTCACAACCGTCCCACCCCGCACCACGAGATCAACCGTCACGTGCCCCTCCTTTTGTCTGAGCCGAAGCGCGCCCGGCGGCGCAGAGCCCGGTCGCCATACAGCTGTATACCTTAATGGGTGCGTGACGGCATCCCGATCTTCAACGCGAGCCGGCTGATCGCGGACGGGGTTCCCTACGTCGACGTCGAGGAGGCGAAGCGGGAGCTTTCCGGGCTCGACGAGTGGTTCGATTTCTGGGCTGCTAAGGGCGAGGCGTATGCGGCGCTCGGGGACGCGGCGCTTGTCGACGGTCACACGCTCACGGCCGGCCGCTTGCTGTGGCAGGCGTCGCTCAGCGTCCACTACGCCCAGTTCGTGTGGTTCCACGACAGGCCGACGCGAGAAGCCGGGCAGCGGCGGAAGGTCGAGCTCTACGACCGCGCCGCGCCGTACCTGGAGCCGTCCGCGCAGCGGATCGAGGTCGAGTTCGAGGGCAACTCGATTCCCGGCTACCTCCGGCTGCCGGTAGGCGCGCCGCCGGCGGGCGGCTGGGCCTGCGTCGTGTTGATCGGCGGGCTCGAGAGCACGAAGGAAGAGAGTTCGCTCTTCGAAGACCTCTGCCTGGCCCGGGGCCTTGCGACGTTCGCCTTCGACGGGCCGGGTCAGGGAGAGTTCTTCTTCCAGGTGAAGCTGAGGCCGGACTTCGAGCGCTACACGTCTGCGGTCGTCGACGCGCTCGAGCGGCGTCCCGAGCTCGACCCGGGGCGATTCGGCGTCCTCGGGCGCAGCCTCGGAGGGTTCTACGCCCTGCGCTCGGCCGCGCACGACCCGCGGCTCCGGGTCTGCGTTGCCTGGTCGTACTTCCACGACCTGTCCGATTTCGACGCGTTTCCCGAGCACACCCAGGCGGGTCTCGCCTACGTCGCGGGCTTCGACGACCTCGCCGAGGGCAAGTCGTACGTCCAGGAGGCCATGTCACTGGCGGACGTGGCGGCCGAGGTCACCATCCCGACGCTGCTGCTCAACGGCCTTCGTGACCACCTGTTCACGCCGCAGCAGATGGAACGAACCGCAGCAGCCCTCTCGAACGCGCAGCTCGACATCGTGCTCGAGCCGGAAGGCAACCACTGCTGTCACAACATGCCTCTGCGCGTCCGACCGCGGCTCGCCGACTGGCTGGCCGACAAGCTCGCCACTGGCGACGGCAGAGCTTGAAGCCGGCGAAGTTCGGATACGCGAGACCCGGGACCTTCGACGAGGCGCTCGCCCTCCTCGACGAGCACGGGGCCGGAGCGAAGATCCTCGCCGGCGGTCAGAGCCTCGTCCCGATGATGAACATGCGCCTCGCCCGTCCCGACGTCCTGGTCGACGTCAACGGCCTCGAAGGGCTCGACGAGATCCGGGCCGACGAGATCCTGAGCATCGGCGCGCTTGCGCGGCAGGCGGCGGTCGTCGGCTCGGCCGAGGCCGGAGAGGCAGCCCCGCTCCTCGTCGACTCGTTGCGGTATGTGGGTCACCCGGCGACGCGGAACCGCGGTACGTTCGGCGGCATGGTCGCCCACGCCGATCCGGCAGCCGAGGCGCCGGCCGTGCTGCTCGCGCTCGGCGGCGAGGTCGTTGCACGGAGCTTCGGCGGAACACGGACGATCGACGTAGACGACCTGTTCCGGTCGTACTTCACGACCTCGCTTGCGGAGAACGAGCTGCTGGTCGAGATCCGGCTCCGGATCGTCGCGAACCGGCGGCACGCGTTCCTCGAGGTCGCCCGGCGTCACGGCGACTTCGCGCTCGTCGGGCTTGCGGCGACCGCCGAGACTGACGGCGACGGGAACTGCACGGCGGCACGCCTCGTCTTCTTCGGGGTCGGCAGCACGCCCGTCCGGGCGCGCGCCGCCGAGGAGCTGATCGTCGGACGTCCGCTCGGGTACGAGCCCGTGGTCGCGGAGGCGGCCAGGGTCGCCGCGGGCGAGCTCGCCCCTGCGGGCGACGTGCATGCGACCGGCGAGTACCGCAGAGAGGTCGCAGAGGTGCTCGCCCGCCGGGCGCTGGAGCGCCTCGGTGAGGAGCGGGCGGCATGACCTCCGTGACGTTCGACCCGCAGCTCGTCCGCCTGGTCGTGAACGGAGAAGAGAGGACCGGCGTCGCCGAGCCCCGGCTGCTGCTCGTCGACTTCATCCGGCACGAGCTCGAGTTGACCGGAACCCACGTCGGCTGCGAGCAGGGAATGTGCGGTGCCTGCACGATCGTGCTGAACGGCGCGGTCGTCCGCTCGTGCATCCTCTTTGCCGTTCAAGCGGAAGGCGCCCACGTGGAGACGATCGAGTCCGTCGCGAACGGGAGCCGGCTGCATCCGATCCAGCAGGTGTTTCGCGAGAAGCATGGCCTGCAGTGCGGGTTCTGCACGCCCGGCTTCATCCTGACGACCCGCGCCCTGCTCGCGGAGCATCCGGATCCGTCGGACCAGGAGATCCGCGAGTACCTGGCCGGCAACATCTGCCGGTGCACGGGCTATGTGAACATCGTCGATTCGGTGCGGGAGGCCGCGGCCCGCCTGCGCGCGAGCTGACATGCGCGAACCGGCACTCAATCCGCAGCGCAAGTACGTCGGCATGAGCGTCCTTCGGACCGAGGACCCGCGCTTCCTCGTCGGCCGCGCGACGTACACCGACGACGTGCACATCCCCGGGATGCTCCATGCCGCGTTCCTCCGCAGCCCGCACGCGCACGCGAACGTCGTCAGGATGGACACGGTCGCGGCGCAGGCACTGCCGGGGGTCGCGGCGATCTTCACGCAGGACGACCTCGAGGACCGGATCGCGCCGCTCACGACGACGCTCGACAGGCCGGACGTGAAGGCGGTGACGCGGCCGGCGATCGAGTCGAAGCGTGCGTTCTTCGTCGGTCAGCCACTCGCACTCGTCGTCGCGTCGTCGCGCTACGTCGCAGAGGACGCGGCCGAGGCGATCGACGTCGACTGGGAGGTGCTCGAGCCGGTCCTCGACCCGGAGCTGGCGCTGCGTCCGGACGCGCCGGTCCTGCGAGCCGAGCTCGGCGACAACAGCTACGCGCACATCGAGTTCGAGCGCGGCGACGTGGCGCAGGCGTTCGCCGGCGCGGCGCACGTCTTCTCCAAGCGATTTCACCACGGCCGGTCCAGTGCCGCCCCGCTCGAGGCGCGAGGGCTCGTGGCGGATTTCGACGCGCTCACGGGCGAGCTGACGGTCTGGGCCTCGTCGCAGTTCCCGCACTTCTACCGCACCGTCCTCTCCGGAGCGCTCGGGATACCGGAGAGCCAGATCCGCGTGATCGCCGACGCCGTCGGCGGTGGGTTCGGCCAGAAGGCCGCCATCTACGACGAGGACCTCGTCGTCCCGGCGGCGTCGATGCTGCTCGGCCGACCGGTCAAATGGATCGAGGACCGGTACGAGAACCTCGCCGCGTCGAGTCACGCGAAGGACGTGATCTGCGAGGTCGAGATCGCAGTCGATGCGGACGGCACCTTTCGTGCTTTTCGCGGGCACTACCTGAACGTCGGCGGCGCCTACCCGCCCTACCCGATCACGTCGCTGCTGGATCCGCTCGCCGCGGCGTCGCTTCTGCCGAGCATCTACAAGATCGACGCGGTCGGCTACACGGTCGACGACCCGCTCACGAACCGGTGCCCGGCCGGCGCGTACCGGGGCGTCGGCTGGACGCCGGGACACTCGGCGCGCGAGACGCTGATCGACGACATTGCACGGGAGCTCGATCTCGATCCGGTCGAGCTGCGCTTGCAGAACCTCATCCCGGACGAGCCGTTCGAGTCGCTCACGGGCATGAAGTACGACGGCGGCAGCTACGAGGCGTCGCTGCGCAAGACGATGGAGATGATGGGCTACGAAGAGCTGCGCCGGCGCCAGGCGCGGCTACGCGAGGACGGCCGGTACATCGGCATCGGCTTCAGCCCGTGGATCGAGCCGACCGCGTGGGGCTCGAAGATGGCACGCGCGAACGGCTTCGCGTTCGACTACTACGACGCCGCGAGCGTGACGGTGGAGCCGGACGGCTCTCTGCTCGTCACGAACGGGTCGCAGAACCACGGTCAGGGCCACCAGACGACGCTTGCGCAGCTCGCAGCCGACGTTGTCGGGGTCGCATTCGAAAGCGTCCGCGTCGTCCAGAACGACACCGCGCGGGCGGCGTACGGCGCCGGGACCGGCGCAAGCCGCTCGGCCGTGATCGCCGGCGGAGCCATCATCCGCGCCGGGCGCGAGGTGCGCGAGCACCTGCTCGGTCTCGCGAGCGAGGCGATGGAGGTGGGCAAGGACGACCTCGAGCTCTCCGACGGGGTGGTCCGCGTGAAGGGCTCTCCGCAGCGGTCGATGACCGTGAAGGCGATCGCCGGCGATGCGTACTTCGGCGGGCGCAGCCAGCCTGCGCACGTGGCGGAGGGGCTGAGCGCGACACGCGCCTACGATCCGCCCGAGACCTACAGCAACGGAGCCTGCGCGGTGGTCGCCGAGGTCGATCCGGCGACGGGCGAGTACACGCTCGACAGGGTCTACATCTGCGAGGACTGCGGCACGATCCTCAACCCGATGGTCGTCGACGGCCAGCTCCACGGCGGCATCGCGCAGGGAATCGGCCTCGCATTGCTCGAAGGGATCTCGTACGACGACCAGGGCCAGCTGCTCTCGGCGTCGTTGATGGACTACCTCTACCCGTCGACGACCGAGGTGCCGCCGATCGAGACCGCGCACATCGAGACACCCTCGCCGCTGACGGAGGGAGGCATCAAGGGCATGGGCGAGTCCGGCACACTTGCCGGCGAGGCGGCCGTCCTGAACGCGATCGCAGACGCGCTCGCTCCCTTCGGCAAGCCGCCCATCACGAAGACTCCGATTGGCCCCAGCGAGATCCGCGACCTGATCCGGGGCTCGGTTCTCAGCCCGCGAGGAACCGCTTCTTGACCCATCCCTCGTCGAGGGGGGATTCGGTCTGCACGTCGACGTTGATCTCGCTGAGGAGCCAGCGCCCGCTCTCGCGGCGGAAGCGATCGGCGTACCGCGACATGCCGAGCACGGCCCTCGGGCCCTCGTCCGCGGCGATCGTGCAGGGCTGCAACAGGTACCACGAGCCGCCCGCGGTCTCGCCGCCGTCGTCGATCTCGACCGACGCGGCGATCATGTAGTGGAGCGCCCAGGTGATCCGGCTCGGAGCTCCGGCGAAGAAGTCGAGGACGGCCTGCTTGCCCTCGTGGCGTCCCAGCTCGGGCCCGCCGTCCCAGACGACGTCGTCGGTGAAGATCTCCGCCATCGCCGTCAGGTCGTAGCCGGCGTCGCAGATCTCCGCGTACCGGATCTTGAGCCGTTCGATCTCGCGAACCGCCTCGAGTCGTGCGATCCGCTGCTCGAGATCTTCCGGCATCCCGTCGTATACTAGAGCCCCTTTTCGCCGGAGTCGGGAGGTCGAGATGGAGCTGCTGCGCACGTTGGAGGAGAAGGTCGATCCGAGCTGCGCTGCGGTGATGGTGATCGACATGCAGAACGACTTCTGCTCCGAGGGCGGGTTTCTCGACCACCTCGGCGTCGAACTCGGGCCGATCCAGGCGATCGTGCCGACGATCAGGCGGCTGCTCGAGAGCGCGAGGGAGCACGGCGTGACCGTTCTGCACGCGTACTACGACGGCGATCCGCGCTTCTTCCTCGCGCCGATGCTCGAGCGGCTGGAGCGGAAGAACGAGGCCGAGCCGTACTGCGTGCCGGGGACGTGGGGGATCGAGATCGTCCAGGACCTCAAGCCGGAGGACGGTGAGCTCGTCATCGGCAAGCATCGGTACAGCGCGTTCTTCGGGACCGACCTCGACATGCACCTGAAGGCGAACGGAATCAAGACGCTGATCCTCTGCGGCACGGCGACGAACAACTGCGTCGACGGCACCGGGCGGGACGCGTTCTACAACGGCTACTACGTCGTGCTGCCGTCGGACGCGTCCGCGGCGCCGACGGACGAGCTTCATCGAGCGACGCTGCAGACCGCCGACCACGCCTACGGCGTCGTCGCGTCGACGGACGAGATCGTCTCGATCTGGAACGGCGCGACCGGCCGCGAGGCGGCCGCCGTGCTCGCCGAGACCGGCGCGGCGTAGTCGTCGTCAGTCGGCGAGCCAGACCTTGCCCGCGGCGAGCGCGGACCGCTTGACCGCGCGGACGATGTTCTCGTAGCTCCCGCACCGGCAGAGATGCCCGCCGAGGTACGCCTCGACGTCGTCCCGGCGAATCTCGCCGACCGCGTCGAGCAGCGCCGTCGCCCCGAGAACGAACCCCGGCGTGCAGAACGAGCACTGGAATGCGTTCTCGTCGACGAACGCCTGCTGAATCGGGTGCAGTCCCTCGGCGAGACCCTCGACCGTGATCACGGATGCTCCGTCCAGACGGAACGCGGGCGTCAGGCAGGCGCTGACGGCGGTTCCGTCGAGCAGGATCGTGCACGTCCCACAGACGCCGAGGGCGCACGTCTCTCGCACGCTGAAGAGCTCGAGCCCGCGCAGAACCTCGACCGCCGTCGTCAGCGGCTCGGCGTCGACCGTCACCGCGGCGCCGTTGACCGTGGTCTCAACCTGCATCGGTGGATTCCTCCTGGAGCGCGTCGAGCACGCGCTCGGGCGTCAGCGGCAGCTGCGTGAACCGGCGACCCGTTGCGTCGGCCACCGCGTTCCCGATCGCGGCGACGACGGGCGGCAGGGCGGTCTCGCCGATGCCGTGCACCTCGCCGAGGTCCAAGTCCTCGAGGAGCGTCACGTCGACCTTCGCGGGCATGTCGCCGAGGGCGGGCAGTGCGTACTCCGAGAGGTTGGCGTTCACGATCTGCCCCTCGTCGAAGGAGATGTCCTCGAACAGCGCCTGGCCGACGCCGAAGGCGATGTTCCCGCGAGTCTGCAGCTCGGCGAGGACCGGGTTGACGACGCGCCCTGCGAACACCGCCGCGTGGACATGCTGCACCGAGACCTTGCCGGTCTCGAGATCGACCTCGACCTCTGCCGCGGCGGCCGCCTGGTGCCAGTGCGTCGAGGCGACGCCGTGACCCGTCACCGGGTCGACGCCGCCTTCGTTCACGAACTCGCCCTCGGCGGCGAGCGAGTCGATGCCGGCTCGCCGCATGACCTCGGCGAACGCGATGCGCTCGCGCGTATCGCGGACGACGACGCAGCCGGCCTCGACATCGAGGTCGGCCGCGGCGATCTCGAGCAGCTCGCTCGCCGCCTCGCGGAGCTGCCTCCTCACGTCGGCGGCGGCGACCGTGATCGCGTTTCCCA
>Ga0070731_10001302_pt1 | contig 26300 bp, 21 predicted proteins | sample Coa_R1_2_FD_66448 | JGI IMG/M metagenome (GOLD analysis project Ga0070731, IMG submission 66448) | Surface soil microbial communities from Centralia Pennsylvania, which are recovering from an underground coalmine fire - Coalmine... | ecosystem: Environmental > Terrestrial > Soil > Unclassified ... | reverse complement strand
GATCCGAAGACGAGGAGCTGCGTCACGAGGGCAAGCGAGAGTCGCCGTGTGCAGCGGAAGCTCGTAATTCCGCAGAGGCCGGCCACGGATACCCACACGACGAGGGTGAAGCCGCGGCCCGCCAGGTGGGTGAACTCGAGACCGAGAATCCGGAACACCCCAGCGAGCAGCTGATGGTACGCGGGGCCGTACTGCGAAAAGACCTCGTCGTAGAGAATGCCGCCGCGCGCGTATTCGCGAAGGGAAATCAGGAGAAAGCCTTCGTCGTCACACGGCGCGAACCCGGAGAACATCGCATAGAACGCGATGACGGCGGTGACTCCGGCGGTGAGGAGGACGACGACGCGCGCCGAGACCATGAACTCCGCCCGCTAGCGAACGGCGCCGGCGCCGGTCAAGCACAGCGCGAACCCTACTGGCGTCGTGACCGCGTCGCATGTAATTCGTTACGCGAGTTCACGGCGGGGGGCCGGCCACGATGCCATCCTCCTTCGCCCCGCACGCCCGACGCCGGACCGCCACCCTGGGCGTCCTGGCCGCGCTCCTGGTCGCCGTGCGCGCGGCATCGGCAGCGACACCGGACGACATCCACAAGATCCAGCACGTCGTCGTCATCATGCAGGAGAACCGTTCCTTCGACAGCTACTTCGGGACGTTCCCCGGCGCCGACGGCATCCCGATGCAGGACGGCGTGCCGACCGTGTGCGTCCCGGATCCGAAGTCGGACGAGTGCGTCCGACCGTTCCACGACCCCGCCGACATGAACGCGGGCGGTCCGCACACTGCACGCAACGCGATCGACGATGTCGACGGCGGGAAGATGGACGGCTTCATCCGCGCTGTCCGCGATGCCCAGCGCAACTGCCAGGACCCGAACGACCCGAGGTGCGTAGGCCGGCGCGACGGCATCGGCGTGATGGGCTACCACGACGGGCGCGAGATCCCGAACTACTGGCGCTACGCGCAGGAGTTCGTCCTCCAGGACCGGATGTTCGAGCCGACGGCATCGTGGAGCCTGCCGGCGCACCTCTTCCTCGTGTCCGGCTGGTCCGCGACCTGTCGAGATCACGATCCCATGCGGTGCGTGAGCGACCTGCGCAACCCGGGCGGCATCCGCCTCCGGCGAAGACACGAGCAGGTCATCCTGCGTCAGCCGAACTACGCCTGGACGGACCTCACGTACCTCCTGCACACAGCGAACGTGTCGTGGAAGTACTACGTGGCGGAGGGAACGCAGCCCGACTGCGACGACGACGAGATGACCTGCGAGCCGAAGCCGCAGACCGTCGGCACCCCCGAGATCTGGAATCCGCTGCCGTGGTTCGACACCGTCCGCGACGACGGCGAGCTCGGCAACGTGCAGACGCTCGACCACTTTTACGTCGACGCCGCGACCGGAGCGCTGCCTGCCGTCGCCTGGGTCGTGCCGAACGGCGAGGTGAGCGAGCACCCGCCCGCGCTCGTCAGCGCCGGACAGGCGTACGTAACCGGGCTCATCAACGCGATCATGCAGGGCCCGAGCTGGAGCAGCACCGCGATCTTCCTCGCGTGGGACGACTGGGGCGGCTTCTACGATCACGTCGTCCCGCCCTCCGTCGACGGGAACGGCTACGGGCTCCGCGTGCCCGGGATCGTCATCAGCCCCTACGCCAAGCGCGGATACATCGACCACCAGACACTCAGCTTCGACGCGTACCTCAAGTTCATCGAAGACGACTTCCTCTCCAGTGCGCGCATCGACCCGTCGACCGACGGCCGCCCCGATTCGCGGCCGGACGTCCGCGAGAACGCCGCTATGCTCGGCGATCTGCGGCAGGACTTCGACTTCGAGCAAGCGCCGCGGCCGCCGCTCGTGCTGCCGACGGTCGCTTCGCCGCCGGCGCCGTGATTGACGCGCGCCGCGGTTGGCATATCGGCGAGGGCAATGGCTCGTGTCGGGCTCGCGCTCGGTGCGCTCGCGCTCGTCTGCGCGCGCGATGCAGCGGCGATGTGTTCGCCCTCGGGCCTGGACGCGGTGCGTACGGAGATCCTCTCGGCCGTCCCGCCCGATTGCACCCCGTCGCGGCTCCGACGCGTCTTCGAGCACGCGCGCCGGCGGGCAGCGTCGGCGACCGAGCGGGCCGTCCTCGACTGCACGTTCGGGAAGGCGCTGCGCCTCGGCCGCGCGCAGCGGCCGCTCCAGCGAGCGGGGAACACGGCGCGCCGGGCGGCGGGCAAGGGGCACATCAGCGCGGACTGCGCGCTAGCGTTCCAGACCGAGCTGGGACAGCTCGAAGCGGACCTCGTCGCCGCGGCGAACGGCACAACGCTTCCTCCGCCGGGTGCGACGACCACGACGACGCAGCCGACGTGCGCGTTCGTCACGCTCGAGGTCGACAAGGGCGACTGCACGGGCGTGACGAGCATCCCGAAGGGCGTCGTCAAGTGCGGCGCGAACTGCGACGTCCAGACGTTCACCGTTCCAGTATCCCGTCCGCTCCGGCTGGTCGGCACGCCCGCGCCGGGCGACACCGGGGTCACGTTCGACACCGACTGCGACGACGATGGAACGGTCCCGCTCGCGACCGCCACGCCACCCGACTGCTCGCTCAGCTGCGACTGCTCGTCGGGGCAGTAGCCGTCTCCCGCCGCTTGGCAAACCCCGGGCGCGGGTGATACGCCGCGAATCGCTTCGACGGGCGGGGGGGCCCGGCGAGCACGCCCTCAAAGGAGACCCGATGCTAGCAGTCCACACGCCGTTCCCCCCGCGGTAGCCGAGACCGTCCGCCGATGTGTGGGATTTACGGGATGATCGCCGGCCCGGACGTCGAGCCGACCGGCACAATCCTCCAGCGCATGGCCGCGCAGCTCGTCCACCGTGGCCCGGACGGTGACGGCATCGCGCGTCGCGGCCGCGCTGCGCTCGGCTGCCGGCGGCTCGCGATCATCGACGTGGTCGGCGGCGCACAGCCGATCAGCGACGAGAGCGGGGACGTCATCGCCGTCTGCAACGGCGAGATCTACAACCACCGCGAGCTCCGGGCCGGCCTCGAGAGTCGCGGCCACCGCTTCCGCACCCGCAGCGATGCCGAAGTCATCCCGCACCTCTACGAGGAGCGCGGACCCGACTTCGTCGACGCGCTCGAAGGCATGTTCGGGGTCGCGGTCTGGGATGCGAGGGCGGAACGGCTCGTCCTCGCCCGCGATCGCATGGGCGAGAAGCCGCTGTACTACGCGCCGCTCGCACGTGGGCTGGTCTTCGCGTCGGAGCCGAAGGCGATCCTCGCGACCGGCCTCGTCGCGCCGGTGGCCGACGGCGCCGCGCTCGGGGCCTTTCTCGGTACCGGGTACATCGCGGGCGCTCGGACGGGGTTCGCGGAGATCGCACGGCTCGAGGCGGGAACGCGGCTCATCCTCGATCGGCGCGGAAGCCGGGTGGAGTCGTTCTGGGACGTCGCTCGGTTTCTCGCCGAGCCCGCGCTCCGCCTCGATCTCGAAACGGCAGCGCGTGCGCTGCGGGCCGAGCTCGAACGCGCGGTGGATGCCGCGCTCGTGAGCGACGTCCCGGTCGGCGTCTTTCTCTCCGGTGGCCTCGACTCGAGCGCGGTCGCCGCGCTCGCGCGCCGCCGGCTCGGTCCGGACCTCGACACGTTCACCGTGGCGTTCGACGTTCCCGGCTTCGACGAGCGCCGGTATGCCGCGCTCGTCTCCCGGGCGCTCGGGACGCGGCATCACGTGCTCACGGTGACGCCGGAGCTCTTCCTCGACGGCCTGCGCGCGCTCGCGCCGCTGATCGACGAGCCGATCTCCGATCAGTCGCTCGTCCCGACGTTCCTCCTCGCCCGTCACGCCCGGACGCGCGTGAAGGTCATCCTCGTGGGCGAGGGCAGCGACGAGCTTTTTGCCGGCTATCCGACCTACGTCGGCGGCCTCCTCGCGGCGCGCTACGGGCGCCTGCCCGACACCATCCGGCGTACCCTCGCTCGGCTGGCGCCCCATCTCGGTGCCTCGGCGGGAAACATCACGCTCCGCTACATGGCACGGAGGTTCCTCGAGATGGCGGAGGAGCCCGCGGTCGTCCGTCATCGCGCCTGGACGGGCTGCATGACGGCCGCGGACGTGGAGGAGCTCGCGGTGCCCGGCGGCCCGCTCGTGGTCGACGGCGCGTCCGAGGTGTTCGCAGCGCGGTCGGAGCTCGACAGCCTGCTCGGTCTCGATCTGACCGGCTACCTGCGCGACGAGCTGCTCACGAACCTCGACCGCGCGACCATGGCGGCCTCGCTCGAGGGGCGCGCGCCCTTCATGAACCATCGGCTGGTCGAGCTCGCGTGCCGTCTGCCCGCGGACGTGAAGCTGCGCCACGTCGTCGGCAAACTCGTCCTCCGCCGGGCGGTCGCCGATCTCGTGCCGACGACCGTCCGCCGGCGCGTCAAGCGTGGCCTCAGCGTACCGCTCGCCGCGTGGCTGGCCGGGCCGCTCCGGTCCTTCGCGCGCGAGACGCTCGCCCGTCTCGACCCAAACGTCGTCCGCCCCGCGGTGGTGCGCGAGCTCTTCGAAGCGCACGTGGAGCGACGCCGCGACAACCGCCGCGAGCTCTGGGCGCTGATCGTGCTCCAGCTCTGGGCGGACGCGTGTGGCGTCGTCTGGGCGGAGCCGGAGGGCGAGGTCGAAGCGATGTCCGTCGGCCGCGCGACGCGGTGACGCGGTTGGTGCCGCGTGCCGGATTCGCGGCGCTCGGCGCCGTGGGCGCCGCGCTGTTCGCCATCCGGCTCACCGGGCTGCCGAACCTGATGGAGAACGAGTACCGGCTCGGCGCGTACGTCCTCGACGTGCTGCAGCACGGCAACTGGCTCTGCCCGCAGGATTCGCTCGGGAACACCGACAAGCCGCCCATGCTGGCGTGGCTCGCCACGCTCACGAGCTGGCCCTTCGGGCGGGTGACGCTGCTGACGCTCTACCTTCCGAGCGCGCTCGCGACGGTCGCCATCGCCTGGCTCGTCGCTGCGGCCGGGAATCGCCACTTCGGCGCGCGCGCGGGGTTCCTCGGCGGCCTCGCGTATCTCCTCTCCGACGTGGGCGCGAGGCAGGTCGCGACCGCGCGCTGGGACGGGCTCTTCGCGCTCACGGTCACGATCGCGGCGCTCGCGGCGTTCGCCGCGTGGGGCGCCGGCCGCGGGTGGACGTGGTTCTGGCTCGCCGCCGCCGTCTCGACGCTCACGAAGGGGCCGCTCGGCGTCTTGCTCGCCGCGTTCGGGCTCGCGGCCGTCGTCTGGGAGCGCCGATCCGGCCATCCCTCGCGCCTCGCGGGCTCGCACGTCGCGGGGTTCGCCCTCTTCCTGCTCATCAGCGTCGGGTGGTTCGTCCTCGCGTACCACCGCGTCGGACCCCATCTCGTCTCGAACATGATCGGCGAGGAATTCATCGGCAACATGACCGAGCACCACGCCGGCTACCGGTTCTGGAAGCCTCCGGGCGACTTCGTCGCGAACTTCGCGCCGTGGAGCATCCTCACGCTGCTCGGGTTGTATCGCGCGGTCGCGCGCCCGGCGGCGGCAGACGACGAGCGCCGCTTCGAGCGCTTCCTGACGTGCTGGTTCCTGGGCGGTCTCATCCTCTTCTGCGTGTCGCCGCACAACCAGTCGCGCTTGATGTACCCGATGATCCCCGCCGCAGCGTTGCTCGCCGGTCGCGAGCTCGACCGCTTGACCGCAAGGCTGTCGCCCCGTGCGCTCGTGGCGGCCGGCGGTGTCGCCGTCGCGACGGCGCTCGCGATCTTCTTCGTCCAGTACCACCGCCTGGAGGCACGCGAGCCCGAAATCCGCGAGACGCTCGCGCTGGAGCGCCTCGCCGATACGGTCCGCTCCAGGCTGGGCGACGACGTTCCTCTGACGTACGTCGACGACACGCCCTTCGCCTTCCAGCTGTTGCTGAACACGATGCGACCGGTCGTGTCGCACGACGTCGCCGCGCAGGTGCTGCGTCGCGACGGCGCGACCGCGGTCGTCGTGACGAAGGAGCCAGCCCTTGTGCGGCGCGCCCTCGACGGCGACCCCGCCGTCCACGAGCTCGCGGAAGCGAGCGACGGCCGGACGGCCTACCTACACGTGCTCAGCAACCGCCAAGATGTCTCACGTGGGGATCCGCTCGGCGTCGCGGCCGGGTCGCTGATCGTCACGTTGAACGGCGTGCGCCTCGGTCCGACGTCGGCGGATCGGATCGTCCTCTACGGCACCGCGCGCCCGGGGAGCGCGATCATCGAGAATGGTGCGAACGAGGCGCGGACGGTCGCGGTCCAGATCGGCCCGCGACCCGCTGCGTCGTCGACGATCGCCCCGGGGGCGCGATGGCGCGTCGAGGTGCCGTAGCGTCAGTCATCACCACCATCGCCGCCGGTGCCGCACGGATCGGGATCGCAGGACGTCGCGGTGCTCGCCGTCCCTTTCGCCGCCGTGCAGTGGTCCGGGGTGAGGCGCTCGCACTCCGACTCGCCGTCGTCGGGCACGCAGCAGATCACGAGCTGCGGCGGTGGCACGGGCAGGCAGGGATTCGGATCGCACGACGTCGCCTGCACGGTCGTGCCGTTCCCGGCCGCGCAGTCGGATGAGGACAGGTGCTCGCATTCGACTTCCGGATCGTCGTCGTCGGATTCCCCTTCGCCGTCGTGCGCGAGGCAGCAAACCGTCGTCGACGGAGGCGGATTCTGTCCGCATGGGTTCGGGAGACAGCTGGTCGCCGTCGTCGCCGTCCCACCCTTCGCGCCGCACTCGGCCGCGGTGAGCTCGTGGCACTCGGTCTCGCCGTGGTCACCCTCCTCGTCGCCCTGATCATCGTCGTTCTCGCCGAGGCAGCAGCCGATCGCGCTGTCGGGATGGTCGTCCGGCATGTCGGTGTCGAGGTCGTCGTCACCGCTGTCGGCGTCGCGCACCTCGATCTCCGCGCCGCGGGGATCGAAGCCGAGCATCGCGCTCCGACCCCTCGGCGACGTGCTGAACCGCGCGATCCCGCTCCCGCCCGGACCGGTGGCCAGCGTGCCGACCTTCACCTTGTTCACGACGACGTCGAACGACGTGTCGCCGGCGAGGTGTCGCGCCTTGATGCTGAACCGGCCCTTCGAGCCACTCGGCATCACGAGCTTCGCGGTGCCCCGCGCGCCCGGCGCGTGCGCCGTCGGTGACAGCGCCTGGACGATTCTCGTCCTGGCCGACGCATCCCCGGGCAGCGCGCTCACGATCGAGCCTGCGAGCGCCGCGGCCACGATCCACCGTCCATCCATCAACATGCCACCTTCCTCCCCCCGGACGTCGCCCCGAGTGTACGTGCCGAATCGCTCCAGACAAGCTCGCGTCTGCTGAACCGTCGCGAAAGGCAACCGCGGCGGCGGAGCATGCGGCGCTTGCGCGGGCATGACTTTCGATGTGAAAGTCGACGCGTCCGGACTCGATGCGCGCGTTGCTTTCGCCGCTCGTCCTGATCGCAGCGGTCGCCGTCGCGAGCGCAGCCCGAGCCATCCCTCCCCCGCCGCTACCGCCGCTCTGCGGGCTCGTCGCCACGCCACCGGCACGCTGGGAGCACGTGGTCTGGATCTTCTTCGAGAACCACAGCTACGACGAGATCGTCGGTGCGCCCGACGCACCGTTCATGAATCACGCGCTCATCCCGCGCTGCGGGCTCGCGACGAACTACCGGGACCTCACGCACCCGAGCGTGCCGAACTACATCGCCGCGACGTCGGGGCTACCGCTGAATGCGCTCGGGCCGCTCGCCAACGACTGCAACGCGACCGGCCCCTGCCACACGAACGCGCCGAGCATCTTCTCGCTGGCGCCGTCGTGGGGCGCCTACGAGGAGTCGATGCATCGCCCGTGCACGCACTTCTTCACGGGCGCGTACGCCGCGAGCCACAATCCGGCGGTTTACTACACCACCCTCGCGAATTGCGCGGCGAACGACGTCAACATCCGCGCGCTCCGACCCGCGCTCGACGCCGATACCCTGCCCGCCTTCGTCTTCATCACGCCCAACATGTGCCACAGCATGCACAACTGCTCGGTGGGGACGGGCGACGGCTGGCTCCGGCACGTGATCCGCCGGCTCGGGGAGAGCCCGGCCTACATGCGCGGGACGATGGCTATCTTCGTCACGTTCGACGAGAGCGACCCCGACGACTCGGACGATCGGATCGCGACGCTGGTGATCAGCCCGTCGACGCCGGTACGCACGCGGTCGGGAGAGCCGTTCAGCCACTACGCGCTGCTGCGGACGACCGAGGAGATGCTCGGGCTCCAGCCGCTGCTCGGCGAGGCGCGTCGCGCCCGCTCGATGCGTCCGGCCTTCGATCTCTAGCGCTCGTTGCGGGCGCTCGCGCCCCGCTGCTAGAGCTACGCGCCGCAATGGGCGCACGTCACGTGATGATCGTCGCGTCGATCCTCGTGACGCTCGCGATCCCGCCGCGAGCCGGCGCGCAGTACCATCGGCGGCGTCCCGTCCATCGCACCTGCTTCGACGGGTCGGGATCGGCCTGCGTCGCGCCATGCCCGCAGGCCACGTGCGACACCGACCAGCTCTGCGACGGCGTCTGCAGCTTCGCCTTCCTCGCCTGCGGCACCATCGCCTGCACGGAGCACGTATTCACCGTCCCGGTCGGACATCGGCGTCGGATGGAGTGGGTGCCGTCGATGGGCGCCGAGGCGACGCATTACGTGCTGCGCTGCCGCCACCACCGGCGGCGGCTGCCATGCCCGCCGGCGAGTCCGGCGGGCGCGTTCCTGCAGGCGCGCTAGCACGCTTGCAACAGGCCGACGATCGAGGGGAGATGCCGTCCCCGTGAGCCCGTCCGGCGCCGGACAGGCCGAACCCGAACGCCTGCTCGCGATGACGCCCCTCGCCGCGGTCGTTCGGCTCGCTGCCCCGACGACGTTCGTCATGGCGGTCTCTGCCGTCTCGAACGTCGTCTACACGTACTTCGTCAGCCGGCTCGGCGTCACGGCGATCGCGGCCGTCTCGGCCGTGTTCCCGGTCTCGCTGCTCGCGCTCACGGCGATGGTGGGGGGTATCGGCGCGGGGGCTTCCTCCGCGATCGCGCGGGCGCTCGGGGCCGGGCGGCGCGAGGAAGCCGCGGCCCTGGCGGGCCAGGCACTCGCACTCAGCGTCGCGATCGGCCTCGTCTTCGGGGCGACCGTCCAAGTAGGAGCACGCCAGCTCTTCGGAATCATGGGAGCGACCGGCGCCGTGCACGCGAGCGCGACCCTCTTCGCTCGCGTTCTCTTCGGCGGCGCCGCCATCACGTTCCTGGGCGGCATGTTCGACAGCGTGATGCGGGGGGAAGGCAACGTCCGCGTACCGGCCATCTGGTCGACCACGTCGCTCGTGCTCCAGATGGGCTGCACGCCGCTCTTCATGTTCGGGTTCGGCTGGCAGCTGCCAGGTGCCGCGCTCGCGATGCTCGCGAGCCAGCTCGTTGCGACCGTGGCGCGCGCTCGTTGGGTCCTCGGCGGGCACGGGCTCGTGCGCCCGACGTTCCGCTTCCGCACGCTCGCCCCGGCGCGCGAGATACTTCGTGTCGGTGTCCCGGCAGCGCTCTCCACGTCGATCGCCAACATCGGCCTGATCACGCTCACCGCCGTCGTCGGCCGCCTCGGTACGGCCGACCTCGCCGCGTATGGCCTCGGCACGCGGCTCGACTTCCTCCTGATGTCCTTTGGCTACGGCTTCGGCGCGGCGGTCCTCACGCTGGTCGCGCTGGCCACCGGCGCCCGCCGACTCGACCGCCTGCGCGCGTTCGTGATCTATGCCGCGGCGATCGCGGTCGTGTTCCTCGCCGTGCCCGGCCTCGTACTCTGCTGGCGGCCGGCGCTCTGGCTCGGCCTCTTCACCGACGACCCCGGCATTCATCTCGTCGGTGCGCGCTACTTCCGAACGATCGGCCCGGCCTACGCGTTCGTCGGCGTCACCATGGTCATCGCCTTCGCTTTCCAGGGACTCGGGCGCGCCAGCGTGCCGCTCGCCTGGACGGCCGTCCGGGTCGTCGCCGTGCTCGCGGTGGCGATCGTGTGCACCCGGGTGCTCGGGCTCGGCGAGCAGGCGGTGTTCACGACGATCGCGGTCGGGAACGTCGTCTCGGCGGTGGGCCTCGTAGCGCTCTTCATCCTCGCCGATCGCCGCCTGCGCGCTGCCCCGGACACCTCGCCCGCGTGCGAGCGGGCCGCGACGGGCGTGCGCTGAGCCGGCGCGCGGGCCTCACGCCCGCCCGCGCTTCCCCGCCGCCATCGCGCGGTCGATCTCGCGCTTCTCCATGCGCTCGCGGATCGCGGCGCGCTTGTCGTGGAGCTTCTTCCCCGTCCCGAGCCCGAGCTCCGCCTTCGCGCGCCCGTGCGACCAGTAGAGACGGAGCGGGACGAGCGTCAGGCCGCGCTCCTTGATCTTGCCGCGCAATTTCTCGATCTCGCGGCGGTGGAGGAGGAGCTTCCGGTTACGGATCGGGTCGTGCCCGAACTGGCTCGCGGGCGCGTACGGGCTGATGTGCGCGCCGACGAGCCACAGCTCGTCACCGAAGAAGCGCGCGTAGGCGTCCTTCAGGTGGGCGCGGTTGTCGCGCAGCGACTTGACCTCGCTGCCCACGAGGGCGAGGCCCGCCTCGAAGCGCTCGCCGATCGCGTAGTCGTGGAAGGCCCGCCGGTTGACCGTGATGTCGCGCTCGCGGGCCTCCTTCGTCAAACGGCGGCCCTCATCGCGACCTCAGCGCGCTTCTCGCGCATCCGGTTCTGCTCGTCGACGAACACCACCTTGGGCTCGTGCGCGCGCGCCGCCGCTTCGTCCAGCCACGTGAAGGCCGCGATGATCACCAGATCGCCGGGGCGCACGAGATGGGCGGCGGCGCCGTTCACGCAGATGACGCCGCTGTCGGGCGGGCCCTCGACCGTGTACGTCTCGAACCGGTTGCCGTTGGTCACGTTCCAGACGCAGACCGCCTCGTTCGGGAGTAGGTCCGTCGCATCCATGAGCCGCCGGTCGATCGTGATCGAGCCCTCGTAGTCGACGTTCGCCTCGGTCACGGTGGCGCGGTGGATCTTCGCGCGCATCATCTTTCGCATCATCGTCTGGACCCTCCCGGTACGAGCAGTCGATTGTCGATGAGCCGGACGCCACCCACCCAGACCGCCACCCCCAGCAACGCCGGCGAGTCGAACTCCGCGACCTCCTCCAGCGTCTCCGGATCCCTCAGCTCCGCGTACTCGAGCCGTGCGCTCGGCTCGGTCGCGACCTCCATCTTCACGCGGCCGACGAGCATCGCCGGGCGCGTCTCCCCCGTCGCCGCCATGTGCGCCGCAGCGTCGAGCGCGCGCGGCACGCAGCGCGCCGCCGCACGCTCTTCCGGCCCGAGGCGGCGGTTCCGGCTCGACAGCGCGAGCCCATCCACCTCCCGGACCGTCGGGACGCCGACCACCTCGATGCCGAAGTCGAGGTCGGACGTCATGCGCCGCACGACCGCGAGCTGTTGCCAGTCCTTCTCGCCGAACACCGCGACGTGCGGTCGCACGGCGTGGAAGAGCTTCGTCACGACCGTGGTGACGCCGCGGAAATGTCCCGGCCGGTTCGCGCCGCAGAGCGGATCCGTGAGCCGCGCCACCTCGACCGCAGTCGCGAAGCCCTCCGGGTACATCGACGCCGCCGACGGCGCGAACACCGCGTCCACGCCCGCCGTCGCGCAGCGCGCGGCGTCGTCCTCGAGCGTGCGCGGGTAGCGCTCGAAGTCCTCGCGCCGGTCGAACTGGATCGGGTTCACGAAGATCGACACGACGACCCGCTCCGCGCGCCGCCGCGCCTCGGCGACGAGCGCGAGATGGCCCTCGTGGAGCGCGCCCATCGTCGGCACGAGCGCGACGCGCTCGCCGGCGGCGCGGCGCGCATCGGACCACGCCTGCATCGCGCGCGGCGCGGTGACCGTCTCCATCAGCCAGCCACCGCCTTTGCGGGTTTGAACGCCTGCGCCTCGGTCGGGAAGACGCCGCCCTTCACCTCGCCGACGTACTCGCGCGCGGCGCGCACGACCTCGCGGCCGACCTCGGCGTAGCGCTTCGCGAAGCGCGGCGTCCAGTCGCTGGAGAGCCCGATCAGGTCGTGGAGCACGAGCACCTGCCCGTCGCAGTGCGCCCCCGCACCGATCCCGATGGTCGGGATCGCGAGCTCGGCCGTGATCTCTGCGGCCAGGTCGAGAGGTATACATTCGAGCACGACGGCGAACGCGCCCGCCGCCTGGACGGCCCTGGCATCGTCGAGCACGCGCTCGCGCTCACCGGCGCGTCGCCCCTGCACGCGGTGACCGCCGATGCGGTGCACCGACTGCGGCGTCAGCCCGACATGGCCCATCACCGGCACGTCGGTCGCGGCGATCGCCTCGATGGCGCGCGCCATTCGCACGCCGCCCTCGAGCTTCACCGCCTCGGCACCGCCGTCCTTCACGAGCCGGACCGCGCTGTCGACGGCCTGCTCGGGGCTCGTCTGGTAGGAGCCGAACGGGAGATCGCCGACGACCAGGGCCCGCTGCCGACCGCGCGCGACCATACGCGTGTGGTAGACGATCTCGTCGAGCGTCACGGGGATCGTCGTCGACAGCCCCTGGACGACCATGCCGAGCGAGTCGCCGACGAGGAGCAGGTCGACGCCGGCCTCGTCGAGCAGGCGCGCGAAGGCGAAGTCGTAGGCGGTCACCATCGTGATCCGCTCGCCCGCCGCCTTCATGCGCGCGACGTCGGGCACCGTCACCTTCTTCGACTCCATGCGAAAACGGCCTCCTCGGACCGGCGGTCCGGGAGGCCGTTGGAAGGTGCGATGGGCGAAAGTCGGGCCGGGGATCCCCGTCCACGCGGGCTCGGGGTCGGGCCGTCAGGCTCTCTCGTTCAGTCGCGCCGTCTCGTGCTTCCCGTCTCGGTCCGTTCCAATCCCCGCCCGGGATGGGTCGGGGTCGTTACCTGGATCCAAGCGGAATGTAGTGCTGTACCCCCTGTTTTGCGGCCCGCACCTCCTTGATCAGGTCGGCGAGATCGCCGCCGTGCTCGACGAAGTCGATGTCCGAGCAGTTAATCACGAGGAGCGGAGCCTCCATATAGTGATGGAAATACTCCCTGAACGCCTCCGTCAAGCGCTCCAAATACTCTGGTCTGATTCCCCGCTCGAAGTCCCGGTCACGTTTGCGGAGCCGCCGGAGCAGGACGTCGGGGCGGGCCTCCAGGTAGATGACCAGATCCGGGCGCGGGAGCCGCTGGTCGAGCAGCTGGAAGATTTGCCTGTAGAGCTGGAACTCGTCGGCGCCGAGCGTGATGGCCGCGAAGATCGAGTCCTTGGCGAAGAGGTAGTCAGCGACCGTGCCGCCGCCGAACAGCTCGCGCTGCCCGAGCTCGCACTGCTGCCGGTAGCGCTCGAGCAGGAAGAAGAGCTGGGTCTGGAAGGCATGGCGTTCGGGCTCGTCGTAGAACTTCCGGAGGAAGGGATTCTCCTCGACCGATTCGAGGAGGAGCCGCGACCCGAACTCGGCGGCAAGCCGTCGCGCGAGGGCCGTCTTCCCGACGCCGATGGGGCCCTCGACCGCGATGTACCGCCCCGTGGTCCGGTCCGCCGCCATCCCCGCCTGCGCGGGGGCCCATACCATTGCCCCCGGGCTGTGTCCATAGAAATCAGGCGTCCTCGCGCTCGTCGGCTTCCCCGGAGCGATAGACGAGGATCTGCACACGCTCGAGCGTGACGAGCCCCTTCACGACCATCAGGTCGATCATCGGCAGCAGCGCCTGGATGCGGTCCGCGCGGTCGACGATCTCGATGACGATCGAGCGGTCTTCCGAGAGCACCTTGCCGCCGAACGTCCCGCTGTGCGCCCCGAAGCCGTCCAGCGCGCGAACGACCGTTGCACCCGCGCCTCCGGCCTCGCGGACCTTCTTCAGGATGGCCTCGTGGAGCGGCATCTTCCCCTGCCAGCGTTCGCTCTGCCCGACGAAGATGCGGAGTAGCTGACCCTCCCCCTGGATCTGCATTTTCGCTTGGATGCCGGGTTTCCCGGTCCGAGTCCAACGGTCATCGCTTTGCGGCGCCGTGCCCCAATGCTGAGGCGGCGTGTCACGTCAGCGGGGGCAAAAAGCCTCATGGTACCGCGACGAAGGTCTGGCACCGTTCGTGCTCCAGCCGACGCACGGGTGCGCCGTGTCCTCGGATTTTCGCTGAGTCAGCCGCTCGCGATCGTCGGGCTCACGCTGGCATTCGCGGTCGCCGGCGCGATTGCGTTCTGGCGCCTGCCGATCGAGGCGTTCCCCGAACTCGCGGATCCGCAGGTGCAGGTGATCACGCTCTACCCGGGACACGCCGCGGAGGAGGTGGAGCGGCAGGTCACGTTGCCGGTCGAGCGCGAGATGAACGGGCTCCCCGGTCTCACGCGCCTCCACTCGTTCTCGATCTTCGGTCTGTCCTTCGTCGTCGCCACGTTCGACGATGGGACCGACCTGTACTTCGCGCGCCAGCAAGTGACGGAGCGCCTCGCGCAGGTGGACGTGCCGGACGGCGTCAAGCCGACGCTCGGCCCGCTCTCCACGCCGACGGGCGAGGTCTACCGCTACACGCTGGTCGGCGAGGGTTACTCGCCGATGCAGCTGCGCGAGCTCGAGGACTGGGTGATGGAGCGGCACCTGAAGCAGGTGCCCGGCGTCGCCGACGTGGTCTCCTACGGCGGGTTCGTGAAGCAGTACCAGGTGCAGGTCGATCCGCTCGCGCTGCAGGCACGCGGCATCCCCCTCCGCCAGGTGTTCGACGCGCTCGCGCGCTCGAACGCGAACGCGGGCGGGAACTACATCGAGCACGGGGAGGAGCAGTACGTCGTCCGCGGGCTCGGGACGCTCGGCGGCAGCGAGGACATCGAGAACGTCGTCGTCGCCGCGCACGGCGGCTTCCCGATCCGCATCCGCGACGTCGCACGCGTCACGATCGGCACCGCCCCGCGGCGGGGCATCGTCACCCGCGACAGCGAGCCGGAGGCGGTCGAGGGGATCGTCCTCATCCGGCGCGGCGAGAACCCTTCCACCGTCCTCGACGCACTGCACGCGAAGATCGACCAGCTGAACAACGGCATCCTGCCGCAGGGCGTGCACATCGACACGTTCTACGATCGCGCCCGGCTCGTGCACCGGACGCTGACGACCGTCACGCACAACCTCGTCGTCGGCGCGGTGCTCGTCGTCCTCGTCGTCGGCGTCTTCCTGATGAGCCTGCGGGCGGCGCTGATCGTGGCGGGCGTCATCCCGCTCTCGCTCCTCGGCGCGTTCCTCTACCTGAAGGTCCGCGGCATGTCCGCGAACCTGCTGTCGCTCGGCGCGGTTGACTTCGGGATCATCGTCGACGGCGCCGTCATCATGGTAGAGCACGTGGTGCGGCAGCTCGCCGGCGTAAAGGGTAAGCAGGAGACCCGGTCCGCGGTCCTCGAGGCGGCGGGCGAGGTCGCGCGCCCGACCCTCTTCGCGCTCCTCATCATCATCGTCGCGTACGTGCCGATCTTCTCGCTCCAGCGCGTCGAAGGTCGGATCTTCGCGCCGATGGCGAACACGATCTGCGCCGCGCTCGTTGCGGCGCTGATCTTCTCGTTCACGCTCGTCCCCCTCCTTGCATACCTCCTCCTCCGCGAGCGCGGCCGCGAGGGGGACAGCGGCATCGAGCGCGTGGCGGTCCGCGCCTACACGCCCGCGCTCGGCTGGGCGCTCGCCCACCGGCGTGCCGTCCTCGCGGCGACGGCGGGTGTGCTCGCGCTCGGCGTGTGGCAGTTCACGCGGCTCGGCACCGAGTTCCTGCCCGAGCTGAACGAGGGCGCGCTCTACGTGACGGCGACGCTGCCGCCGAGCATCTCGCTCGAGCACGCGCATCGCAGCGTCGAGCCGCAGATCCGCGCCATCCTGCGCTCGTTCCCCGAGGTACGCGGCGTCCTCGGCCAACTCGGCGGGCCCGACGACGGCACCGACTGGAAGACCGCGAACAACCTCGAGTACTTCGTCGACCTGAAGCCGCGCGAGCAGTGGCCGTCGGGCATGACGGCCGACCGCCTGATCGACGCGATGGGCGCGAAGCTGCGCGAGATACCGGGCACCGAGTTCAACTTCTCGCAGCCGATCAAGGACAACATCGAGGAGAACATCTCCGGGCTGAAGGGGCAGCTCGCGATCAAGGTCTTCGGCGACGATCTGGACGCGCTCCACCGCGCCGCCGCCGACGTCGAGCGCGTGATCTCCGGTGTCCCCGGTGTCGCCGACCTCGCCGTCGTCCAGGCCGCGGAGATCCCGCAGCTCCGCGTCCGCATCGACCGGAGCGCGATCGCGCGCTACGGGCTCGACGTCGCGGACGTGCAGGACGTCGTGGAGACGGCGATCGGCGGCAAAGGGGCGACGCTCCTCTGGGAGGGCGAGCGCCACTTCGACGTCGTCGTCAGGCTGGCCGAGGCGTCGCGTGCGACGATCGACCGGATCACGGACATCAGGGTCGCGACGCCCGCGGGCGCGCAGATCCCGCTCTCGCAGGTCGCGCACATCGAGATGGAGCCCGGGCAGGCGGCCATCGACCGCGAGGGCAACATGCGGTTCGTCGGCATCAAGTGCAACGTGCGGGGTCGGGACCTCGGCGGCTTCGTCGCCGACGCGCAGCACCGCGTCGCCGAGACCGTCAAGCTGCCGGCCAACGCGTTCATCACGTGGGGCGGCGAGTTCGAGAACCAGCGGCGGGCGATGGCGCGGCTCGCGATCATCATCCCGATCTCGATCGGGCTCATGCTGGCGATCCTGCAGCGCGCGTTCGCGTCGGTTCGCTGCGCGCTGCTGATCCTCGCGACCATCCCGTTCGCGCTGATCGGCGGCGTGGTGGGACTCCGGGTCGCGGGTCTCAACCTGAGCGTCGCCGCGTGCATCGGGTTCATCGCGCTCATGGGCCAGGTCGTTTTGAACGGCGTCGTGCTCGTGTCGCAGATCAACGCGCTGCGGAGCGACGGGTTCGCGCTCCGGCTCGCGGTCGAGGCGGGCGCGATCCGGCGCCTCCGCGCCGTCCTCATGACCGCCCTCCTGGCGGGCCTCGGACTCCTCCCCGCCGCGCTCTCGACCGACATCGGGTCGGAGACGCAGCGCCCGCTCGCCGTGGTGGTGATCGGCGGGCTCGTGTCCGCGACGCTCCTCACGCTGCTCGTGCTGCCGGTCCTCTACACGCTCGTGCTCCCCGAGGAGGCGGGCGAGGCGACGCGGCGGTCGAAGCTCGTCTCGCTCCTCCGCGGGGCGCGACGGAAGGACGTCGTCGAGCCGACGCCCCGGCCGCGACGTGTCCCGCCACGGAAGCTGCCGACGGCTCCCGCGCCCGCGGCTGTGCGCGACGTCGACGATCTCGAGCGCTAGGAGCGCTGACCAACCCGCGCGGGTTGACGTCCGGCGCCCCCGCCCGCAAGTAGCGCGGCCCGAAGACCACACCGACTCGCGTCCCTCGCGCAGAGAAGCGGGGCGACTGGACCGGGCCCAGCCGCCCGCACCTCACCAACGGACCAGTGGCTCGCTCGCCACGGCATCGTTGCCCCGATGCTCGTTCGCCTCGGCACGCCGGCCCACCGGCCCTGTAGCGCGGACTCGATCCGCTGTCGACCGGTAACCGGTCCCGTGGAGGCATTCGAGGGCATCATCCGGCCCTGCTGATCGCCTCGACGACGAGTCGCTCGAGCGCGGCGAGACAAGTGGAAGACAAGCGATGCTTGCCATCGACGTTGTGGACCGCCACCAAAATCTTCGCGAGACGTCTCTCCAGGGCAGACAGTAGGTGTGTTCTCCTCGCGCCCTCGACGCCGCTGGCTTTGGCAGCGAGTGCGCTGGCGCGGCGAAGCTGTCGCGCGAAACGGCTCGGAAGATGATCGGCCGTGCACTCGCCAAGGGAGCCGGCACTTTTCAGGAGACAATGAACTCCCTCCGGGCCGGGTTCGGGGCAGGAATCGGGCGGGGCTGTCGTGGTCGTCGTCGATGCGGTGGGCGTCCCCGCCGCGGAATGGATGGCCGCGATCGCGTCGAGGTCGAACCCAGCCTCACCGTCTCCACCGGGCTCGAGCTGGCTGGCGTCGATGCGGACGAAGCGCGCCGAAGAAAGGCCAACGTCCGCTAGGTCGAAGCTGTCCCCCCCGGAGCACGCGGGCGTCACGAAGGCGTCGACGGGGACGCCGACGAGATCCTGAATCGCCGTCGTGCACGGCACGAGCGGTGATGGCGACGACGGATCATCGGCGTTGGCGAAGACCGGGTAGATGCCAGCGCAGCCCGGGTAGTAGGGCGGCTCGTCGAGGTGACACGGGAACGTCGCCCAGATCTCGCCGTCCGCGCTCACGGACACGGTGCCCGGCTCCGCGAAGGGCGGGTACGTCACCTGTCCGATCAGGAGAAACGGGTTCTCGAAGACAGTGAAGTCCGGCCCCGGCCCGTCGACGATCGGATCGTCGAAGGCGAGCACGATCCACCCGCCGAGGCCGAGCGATAACGTATCCGTCGCGCCGTGAAATGCGCCCTCCCCGTGCGGCGGGCCGAGGACGACACCGGGCATCCGATCGAGCCCCGCGCCGCCACCCGTTCCGATCTGGTACGCGACGACTTCGTCGGCGAACGGCGTCGCGTGGCCGGTACGCCCCAGCAGGGCGGTCATGATCACGACGGAAAAGAACCAGCGCATCAGGATGCCGGCGCGACGGCCGGCGTGGAGCTGCCGTTCCCCGTTCGCATGCGCCGGTGACAGAGGTAAATCAGCGTCGGCTGCAGGATCCGTGTGAGCACCATGATCGCGAGCGCGCCGCCAATGACGACGATGGCGAGCGGCTTCTGCGCCTGGGCGCCGATGCGGGTCGACAGCGCCGCCGGCAGGAGTCCGAGCGCGTCGACGAGATCGGTCATCATCGTCGCGCGCAGCCGCCGGTCCGAACCCATGATGATCGACTCGACGAACGGATGCCCCTCCTCCCAGAGCTGGCGGATGTAAAAGCTCAGCACGATGCCATCCATGACGGCGATCCCGAAGATCGAGATGAACCCCACGGCCGCCGAGACGCTGAACGGCGTGCCCGTGAAGATGAGTGCGAGGATGCCGCCGAGGCATGCCACCGGGATCTGGGCCATGATGATGAACGTGTCGATCAGCGACTCGGTCGCGGCATAGAGCACTGCCACGATCAGCAGGAGCGCGATCGGTACGATGATCGCCAAGCGGCGGATCGCCTGCTGTAGCTCGCCGAACTCGCCCGCCCACAGGAGGTGCACGCCGTCAGGCAGCTCGACCATCTTCGCGATCCGCGTCTTCGCCTCGTCGACGGTCCCTTGCAAGTCACGTCCGCGGACGCCGAAGCGCACCGGAACGTACCGCTCCAGGTTCTCGCGATACACGAACGATGCGCCCTCGGCGGTCCGCACGTCCGCGATCTGAGCGAGCGGCACGAAGCCGCCCGAAGGGATCGCCACCCTGAGCTCCCGGATCGCCTCGAGGCTCTGGCGGTACTGCGGGAGCCAACGGACCATCAGATCGAACCGGCGATCGCCCTCGAGCACCTGCGTGACCGCCTGCCCGCCGATGGCGGCCTGGACCACGCTCGCGACGTCTCCGACGTTGAGCCCGTACCGTGCCGCGGCAGCGCGATCCGGCGTGATGAGGAGGTTCGGCTGCCCGAGCGCGCGGTAGACCGCCGTATCGACGACACCGGGCACCCGACCGAGAGACGCGGCCACCTCGTCCGCGATCCGCTCGTCGACGGCGAGATCGGGACCGAACACCTTGACGGAGTTCTCGCCCTTCACGCCGGAGAGGGCCTCCTCGACGTTGTCCTCGATGTACTGCGAGTACCCCCAGCTCACGCCTGGGAAGTCGTGACGCAGCCGGGCGTCGATCTGGCGCACCAGCTCCGGCTTCGTGAGACCGGGCCGCCATTCCGACGCGGGTTTCAGATCCGCGCTGATCTCCAGATTGAAGAACCCGGTCGTATCGGTCCCGTCGTCTGGCCGCCCGAGCTGCGAGTAGACGGTCGCCACCTCGGGGAACGAGCGGAATACGGCTCGGGCCTGACCGGCAATCTCCGCGCCGTTCTCGAGGGAGATGGAGAGCGGCATGGTCGCGCGCGCCCAGATGTTTCCCTCCTCGAGCTTCGGGAGGAACTCGCCGCCGAGGTAGGGGAAGAGCGCGAGAACGCCGACGATGAACACGAGCATCACGGCGAGCGTCGTCTTCGCCCGGCCGATGACGATCACGAAGAGGCGGTGGTAGAAGCGGCGGATCGCCTCCCACACGACGTTGTGCCGCTCGCGGACCTGGCCGCGGAGCAGGTAGCTGCTGAGCACGGGCGAGAGCGTCACCGCGAGCAGGATCGCCGTCCCGAGCGCCGATGCGTAGGTGAACGACATGGGCGAGAAGATCGCGCCCTCGACGCCGCGCATCGTGAACAGCGGCAGGAACGCGATCACGAAGATCACCGTCGAGAAGAACATCGGACCGCCGACCTCACGGCCAGCGCGCAGGATCTGATGGCTGCGATCCTCGTGCTTCGCCACGTCGGTGGTCAGGTGGCGGAAGATGTTCTCCATCACGATGACCGTTGAGTCGATGATGATCCCGAAGTCGATCGCCCCGAGGGAGATCAGGTTGGCCGGGACGCCGACGCGGTGCATGAACGTCATCGCGCCGCAGAGCGCGAGCGGGATGTTGATCGCGGTGATCAGCGCCGTACGGAGGTTCCCGAGGAAGAAGACGAGGACGAAAAAGACCAGCACGACGCCGATGCCGAGGTTCTCCATCACCGTGTGGATCGTCGTTTCGACGAGTGTCGTGCGGTCGTAGAAGGGCGCGACGCGATAGCCCTTCGGGAGGATCCCCGAGCCGTTGAGAGCCTGCACCTTCTCCTTGACCCCACTCAGCGTCTTCAGCGTGTCGCCGTACTTCCGCATGAGCACGATGCCCTCGACGACCTCGGGCCGTTCGTTCATGCCGACGATGCCGAGCCGGGGCGCGTAGCCGATGTCCACCGCGCCGACGTCGCCGACACGAATCGGCGTGCCGTTCGTCGTCGAGAGCATGATGTTCCGGATGTCGTCGAGGCTCTTGATGAATCCGATGCCCCGCACATTGAACGCCTGGGTTCCGACGCGCAGATAATTGCCGCCGACGTTCGTGTTGGCGTTGGCGAGCGCCGCCGTCAGCGTGGGGAGGGAAAGCTGATAGTGGATCAGCTTCTCGGGATCCACGTCGACGTGGTACTGCTTCGTGAGGCCGCCGAAGGTGGTCACGTCGATCACTCCGGCGACCGTCTTCATCTGCTTCTCGAGGACCCAGTCCGCGATCTCCTTCTCGCGGAGGAGGTCGTGGTCGGGGCTCTCGACGGTGTAGCGGTAGATCTGGCCGATCGGACTGTCCGGGCTGATACCGGGCGCGATGCCGGCAGGCAGGTCGACGAAGCCGAGCCGCTGAATCACTTCCGTGCGATCGGCGTAGTAGTCGCTTTCCCACTCGAAGTAGCACTTGATGTCGGAGAGCCCGAAGAGCGAGACGGAGCGCATCCCCTCGAGGTTCCGCATGCCGGCGAGCCCGATCTCGAGCGGGACGGTGACGATCTTCTCCACCTCCTCCGCGCTCAGGCCGGTCGGTTGGGTGATGACCTCGACCCGCGGCTGCACGGGGTCCGGGTACGCCTCGATGTCGAGTTCGTGGAAGGAATAGATGCCGGCGAGAAGCAACAGGAACGCCGCGCCGAGGATGATGACGCGCTGGCGAAGCGCGAGCTGCATCAGAGACTGCAGCATGCGGCAGTCCTGGCGCTACGAGCTTTCCCCGTGCGCTTGGTGCCACAGGGCGTTCGCGAGGATCGACATGCCTCCGAGGACGCGCTCGCCGTCCGCGATCCCCGACGTGATCCGCGCGTAGCCTTGCTCGTTCCAGGACGCGAGGCTCACCGCACGCCGGGCGAAGCGTTGCGGGCCGACCTCGACGAACACGAAGTAGGCGTCGGTCTCGAACACGACGGCCTCCTGGGGCACGACGAGCGCCTCGCCCGGATTGGTGACGATCCGGACCCGCGCCAGCATCTGCGGCTTCAACTTGCCGCCGGGGTTTTGGACGTGACAGCGGATCTGCAGCGTGTGACTCGTGGGGTCGAGGTTCGGGCTCACCCGGTCGACCACGCCCTTGAAGACACGATCGGGAAACGCGAGCGCGACGGCCTCGAGGGCTTGCCCCTCGTGGATTCGCGCGACGTCGGTCTCGTAGATGTCGGCGGTGATCCAGACGGAGTCCGTTTCCCCGAGACTGAACAGCACATCGCCGGGGTTCACCTGCGAGCCCTTCACGACCTCCTTCTGCACGACCGTGCCGCTGATCGTCGCATGCATGGCGAAGGTCGGCGTCGCGGCGCTCAGGTGGTTGATGTCGGCATCCTCGATCCCGAGTAGCTCGAGCTTTCGACGCGCGGCCGCAACGATCGCCTCGGACAGCGCCGCTTGTTCCGAGAGCCCTGGACCTCCACTCACGCGCGCCGTCGCCTGGGCCTGGAGGTATTCGGCCGCGGCGGTCATGTAGTCCGGACTGTAGAGCGTGACGATGGACTGTCCCCGTTGCACGTCGTCCCACTGCGACACGAACGTGTCCTCGACGCGCCCGGTGACGCGGGAGATGATCGTCGCGGTGCGGCGATCGTCGAGCGCGACCTGGCCGGTCGTCTCCAGCGTCGCCGGCAGATCGACGTCCCGCACGGGGACGATGCTCAGTCCGGGGACCTCGTGGAGCAGCTCGAGCACCTCGGCGTTGTTGTCGTCCTTGACGATGCGCGCGTCTTCCGGGGGAGACGGCGCTGCGTCGCCCGGCTGCGTCGCTTTCGAACAAGAGGCAACAGCAACGGCGATGAGCAGCATCGCCGCGGCGTCCATGATGCGATCAGGTAACTTCGACATGTCCTCACTGCGGCAGCGGCCGCCCGATGGCCTGCTCGAGCGCGATCCGTTGAGCGAGAAACTGATTCGCCTGCTGGAGGTACGTGACGCGCGCGCCGTTCCGCTGTTGCAGGGAGCTCGAGAGCGTCGTGAAGTCGATGTTCCCACCCTGGTAGGCGACCAGCGCGACGTTCACCCCCTGCCGCGCAAGCGGTACGAGCGAGTCGCGGTAGAGCACGGCCGTCCGGTAGGCCAGGTCCGTCTGGCGGTAGACATTGGTCACGAGCGTGGCGGTCTGTAGGCGGGTGGAGCGCAGATCGGACCGCGCTGCCTCGAGGTCGAAGCGGGCGCGCTCGACGTCTTCCTTCTGACGGAACCAGAAGAAGAGCGGCACGGTCAGCCCGACGGACACGGTGTGGTACTGCAGGTGCACCGTGTCCGGGGACGCGTCGGCGAACTGGAAATGGTCGTACGTGTAGCCGAGCGTGAAATCCGGCGCGTACTCGAGCTTCGCGAGCGTCACGGCGGTCTCTGCATTCTCCGCGGTCAGGGCGGCTTCGAGGATCTCCTGCCGTACCGCGCTGGCCGCGTCCACGAGCTCCTCGATCCGTGGACGGACCGGCGTGAGCTCAAGCCGGCCGTCGATCTCGAGCGGCTCCTCCGGACCACGCTGCAGTACCTGGTTCAGGTTGGCGCGGTCGGTCGCGATGGAGACCTCGAGCTGCTTCTGCTGCTGCTCGGCCGCAGAAAGGTTGAACTCCGCCGAGATGAAGTCGAGCTGCGTGACACGGCCGGTGGAGTAGGCCGTCTGCGTGACCTCCAGCACCTGCTTCAGCGTCGTGACGTTCTCCGCGCCCACGTCGAAGAGCGCCCGATCGAGGAGGAGCTGATAGAAGGCGGTCTCGGCCTGCGCCCGCACGTCGCGCCGAGCCGCCTGGTAGGTCAGCGAGGCGACCTTCGCCGTCCGTTCCGCACTCTTCGCTTGCAGGAATCCCTTGCCCGGAAACTGGAGCGGCTGGCTCACGCCGACGGCGATGTCCGCAGGCTTCGCGAGCCCGCTTCGGCTCTGCACGTTGGAATACGTGACCGTCGGATCATCCGGGACGAGGTTCGGCCGGATTTGGTGCTCGGCAGCGTGCCAGCGCGCCTCCGCGCCCTTAACCTCCGCGTTGCTCTGCAGGGCCAGATCGATCACTTGCTCGACGCTGAGCGCCGGACTTGCCCACGCCTGATCGCGTTCCAGCAGTGCGGACACTCCTACCAACATCGCGACGGCGAACCAGCTTCCGAGCCGCACCGGCCTTCAGCGCGAGACCCGGTGGCTCGCCAGCCGCCCCCCGACCTCCGCCCCGGTCGCGGCGCGGGCAATCATCGTGCGCGCGATGACCTTTTGTGAACCCATCCCATCGACGACGCGTACCGCCATGCCACGCCGAATCCCGCTCAGTCCCCGCTCTCCGTGCGGTGCTACGACGACCGCGTCACGTGGGACGAGTATGTGCCGCAACGTCCCCTCCCGCGTCCGTACCGTGACGTCGCGGCTCATCCTCCGCACCTCAACCACTTTCCCTTCGATCGTCTCGCTCTGCCTGGCGCCGTTGGTGGCTGCGGGTCGTGGTCGTGCGAAGTGGCGCGCGCGTGCGACCGGTGCGTTCGCGAAGATCGCGCACAGCGCCACGACCATCACGTGCAAGGGCGCGCGCGGCCGTGTCGTCACCGCCGCGTCTCCGGCGCGATGTGACTGCAGAGATCGTTGCCGTCCGACCATGGGGCACTAAGGTGACGAAGACGGCGTGACCGCCTCTGCAACCTTGGTGCGACTCATTGCTGCAACCTTGGTGCCATCCATGGCACCGTCCTTCGAGGCAGTCAGAACGGGCAATACAAGGAATGCCGGCCGTTCCGGTGAGGCATCACGCCCCGAGGCAAGGGACGGTTTGCCATGTGACGGCGCTGCACGCGGCCGTCTTTCCCGAGCTCACGTATGGGTGCGCCGGAGCGAAGTCTTGTGCGCGACGTTTCCCACGCGAGCATGCGGCGGACGCGACTTATTGCTCACCGCTTCGGCGTGCCGCGATCGACCGACTTCACCTTCGGTATGGCTTCCCGAGACCTTCGTCCAGCCCTCAGCTCGCTCGAGCGACAGTATCTGTATCTCGCGGGCGAGCTTGTCGTCGGTCGCCTTCTCGCGCATGCGCTCGACGAAGCGGGCGCCGTGCGTCTCGATGATGAACTGCCGACCGGATCCAAGCTGCTCGGTGAAGAAGTCGGCGAGCGCATCCTGTAGCAGGTCATCGAGGTGGGTTTCGGGGTGCTCGATGATCATGCAGGCGCGGGAAGGCGCCGTGAGCGTCGTCAGCACGATCGACGCGAAGCGCCCGATGCCGCGTCCCAAATCCGCGATGTTCATCGCCCGACGCCCGTGGCGGTCGTCGGCGACGATCATGTGAATTCCGCTGCGACGGCTCTCGGATTCGAGGCGTACGTTCGTCGCGATCCCGATTCGATCCAACCAGGGCGTGAGACGCGCGACACTCGCCTCGAGCGCTCGCCGATCGCCGTCGACATGCCCCGACCACCCGGCGATGCGTTCCCGCTCCTCTGCCAGCGCTTCGCGGAGCGCGATCGGGCCACCAATGTAGCGCCGGATCCCGATCTCGTGTGGCGGCAGGTAGATCACGCTCTCGAAAACCTCCGCCACCCCACGCGCCCTCAGCATCGACCGCAGGCAGAAGTCCATGACCGAGACGGCCGCGCGCTCGTCGGGCGGCCGAATCGGTCCGACGGCGAGGCTCGGGACGAAGCCGAGGAATCGTGGTCGCACGTAGGACGCGATCGTGTTCGGGACGCCGGAGACGTACCAGGTGCCGCTCGCATTCACGCCCGACACGGAGGCGCGGAGCGCCCGGTCGGTGAGCCTGAAGCGATCCAGCCCGAGATGGTTGCCCTTCGGCTCGTACCGGAAGGCGACCTCCAGCGCATCGTACGTGCACGCGGGCGACGGTTCAGCGTCGACGCACCGGAGCATGTTCTCCGCAGGGAGCGCGCCCTGGGCGAATGCGACCGACAGCTGCAACTCTGCCGCGTGCCAATCGCTCCCGAGGTCGACGAGTGGTCCGGAGACGACGAGATCGCGCCTTTTGTCGGCGGACTCGCAGGTCTGCTTCAGGAGCAGAATGCCCGCGAGGATCGACGACTTCCCGGACCCATTGCCGCCGACGACGAGATTGATTTGGCGCAGCGGGAGCTGCCCGGAGTCGCGGACGCAGCGCAGGTTCCGAACACGAAGCTCGTCGAAGATCATCCGCTCAGTGCCGAGATGCCTCGGAAGCAAACGGCGCGCCGCAGCTGATCACCGTGAAAGAGGCAACAATCAGAGGGCGCTGCGCA
>Ga0070731_10001301_pt1 | contig 26308 bp, 29 predicted proteins | sample Coa_R1_2_FD_66448 | JGI IMG/M metagenome (GOLD analysis project Ga0070731, IMG submission 66448) | Surface soil microbial communities from Centralia Pennsylvania, which are recovering from an underground coalmine fire - Coalmine... | ecosystem: Environmental > Terrestrial > Soil > Unclassified ... | reverse complement strand
GGATGGCCAGGTCGTCGAGGAAGGGCGATTCGACGAGCTGCACCGCGAGGGGAAGGCGCTGGCGCAGTTGGTGGCGTAAGGCGTGAGGTCAGTAGGAGCAGCCGCGTAATCGCCTTGCTTCCGACTACACCTTCCATCGTGTAGTCGAACGTCCCGGTCGTGTATTCGGTGAAGGTCAAGGTGCCGCTCCCGACTTGCGCGACGGTCACTGCACGCGGATCAAAAGGCCCGCCAAAATAGGGTGGTCGGTGAAATCCTCGAGTGGGAAGGGGCCGGTCTTCTTCGCGTAACTGTCCGAGACCACCGGGGTGCGCTCGCCTGCCAGTAGCGTCTCGTCGTCAAAGACGTGAACTTCGTAAGTGCCGGGTGGGAGCCAGCCAATCCCAATGTCGTGGGTCTCGGTGTCTGGCCGTCGCGCGGATTGGACGCCGCACGCGTCGACTATGTGCTCGTGTCGAAGAACATGGTTTCGCGCGTTACCAAAGCCGAGATTCTGGACATGCTGCCTTGGAGCGACCACGCGCCGGTGATGGTCGAGGTCGATACGGCTGCCTGACGCGCTGTGCTCGACGCGCGAACGGTCCGTCGCTAACGCGCGGCCAACCCCGGATCGATCGTGAATAGCTCATCGGCGCGTCCGACGCCGCGCAATGCGAAGCGACCCACCGAAACGAGATTGGAGCGTTCCGGCTCCGGCGTCGCGTACGCGAACTCGGACGACACGACGATGCTTCGATCGACCGAGCGGCACATCGCGGCGATTCGACTCGCTTCGTTGACAGCGGGTCCTACTACCGTGAAGTCGAGCCGATCCTCACTGCCGATATTGCCGTAGAACACTTCGCCGATGTGCAGGCCAAGGTAGACCGACGTAGTCGATCGCTTGTCGGCGGCGCGGCGCGCGTTCACTTCCTCGACGCTCGATCGCAACCGCGCTTCGGCGCGCAGTGCGGCTCGGCACGCCCGCGCAGCATCGTCGGCGCGGAAGATCGCCAGTACGCCATCGCCGATGAGCTTCAGGACTTCGCCTCCCTCGGCGCGAACGGCGTCGATTACTGCGGCGGCGTAATCGTTCAGGAGCGGAATGATTTCGTCGGGCGGTGACGTGTCGGTGATCTTCGTATAGCCGTGCAGGTCCGAATACCAGATGACCGCATTGATGCGATCGGCGACGCCGCGCGAAATCAGACCGCCGAGCACGCGCTCGCCGGCATCGTAGCCGAGATAGACGTGAACCAGCGTTCGCGCGATGCGCGCGAGCGAGACGCATTTGACGGCGAGCGCAAGCAACGGGACGATTCGCCGCAGCGCAACCATGTCCTTCTCGCGAAACCCGTCCCGATGCGACGTGGACCACGACGAATAGACGCAGTCCATTTCGCCGATGACGCCGCGCGCGCCGAAGCGATGGACGAACGCGACGTAGTCGGTCTGGCCTTCCGCTTGCATCTCCTCGAGGCTGGGAAAATCCGCGGGTTCGCCCGCGCCGATCCTGCGCCGAAGCTCGCTCTCTCCCGTTTCCACCAGACGGTAGAACGGACTTCTTCGCCAATGGCTCCCCGCCTCGCCGGCATTGGAAGGTCCGTATTCGACGATCGTCGGTGGCTCGACGCTATCGGCGCGCCAGCCGAATGCGCGGCCTTCATGAATCGGATGCAGCGTATCGACGATAAGCCTTGCGCGCGAGATCGGGATGTCGGCGGCGCCGCAACGCTCGCAGAAGCCGCGCAGCAACTCGGTCTCGGACGCGCCGGCGAGGCCCGCCTGCACGAGCCAGCGTTCAATGCCGTCCGGTGAATCGACAGTCATGGAGCCAGCGCTCGGTTTGGTCGCCTATTTCGCGCAGCACGTCGTCATCCGTTCGGCCGGATGACTTGCGCACATGAAAGCCGTGATCGGCATCCTCGATCCAGTGCATGCGCCACTTGCCCGAAAGCCGTTTCACGACCTCATCCATCAAATCGCGCCGGCACAGTGTGTCGCGCGTGCCGTTCAGGCACAGCGTCGGCACGGCGATCTTGGCAAGATGCGCGTCTCGCAACTGATCGGGCTTGCCCGCGGGATGCAGCGGATACGCGAGCAGCAGGAGGCCATCGCATGCGAAACCATCGGCAACGAGCATCGACGCCGCGCGTCCGCCCATGGAACGCCCGCCAAGGATCAGTTTCGCGACGGCCGATTCGTCGTGAATGCGTTCCGCGACCGTTGCGATGCACGACTTCAGCACCGGCATTGGATCGGGCCTGCGGCTTCCTTTCTCGGTGTATGGAAAGTTGAATCGAACGACGTGCAAGCCGCGCGCGCAAAAGAGCGACGCGAGCGCCAGCATTCCGCGCGTCCATTCGGCCACCGGCGCCATGCGCGAGGATGACCGCAGGCCGGGTACCTTTCGCGGTCGCGGCCTCGAAACTGGCTGTCACCTCACCGATACGGATCGGCCGCATCACGCAACCCGTCGCCGAAGAAGTTGAACGCGAGGATCACGACGATCACCGGCACGACGGGCAGCATCAGCCAGGGATACAGTGCGACGACGTTGATGTTCTGCGCGTCGTTCAGCAGCACGCCCCAGCTCGTGATCGGCGGTCGCAGGCCGATACCGAGAAACGACAGCGCCGTCTCGCCGAGGATCATCCCCGGAATCGACAGCGTCGCCGACGCGATCAAATGGCTCATGAAGCCGGGAAGCAGGTGGCGCGAGATGATCCGGCTCGGCCGCGCGCCCATGAGCCGTGCCGCCATCGTGTAATCCTCCTCGCGCAGCGCAAGAAGCTTCGAGCGCACGGCGCGCGCCAATCCTGTCCAGTCGAGCAGCGCGAGGATCGCCGTGATGCCGAAATAGATCAGCACGGGGCTCCACGTCACGGGCAGCACGGCCGATAGCGCCATCCACAACGGCAGCTCGGGAAACGAGCGGATGATCTCGATCACCCGCTGCACGAGCATGTCGACCCAGCCGCCGTAATAACCGGCGATGCCGCCGATCACGAGGCCGAGCGTGAAGGAGAACGCGATGCCGATCAGCCCGATCGTCAGCGAAATGCGCGCGCCATAAAGAATGCGCGAGAACATGTCGCGACCGAGTCGATCTGTGCCGAGCAGAAAGAGCGTGCCGTTCTCCGCCGGGCAGACGAGATGAAACGACATCTCGAAGAGTCCCCAGAACCTGTACGCGTCGCCTTGGCAGAAAAAGCGCAACGGCCGCGGCTGGGTTCTGTCGGGCGTGTACATGCGCCGAAGCGTCGCCATGTCGAGCGATTTCTTCTGCGCATACACGAACGGGCCGATGAAATGTCCTTCGTGGACCAGGTGCACGCGCGACGGCGACGCGTAGATGAAATCGGTGTGGCGCGTATGCAGGTTGTAGGGCGCGATGAACTCGGTGACGATCGTCGAGCCGTACATCAAAAGCAGAATCACGCCGGACGCAACTGCGACGCGGTGACGCTTGAACTTCCACCACATCAGCTTCCACTGCGATGCGAGGTAGAAGCGCTCCTGCGCAGGCGTCAATCGCGTCGCGGCCCCCGGATCGAACGGCTCGGTCGAGACGAAATGGTCCGCCTCGCTCGCGGCCGGGGGCATCACGATCGTGCTCATCGCGGCAGGGAATGCTTCATCGCGCGACGCCGCCCGCAAGCCTGATCCGCGGGTCGAGCACGGCGAGCGCCAGGTCCGAGATCAGCACGCCGATGACGATCAGCACGGCGAGAAACATCAGGAACGAGCCGGCGAGGTACATGTCCTGGCTCTTCAACGCATTGAGCAGCATGGGCCCCGTCGTCGGCAGCGACAGCACGACGGCCGTGATCTCGGCGCCTGAGATGATGTGCGGCAAGAGGCTTCCGATGTCCGAGATGAAGAAGTTGAGCGCCATCCGTAACGGATATTTGCGCAGCACCTTTCGCGGCGGCAAACCCTTCGCGCGCGCGGTGACGACATATTGCTTCTGCAACTCGTCGAGCAGGTTCGCGCGCAGCCGCCGGATCATGCCTGCCGTTCCGCTGATGCCGATGACGATCACCGGAATCCAGCTATGCTCGAGCACGGACTTCACCTTGTCCCACGTCCATGGCTTGCCGATGAATTGCGGGTCCATCAGGCCGCCGATCGTCGTGCCGAAGACGACGTTCGCGACGTACATCATCACGAGCGCAAGCATGAAGTTCGGGATCGCGATGCCGAGAAACCCCAGGAACGACAGGCCGTAGTCGCCCCAACTGTACTGATGGGTCGCCGAGTAGATGCCGATCGGAAACGCGACGGCCCACGTGAAGAGCACCGTGACGAACGAGACGATAACGGTCAGCAGCATTCGATCGCCGATCACCTTCGTCACCGGCATGTTGAACTCGAACGAATAGCCGAAGTCGCCCTTCAGCATGCCGCCGACCCAGTGCACATACTGCTCAGGGAGCGGCTTGTCGAGACCGTAGTACTCGCGCAGGAACGCGACCTTCTGCTCGTCGACCGATTCGCCCTGCGCCTCGAGCTCGGCGATGTAGCTTTCGATGTAGTTGCCGGGCGGAAGCTGGATGATCGTGAAGACGATGACGCTGATCGCGAGCAGCGTCGGGATCATCATCAGGAGCCGCTTGGCGACGTATTGGAGCATGTCAGTTGACAGTTGTCAGTTGACAGTTGTCAGTCAAGGCGTAGACCGCGCGTGAATCGCGCGCCACCGAAGGCGACACGACGCTGCCGCGTCTGACAACTGTCAACCGACACCTGACTGGGGTTCATCGAGGCTTACCGTCGAACCAGAACGTGTCGGGGTGGTACATGCCGAAATAGGCGCCGGGGTCCCAGCTATAGATGCCATCCTTCGGAACGTTGCGCAGATCGTCGCGCACGACGACCGGCTGCAACGCGTGCGTCACGGTGCCAATCGTGAACACGTCGTCCGCATGAATTTGCAGCATCCGCAGCCATACGCGCTCGCGCTCGTCGTCGCTCGACGCGCGCCGCCATTCGTCGTAGAGACGCGCGAGTTCCTGCACATCGGGCAGCGCCGGTGGCTCGCCGCCGTTCCGGTTCTGCTCGTAGTACTGGCCCCACATCGGCCACTGGAGCTGGTCCTGCGCGGTGGGCGCAAGTTCCGCCGGGCTCATCCGCGGCGTCGCGACGGCGTTCGAAAGTCCGGACCATACCGACATCATCGACTTGCCCGAGAAGATTCGCTTTCGAAACACCTCGCGCTGCGACGGCCGCGCAAACAGCGCGATGCCGAGGCCGGCCCACGTATCGCGGATCAATTCGAGGACGTCGGTTTCCTCCGTGCTCTCGCCGGACGTGTCGATGATGACCTGCGTGGGGCGGCCATCAGGCAACAGCCGGATGCCATCGTCGTCGCGCTTCGTGAGCCCGATCTCGTCGAGCAGTGCGTTCGCGCGCTTCGGATCGTATTCTGCCCAAGCGGTGCGAAATTGCGGGCGAAAGAGCGGACTTCGCGGCAGCACGGTGTTCGCGGATTTGGCGCCGAGCCCGAAATAGACCACCTCGTTGATCTCGTGTCGGTTGATTCCGAGCGAAAGCGCCCGCCGGAAGCGAACGTCGCGCATCAGCTTTCGCCAGACGGGATCGTGCACGTTGAGATTGGGATAAAGCGCGACCTGCGAGCCGATCGCTTTCTCCCACAAGTAAACGTGGTAGCGGTTGCGCGCCTCGCCGTCCTTCAGGAACGTGTAATTGTCGAAGCGCAGGTACCGCGCCTGCAGGTCGACGTCGCCGGCGCCGGTTCGCGCGGGTATCAGCTTGTCGTCGGTGATCGCGACGATCACGCGGCCGATGTACGGAAGCTGTCGACCTTCCCGGTCGACGCGGTGGAAATACGGATTGCGCACCAGCACGAAGCGCGTCGTCGGCAGCGCAGTGGTGTTGACCCAGGGCTCGAGCGTCGGGAGATTCGGATTGTCGAAGCCGAACTGCTCGTCCATCTTCTGATGCAATCCGGCCCATGTTCGCGAACCCGCCGCGGTCGCGAGCGCATCGGCTTTCGCGAGGCCGATGTATTTCGCATGAAATTGGCGCAGGTAATGCGCGGGTCGATAGATGAAGAGGGGGCTCGGCCCGGCGAGCGCTGCGAGGAACTGCGGGTTCGGCTCGTCCCACGAGTAGCGGACGGTCGTCTCGTCGAGGACCTCGAACTTCGGGCCCTTGCGATTGACGAGCAGCACGCGCGGCAGTCCGAACGGCGACAGATTCTTGTCGTTGGCGACGTCTTCCCAGTAATAGCGGAAGTCCTCGGACGTGAACGGCTGGCCGTCCGACCATTTGTGGCCGGGCCGCAGGTGCAGCGTGAAAGTCCGGTTGTCGACGTTGTCGATGCTTTGCAGAATGTCGGGCACGAGCTCGAGCTTCTCGTCATACGCGACGAGGCGCGCGTAGCCGTAGACGACCATCATCCGGATGTCGCGATCCTTCGCCATCAGCATGTGCATCTCGCCGCCGTAGTGTCCGAGCGTCCAGTCGCTTCGCTGAACATCAACGACGCAGGGCACACGCGGAAGGCGCGCTTCGAGCGGCGGCAACTGTCCGTCCGCCACCGCAGCGGCAAGCATCGGCGGCTCCTTCGAGAGTGCGGACGCCTTCGATGACGCCGTTTCCTGGCCGAACGCCGTGCCAGCGAACAGCGCCACGAGCAGCGCGAGCCAGCGCATCACGCCGCCGCTTCCGCTTCGCGCGCCTGCATTCGCACGCGATGTCCGTCGCCGACGTCGACGAGCTCGCCCGCGCTCGTATCGGTCCACGCGAACGGCGCCGGCCATTCGCGCGGGCTCCGCGCCGCGCCCGCCTGCACCGCAACGAGGTCGAGCTTGCGGCCGAGATCCGGATACGGAACCGCTGCGAGCAAACCGAGCGTGTACGGATGGATCGGATTTCGAAACAGCGCCTCGCGCGGGGCGATCTCGACGATGCGGCCTCGGCACATCACGGCGATGTCGTCGGCGACGTAGTCGACGACGGCAAGATTGTGCGAGATGAAGAGGTACGTGAGCCCGAGCTCCTTTTGCAGATCCTTCAGCAGATTCAGGATCTGCGCCTGGATCGACACGTCGAGCGCCGACACCGGCTCGTCGCACAGGATCAGGTCCGGCGCAAGCGCGAGCGCACGCGCGATGCCGATCCGTTGGCGCTGACCCCCCGAGAAGCTGTGCGGATAGCGGCTCAGATAGCGCGGATCGAGACCGACGAGACGCATCAGCTCCTTCGCCATTTCGGCGCGGTAGTCGGCGTCGCCGATCTCGTGGATTATCAGCGGCTCGCGCAGGATGTCGAACACCGTCATCCGCGGCGAGAGCGAGCCGAACGGGTCCTGAAAGATGTACTGGACGCGGCGACGGAAGTGCATCAGCGTCGCGCCGCTCGCCTTGCCGACGTCGATGACCCTGCCGCGATCGTTGTAGCGGACGCTGCCCGCATCGGCGACGATCGCGCGCATGATGACCTTCGACAAGGTCGTCTTGCCGCAACCGCTTTCGCCGACGAGCCCGAAGCACTGGCCGCGACGAATCGTGAGGCTGACATCGTCGACCGCACGAAACGCCGGTCCTGCGCGACGCATGAGAAAGCCGCTCGCTCGCTGCGCGAACGTCTTGACGACCCCTTCGACGATCAGATGCGCGTCGCCTGCGTCGGTGGGCCATGGCTCTCGCATCTGCACCATCGGGCCGCTCTGCGAGTCGACGCTTCGCACCGAGACGAGGCGCTCGCCGGGCTTCATGTCGAAGTGCGGAACGGCGCGAAGCAGCGCGCGAAGATAGGGATGTCCGGGGTGCGTGAAAATCGCCTCGACGGGCCCTTGTTCCATCACGCGCCCCTGGTAGAGCACGACGACGTGCTCGGCGACGTTCGCGACGACGCCGAGATCGTGCGTGATGATCAGAACCGCCATGCCGAGCTCCGCCTGCAGCTCGCGCACGAGCGCGAGGATTTGCGCCTGGATCGTGACGTCGAGCGCGGTGGTCGGTTCGTCGGCGATCAGAAGCGACGGCCGGCACACGAGCGCCATCGCGATCATCGCGCGCTGGCGCAGCCCACCCGAAAGCTGGAACGGATACGTGCGAAGCGCGCGCTTCGGATCGGGAAAATCCACGCGACGCAGCATGTCCTCGGTGCGGGCCATCCCCGCGCGATGGCCGATGCGGTGATGGAGGAACAGCGCTTCGCTCACCTGGTCGCCGATCGTGTGCACGGGTGACAGCGACACCATCGGCTCCTGGAAGATCATCGAGATGTGACGTCCGCGAATGCGACGGATGCGGCGGCCGTCGGGCGCAAGGCGCACGAGATCGACCGGACGTTCGCGCCCGTCGGGCGGCGTGAAGACGATGCGACCCGACGTGATCGACGCGCTGCGCGGCAGGATGCGCATGATCGCCTGCGCGGTGATCGATTTGCCCGAGCCCGACTCGCCAACGAGCGCCACCGTCGCGCCCTGTGGAATGCGAAACGACACGCGATCGAGCGCGAGCAGGCGGAAGCCGCGCGTGTCGAACTCGATCGACAGGTCGCGGACGTCGATCAGGTCGGCCACGGCCCGATCCTTCGCAACAGCGCGCGATATCGGCGCTTGCGGCAAGCCTCAGTGCGCATCGGGCACGTTGCGATAGCCTTCGCACGCTTTGCGAAGACGCAGCGTGTACGGCAGGTTCTTCATCTCGAAGCGCAGCAAGCCGCCGACCCGCGCGAGCGCCGAGCGTTTGCGCGCGGGTGGCACCGGGGCGATGCAGTCGGCGAGGTCGAGGTAATAGGCGTCGGTCGGACCGAGGTCGTCTAGGGCGAGCTCGAACGCCGAAGCGCGGCCCCGCAGGTCGTCGCCGAGCATTGCATGCACCGGCTTTGTCACCAGCAGGTATTCCGTCACCGGCACGTCGTTCTTCAGCATCCGGTGCACGAGGATCACGTCAACGCCGGCGAGCTCGGTCAGCCGCTTCACCTTCTGCACGGCGACGCCCGCGCCCGCGTGACCAACGAGCTTGATCTTCAGGTTGCCCACCTGCTGGCATCCGTCGCAGGGGCAGAGCGTGTTCGCCTTCATGTCCGCCGCGGCCGCGTGGAACGCACGATAGATTGCCGCGGTGCGCGCTTCGATGAGCGCTTCGCCTGCTTTCGTGTCCGCGGGCGCCGGCGTGTAGAAGAAGGCGGCGTCGCCTTCGAGCTTCGCGAGCTTGAGCGGCGGTCCGGCTGCGTCGATCACCGCCTCGAGCAGATTGGCAATGATCTGCTGGGCGTGCACGAGGCTTGTATCGTGCATCTTCATGAATCGCGTGTAGCCCGCGATGTCGGCGATCAGGAGCAGTGTGGACTGGGTCGCCATGCGCGGATCAGTGGCCCGTGTAGACCGGCGACGGCTCGGTGAAGAACGCGTGCAGGATGTGATAGACGATCCGGTAATTCTTCTGCTGGAAGCTCGCGTGCGAGATGCCGGGCATCACCGCGAACTGCTTGTCGGGATTGGGGAGCCGCTTGAAGAACTCGATCAGGTCGTCGAACGCCGCGATGCCGTCGTACTGGCCGCGCATGATGAGCGTCGGCATCGTGATCAGCGAAGGATCGGCGATCGGCAGCTTCGTGCACATGTCGACATACGTGCCGTTCGGCATCGAATCGTCGAGGGCGAGGATTGCGTCGGCGAAAGCATCGACGACGCGCGCTTCGGCGCAGCCCGGATGGTCGCGCGCGAAGATCGACTGCACGAACGCGCGATCGATCGGGCGGCGATTGCGCGCCGTGAATTCGGGCAGCTTCCTGCGCCGCTCGGCGAGCGTGGGGGCGCCTTCACCCGTCCAGACGAATGCGTCGAGCGCAAGCCGCGCAACACGCTGCGGATCGCGCTGTGCGAAAAGCGCCGCGCGCAATGCGCCGGACGAAATCCCGTACGCCATCACCTGCTCGATGCCGCGCTCGCGGCGCATGTAATCGGTGGCAGCGGCCAGATCGTCGGCGCCGTTGGCGATGTCGCAGGGAATGTCGCGATGCCTGTCGGAGCGACCGTAGCCTTCCATGTCGACGCTCCAGCATGCGAAGCCGCGTCGCGCAAACCAGTCCATCACGGACGAATCCAGACGACCGGACACGTGAAGATCGAACGTCGGCTGCGACGCCATCGACGAGCCATGCACGAACAGAACGACTGGCTTGCCGCCTGGTGAGCCGACGTACTTCTCACACAGGAAAAGCCGGACGTCGCCCTTCGGCGCGTAGTGCGCGACGCCCTCGACGGTTTGCTCGGTGCAGGGCTCCCTCTCCCCGCGCGCGGGGAGAGGGTCGGGGTGGGGGGTGCTCATGTCCTTCGCCTACTCGATATGCGCGCCGGTGTCGCGAATCACCTTCGCCCACAGGTCGCGCTCGGCGCGGAAGAACCGATCGAACTCCGCACTCGACGAGCCGACGATCTCGATGCCGGCCTTCGCCATGTACGTCTTCACTTCGTCCTCGCCGAGCACGGCGACGACTTCGTGCTGCAGGCGCGCGACGATTGGCGCCGGCGTTCCTTTCGGCGCCAGCAATCCCATCCACACGTACGCTTCGTAACCCGGCACACCGGATTCGATCACCGTCGGCACATCGGGCAATTGCGGCGAGCGCCTGGCGCCAGTCACGGCGAGCGCGCGAAGCTTGCCCGACTTGATGTAGCCCACCATGCCTGCGGTTCCCGGAACCGCCATCGCGACAACGCCCGACAGGAGATCGGTCGTTGCCTGCGCGCTGCCGCGATAGGGAACGTGATTCATCTTCACGCCGGTCTTCGATGCGAGCAGCGCCGCGAACAGGTGCTGCCCGCTGCCGTTGCCCGATGATGCGTAGTCGACCTTTCCGGGATGCGCCTTCACGTACGCGATGAATTCCTGCAGCGTCTTCGCGGGCACCGAAGGATTGACGACGACGACCCCCGGCTCGCGGCCGATCAGCGTGATCGGCGTGAAATCTTCGATCGGATCGAACGGCAGCTTGCGATAGAGCGTCGCGCTGATCGCGTTCGTCTGCGACGCGAGCAACAACGTATAACCATCGGGGGGCGCGTTCGCGACGACGTCCGTGCCGATCGTCGCGCCCGCGCCCGGCTTGTTCTCGACGACGACCGGCTGCCCGAGCCGCTTGCCGAGCTCCTGCGCGATGAGCCGCGTCGGCCCGTCGACGGCGCCTCCGGGCGAGAAGGGAACGACGATGCGGATCGCGCGCGTCGGATAGTCGTCCGCGTGCGCCAACGGTGCGACCGACAGGATCGCGAGCGCGGCGAGGCGGAGCCAGAGGGTCAGCAAGGGCACGTGGGAAAGGGCGATAGCTCGCATGCATTGTCGATGCGGGGTGCGGCAGTGTAAAGGGCGCGCTGTAGGACGGCCACGTCGGACTTTCGCTCACAGCGCTTCGCGGCTTTCGCCGCTCCCCGTCTCCCCGCACGCTGCCTACAGTACGCCGGACATCGACGGGGGGACGCATGAAGACAATCGTGGGGTCGTTCGACAGCTTCGACGAAGCGAACCAGGTGGCGCGCGAGTTGATGGACGACGGCTTCCGCGACAGCGACGTGAGCGTCGTCGCGAGCAACATTCGAAGCGGGACGGGCACGTCGAGTGGCGCCTCCATCGATGCGCCCGCCGACACGTCGACCGGTGTCGCGGGCAGCGAAACGATGCTCGGACCCGAGGGAACGCGCACGTCGACCGGCTTCACGAACGACACAGGAACGGGCACGATGCCCGGAATGGGCGAACCGCTACGGGTAGCGCCCGATGCGCCCGTCCGCACGACGACGAGCGAGCACTACATGCGCGGAGCCGCTGACAATGCACTGACCGAGGACGGCGGCGGACTCGTCGCCGATGAGAATCAGAGGGTCGACGATGCGAGCGGCGCGGCGGCAGGCGCCATCACGGGCGGCGTCGTCGGCGGTGCGGCCGGGTTGGCCGCCAGCCTCGCGGGTCTTGCGGTGCCAGGCATCGGGCCGATCATCGCCGCCGGCCCGATCGTGTCGCTTCTGACAGGTGCAGGCGTTGGCGCTGTTGCGGGTGGACTGATCGGCGGATTGACCGATATGGGCGTGCCGCGCGCCGACGCCGAGTATTACGCGGAAGCGGTCCGACGCGGCGGGGCGCTCATCACCGTGCGCGCCGACGATGCGCGCGCCGAACGCGCGGCGGAGATCATGCGTTCGCATGGTGCGATCGACATCGAGCAGCGCGCCGAGCAATGGCGTGAGCGCGGCTGGACCGGCTTCGACGAGAACGCTGCACCGTATACGGCCGCCGACGTCGACCGTGAGCGCGGTGCACGCCGATAGCGATCGGTCGCCGCGTCGCACGGTCGGGATCTACGAGCGGCCGCACCCGTTTTGCACGCGCAAGGTGCTCGTGCCGACAGCGACGTTCGTTATCGTTGCGATCGGCTACGCGATCTATTTCCTGTTGCGTTGACCGCGCGCCGCTACGCCGCGCGCCGCTCGCGCGATGCTGCGTCGAACTGGACGAACGCGTCGCGCAGCGCGGTTCGCAAGCCTTCCTCGACGACCGGATGGTAGAAGGGAAGGGCGAGCATCTCCGTGATCGTGAGCCCCAGTTGTCTCGACCAGGCAGCAAGATGCGCGAGGTGCTCCGCATCGGGGCCGATCATCTCCGCGCCGAGCAGCATGCCGGTGGCGACATCCGCGTAGACGTGCAGCCGGCCGCGATTTCGCTGCATGACGCGCGCGCGTCCCTGGTCGTCGAACGACGCAGCGCCCGTGACGAACGTTGTTTGCGACGCTTCGCGGAAACCGCCGCCGACGACCGCGATCTGCGGATCGGTGAACACGATCGACAGCCCGGCGCGGCGCATGCCCGCGCGAACGTCCGGGAAGCGCGCGGCATTCTCGCCGGCGATACGGCCTCCGTCGGCGGCCTCGTGCAGAACGGGAACGTCGGCAGAGGCGTCGCCGGCAATGAAGATCGGCGCGTTGCCGCACTGAAGCGTCTCGCGATCGAACAGCGGAACGCCGCGTGCGTCGAGCGCAAGGGTCGTCGCTCCGAGCCCGAGCTTTCGCACGTTCGGCACCCGGCCCGTGGCCGCGAGCAGATAGTCGAAGTGCTCGCTTTGCACCTGGCCGTCGGACCCGCGATAGCGGACCAGCACGCCGTCGCCGTCGGTCGATAGGTCGGCGTGCGCGTCGGTGTCGAGGTAAAGCTCGTCCTGGAAGATGCGCCGCGCCTCTTCGATCAAAGCGGGATCGGAAAGCGGACCGACGCCGCCGCCTCGGCCGAAGATCTTCACGCGAACGCCAAGCCGCGACAGCGCCTGGCCGAGCTCGAGCCCGATCACGCCCGGTCCGAAAACGGCGAGGCTTCGTGGAAGATCGGTCCACTCGAACATCGTCTCGTTGGTGACGAGCCGATCGCCGAGCTGCTCCCACACCTTGGGATACGCGGGAGAGGAACCGGTCGCAATCACGATCGCGCGCGCCGAAATGACGACGTCGTCGACCACAATTGTCGTGTCGTCGCGAAACGTCGCGAAACCTCGAATCCGGTCGGCTAGCGGAATGCCTTCGACGCCGCGCAGCACGAAGCCGACGAAGCGGTCGCGCTCGTGGCGCACCCGCTCCATGACGGCTTTGCCGTCGACGTCGACTTCTCCGCTCAAACGCAGCCCGAACGCGTCGAAGCGCTCGACCGAATGCGCGGCGTCGGCGGGCGCGATCAGGAGCTTGCTCGGCATGCAGCCGACGCGCGCGCAGGTCGTGCCGTACGGGCCGCCTTCGATCAGGAGCGCCATGCGTCCGGCGGCTTTTGCTGCGCGATAAGCGGCGAGGCCGGCCGTGCCGGCGCCGATCACCGCGACATCGGTTTCGAGGGTTCGCATGCGATGCCTTGTCGCGCGCTCACGCTGCCTTGCGCAGGAACGCGTCGAGCTCGTTCGTCCCGCCGATCAGCCGGCCGTTGACGAAGACCTGCGGCACGGTCTGCGCGCCGGCGATCGCCCCGACCGCCTTCGTGCGGATCGTATGCGCGAGCGGAATCTCGACGTAATCGTAGCCCGCATCGGCCAGCCGCTGCTTCGCCTTTGCGCAGAACGAGCAGCCCTCGCGGGTCAGGATCGCGACCTGGTCGGGCTTTTGCGCATTCGGGTTGATGTAGCGAAGCATCGTGTCGGCGTCGGACACCTTGAACGGGTCGCCCGGCTCCTGCGGCTCGACGAACATCTTCTCGATCGTGCCGTCGCGGACGAGCATCGAGTAGCGCCACGAGCGCTTGCCGAAGTTCAGGTCCGACTTGTCGACGAGCATCCCCATCTTCCCGGTGAACTCGCCGTTGCCGTCGGGAATGAGCAGCACGTTGCCCGCCTCCTGGTCCTTCGCCCATTCCTCCATGACGAACGGGTCGTTGACCGAGATGCAGGCGATCGTGTCGATGCCCTGCGCATGGAAAACCGGCGCGAGCTCGTTGTAGCGCGGCAGGTGCGTCGACGAGCACGTCGGCGTGAACGCGCCGGGAAGCGAGAAGACGACGACGTTCTTTCCGCTGAAAATGTCGCGCGTGGTGATCGTTGCCCAGTCGCCGTTGCGCCGCACGCGGAGCATGACGTCGGGAACGCGCTGCCCTTCGCGCGTGGTGAGATTCTGTGCCATGTTGCCTGACTCCTTTTCGGTGAATGGTGTCTCACATCGGATGATGGGGCCGGCCGGGCGATAACGCAAATTTAACTATCTTATCGTTACGATATGTAAAATAAATCATCGACGAGAGAGAGTCCCCGATTGCTCACGGCTACACGGCGATGTTACGATGTAACAAGAGGACTCGAAATGGCCCTGAACATTCGCAATCCCGAAGCCGAAAAGCTTGCCGAAGAATTGTCCCGTGCCACCGGCGAAACGAAGACGGAAGCGGTGACACGCGCGCTTCGCGATCGCCTCATGCGCGTGCGGAGACAGCGACGCGGACGGCGCCTCGCCGACGAGTTGGACGAGATAGCGCTGCGTTGCGCGGCGCTCCCCGTTCGTGACGCGCGTCCGGCTGACGATATCCTGGGCTACGACGAGCACGGTGTTCCGCGCTGATGGTCGTCGATACTTCTGCGCTGCTTGCGGTTCTTCGGAACGAGCCCGAACGGCGCGCTTTCAACGAAGCGATCGAGGCGGCCGACGCTCGGCGCATGTCCGTAGGCACGTTCGTGGAAGCCTCGATCGTGATCGAGGCGCGCTCCGGCGCAGCCGGGGGGCGCGAGCTCGACCATTATCTGGACAAGGCGAACATCGAGATCGTTCCGGTCGATCTCGAACAGGCGAAGATCGCGCGTCGAGCGTTCGCTCGCTTTGGCAAGGGACGTCACCCCGCGGGACTGAACTTCGGGGATTGCTTTGCCTACGCTCTCGCAAGCAAGCTCGCCGAGCCGCTCCTATACAAGGGCGAGGATTTCTCGAAGACCGACGTCGAAACGTGTTCGACTTGAGCTACGCCGCGTCGGCCGCCGCCTTGTCGAGCGTGCGTACCTGACGCAGACGGCCGAACGGCGCCGGCTTCGCGATCCCGAATCCCTGCGCGTAATCGACGCCGATCGCGCGCAGGGTGTCGAGCGCCGCACGGTCCTCGACCGATTCGGCGATCGTCTTCTTGCCCATGATGTGGCCGATGCGATGGATCGCTTCGACCATCGCGCGGTCGACCGGGTCGTGCAGCATGTCCTTGACGAAGCTGCCGTCGATCTTGACGTAGTCGACGGGCAGATGCTTCAGGTACGTGAACGACGAAACGCCGACGCCGAAATCGTCGAGCGCGAAGCGGCAGCCGAGCGCACGCAGCGCGCTCATGAACTGCGTCGCCTTCGATAGCGACGCGACGGCGGTCGTTTCGGTGATCTCGAAGCAGACGCTCGCGTGCGTAACACCGTAGCGGAGAAACTGCGCCTGCACGAAGTCGAGGAAGTCGTCGTCGCCGATCGATGCGCCGGAGACGTTGATCGCGACGACGCCGGGGGCGGCGCGTCGGCTTTCGATCTGGCGCGCGAGAATCGCGAACGCGGAGCTGATCACCCAGCGATCGATTGCCGGCATCAGATGGTAGCGCTCGGCCGCGGGAATGAACGACGTCGGCGGCACGAGCCCGACCGGATCGTCGCGAAGCCGCAGCAGGATCTCGGTATAGGCGGGCGACGCATCGCCTCCGCGCGTCGCCCACACCGGTTGCGCATAGAGGCAGAAGCGGTCCTCGGCGAGCGCGCGATGGATCCGGTTGACCCATTCCATCTCGCCTTGGCGCAGCGTCACCTCGTCGCTTTCCGGGCTGTAGACCTGCACGCGGTTTCGTCCCTTGTCCTTCGCCATGTAGCACGCGGCGTCGGCGGCGGACAGCACGCCGGCGAGCGTTTCCGGACCGTGTGCGACGTTGACGACGCCGATGCTTGCGCCGATCTTGAACGAGCGCTGGTTCCACTGGAAATGGAAATCGCCGATCGCCGTGCGAAGCCCGTCGGCGATCGCGAGCGCGGGCTGGGGGCCGCAGTGCTCGAGCAGCACGCCGAATTCGTCGCCGCCGAGGCGCGCGAGCGTGTCACCTTCGCGCAGCCGCGGACGCAGCACCGCGCTTACCTGCCGCAGCAGCTCGTCGCCGGCGGCGTGACCGCAGGTGTCGTTGACGACCTTGAATTCGTCGAGATCGAGATAGAGCACCGCGTGCTGGCCGGCCTCGTATTGACGCTCGACGAGCACGGCGTTCACGCGCCGCTCGAATTCGCGGCGGTTCAGAAGCCCCGTCAGCGCATCGTGACTCGCGAGATGCGCGAGCCGCGTCGCGTATTGGCGCTCGCGGCTCATGTCGCGGAACACGAGCACGACACCGTCGACGTTTCGCGCGTTGTCGCGGATCGGCGCCGCGGCGTAGTCGACAGCGATGGGCGCGTCGTGGCGCCTTCGCAGCACGACGTTGCCCTCCGAATGAATCGTCGCACCCTCGCGAAACGCCTGCGCGACCGGATCGGGCAGAGGCACGCCCGTCACGTCGTCCTGCACCCTGAACACGTCCGCGAGCCGCCTGCCGCGCGCCTCGTCGATGCCAAAGCCGGTCAGCCGCTCGGCAACCGCATTCATGTATTCGACGCTGCCCGACGTATCGATCGTGATGACGGCGTCGGCGATCGACGCGAGCGTCACCTGCGCACGCTCCTTCTGCGCCTGCGTCTCGGCTTCGGCGCGCTTGCGATCGGAGATATCGGCGAGCGAGCCGGCCATGCGCTCGGGTGTGCCGCGCACGCCCCGAACGGAGCGCGCGCGCATGCGAAACCACCGGTATCCGCCGTCGTTCGTGCGCAGCCTGCATTCGAGCTCGAACGGTTCGGCATCGCGCAGATGCGCCTTGATGCAGGCGAGCGCCGCACGCCGATCGGCGCGATGGATTCGCCGGAGAAACGACGCCGCGGTCTCGCGCAGCGTGTCGGGCGCGTAGCCGAGGAGTTCCTCGAGTCGAGGCGACAGGTAAACCTCGGGATACGCAAGCCGCCAGTCGAAGATGCCGTCGTTCGTGCCGCTGATCGCGTGGTCGTAGCGCTGCTGGCTTTCGCGCAATGCGTAGTGGAACGCGTCTTCGCGCCGGATCAGGCCTCGCGTGCGAATGACTGCCGCAGCGACGAGCGCGAGCGCGACGACGAGCGTTGCGCTCATGAGCACGAGCTCCACGCGCCGTGCCGCCTTCGCGAACGTGGCGAAGAACGCACGCTCGAGCGACGTCGATTCGCGATCGAGCGCGCGAACCTCGACGAGCAGCGGCACGAGATCCGCGGCGCTACCGCGGCCGTGCGCAACGCTTCCGTGCATCGCCTTCGCGCGCGCGTCGATCTCGTCGTGCAGCACGTCGGTCTCGCTCCAGAGCTGCACCGCTTCCATCATGAACGGCATGCGCCGGAAGCGCCGGTACAGATCGATCATGCTGTCGATGTCTTCCGGCTGGCTTCGCGCCGCGAGCAGGTTCGCGCGCACGGTCGCGTAATCGGCGAATGGCTTGTCGAGCTCGATGCGCGCTTTGCGCGCGGCGGCGAGCACCGACGCTTCTTCGACGTAACGGTCGAAGTTGTCCTCGTTTCGCGTCTGCGCGTATTGCGCGAGCGCCTGGACGGACGCCTTCTGCGCATTCGACCAGAGGCTCTCGGCCGCGATGTAGGCGCGCACGCCGCGCAAAACGCCGAGACTTGCGACGCCGAGGCCGAGCAGCAGCACGACGATCGCCACGAACGGCCAGATGAGGCGCAGCAGGCGAGCGCGCGCGGGGTCGCGGTTTGTCGTCGTGAAGTTGTGCATCACATGCGGTCGAGACATCGCGCGCAATGCGCGCGCGGCTTCCCGGCAAAGCAAGCGACACGCCAATCGCATGCGATGCGAACGACGGCCGGCCCGTGAATTGCTTAGGGGGTCGGAGACGAGACTCGGCGTGATGGTGCCCAGCGTCGCAGGAGCCGTAAGTCCGAGTCTCGTCTCTGACCCTACATTGATTTTGTCTCTGACCCTGAACTGGTTTCGAGATACGCGATGATGCAGTGCCGGATGTGCAGCCAGCGCCTTACGCGTCCCGGCAAGCTGTGCCGCGAATGCGAGCGGGAGCTCGACCGCGCCCGCTATTCGGGGATGTCGATGGACGCGCTCGTCGCGCAATCGGGAGGTGGAGAAGCGTCGCGCCTTGCCGATGCTGGCTGGCTTTCGCGCGTTCGATCGCCGGCAACGATCGTCGCCATTGCGCTCGCGATCGGCGTCGGCAGCGCCGGCGTGCTGCATACCGTCGAAACGCTGCCATCGAGCGCGCCGGTGCATTCGGTCATGCCCGACGTCGACGCGGCATCACCGCTTCGCGACGTCGCATTCGACGCGCCGGCGCCGCCGGTTCGCGTCGCACAGCAACGGCACAAAACGACTGTTGCACATGCCGCGGTCGCTGCAGCCGACCCGGTCACGACCGTCGCCGTAGCACACAGCGCGCCGACGACGATTGCATTCCATGCGACGGGCACGCGCATGGCGAGCGTCTCGACGCCGGACGCCGCGCTCGACGCGGCGCTCGCGCATTGCAGCGAGGAGCGCTTTTTCGCGCGACCCGGCTGTCAGCAGCGTGCACGCGCCCGTTATTGCGTGGGAGACGCTTCGGAGCTCGCGCAGTGCGCGACGCCCGTCCGCGACTACGGCGAGTAGCTCAGCGCAACGCGCGCGTCAAGCCGCGTTGACCCAGCCGTTGACGGTGAAGCGCGCGTCCGCGAACGCGCGCGACGGCATGTCGACGCGCATCACCTCGTGCATCGCGCCGGCCCAGAAGAAGACGATCCGGTTGTGGAGCGGATCGATCGTGTGATGCGTCTCGCCGCGCGCGAGCTTGCCGTTGCGCACGATGTCGTCGTAAACGCGCAGCTCGCCGCCTGCGAACCCTTTCGGCGCGCGGTTGAAGTAGTAGACGTAGGTCAGGTGACGCTTTCGCACCTTGTCGTTGCCCGCGTCGTTGTGCACCCCGAAGAAGCTGCCGTCCACGCTCGCCGTCACCTGCGCCTCGACCAGACCGATCCGGACCGGCGGCAGGCGCAGCACGCCAAGCGCTTGCGGGATCGCCTGGCGCACGCGCGCAACGACCGGTTCGACGAGATCGGGCGCCGGGTTCAGGACCAGCGATTGGCGGTAGTCGCTGCGCCGGTCGTGCGTTGCCGACGGCGCGAATTGCGCCTCGCTCGCGAGCACGCACTCGAGCAGCGTGCGCCACGCGGGTTCGGGCAGGAAGTTTTCCATCACCGCGACCGCGTGGCGGACGACGCGGGGCGCAGGCGTGGCGTTCGATTGCAAGGCGAAAGACGATGTCGCTTTGGACGCGTGGCATTCTATTCCAACGGGTTGCGCCGTCGCCCGGACGCCCCCATCTCACGTCGAAGGGCGCCTTTCGCGGCCCGTTTGCCCTTTCTGAAGGATTCGATGCCTCCCGCCACCACCGCGCTGATCGTCGCCAACGTCGCGGTCTTCCTGCTGCAAAACCTGGCCCCGCAAACCTCCGTCGCCTGGTTCGCGTTGTGGCCGTTTGCGACGTCGAGCATGCATGGAGGCGTGTCGTTCGAGCCATGGCAGCTCGTCACGTACGCGTTTTTGCACGGGAGCATCCTGCACCTTGCCTTCAACATGTTCGCGCTCTACATGTTCGGAAGCGCGATCGAGCAGGTGTTCGGTACGCGTCGCTACGTCATTTTCTATTTCGTCTGCGTCGTTTCGGCGGCGGTCACGCAACTGATCGTCGCGATGCTGTCGAGCGCGATCTACCCGACGATCGGCGCGTCGGGTGGCGTCTTCGGCTTGCTGCTCGCGTACGCGATCTACTTTCCGCGCAACCGCGTCATGTTGCTGTTCCCGCCGATTCCGATGCCGGCGCGCGTGTTCGTCCTCGTTTATGCGGCGATCGAGCTGTTGCTCGGCGTTTCGGGCTCGCAGCCGGGGGTGGCGCACTTCGCCCACCTCGGTGGAATGATCGGCGGCTATCTGCTATTGCGTTTCTACCGCGGCGGCATACGACGTTCGTCGCGTTGACAGCGCCCGCGCGACGCGTGCAAAGTGTCGATGGCGTTGACACTGCGGCGACACGGTGTTCGCCGAAACGACTCGCGCAAGAGCGGCGCTCGCACGTATCGCGATTTGGCAGAAATCTTGCAACGCGTTCGGCGTTTGTCGATCCGGCGGAGCGGCCGTCCGCCGCTCGCTTGCCAGCCGCATCGCGCATGGAGGTGCGCATGAAATCGATCCTCGATCCCACGTTCCGCTACACGTCCAGTGCCAATACCGATCTTCGCAAGACATTCGCCCGGATTCGCCGCGAATCGCGCCGTCAGGCGCAATCGTCGAGCGCGCGCGATGAAGTCGACGTCGTCAAAAAGGTAACCCCGATCTTTCGCGGTCAGCGGCCTGCCGCCTGACCGCGTCGTTGTACTTTTCGGCAATCGGCGCATAAGGCGTCGGGAAATTTTGCCGGGCGCGCGCCGAAACGCGCCGCGGGCGCGCGGACGCATTGCGCGCACGTCTCGCGCTCACCGTATTTCCCTCGCTACGCCCTCCCGTGGTAAAACGGCGGTCGCCGCCGGGTGGCGGTTCGCCAGCGCGGGGAGCGTAAGCGATGAGTCATCGATGTCATCGGGGCTGCGCGATCCTGCCCCCCGACCTGTTGCGGCGCATCGCGCGCAACGGTACCAGCAATCAGCGCAATGCCGCGCTCGACACGCTCGCCGTCGATCATACGTTGCGCCTTGGCCGCGCGACGTTCGAGTTGCTCGGGCGCGCTGCGCGAGCCGATGTTTTTCCGCTCGCCGCGGCCGATCGCCGGCGCACGATCTACGATGCACGCCACGGCGAATCGCTTCCGGGGCGCGCGGTCCGTAGCGAGGGCGCGCCGGCGCTCGCCGATGTCGAGGTGAACGAAGCCTACGATGGGCTTGGAGCGACATTCGATTTCTACGCCGACGTTTACGATCGCAACTCGATCGACGACGCCGGACTTCCGCTCGACGCGAGCGTGCACTACGGCCGCCGCTATGACAACGCGTTCTGGAACGGGGCGCAGATGGTCTTCGGCGACGGCGACGGCGATCTCTTCAACCGCTTCACGATCTCGCTCGACGTCATCGGTCACGAACTCACCCACGGCGTGACGGGCGATGAAGCGAAGCTCGTCTACCTCGGCCAAGCCGGCGCGCTGAACGAATCGATCTCCGATGTGTTCGGCTCGCTCGTCAAGCAATACGCGCGGAAGCAGACCGCCGCGCAGGCCGATTGGCTGATCGGCGAGGGTCTCTTCACCGCGCGCGTGCACGGCATGGCGCTGCGCTCGATGAAAGCCCCCGGCACAGCCTACGATGATCCGGTGCTCGGTCGCGATCCGCAGCCGGCGACGATGGCCGGCTACGTGCACACGTCGGCCGACGACGGCGGCGTTCACACCAATTCGGGCATTCCGAATCACGCGTTCTACCTCGCCGCGATCGCGCTCGGCGGCTACGCATGGGAAAAGGCCGGCCGTATCTGGTACGAGACGCTCCGCGACAAGCGGATGAAGCCGACGGCGACGTTTCGCCAGTTCGCTAGGCTCACCGCGCAAAACGCCGCGTATCTCTTCGGCAACGCGGAACAACAGGCGGTGACGGCCGCGTGGGCGGAAGTGGGCCTCAAAACCACGTAGCCGCATGCGCATCGACTTTCATGCCGAGGGCGGCCTCGCCGCTTTTCCGGGTCTCGCGAAGCCCGTGACGCTTCACTGCGATGCGCTGCCGCCCGACGAGCGCGCGCACCTCACTGATCTCGTCCGGCGCGCCGGTTTCTTCGCGCTGCCGCGACAGGATCCTCACGGCGGCAGTCCGGACACGCGCGCTTACACGATCGCGATCGACGACGGTGCACGCTGCCGTACCGTCAAGGTGCGCGAGCCGATCGCGGACCCGGCGCTTCGCGACCTCGTCGACGTGCTCCGCCAAAAAGCCGTGGCGGCGCGGCGCGCGAAGTGAAGCACGTCCCGATCGCGCTCGCCGCAACGCTGCTCGCCTCATGCACGAGCGTAGGTCCGACCGCGCCGGGGATCGACGGCAAGCCGCTCGGCGAGTTCTTCGATGACCTCAAGACCGAGTTGCGTGCGGTTCATTGGCGCGTGCGGAGCGACCGTGTGGCCTGCGGCACGCCGGAGTTGCGCGAGATCGACCTTCGCAACGCGCAGGTCGCGCTCGAGCTCGCGCGAATCGGCACCGCCAGCGTCGACGGCGAGATCAAGCTCGTCGCCATTCCGCTCGGCGACGTCGCGCTCGCCCCGTTCGCGTCGGCATCGGCCGAACGGAAATGGACACAGCAGATGACGGTGAAGCTCGACGTGACCGGTCCTTCGCGCTTGTTCGACCTCGGCGAGCGGTCGACGGCCGGCGGTGCCGTCGCGCAAAGCGTCAACGCCGCGATCGACGGCTTCGTTCGCTCGAGCGCCGACGAGCCGTGCGTGCGTCTTTCGGCGCTCAAGCTCTCGTTGGTGATCGACGTGACGCACGATGCCGCCGGCGGGTTCAAGCTGGTCGTCCCGGCGGCGCAGCTTGGCGCCGACGCGTCCAGGCGCGACGTCAACACGCTGACGCTTTCCTGGGACAAGGTCGTCTCGAACGCATTGCGTTGATGTCGCCGCGTCGGGCCGGCCGGCTTGCGGTCCTACAGCCGTATCCGCGCGGCGCCGATATGGTTCCCAAGTTCCATTTCCGATACTGCGCCAATATGGGCGCGTGGTCACGCGCACCTCTACCTAGAGAGTCGCAATCGGAAATCATGCGGGAACGACTGATGAATCGCACCACGCTCGACGTGCTGCTCGTGGTGCTGCTGCTCGTCTGGGCGCTTTAGAAGGACCTTCCGACGTCTCGCGGACGCTGGTCGATAACTGCGAGCGTCGCCGCCACCGGGTTGTGATCCGACGACGCGACGACCCTCGTCGATGACGCGAGCGTCTCGAGGTCGCGCGTGTAGATATGGTCGAGTGTGTGGCCGAAGAAGCGGCTGCGCCGATCGACCGGGAAACGGACTTCGTCGAGCCCAAGGCGCGCCGCCAGCGCGCGCACCACGCGAACGCGCGCATCCGACCACGTGTTTAAATCGCCGGCGACGATGATCGGTCCGCGGTGATGCGCAAGTGTATCGCCGATCGCGCCAAGCTCCGCGCGGAACGTGCGAAGCGACAGCGTGAAATTGATCGCGTGCACGTTGGCGACGGCGAGCGTTTCGCCCCGACCCGCAAGCGGGAACCACGCGACGAGCGCCGATTTCGGAATGCGCAGCAGCGGCTCGTTGAAACGCGCGGTGCAAAACGCGAGCGGCGCGACGCGCGAGGCGGTGACAACACCGACGTCGGTGTTCGACAGGAAGAACGAGCTCGCCATCATGAAGCGGAAGCCGCCGGTATCGACAGCGCCCCGCAACGGCGGATCGAGCACCGATTCCTGCAGAAGCATGAGGTCGCTACGATCAGCGAGCGAGATCAGATCGCGGCGCCAACCCGCGTCCGCCTGCTTGTGAATGTTCCAGCTCGCGATGCGAATGCCGCGGGGATCGAGTGCCGCGCCTTGCCGCGGACGCGTCGACGCTTTCGCATCGATGCTGCTCGAGCAGGCGAGCGTTTGCGCGGCGACCGAACCGTCGTCGCGTACGAGCAAGGCGCGCGGTTTGGCGGTGATCGAAATGCAGCCGGCGACGAGAAGCGCCGCGCACACGCACGGCACGAAGCTACGCACGTGAAAGCAGCGGCCGAGGGCGCGGCCGCCGCACATGGCCATGCGCCGAATCAGTCGTTGCTGTGCATCAGCCGCCCGAGCACGTAGCCGATCGCCGCCGCGATTCCTATGGCGATCAGCGGCCGCGACGTCACCGTGTCGGTGATCGCGTTCACGAGCGCCGTGTTTTTCTCGCGCAGCGTCGATGCCTTGTCCGACGCCCAGTCGAGTCCCGCGCGCGCCGATTGCGTCGCGGTGTCGACGGTCCTTCGCGCCGTGTCAGTCATCTTGTCCATGCCGGACGATGCGGCTTGCGTGGCGCGATCCACGTAATCCTGCGCCCGATCGCCTGCATCCTGGACGCGCGATTTGCCCGCTTCAAACTTCGCAGTCGTTTCTGCCATGATCATCTTCTCCGTAGGGTCGCCGTCGCGCCGCGTCGAGCCTATTCCGTTCGAAAGCTCGCCGTTGCAACTTCGCCATCATGCGGGAGCATCCGATCCGACGGCAATCGGACGCTCGCGTCATTGCTCGTAAGCGAGCGGCCGACACTCGAGCGACGCCAAGCCGGCGTGCGCGTCGTTCGGATGCGTGCGCTGGGCTCAAACGCGATCGATCCGTCTCGTCGAAACTTAAGGAACCCGACGCATTCCAAAGCGCCATGGCCAACGAGATCGTGGTGGGCGTGTACGAGTCCCCCGAAGAAGCCGATGCCGCGCGCGAACGGTTGATCGAGGAAGGCGTGCCGGACCGCAACATCAGGATCGAGCAGGGGCCTCCGCCTGACGTGCCGATGCCGCCGCAGGATCGCGCGGCGTTGGAGCAGGTCGCTAAGCCTGACGAGCACGGGTTGTCGGGATTCATCGGACGCATGTTCAGCGGCGCGCTGCTCGACGAAGGACAGATCGACGAATATGCCGATGCGTTTCGCAACGGCCGCTTCGTGGTCGTCGTGCATGTGGATTCGGATGACAGGCGTCGCACCGCATCGACGATCCTCGCGCGCGGCGGGCCGCGGATCTATTCGCTGCCGAACGCGCCGACCGCCTGGAACGAGGCGAGCGCCGGCGATCGCGCCAGCATCGGCAGCGTCGACGACGACCCGGCGCGCCCCGAAGGGCTTTTGCGCGACGTCGAGGGCCTTCCCGCGCAAGGCGACGACACGCGCCTTGCCAATCGGCCGCGCCGCAGCCGCTACCGCTGATCCGCGCTTTCGTGCCGGCGCGGTGCGCGGTATGCTGCGGCGAAGCTTGTATGGCCCCCCACGCTCGCAGCTTCGTTGCTTCGCTGCCGCCCGGGGGGGATTCGCGCTTGGGACAGCCCGGCGCGCCCATGCCTTCACGAGGGCGACGCAATGCCTCTTCGGTCGTTACGTTCCATCGTCGCTGGGCGCCCGCCGATCGAGGCGGCGTCGATCACGACGGTCGTCGACGCTGCCCGCATCATGAAGCGCGCGAACGTCGGCGCGCTTCTGGTCGTCGATCACGGCCGGCTGATCGGCATCTTCACCGAGCGCGACGCACTGTTCCGGCTGCTGGCCGAGGGCCGCGACCCGCATGCGACGCGCCTTGCCGACGTGATGACGCCGCGTCCGCAGACGATCCATCCCGACGAGCCGTTCCTGCGCGCGCTTCGGATGATGCACGAAGGCAAGTTTCGTCACCTGCCGGTCGTCGAATTCGATCGGCCGCTCGGCGTGGTATCGGTGCGCGATGCGCTCGATGAGGATCTGCATGAGTTGCGCATCGATCTCGAGCAGCGCGAAACGATGCGCGATTAGGGAATCGACATCTAACCTTTGGAGGAGCGAAAATGGCTTCGCATGTCTACAAGCTGATCGAGTTGGTCGGCACGTCGCCGACGAGCACGGACGAGGCAATCCGCAACGCAATCCAGAAGGCCTCCGCGACGATCAAGCACATCGACTGGTTCCAGGTGGTGGAATCGCGCGGGCACGTCGAAAACGGCCGCGTCGCGCACTACCAGGTGTCACTCAAGGTGGGCTTCCGGATAGAAGAGTGATGTACCGGGGGCGGCGCGCGTGTGATGTGCCCCCCACGCTCGCGTCGCTCGCTGCCCCCGGAGGGGGCGCAACGCGCGCCTTGGG
>Ga0070731_10001300_pt1 | contig 26313 bp, 30 predicted proteins | sample Coa_R1_2_FD_66448 | JGI IMG/M metagenome (GOLD analysis project Ga0070731, IMG submission 66448) | Surface soil microbial communities from Centralia Pennsylvania, which are recovering from an underground coalmine fire - Coalmine... | ecosystem: Environmental > Terrestrial > Soil > Unclassified ... | reverse complement strand
TCACGTTGGAGAGGTGGATCGGCCCCTCCTTCTCGATCACGCCACCCACGGTCTCGGCGCGCTGGGCGCCGGCGACCTGCTGGGGGCGCTGATGGCGCTTGACCATGTTCAGGCCCTCGACGTAGAGGCGGTTCTTGCCCGGCTCGACGCGCAGGACCTTGCCCTTCTTGCCGCGGTCCTTGCCACCCACCACCATCACCTCGTCACCGCTCTTGATCCGCGCCGCCATCTACAGCACCTCCGGGGCGAGCGAGACGATCTTCATGAAGTTGCGCTCGCGCAGCTCACGCGCCACTGGCCCGAAGATGCGCGTCCCGCGCGGGTTGTTCTGAGCGTCGATCAGTACCGCCGCGTTCTCGTCAAACCCGATGTAGGTACCGTCCTCACGACCGTAGGACTTCTTCGTCCGCACGACGACGGCGGTCACCACCTCGCCCTTCTTGACCGAGCCCTGCGGGTTGGCCGTCTTCACGGTCGCGGTGATCACGTCGCCGACGTGGGCGTAGCGACGCCGGTGCCCGCCCTTGACGCGGATCACGAGAATCTCCCGGGCGCCGGTGTTGTCGGCCACCCGTAGCCGCGTCTCGTTCTGGATCACTTGGCCCGCTCCACGACTTCGACCAGCCGCCAGCGCTTGGTGCGTGACAGCGGCCGCGACTCGCGCACGACGACGGTGTCGCCGATATGCGCGTCCTCACGCTCGTCATGGGCATGCAGCGTGGTCGAGGTCCGCACGACCTTGCCGTAGCTCCGGTGCCGCCGGGCCACGTCGATCCGAACGATGATCGTCTTACTGGCCCGGTCGGAGACGACAATTCCCTGGCGAGTCTTCTGCTGCCCAGGATGCTGCTCGCGCCGCGGCGCCAGAGGCTCGGCGGGGGCGCCCCGCCGCTCCTTCGCCTTGGCGCGGTCCCGCTGACGACGCTGGCTACGAATCGTGGCCTTGCGCTTGCGCTCCGCCTCCCTCTCTGCCTGCCGCTCCTCAGGCGAGGTGGCCGCCCGCGCTGGCACAGCGGCAGCCTTCGCCGCGCGCGCACGGCGGCGTCGCTCCTTGGGGGGCAGGATTTCGGGAGCACGCGTCGAGGGCGGGGCCGCCGCGTCCGTCACAGCTGCGGAGGACGCGTCCGCCTCGTCCGAAGCCGCGGCCTCGTCACCAGGCTCGTCACCGGAACCGAGATCCGCTCCGGACGCACTCGCGTCAGTTGGCACCTCGGCTGCGGCCTCTCCCTCCGGCGGTGCGTCCGGGGTGGTCTCGGTTTCTGGTGGGGTTTCCTCAGCCATGAATGTGAATGCCTCGTTCTCTTGCGACGGTCAGCGCGCGTGCAATCTCTCGCTTCGCCTTCTTCAGCGATGCCGTGTCATCGAGCTCGCCCGTGGCGTGCTGGAAGCGCAGCCCGAAGAGCTCACGCCGCGCGGTCTCGATGTGCTCGCGCAGGTCGGGTTCCAGCATGTCCCGTATCTCGCTCGCCTTCACCGCTACACCTCATCCCGCAGGACGAACTTGGTGCGGACCGGGAGCTTGTGGCCGGCCAGGCGCATCGCCTCGCGGGCCAGCGGCTCGGGGACCCCGGCCAGCTCGAACATCACGCGGCCGGGCTTGACCACGGCCACCCATCCTTCGGGTGAGCCCTTGCCGGAGCCCATCCGCGTCTCGGCCGGCTTCTTGGTGAACGGTTTGTCGGGATAGACGTTGATCCATACCTTGCCGCCACGCTTGATCTTGCGGGTCATGGCGATTCGCGCGGCCTCGATCTGGCGGTTGGTCAGCCAGCCGGCGTCCAGCGCCTTGAGGCCGTACTCGCCGAACTGCACCTTGACCTGCCCGCGTGACATGCCGGCGCGCCGCCCGCGGTGCTGCTTTCGAAACTTGACGCGCTTGGGGGCGAGCATTACGCGCTCCCTCCACCGCCGCCGGTGCCTCCACCGCCGCCGGTGCCACCACCGCCGCCGGTGCCGCCACCGCCGCCGGCGCCTCCGCCGCCGCGGGGTCCACGTCCGCCGCCGCCGCGGCCACCGCCGCCACCACCGCGTCCGCCACCGCCGCGGCCACCCGGGCCACCGCCGCGGCCACCCGGCCCGCCACGGCCGCCGGGGCCACCCGGCCCGCCTCGGCCGCCGGGACCACCACGGCCGCCGCGGCCACCACGCCCGTCCCGGCCGTCGCGTCCGTCGCGACCGCCGCGCTCGGGGGCCTGGGGCGAGGGCTCGTCCATAATCGTCAGATCGGCGCCGGTGTAGCCCTCAGGCATGATCTCGCCCTTGTTGATCCAGCACTTGACGCCGATCCGCCCGAACGTCGTCCGCGCCTCGTGAAACCCGTAGTCGATGTCCGCGCGCAGCGTGTGCAGCGGGACACGCCCGTCCGAGTAACCCTCGGTGCGCGCCATCTCGGCGCCGCCGAGCCGGCCTGAGACCTGCACCTTGACGCCCTTGGCGCCCGAGCGCATGGCGCTGGTGAGCGCCCGCTTCATCGCCCGCCGAAAGGCGACGCGGTTCTGGAGCTGCTCGGCGATCGACTGGGCGACCAGGTTCGCGTCGAGCTCGGGCCGCTTGATCTCGAGGATGTTGACCTTGACCTGCTTGCCCGTGATCCGGTGCAGGTCCCGGCGCAGCTGGTCGACCTCGGACCCGGACTTGCCGATCACGATGCCCGGCCGTGCCGTGTTGATGTTGACCTCGACCTCGGTGGCGTTCTTCTTGATCGTGATCGCCGAAAGGCCGGCGTGCGAGAGCCGGTTGAGAATGTGCTTGCGGATCTGGATGTCCTCGTACAGATAGTCATCGAAGTTCCGCTCGTTGAACCAGTTGGACTTCCAGTCGTGGATATAGCCGACGCGAATCGACTCGGGGTGAACTTTCTGACCCATTTATTCCTTCGGCGTTAGCAAGATCGTTAGGTGGCTCGTGCGCTTGCGGATCCGCGTCGCGCGACCAAGGGCGCGGGGACGGAACCGCTTGATGGTTGGCCCCTCATCGGCGTGGACCGCCTTCACGTAGAGGTCCTCGCCGATCAGGTCGTGGTTGTTCTCCGCGTTGGCGATTGCGGATTCGAGCAGCTTGCTCCAGTCACGCGCGACCGCTCGCGGCGTCTGGGCCAGGATAGCTCGCGCCTCATCCACGGTCTTGCCCCGGATGTGGTCGCAAACCAGCCGCGCCTTGCGCGCCGAGGAGCGCACGTACTTGGCCTGAGCCCGCACGACCGGCGGCGGCAGATTCGGATCCCTCGCCGCCCGCCGGCGACGGGTTGGGGCTGGCTGGGCAGGCGTGGATTCGGCCTCTTCGGCCTGTCGGCGACGACGGGGACGACGAGATGCCTTGGCCGGTGGCTCCTCGTCAGCGTCGGTGGCCTCGGCCACCTCAGCATCCGTGTCCGCATCAACTTCATCCGACGCCTCAAGCACAACGTCAGCCGCCTCATCAGCGGCCTCAACGTCAGCCGGGGAAGGACTCACCTCGTCCACCGAGGATTCGGAGTCCGCGTCCGCGGCTGAGGCATTCGGGTCCGAAGCCCTAGCTTCCCCGTCGGTCTCGGAAGCCCGCGATACCTCAGCCGCGGACTCGGCCTCCGAGTCCGCCTTCCGCCGACGACGCGGACGCTTCGGCTTTTCCTCAGGTGACTCAGCCATACGAGTTACCGCCGCTTACCTGTCCCCGCATGCCCACGGAAGAGCCGCGTCGGCGCGAACTCGCCGAGCTTGTGCCCCACCATCGACTCGCTGATGAACACCGGCACGTGCTTGCGACCGTCGTGGACCGCGATCGTGTGCCCGACCATCTCGGGGAAGATCGTCGAGGCCCGCGACCACGTCCGGACCATCCGCTTGTCTCCCGAGGCGTTCATCGCCTCGATCCGTGCCATCAGCCGCTCCTCGACGAACGGCCCCTTCTTGCTGGAGCGACTCACCGCTTCTTACCTCTCCTGCGTCCGCGAACGATGTATTGGTCGGACTTCTTGTTCTTCTTGCGCGTCCGGTAGCCGAGCGTGGGCACGCCCCACGGGGTCACGGGGTGGCGCCCGGGCGTGGTCGAGCCCTCGCCGCCGCCGTGCGGGTGGTCGACCGGGTTCATCGCCGTGCCGCGCGTCTGCGGCCGGACCCCCATGTGCCGCTTGCGCCCGGCCTTGCCGATCTTGACGTTCTGGTGATCGGAGTTGCCGATCGTGCCCACTGTGGCCCGGCACTCCGCGCGAACCATCCGCATCTCACCTGAGGGCAGCCGCAGCGTGACGTACTCGCCCTCCTTGGCCAGCAGCTGGACGCCGGCCCCGGCGGCGCGAGCCATCTGGCCCCCGCGCCCGGGCACGAGCTCGACGTTGTGGACGACGGTGCCGGACGGCATGTTTCCCAGAGGGAGGCTGTTGCCCACCCGCACGTCGGCGCCCGGGCCCGACTGGACCGTCATCCCGACGCGCAGCCGCTGGGGCGCGAGGATGTAGCGCTTCTCGCCATCGGCGTAGTGCAGGAGCGCGATGTAGGCCGACCGGTTGGGGTCGTACTCGATCTCCGCCACCTTGGCCGGGATCCCGTCCTTGCGCCGTTTGAAGTCGATCTTGCGATACAGCCGCTTGGCCCCGCCGCCGCGGTGGCGTGAGGTCTTGCGCCCATAGGCGTTTCGCCCGCCGGACTTCTTGAGCCCTTCGGTCAGGGCTTTCTCCGGCTCGGTGCGGGTGATCTCGGCGTAGTCCGGATACATCACGAACCGCCGTCCGGGCGAGGTGGGCTTTGGCTTACGAATCGGCATCAGCTGGCCCGCCGCGTGGGAGAAAACCTAGAAATAGACAAAGAAATCGCCCACACCATCACTCGCCGCCCTCCAGGCCGCGGAAGATCGGGATCGTCTGGCCGGGCGCGACCTGCACCATCGCCTTCTTCCACCGCCGCCGCTGCCCTGAGGTGTAGCCCCGCTTCTTGGGCTTCGGCTTGACCCAGGCGGTGCGGATCTCCTGCACGTTGACCTCGAACAGCGACTCGATCGCCTGGCGGATCTCCGTCTTGTGCGCGTTGTCGTGTACGCGGAAGGTGTACTTGCCGGCCTCGGCGAGCGCGAAGGTCTTCTCCGAGATGACCGGCCGGATGATCACCTGCGTCGTCTCCATCAGGCCGCCTCCTCGACCTTGCTGCGCGAAGGCACCTGCGCCCGCTCGACGAGCGCCGGCAGCGCCGCCTCGGAGACGAGCAGCGACGCCGCTCCGACGATGTCGGCTACGCCGACGTCCTCGGCCGGGATCGCCTCCACGCGCGCGATGTTCCGGAACGACTTGCCCGCCGCGGTCTCGTCGCCTCCCAGTACGACGAGCACCGGCTCGGCGGGATCCCAGTCGTTCAGGAGGCCGACCGCCTGGGCCGTCGAGGGACCATCGAACACTCCCGCATCGAATACGGCCAGCGTCTCACGCCCGGCGTGCAGGGACAGCGCCGACCGGAGCGCCGCGCGGCGCTCCTTGCGGTTGATCTTGATCGTGTAGCGGCGCGGACTGGGGCCGAACACGATGCCGCCGCCGGTCCAGATCGGCGAGCGGTTGGAGCCCGCCCGGGCGCGCCCGGTGCCCTTCTGGCGCCACGGCTTCTCGCCGCCGCCGCTGACCTCGCCCCGCGTCTTGGTCGAGGCGGTGCCGCGGCGACGCGCCGCGAGCTCGGCGCGGACACTCTCGTGCACGAGCGGCATGTTGAAACGGGCCGTGAATGCCCCGGCATCGAGGTTCACCGTCCCGCCGCCCAGCTTGGGCGCCTTCGGCGAGGCCGCACGTGCGCTAGGCATCGGAGCGCACCTCCACGGTGCCACCTTTGGGGCCGGGCACCGCGCCGCGGACGAGCATCAGGTTGCGGTCGGGAATCACTTCGACCACCGTGATGCCGCGCTGGGTGACGCGGCCGCCGCCCATTCGGCCGGGACCGCGCAGCCCCTTGAATACACGTGACGGCGTGGCCGAGGCCCCGATCGAGCCCGGGGCGCGGATGTTGTGCGAACCGTGGGAGGCCGGGCCGCGCTTGAAGTTGTGGCGCTTGATCGTGCCCTGAAAGCCCTTTCCCTTGGAGATCCCCGAGACCTTGATCTTGTCCCCGGGCTGGAAGGCGTCGACGGTGACCGTGTTGCCCACGAGGAGCTCGCCGACCTCGTCGCGGAACTCACGCACCGTCCGCATGGCAGAGGCGTCGGCCTTCTTCAGGTGCCCCAGCTCGGCCCGCGTCAGCGACTTCTCCTTGCAGGCGCCGAAGGCCAGCTGCACGGCCTCGTACCCGTCTCGCTCGACGGTGCGGATCGCGGTCACCGGACACGGCCCGGCCTCCAGGACCGTGACCCGCTCGACGTGGCCATCCTCGTCGCTGAACCGCTGCGTCATGCCGAGCTTTCTGGCCAGGATCGCCGCCACCACGAGCTCCTAGGACGCGAGGCGGATCTCGATATCCACGCCGGCCGGGAGGTGGTCGAGCCGCTGGAGCGAGTCGACCGTCTTCGGGGTCGGCTGGTGGATGTCGATCAGTCGCTTGTGGGTGCGGATCTCGAAGTGCTCACGGCTGTCCTTGTCCTTGAACGGTGAGCGGATCACGCAGTAGACGTTCTTCTCGGTGGGCAGCGGCACGGGTCCGGACACGGTCGCGCCGGTGCGCGTGGCCGTCTCCACGATCTCCTTGGCCGCGGTCTCGATCGCCGTGTGGTCGTAGGACTTCAGGCGGATTCGGATCTTGTTCTGGGCAATCGTTGCCATAAAGGCGTCTTCGTGTTCTCTCAGTCAAACGGGCGAGCCCCGGGCTCCGGGGCCCGCCCAAATGGGTCGTATCTCGGGCAAAAAGGCGGCGCGGCCGTAAGGCCAGCGCCGCCCATCAATTACTGAATGACCTCGGTGACGATCCCGGAGCCGACGGTGCGCCCGCCCTCCCGGATCGCGAACCGGAGTCCCTGGTCCATGGCGATCGGCTGGATCAGCTCGATCTCCATCTGGACGTTGTCACCGGGCATGACCATCTCGGTGCCTTCCGGCAGATGGGCGACGCCGGTGACGTCGGTGGTGCGGAAGTAGAACTGAGGCCGGTAGCCCGAGAAGAACGGGGTGTGACGGCCACCCTCTTCCTTCTTGAGCACGTAGACCTCGGACTTGAACTTGGTGTGGGGCGTGATCGAGCCGGGCTTGGCCAGCACCTGGCCGCGCTCGATCTCGTCGCGCTTGGTCCCGCGGAGCAGGCAGCCGACGTTGTCGCCGGCCTGGCCCTGGTCGAGGATCTTGCGGAACATCTCGACCCCGGTCACGACCGTGTTCGTCGTGTCCTTGATGCCGACGATCTCGACCGTCTCGCCCGTCTTGATGATCCCCTGCTCGACGCGGCCGGTGGCCACCGTCCCGCGGCCGGTGATCGAGAACACGTCCTCGACCGGCATCAGGAACGGCTTGTCGAGCTCACGCTCGGGCTCGGGGATGTACTGGTCGAGCGTCTCCGCGAGCTCGACGATCTTGGCCTCGTAGGCCTCGTCGCCCTCGAGCGCCTTGAGCGCGGAGCCGGTGACCACGGGGATGTCGTCGCCCGGGAACTCGTACTCGTTGAGCAGGTCTCGGACCTCGACCTCGACCAGCTCGAGGAGCTCCTCGTCGTCGACCATGTCGACCTTGTTGAGGAACACCACGATGTAGGGCACGCCGACCTGGCGGGCGAGCAGGATGTGCTCACGCGTCTGGGGCATCGGCCCGTCGGCCGCCGAGACGACCAGGATCGCGCCGTCCATCTGGGCGGCGCCGGTGATCATGTTCTTCACGTAGTCCGCGTGACCCGGGCAGTCGACATGGGCGTAGTGACGATTCGGGGTCTGGTACTCGACGTGCGAAGTGGCGATCGTGATCCCGCGCGCCTTCTCTTCGGGAGCGTTGTCGATCGATTCGAACGACCGCACCTCCGTGCCGCCGTACTTCTCGTTGAGCACCTTGGTGATGGCAGCCGTCAGCGTTGTCTTGCCATGGTCGATGTGACCGATGGTCCCGACATTGACGTGGGGCTTATCGCGCTCGAACTTGGCCTTGGCCACTTTGGTGTTGCTCCTTCTTCTTCAGTGGGTGTTGCTCGTCAGTGACGAACCTAGAGAATCTATCGAGTTTCCGTCCGCTGCCGATGCCATGGCCGCTAGGCCGGCTGTAGCTCGCCGACCACCTTCTCGGCCACGTTCGCAGGGACCTCGTCGTATCGCTCAAACTGCATCGTGTAGGTGGCCCGACCCTGGGTCGTGGACCGCACGTCGGTGGCGTAACCGAACATCTCGGCCAGCGGCACATAGGCCGTGATCACCTGGGCGTTCCCGCGCTGCTCCATCCCGGAGACCTGTCCGCGCCGGCGGTTCAGATCGCCGATGACGTCGCCCATGAACTCCTCGGGCGTGACCACCTCGACCCGGAAGATCGGCTCGAGCAGGACCGGGCTCGCCTTGGCTGCCGCCTCCTTGAGGGCCAGCGAGCCCGCGACCTTGAATGCGATCTCGGAGGAGTCGACCTCGTGGTACTTGCCATCGGTCAGCGTAACCCGGAGGTCGACCATCGGGTAGCCGGCGCGCGGCCCGTTCTCGGTCGCCTCCTCGACGCCCTTCTCGACGGCGGGGATGAATTCGGTGGGGATCGCGCCGCCCTTGATCTTGTTCACGAAGTCGAAGCCCTCGCCCGGCGCCGGCTCGAGGTCGATGTACACGACCCCGAACTGGCCCGACCCACCGGTCTGGCGCACGAAGCGACCCTCGACGTTCTCGACCTTCTTGCGCACGGTCTCCCGGTAGGAGACCTGCGGCCGCCCGACGTTGGCGTCGACCTTGTACTCACGGAGCATCCGGTCGACCAGCACCTCGAGGTGGAGCTCGCCCATCCCGGAGATCTCGGTCTGGCCCGTCTCCTCGTTGGTCCGGACCTGGAAGGTCGGGTCCTCCTCGGCCAGGCGGCCGAGGGCGGTCGACATCTTCTCCTGATCGGCCTTGGTCTTCGGCTCGATCGCCACCTTGATGACCGGCTCGGGAAACTCGATCGTCTCCAGGCGGATCGGCTTGTCCGGGGCGGCCAGCGTGTCGCCGGTGGCCACCTGCTTGATGCCCACGGCGGCGGCGATGTCGCCCGCAAACACCTCGGAGACCTCCTCACGCTCGTTGGCGTGCATCATCAGGATCCGCCCGATCCGTTCGGTCCGCCCGGTGGTCACGTTGAGGATCCGGCTCCCCGCCTCGAGCCGCCCGGAGTACACGCGGAAGTAGGTCAGCTTGCCCACGTAGGGGTCGGCCATGATCTTGAACGCCAGAGCCGAGAAGGGCTCGCTGTCATCCGCGTGGCGGACGGCCTCCTTCTCGCCGCCGTTGTCCGAGCCCTTGGCCGGCTCGAGACCCTCCACCGGCGGAACGTCGAGCGGGCTCGGGAGGTAGTCGAGCACGGCGTCGAGCAGCGGCTGGACGCCCTTGTTCTTGAAGCTGGAGCCGCACAGGACTGGGGTCAGCTTGATACCGAGCGTCGCCTTGCGGATCGCCGCCTTCAGGCGCTCGATCGGGATCTCCTGCTCCTCGAGGATCATCTCGAGCAGCTCGTCGTCGTAATGGGAGACCTCCTCGAGCAAGTGCTCCCGCGCCGCCGACGCCTGCTCGGCGTACTCGGCGGGGATGTCGATGATGTCCTGCTCCTTGCCGAGCTCGTCCTTGTAGATGATCGCCTTCATCCCCAGCAGGTCGATGATCCCCCGGAAGTCGGCCTCGGAGCCGATCGGCAGCTGGACGGGCACCGGGTGAGCGCCCAGGCGGTCGACCATCGTCTGCACGCCGCGCTCGAAGTCAGCCCCGATCCGGTCCATCTTGTTGATGTAGGCGATCCGCGGCACGCGGTACTTGTCGGCCTGGCGCCACACCGTCTCGGACTGTGGCTCGACGCCGGCGACCGAGTCGAACAGCGCGATCGCGCCGTCGAGGACGCGCAGCGAGCGCTCGACCTCGACCGTGAAGTCGACGTGGCCGGGCGTGTCGATGATGTTGATCCGGTGGCCCTTCCACTCGGCCGTCGTGGCCGCGGAGGTGATCGTGATGCCGCGCTCCTGCTCCTGGGCCATCCAGTCCATAACCGCGGCGCCCTCGTGAACCTCCCCCATCTTGTAGGTCCGACCTGTGTAATAGAGGATGCGCTCAGTCGTCGTCGTCTTACCGGCGTCGATGTGCGCCATGATCCCTATGTTTCGGGTGTTCTCGAGACTGAACTTGCGAGGCATATAAATCTTGCTATTCGAGGGTGATCGGTGCTGGACCGGGTGGTATTTCGCCCCATCCGTCCCCGGACATGAAAAAGGGCCCCAAGGGCCCGTTCACGACGCGGTTGTCGGGACGGGGCGAGTGGTTATGGAGTCACGGTCTCCATTGCGGGACAAACTCGCCGCCGGGAGCGAGCACAGATGAGCGCGACGCCCGGGGCGAAGGACCAATATAGCAGAGGCGGCGGGGTCTCCAGCGGGGGTTCAGACGGGGATTTCGGGCGTTCCGGCGGCGGTTCCGGACCCCCGTTTGGGCGTGATGTCGCGCTGGTCGACCGCGGCGCCGGCGGCATCGTCGTGGCCGGCGCCCTGCTTGCCGCGCTCCTCCTCGTGGTGGCTGAGTTCACGGCCCTCTATCAGGTCCATATCGCGACCAGCCTGACCCCCGTCAAGTCGGTCAGCGGCGGCTCGAACCACTCCTACGCGATGCTCGTCATCGGCCTCGCCGCTGCGGCGCTGGCGATCTGGACGTGGCGGGCGGAGAGCCGGACCGCGCTGCTGGGGTTGGGCGTGCTCGGGGTCGTGGCGCTGCTGATCTCGCTGCTCGGGGACCTTCCCGACTCCCACGCCACCGGCCTCGCCGGCTCGGCCACCCGCGGCTACGTCAACGCGAGCTCAACTCCGAGCGCCGGGCTCTACATGGAGACCCTCGGCGCGATCCTCCTGATCCTGGCCTGTGGCCTCGGCTTTCTGATGCAGGGGCCGGGGCGGGGCAGGGGTCATGGCGGCGGCGCGGGGCCTCGTGGCCCGCGCGACGGCCTCGACCCGGAGCCGGGCGAGGAGCCGAATGGCCACGGGCGCGGTGGAAACGGCGAACGTTCGAAGCCGGCCTGGACGCGCGCTCGACGGTCCTGAGGGCGGGCCGTCTGAGCAATCTGACCCATCCGCGATAGCCGTCTGCGGGCACATGGTCCGCATGCTGACAATGCCCCCCGAATCCGAGAAACGCTCGTTACATTCATGCCCGCGAGGGTTGTTCCACTGCAGCCCCCGGTCCCGTGTGGTGGGCAGCCCTCGCTCTTAGGCGTCAGGGGCGATGGCCCTAAGGCGTGGGCGCTGGTGGGTGGGAACGCTGGCCGCCCGCTGAGACCGCGCCCGCAAAGGCGCAAGTGTCGCCCCCGCACCGCGAGCCGTGCGCGTTTGCGGCGCCAGCGCGGGTCAATGTGCATGACTCGCGGTCGTGCCGCTAGATGTGCGCGTTTGCGGCGTCGTGGTAGCGCCGGCAGTCGCCTCCGCCGAAGCGCCCGCCGATCCAGCGTCAGCGCCCCCGGCCTAACCCTCGCCCCGGCCCCGCAGGCCCTGTCCTACCAGCGATAGTGGGCGAACGCCTTGTTCGCCTGGGCCATCCGGTAGATGTCGTCCTTGCGCTTGTAGGCGTTGCCCTGCTGCTGCTGGGCGTCAAGGAGCTCATGGGCCAGGCGCTGGGCCATCGACTTTTCACGCCGCTGGCGGGCGAACTGGACGAGCCAGCGGACGGCCAGCGTGCGCGCGCGGCGCGACGGGACCTCGACCGGGACCTGGTAGGTGGCGCCGCCGACCCGGCGTGAGCGCACCTCGAGCACGGGCGTCAGAGCCCGGATCCCCGCCTCCAGCTCCTCCACGGGATCGTGACCGCTCCGCTCGGCCAGGATGGCCAGGGCGTCATAGACAATCTTCTCCGCCACCGACTTCTTGCCGTCCAGCATCACCTTGTTGATGACCTGCTGGACGAGGCGGTTGTGGTGCACCGGGTCCGCCGGGATGGGGCGGATCTGGGCCGCGGCACGGCGGGGCATTAGCGGCCTCCCCCGAGGCTCAACCTAGAGCGCCTCACTTCGCCTTGACGCCGTACTGGGAGCGGGCCTTCTTTCGATCGCCCACGCCCGCGGCGTCGAGAGTCCCGCGTACGACCTTGTAGCGGAAGCCCGGAAGGTCCTTGACCCGGCCGCCGCGGACGAGCACGACCGAGTGCTCCTGCAGGTTGTGCCCCTCGCCGGGGATGTAGGCGCCGACCTCCATCCCGTTCGTCAGCCGGACCCGGGCCACCTTGCGCAGCGCGGAATTCGGCTTCTTGGGGGTCGTCGTGTAGACCCGAGTGCACACCCCACGCCGTTGCGGGGCGGCGACGCGCTTCTTGCGACCCTTACCCGACTTCAAGCCGGGGGTTGCGAGCTTCTTCTTCGGGGCTACCCGGCCCTTGCGGACGAGTTGACTCGTAGTCGGCATCGGCCCGCAGGGTAGCAGGGGCGCCCTGGCGCTCTCGCTTGGCCCGGTAGAGCGCCTCATCCGCCACGGCGAGCAGCGTTTCAGGGCCTCGATCTCCGTCTGACTCTGCCACGCCCGTCGAAAAGGGGGCCGCCGGGAAGGCTGCCCGCATGCGCTCGAGCAGCAGTCCGGCCTCCGGAGCCGAGCACGCCGGCAGCAGGAGGATGAACTCATCGCCTCCCCACCGGGCGAGGACGTCGGTGTCCCGCAGTGCCGTCCGCCACGCCGCGGTGATCGACAGCAGCAGTCGGTCGCCCGCCAGGTGGCCGTGGGAGTCGTTGTAGGGCTTGAAGCCGTCGAGGTCGATCAGGGCGATCGTGAACGGCCGCCCGCTGCGGCGAGCCATCGCCGCCTCACGCTCCAGGAGCTCCTGCCATGCGCGGCGGTTGGGTAGCCCGGTGAGCGCGTCGGTGCGCGCGAGGTCCGTGAGCCGCTGGAACAGATGGTCAACCCGGGCGACCAGCCGCCGCACCACGAGCCCGATGACCACCGAGAGCACGATCAGCAGGAGTGCGGCGCGCCACACCCCGACCGGATACTGCGCACTGTTCCCGAGGGCCAGCGTCGGGACCACGTACACCGCCGCGAGTCCGATCATCGACGCCGGCAGGTCGCCCCGCCCTCCGCGCAACGAAGCCCAGACGACCGGGAGCAGGGCGAGCGGCCCGTACCCCGAGGTCGGTGGTGCGGCGTCGCGAAGCAGGCCGATCGAGCCCAGGTAGAGCACAATCCCCACCAGCCCGATGTAGCGAGGCCGCGGCACCCCGAGCCGGGGCCCAACCGCCAGCAGCAGCCCCACCAAAGCCTGGAGCCCGATCGCAGGTCCCGCCTCCGGCCAACGCAGATGCCCGCCCACGGGGAGCAGGGCGATCACGATCACGAAGCAGACGCCGTAGGCGATGAGCAGCGCTGAGTCCAGGCCGTAGCGGTCTGACTCGGAGCGATGGCGCCCCGTATCGGATCTCATAGCTGGGATATCGGCGGCTGACGATCCCGGGCTTAGCCCGCCCCGCGCCCAGAAGGCTTCAAACGCTCCGTTCAAACACCCAGGTGAGACCCGTGGGTTCGAAGCCGACCGAGCGATACAGATGCTTCGGCCAGCCCTCGTCGTCGGCGACGATGAACACGAGCTCGTGCCCGGACGCAAGCGCCGCCCTGGTCGCATGCGTCACCAACACCCGGCCGAGCCCCTTGCCCCGCTCGGAGGGGACGACGTAGACGTCCTCCACCTGGGCCACGGCGCCGTCCGAGAACAGCATCGTCATCCCGGCCAGCGCACCGTCGCCGGCCAGGACACCGAACCGCTGCGCGTTCCGCGCGCGCCAGATCAGCCGGCACGACTCGACCGCCTCCTCGAGGGCATCCGGGTTCTCGCGCATCTCCTCGCCCTCGGCGATCCACTCGCGCATCAGCTCGAGGGCCTCGGCCTCAGGCGCCTCGACCACCGCGCTCGTGTCGAGCGAGCCGTCGACCTCATTAGCCAGCGCCATCGTCACATCGCGTTCGACTCGCCAGCCCAGGCCGCGCAACCCAGCCGCCAGCGGCTCGCCAAACCCTCCCGGGACGACCAGCTGCCGGTAGCCGAGGTCCTGTGAATGCCGCTCCGCCAGCGCGAGCGCGTCCGCGAGCTCGATCGGGCGCGTCACCTCGACGTGATTGCGCCCCCAGACCAGGGGCAATGAGGGCGTCCTCACCACCCAGCCTTCGGGAATCGCCGTGCGCTCACTACCAACGAGCGCCAACGTCTCACGCTGAAACTCGGCCGCGCGGTCGAACGCCGCGAGTGCCCCGGTCGTCATCACGCCGACGCCCGCCACCAGCCCGCGTCAGCTGGGAGCGCGCGCCCCGAGCGCCTCCTCGACCGGCACATACGGCACGCCCGTGGCGTCGGCCACCGGCTCGTAGGTCACCTGGCCACCGGCCACGTTCACACCCAGGCGCAGCCCTGGGTTGTCGGCGATCGCTCGCGCGACCCCGTCACGCGCCACGTGGAGCACGTAGGGCATGGTCGCGTTCGTGAGCGCGTACGTCGAGGTGACGGGGACCGCACCCGGCATGTTGGTCACGCAGTAGTGGGTGATGCCGTCGACCTCATAGGTCGGATCCGAATGGGTGGTCGGGCGTGAGGTCTCAAAGCAGCCGCCCTGGTCGATCGAAACGTCGACGAGCACGGCGTGCTGCTTCATCAGGCCGAGCTGCTCACGCGTGATGACGCGCGGGGCGCGCGCCCCGTGAACCAGCACCGCCCCGATCACCAGGTCGACCTCGGGCAGGCGCTCCTCGATCGACAGCGTGCTTGAGAAGACGGTGTCGGCGCGGCCCCCGAACGCGATGTCGAGCTCCCGCAGACGATCGATGTTGCGGTCATAGACGTAGACCGTGGCCTCCATCCCGACCGCGATGAAGGCCGCGTTCATCCCCACCACACCGCCCCCGATCACCATCACGTTGGCCGCCGGGACCCCCGGCACGCCGCCGAGCAGGATGCCCCGGCCCCCGAGCGGCTTCTCGAGAATGAAGGCTCCGGCCTGGGTGGCGATCTTCCCCGCCACCTCGGACATCGGGGCCAGCAGCGGGAGGCGCCCGCGCTCATCCTCGACGGTCTCGTAGGCGACGCAGGTGGCCCCGGAGGCCATCAGCGCCTTGGTCAGCTCAGCGTCGGCCGCCAGGTGCAGGTAGGTGAACAGCGTGTGCCGCGGCTCGAGCCGGGCCACCTGCTCAGGCTGGGGCTCCTTGACTCCGACGATCAGCTCAGCGGCGCCGAACAGCTCGTCGGCATCCGGCACGATCGCCGCGCCCTGCGCTGCATAGGCCTGATCATCGATGCCTGAGCCGATACCGGCTCCGCTCTGCACGAACACCTCGTGGCCGGCATCGGACAGCTCACGGACGCCCGCGGGTGTCAGCGCGACCCGGTACTCGTCGGTCTTGACCTCGGTGGCGACTCCGACCTTCATCACTCAGTCCCGCCGCGCGACGTAGTCCTGGAGGTGACGGTCGCCCCGAACGTGCATCCGCTCACCGGCCTCAATGAGCACCGGCCGCAGGATTCCCACGATCTCCTCGAAGTGCTCGGGGCCCGCGATCAGCGGTGGCGAGAGCTGGATCACCGGGTCCTCGCGGTCGTCGGCGCGGCAGATCAGGCCGCGGCGGTAGAGCTCGTTGGACAGGAACCCCCGCAGCAGCGTCTCTGACTCCTCGTCGTTGAACGACTCCTTGGTCGCCTTGTCCTTGACCAGTTCGATGGCCATGAAGTAGCCGACGCCGCGAACGTCCCCGACGATCGGCAGGTCCTTGAGCGACTCGAGCATCGCCCTGAACGTCCCCTCGTTGGCGCGGACGTTCTCGATGATGCCCTCGCGTTCCATCACGTCGATGTTGGCCAGCGCGATCGCCGCGCTCACCGGATGCCCGGCGAACGTGAAGCCGTGCAGGAAGCTGTGGCTCCCGCGCATGAACGGCTCGGCGACCTTGTCGGACGCGATCACGGCGCCCATCGGCGCGTAGGCGCTGGTCAGGCCCTTGGCCGTGGTGATGATGTCCGGGATGTAGTCGTAGCGCTGCGCCCCGAACCACTCGCCGAGCCGGCCCCAAGCGCAGATGACCTCGTCGGAGATGAGCAGCACGTTGTGCTCGTCGCAGATCTCGCGGACCCGCTGGAAGTAGCCCTCGGGCGGGGTGAAGGAGCCGCCCGCGTTCTGGACCGGCTCGAGGATCACCGCGGCGACCGTCTCGGGCCCTTCGAACTCGATCTTCTCCGCAATCGCCTCCGCGAAGTCGGACTCGCTCCAGCCGTGGGGCATCCGGTAGGTGTTCGTGTTCGGCACGTGATAGGCGCCGGGGGTGACCGGCTCGAACACCGACTTCAGGCTGGCGATGCCCGTCGCCGACAACGCGCCCAGCGAGGTCCCGTGGTAGGCGACCTCCCGCGCGATGAGTTTGAACTTCTGCGGGTTGCCGGTCAGCTTGTGGTACTGGCGCGCCATCTTCAGCGCCGACTCGACCGACTCGGAGCCACCGCTGGTGAAGAACACGCGGTTCAGATCGCCGGGCGCCAGCGAGGCGATGCGCGCGGCGAGCTCGATCGATCGCGGATGGGCATACGTCCAGTTCGTGTAAAAGCCGAGCTCGCGCGCCTGGTCGGCGCCCGCCTGCACCACGTCGGCGCGCCCGTGACCGATGTTCACGCAGAACAGCGCCGAGAGTCCGTCGAAGAAGCGGTTCCCGTGCTCATCCCAGACGTAGCAGCCCTCGCCGCGGACGATGATGGGGATCTCGACCTCGTCATAGGCGCCCATGCGCGTGAAGTGCATCCAGAGATGGCGCCGGGCCAGCTCCTGCAGGGTGCTCGGTTGAGTCCTTACTGCTTCCTCGGTTGCCATCACGCTCTCCTGTGGGTTAGGGCCGGCGTCGTGAGGAAACCTAGCGCCGTCGGAGGGCGGGGACAAACCGCGGGCTTAGCGGTTCAAGCGACTTACAACTCGTTCACAGGACCGCGAGCGAGGGGCGGCGCCGACGCCGCCCCTCGCGCTCGCGATCAGCTTCCGCCCTCAGGCGACCCCCTAACGCACGCGGCGTCTGCCATCGCCCTCACCCGTCGGCTCGCCCGTTGCCGGGTCGAGGAACAGGGGCCCGGCCTGCGGGCGTGAGAAGTCGAACATGTTGTTCAAGCTTCCCGTCGAGCCGTCGACCGAGCCGCTGCCGATCCGCTCGGCGCCCAACCAGTTGTCCTCGATGAACTGGACGACCGACGCCTGCGTGGTGAGCGTCCCGTCGACGAAGTTTGACTTCGCGAACGGGGAGATCACGAGCAACGGCTGGCGCGGACCGACGCCGCAGCGCGTCTGCTGACCGCTCGGCACCTTGGTGGTGTTCGACCCACACAGGCCGTTCCCGGTCAGCGCGTCGAACGGCGTCTGCGACTGCGTGACGATCGGCCCCATCTGGTGGTCGTACCAGCCGTCGCTGTCGTCGTAGAGGATCACGACGGCGGTGCTCCGCCAACTCGGGAGCTTCTCGAGGCGGTTGATCGTGCTGACGAGGAACTGCTGCTCGTCGAGCGGATCGGAGTAGCCGGCGTGTCCATCCTGGTACTTCGCCGCCTTCAGGTAGGAGACCGCGGGCAGATTCCCGCTGTCGGCAGCCGCCCAGAAGTCCTTCAGGTCGTACTGGTGGTTGGCCTGATCCTGGTGGCCGATCATCGCGATCGAGGTCGGCGGCAGATGCTGCGGATTGGCCGTGGAGAGGAAGTACTGGAACGGCTCGTGGTGCGGGCTGTAGTCCGTCTGGGTTGCGCCGCCGACGTTCTTGTGCGTTCCCGTGCACTGGCCGGTGTCGGTGCTCGGCTGGCCCGGAACGTAGTTCGGTCCGGCGAAGCCGCCCTGGAACCAGCCCCACGTGATGCCCTGCTGGTTGAGCAGGTCGCCGATGTTCTGGCCCCCCATGCCGATCGTCGTCCCGCTTGAGCACATGTCGAACGCGGGGTCGTCGTCGTCGAACACCGCTCCCGGACCCTGGGCCTGAGGATGGCCCGGCGTCGGGGTGGCGGTGGCATCAGAGGCTGGACAGCTCGGCTGGGGCGGGTTGACCGCGGTGGCATCGCTGCCGCAGATCGCCCCGAACGTGTTCCCCGTCGTCACGTTCAAAGCCCCCGGCGTCGAGGGGCCGAACGTGTCGCTGTAGGAGTTGTCGCTCATCGCGAAATGCTGGGCGTAGTTCCACAGGCCGGTCACGGTGTTGCCGTCGTAGTAGTCCATGACCAGATTGGGAACCGAGATGTCCGGCGGCGAGCAGCTCTCGTTGTTCGTGTTCTGGACGAAGGCATCCATCAGCCCCATGTCGTACGCCGCCTGCTCAGCCGTGTACCCGTGATTTTGGTCGCAGGTGAGCGGCTGTGAGCGATCGAGCCGCTGCGGGTTTCCCAGGTTCGGGTTGTTGGTCAGAAGCGGCCCGGAGAGGCCATTGACCGTCGGGGTGCCACGGGCCGGGTCGAACCTGGGCTCTCCGGGTGGATTGGCCGCGTTTGGGTAGGTCCCGAAGTAATGATCGAAGGAGACGTTCTCCTGGAAGATCACCACCAGGTGCTTGATCGGCGTGCTCGTGTCCTGCTCTCGGTGGGCACGCCTGACTGAGTGGGCACGGGCGCTCGCCCCCTGGGCAAGCACCACGGCCCCGCCGGCCACCGTCAGCGCGGCGAGAAGCAGAGCGGTTATCCGCTTGTGAAGCATTCACTCTCCCTTGGGTTTGCCTTACGCCCCCACAGGCGCCAGCTTCGCCCTCGGCCCGGGCAGAGAGGTGACCCGGCCGTGACCAGGAAGTGACCTGCTGGTTACGCGGCCTGGCTGCGGGCCGCGCCGACGCGCCTGGAGAGCGCCTGCTCGTAGCCGGCGGCCAGCTGCCTGAGCGATGCCGCCCAGGTTCTTCCCTGCACGGCCGCGAGCCCGCCGCGGCGCAGCCGCTCCCGCTGGAGCGGATCCCGCACGAGGCTGACCACGTGGGTGGCCAGATCGTCCGGATCCGCGGGCGCCAGGAGTCCGCTCTCGCCGTGGTCGATAAGCGACACCGGACCGCCCTCGGCGACCGCCACCACCGGAACGCCGCTCGCCTGGGCCTCGACGATCACCTGACCGAACGTGTCGGTCCGGCTCGGGAAGAGGAAGATGTCGGCGCTGGCGTAAACGCGGGCGAGCTCCTCGCCCCGCAGCCAGCCCAGGAAGGTCGCATGCTGCCCGAGCCTGTCGCGCAGCTGATCCTCCTCGGGGCCGCCGCCGGCCAGCGCCAGGTGGAGTCGTGGTTCATACCGCCGGGAGGCCAGAAACGCGTCGGCCAGCAGGTCGATGCCCTTTTCCTTGGTCAAGCGGCCGGCGTAGAGCACGGTGATATCGCCCGGAAGCAAGTGCGGATCTCGCAGCCCCGGGTCGAAGCGGCGTAGATCGACGCCGCGCTCCCACCGACCCAGCCGGTCGGGCGAGATCCCGGCCGCGACCAGCCGCGCGTCCGTCGCCGAGCTCGGCGAGAGGACGACGTCGCAAGCTGCGTAGAAGCTTGCCATCACGAAGTTGACCACGGCTTCGAGCTCGGGGCGGCCGGTGCGCACCGCGGCATAGCTGCCGAGCTCGGTGTGGTAGCTCCCGAGTCGCGGCATGTCGAGCACCCGGGCCACCAGCCAGGCCGCCAGGCCCGCCGGGCCGGGAGTGACGAGATGCACCAGGTCATACCGGCCCTCCGCCAGGGCGTCGACGACTGCGGGGAGGGTGGGAACCCCCACCTCGAGCCCCGGGTAGAACGGGACCTCGACCTCCGCCACGGCACTGAGCCGCCGGTCAACGTCAGGATCGGTGCCGATCACCTCGACCTCTACTCCGGGCACACCGTGGTGACGTATCTGGGTCACTGTGTTGGTGACTCCGTGCATCGCGCCGAGGCCGTCGGCGATCAGCGCCACCCTCAGGCGCTCCCCCTCTGACCTGGTCAACTTGAACTTCTCCCGCCCCAGGAAGGCGGAGGCTGCCGCATACGGAATCGCCGGCAGGCATGCGTCGAAGAGCTCGGCCGCAGCGCCAGGAAGGTCCGCGGCCGCGGACCCCTCGAGAGCGAAGGCACGACTCACGACAGCCGCCAGCTTGCGCTCGTGAATCCGTGAGCCCCGGCGGGAGAGATCCGCGTGGGTGATCTCGCCTTCCTGGAGCAGGCTGATCAGGCCCTGCTCGTCCGGCTCGAGCTCCATCCCGGCCACCCAGGCTCGAAGCAGCGCACGAGCATCCTCGGGCCCAACGTCGCCGCTCGTCGCGCCCTGGCGAGCCTCGCCCTGGCGCATCACGCGTTCGACGATCTTCAACACCACCGCCGGGTCCGGACGTGCGGTGTCGCCGCCTGACCCGAGCGAGCGGATGGCCAGGGCGATCGCTGCGTGTGTCCATTTCGCGGCGCTGCCCTGCATCCCATGGGCGTCGGCCCGACCGGCGCGGATGTGGGCCAGGAACTCCTCGGGGGTGGCGGCGGGCGGAGTCTCCGTATAGGTCCGTCCTACGTCGATTCCGGCGTGATCGTCCGAGCCGCCGATGGCGGTCCCCCCATGTGCCTCGATGTAGACGAACGCCGGCAGGTTCAGCTCTTTGGCGCGAGCGCCATTGCGGGTCTCCCAGATCGGAAACAGTTGGGCCAGACGCCGCCGGTGAGCTGCGGTCAGCGGAGCGGCCACGGTATAGAAAGGATGGGCCAGCGCGGTCGTGATCTCCCGCGCATGCAGGTACTCCGCGCACGCCTCGACGTCCCCGCGGTGCGTCTGCAGCCAATCGTGGTCGTCGGGATTGATTCCGTAGCAGAGAACGTGTACCGCCTGGGGCTCGCCCCGGAACCACGCCGTCAGCTCCTCGGAGACGAAGACGTCGGGGCGGTCGCTCAGCGTCAGCGCGCCGGCGATGGTGTCGTGGTCGGTGAGCGTCACGAAGTCCATCCCGGCCCGCTTGGCCAGCTCGTAGACCTCTTCGGGAGTGGTGGCGCATTCCGGTAGCGCCAGCGACCGCTGCACCCCGAGCCTCGATAGCTCGGACGCGGTCGAATGCACGTGCATGTCAGCCCGCCTGGATTTGTTCATGCCTCCAGAATTCCCTGCAAACGCCCAGATCCTGTGAACAGCGTGGGCCCGCGGCGTGATCTTTTCGTGAACCGCGGTCCTGAGGTGCGGCACCGAGGGGATCATTACTCAGGTAATCTGTGCGCTGGCGTCGGACCGTGTCACCGTGACGGGACCCGGAACCTTTCAGATCCAAGAGAGCTCGAGCGGCCAGTGGCTGCGGCTGACGCTGACGGGCGAGCTCGATCGCTTCTCGACCCCGATCCTCGAGGATCGCCTGGCCCCGCTCCGGGTCGCTCGGTCTCCGGTCAGGCTCAACCTGTCGAACCTCGGGTTCATCGACAGCACGGGAATTCACCTGCTCATCCAGACGATCGGCGATGCCCGCATGAAGGGGTGGGACTTCGCCCTCGACCAGGACATCTCAACCCCGGTGCTGCGGCTCCTGAAGCTCGTGCATCTCGACCACTTCGCGCTGAGCTCGGAGGCTGTCGCCAAGTCTGGAGCGAGCCGCCGGCTCAGGCGGCACGCGGAGCCAGCCGACCAGGCTTAGGCCGCGGCGCTCGCTTAGGCCGCGGCGCTCGCCGGCGTTGCCGCGCGCATCGGCGCGGGCATCAGCCATGCCGCGAGCAGGACGAGCACGAAGGCCATCACCTGCACGGCCAGTGAGGCCGGGTTGCCGGCCAGAGGATCGCCGAAGACGATGATTCCGCCGACGATGCCTGAGATGTTCGCCGCGGTCCCCGTGACCGCGATCACCGGGACCGCCTGGCCGTCCTGGAGTCCCTTGGCCGAGGCAAAGAAGGCGGCGACCGAAGCGGCAAGGCAAATCAGAACCGCGGGCGAGATTAGTCCGACGATGCCGTGCGCGCTCACCATTCCAGACAGGGCCTTGATCCCGATGTCCGAGACGCCGAACAGGATTCCCGCCGCCGCCCCGAGCATGTAACCGTGGTGCTCCCGCGGCGCTCCGATCCGCGGCCCCACGATGAGCAGCGAACCGCCGGCGATCAGGGCGCCCTCGAAACAGCCGAGGGCCAGCGGGGAGAAATGAGAGTCGGCGCCGTGGGTGGCCGGGAGCGTTACCCCGAGCATGATCAGACCGACCGCGGTGGCGGCCAGCCCGATCCATTGCCGGCGACCGATGGGCAGCCCGAAGATCCGCTCCGCCATCACCGCGAGCAGAACCATCCCGCCCGCCAGCACCGACTGGACGAGGGACAGCGGCGCCAGCGACAAGGCCGCCACATGGAACAGCCATGCCCCGCACGCGATGCCCATCCCGATCGTGAACAGCCGGACTCCGAACAGCGAGCGGGCGGTGGAGATCGGGCGGCGAATGTCAACCGGCGGTGCCGCGCGGACGCCCCGGTGTTTGAACAGAAAGCCGACGTTCGTCGCCAGAGCGCATGCGAGCGCGAGCAGGATGCCGAAGAGTGGGGTCATAAAGTCAGTGCCTGGACCGGAAGCCCGATGAGCGTCCGAAGCAGCGGAGCCTCACGAAAGTCCTCGGCTCCGCCAGCAGGGGCCTTGAATCAGCGGGGTGCCCAGTACAGCAGATGTCTAATCGCTTCGCGCCACCGGCCGCCCTGGCACGATCCCGGCGATGGATAGCCCCCGGCCGCTGCTCCTGGTCGACATCGACGGCGTCATCTCGCTCTTCGGCTTCCCGCCCACCGCGCCGCCCGCCGGGACGTGGCAGATCGTGGACGGGATCGCGCACCTGCTGTCCGCTACGGCCGGCGAGCACCTGCGCGAGCTGTCCGTCACCTTCGAGCTGGCCTGGTGCTCAGGCTGGGAGGAGAAGGCCAACGAGTACCTCCCGCACGCACTCGGGCTGAGCGAGCGATTGCCGCATCTCAGCTTCGCGCCGGCCGAGCCGCAGACGCAGGGTCACTGGAAGCTCGACGCGATTGACCGCTACGCGGGCCCGGAGCGGGCGGTGGCGTGGATCGACGACGCCCACGACGAGCACTGCCGGGTGTGGGCGGAGGCGCGTGGTGGGCCGACTCTGTTGATCACGACCGAGCCGGCGTCAGGGCTGACCAGCGCGCACGTGCGCGAGCTGCTCGACTGGGCGCGGGAGGTGCCTCAGCTCGCCGACACCGAGAACACCGGCGGCAGCCGCGTGGCCACGGTCGACCACGTGGCGCCCGCATCGCCTGACCCGAACAGATCGCCCGAGGTCGCGCCGAAGTAGAGCTCGAGGCCGTCTCCCTCGCCACGACGGTCGAAGGCCTGGCGCAGCACGGTCAGGTAGGCGTGCTCGGCCGGCAGACCGTCTCCCCGCGCCGACCAGTTCGCGCCCGCGTCCCGAGTCTCGTAGACCCGCACCCGCCCCTCGGGCGTCACCCGGTCCATGTCGGCCACGAGCGGAATCACGAACGCGCTATCCGGATCGGCCGGGTCCACCATCAGCGGGAAGCCGAAGTCCGAGGGCAGCCCGTCGCCGATCGCGGTCCAGCTCTCGCCGGCGTCGTCCGAGCGGTAGACGCCGCCGTGGAACTGCATGAACAGACGCTCGGGCTGGCGCGGGGCGCGCTCCACGTGATGCACGCAGCGTCCGGCGTTCTCGTTCTGGAGCGCCTCCTCGGGCAGGTACCTCGGCCGGATGCCCTCATTGCCGCGCCGCCAGGTGCGGCCGCCGTCCTCGGTCAGCCACATCCCCGCCGCCGAGATCGCCACGGCGACGCGATCGGGGTCGCCCGGCCAGGTGGCGATCGAATGCAGACACAGGCCACCGCCGCCGGGCTGCCACTCCGGTCGCGAGGGCTGCTCCCAGAGACCGGCGTTGATCTCCCAACTGGCGCCGCCGTCGTGGCTCTCGAAGAGGACTCCCGGATCACCGCCCGCGTAGATGACACCGTCGGCCTCACCGGCCCGGATCACCCAGATCCGCTCGAGCGCCTGCTCGCCGCCCTCGGGTAGCGCCACGCCCTCAGCCTGCTCCCACTCGCCGGCCGGATCGTCGGTATAGAAGATCTTGGGCCCGTAGAAGGGCGAGGTGACGGTGGCCAGAAAGCGCCCGCTGCGCGTGTCGTGCAGCGCGTAGTCGACCGGTTGCCCTTCGAAGGTGCGGGTCTGGATCTCGAACCCGTCCCCGGGCTCTCCCTCCAGCACGAACAGCCCCTTCTTGGTCCCCACGATCAACTCGGTCATCTAGAACCTCCTGTAATCGCCGGAAGCACCTCGACGCGGTCGCCCTTCCCCACCGTGACGTGCTCTCCGGCTCTCTCACCAGCGACAAAGATGTTGATATGGCGGCGGATCCGCCCCCGCTCGTCCAGGATCCACCCGGCGATCTCCGGATAGCGCGCCTCGAGTGCACGCACCAGGTCGACCACCGTCGCGCCCTCGAGCTCGTGCTGGGCGCGGTTGCCGGCCAGCTTGCGCAGCGGACCGTGCAGGCACACGACGGTCAGGCGCTGTTCCTGGGCCCCACTGCTCGAGCTGCCGGCGCTGACGGTCATGTTCTGATTGTTAGACGATCCGGCGGTCGAGAACTCATCGCTCGCCCTGACCTGACTCGCCGCCGTCAGGCTGCGGCCGCCGCGAGCGCCGGCCCCCGGCCCGCGATCCAGCGCTCGCTCACCAGCTTGAGAACCTCGACCATCGCCCTGGCCGGCCGTGAGCGGTAGCCGGCCGTCGTCACCGCGCAGATCGGCCGGGTCACCGGCGCGCCCTGCAGGGCGCAGAACCTCACCCCCTCGAGGCCGCGCCGGGCGACCATCTCGGGGACCGCGGCCACGCCCACCCCCGCGGCCACGAAGCCCAGAATCGCCGTGTAGTCGTCGTGGTTGAACGCGATCTCGGGCTCAAAGCCGGCGGCGTGACAGGCCCGGGTGAAGCGGTCGGCGTCGGGGCACGCTTCCGCGGTTCCGAGCATCCAGCGGTCCCCGGCCAGCTCGGCCAGCTTGATCCGCCGCCGACCGGACAGCCGATGCTCCACAGGCAGCGCGATCAGCATCGGCTCCTCGAACAGCACCACCCCGTCCAGATCGGGAAGCTCCAGATAGCTCGGCTCGTTGCACAGCGTCAGGTCGACCTCGCCTCGTCTCAGCAGCGGCAGGACCGCGTAGGGATCGACCATCGATACCGACAGCTGCACATCCGGCAGCCGGCGGCGAAACTCGGTGATCGCGAGCGGGACGATCGTGGCCGCCGCCGAGGTCAGCGTGGACATCCGCAGCCGGCCGGCCCGGAGCCCGAGCAGTTCGTCGAGCTCATCCTCGGCGTCGCGCAGGCGGGCGAGGATCGTGTCCGCGTGCTCGACGAGCAGCTGCCCGGCATCGGTGAGGCGAACGCCTCCGGGCCGGCGCTCGAGCAGCGTGGTGCCGGTCTCCTGCTCGAGCAGGGCGACGTGGCGTGAGATGGCGGGTTGTGTGTAGCCGAGCGACTCAGCTGCGGCGGAGAAGGAGCCGCGACGGGCGACCTCACGCAAGACCCGCATCCGCCTCACATCGAGCATAACGGGAAGTTATACCGAACCAAGGCATCAATATTTGTGTTTATAGGCCTTGAGCTTCATCCTGACCGCCATGAGCTATCCAGATGCCCCGGCACTGACCATCCGGCCGGCGACCTTCGCCGACACCGAGCGGATCGAGCTTCTGGCCGAGCTCGACGAGGACGAGCTTCCAGCCTCCCCGGTTCTGCTCGGCTTCGTGGGCGGTGAGCTGTGGGCCGCGCTGTCATTGACGTCCGGCGCCGTGATCGCCGACCCGTTCCGGCCGAGCGCCGACGTCGTCACGCTTCTCGCCCGCCGCGCACGACAGCTCACCGAACCTTCACGCCGGCGGAGATTCGCGTTCGGCCGGACTGGTCACGGCGACCCGAGGGCGGTACGGTTCGAGCTCAAGACGAGCTGAACGGGGATTGGTTTGATCGTCGTCCTGGCAGTGAGCCTGCTCATGCTGGCCGGCGCGCTGATGCTGGCTCTGGTTGGCCTCCGCGCCGGCGACCGACGGGACGACGCGAGGCTCGTCAGCCTCACACCGGAGCCCGGCCTCCCCGCGATCCACGTCAGCGTCACGAACCCCGGCGACGCGCCGGTGCTCGTCGGCCTGTCGCTCCGGCGACCGGGCCTTCGCCTCCGGCTCGAGGGTGGTCATTACGTGAAGGTGAGGCCGGTCCGCGCGAGCCCAGACGGTCTCGCCGCGAGCCAGACGACGCTCGGCGTCCTGGAGCCACGAGCCACCGGGACCTTCCTCGTCCCGGGGCCCACGCTCGCCGGTGCCCGGGCCGAACTGG
>Ga0070731_10001299_pt1 | contig 26359 bp, 25 predicted proteins | sample Coa_R1_2_FD_66448 | JGI IMG/M metagenome (GOLD analysis project Ga0070731, IMG submission 66448) | Surface soil microbial communities from Centralia Pennsylvania, which are recovering from an underground coalmine fire - Coalmine... | ecosystem: Environmental > Terrestrial > Soil > Unclassified ... | reverse complement strand
AGCCGCGGGACGATCTCGCGCTCGCCGAGACGGATGGTGCGCTTCTCGGCGTTCGAGATGAGACTCTCGTAGTTGTTGATCGTGACGCGCACGCTCACGCCCGACGACTGGTTGATCTCGTTCGAGGCGCGCGCCTCGAACGTGATCTGCGCGACGATCTCCTTGACGAAGCCGGGGATGCGGACCGCCGCGTGCTCGCGGTCGACGACTCCCACCTCCTGCTCCATGATCGCGATCTCGTCCTCGAGCGTGCGCGGGTAGTGCGTCCGGATCTGGACGTCGAAACGGTCTTTCAGCGGCGTGATGATCCGGCCCCGGCTGGTGTAGTCCTCGGGGTTAGCGCTCGCGACGATCACGACGTCGACGGGCAGCCGGATCTTGTAGCCTTTGATCTGGACGTCCTTCTCCTCCATCAGGTTGAAGAGGCCGACCTGCACCTTCTCCGTGAGGTCCGGGAGCTCGTTGATCGCGAAGAGCCCGCGGTTGGTGCGCGGGACGAGGCCGTAGTGGATGGTCTCCTCGTCGGCGAGGTAGCGTCCCTCGGCCACCTTGATCGGGTCGATCTCCCCCACCAGGTCCGCCATCGAGACGTCCGGCGTCGCGAGCTTCTCGGCGTAGCGCTCGTCGGGGCCGATCCACGCGATCGCCAGCGCGTCCCCGTCGCTCGCGAGTCGGCGCCGGCACTCGCGACAGATCGGAGCGAAGGGATCGTCGTTGATCTGGCAGCCGGCGACGGCCGGGACGAGCGGGTCGAGCAGCGTCGTGAGCCCACGGATCAGCCGGCTCTTCGCCTGGCCGCGCTCGCCGAGGAAGACGACGTGGTGGCCTGCCAGGATCGCGTTCTCGAGCTCGGGGACGACCGTGTCGTCGTAGCCGATGATGCCGGGGAGGATGCGCTCGCCGGCGGTGAGCCGCGCGAGCAGGTTCTTCCGCATCTCCTCGCGCACGGGGAGCACGCGGTAGCCGCACGCCTTGAGCTCGCCGAGGGTGCGGACGGATCCGGGGTCGAGCACGGCGGCGCGGATCATACACACGGGCGCGTCGCCCACACAATCAGCGGAGCCACTCGAGCGCGGCGCGGAATCGTTCCCAGGTCTCCTCGAGGTGCTGCGGCATGACGCGCACGTCGGCGAGCATCGGCATGAAGTTGGTGTCGCTCGTCCAGCGCGGCACGACGTGCCAGTGCACGTGGTCGAGCACGCCCGCGCCGGCCGCCGCACCGAGGTTCAGGCCGACGTTGAACCCGTCCGGACGGAGCACGTCGCGGAGCGATGCGAGCACGCGCCGAACCGTCTCCGCGAGCTCGGCATGCTCGGCCGCCGGCAGCGCGACGAGATCGGCGCCGTGCCGCCGCGGGGCGACCATCACGTGCCCGCTCTGGTACGGGAACCGGTTGAGCATCACGAGGCTGTGCTCGGTCGTCCCGAGGAGCAGCCGCTCCTTCGGATCGCCGGTGGTCGCGTTGCAGAAGATACAACCGCGTTCCTCGCGCGCGCGGTCGATGTAGACCATCCGCCACGGCGCCCACAGCACCTCCATGGCGACCTCTCTACACGCCCCTGGGCGTCCGCTCCAGCAAATTCTGCGGCGGACGCCACGGCGCGGGCGTGCGTGGGCGTGCGTGAAAGACGCCGCGGTGGGCGGCTAGAATCGGATGCCGGCGGGGATGGGTCAGGCGGTGGAGGTCGTAACGGCGGGTGACGCGGCGGACGAGCTCCGCGCGCGGCGGCTCGTCCTCGTCGACGACCTCGGTCGCGTGCGGGCCACACTCGGCCCGGCCGCCGACGGGTCCGCGGCGCTCCGCCTCCTCGACGCCGACGAGCGCACGCGCGCCGAGCTCGCGATCGACGCGAACGGCACGACGACGCTCACGCTGCGCGACGGCGCCGGCGAGTTCCGCTCGTCGCTCGTCGTCGGCCCCGAGGGCGAGACCCATCTCCATCTGCACGGGGCGCCGGCCGTGAGCCTTCACGACGATTCGGGCGCCGCGCGCGCGGTGCTCGGCCTCGACGAGCACACCGGCCTCCCGTCGCTCGCCTTCGCCGACGAGGAGAGCCGCCCGTGCGTGCTGCTCGCCGAGGATCCGAGCGGCGGGCGGATTCATCTCTTCCAGCGCGATGGCGAGGGGCGGCGTATCCCCGCCTGCGATCCGGGTGACCCCGACGCGGCGGGCGGGCCGCTCGCGCCGCAACGAGCCGAGGCGCCGCCCCCGGCGCGCGAGCGACGTACTGGTCGGCGGCTGGCGACGGCGATCCTCGTCTTCGTCGCGACCGTCGCCGGTACGCTGACCGGTCGCCTCGCGCCCCTGCCCCGGCTCGACCCGACGCCGGCCGCGCCCGCGGTGGTCCGCACGGGACCGGTCCTGCAGGCAGAAGAGCTGCTGCTCGCGGACCATGGCGGCACCACCCGTGCTCGCCTGAGCGTGCTCTCCGACGGCACGCCCCTCCTGTGGATGACCGACCCGAGCGGGAAGCATACGATCGAGCTCGGCGTCCTCACCGACACGGGCGCGGTGCTCCGCCTGAACGGCGGCGAGTCGTCGATCGCGCTCGTCGCGCCGCCGCACGACCCGCCGAGCGTCAGCGCGACGCAGGGCGAGGACGTCGTGTTCCAGGCGCCGTCGAACGTCGCGCGCCTGCTGCCGCCCGACATCTGGCCCTGAGCCCGACCCGCAGCACAAAAAAGAGGCTTGACGTTCGCCGCTGGGCGGGCGGAGGGTCATCGCCGTGGAGCGCGAACCCGGCGGCGCGAGCGACCGGGGGCTCGAGTGGTGGGATACGCGGGAGGGCGTCGCGGAGATCGCTCGCGGGCAATGGGAAGGGTTCTGCGGGCGTGTCGATCGTTATGCACGCCCGCTCCTCGGTGCGGCTTTGGCAACGTTCCAGTCGGACGGACTGGCGGCGGCGATCGGGTTGGTCGACCGCTTCGTGCGGGGCGCGCACGTCGTTCGTCTCCAGTATTTCCCGTTCCAACGGAGCCGCGCGGCGGCGTGCGTCTACTGGGCCCTCGCTGATCCTTGCCGGGCCGCCGACGTCCTCCGCCGATCGTGTCTCTTCGCGGCCGGCGCGCTCGTCCATCTCCATCTCGAGTCGGGGTCGCTCCTCATGGCCGTGGTGACCGCGCATGCGGCGCGGCAGCAGGGCTGGCGGCTCCCGATGTCGCGTGGAAACCAGCTCCTCGGGCGGGACGAGGTTCGGTCGCTCGTCACCTTCCTCCGGGACGAAAACGCCGGTGGGACGGCGAACCCGACCACCGTCGAGGCACTCGCGGCCACCCTCGATGGCCCGCGGATCGACCCCGAGCTGCTCGACGAAGCGCTCGACGCCGCGGCTGCCCGATTCTTCGCCGGCTGACGCGGTCGTCGGCGCGACGGGCGCCTGGCGGCGCTTACATCTCTTCGCTGTCGGCGGCCGTGAACGGCTTGCCGTCGACGCGCAGGCGGAGCTCCTTCCCCACCTTGAAGAACGGCACCCGTTTCGCGTGGACGGCGACGAGGGCGCCCGTCTTCGGGTTCCGACCCTCGCGCGCCAGGCGGTGCTTCACGACGAAGCTTCCGAAGCCGCGGATCTCGATCCGCTCCCCGCGCGTCAGTGCCGCGGTCATGCTGTCGAAGACCGCGTTCACCATCACCTCGGCGTCGCGGCGCGAGAAACGCGGGAACTGCTGCAGCACCTCGTCGATGAGATCGCGCTTGGTCATGGTCGACTCACTCGGGATGGGGACCCTGATAGAGGAAGAAGAGGCCGCCGTGGCTCGCGGGCGTGACGTCGCTGAACGCGTCGCCGAGCAGCTGGAGGAACCACGGTAGACGACGCGCGTGCAGGCGCTGGACGCGCGGCTCCCCGCTCTGTCCGGCGTCCTTCCATGCCACCTGCGTCGCCTCGTGCAGGCCGCCGAGCTGATCGACGAGGCCGGCGGCGAGCGCCTGCGAGCCGGAGTAGATGCGCCCGTCGGCGAGCGCCCGGATGCGCGCGGCGGGCTGGTGGCGGCCGCGCGCGACGGCGTCGACGAACTGCCCGAGCACGTCGTCCACCACGTTCTGCAGCAGCGTGCGCTCCTCGGGGCTCAGACGGCGCAGCGGATGCCCGGTGTCCTTGAAGCGCCCGCTCTTCACGTTCTCCTCGGAGAACCCGATCTTGTCGGCGAGCGGCGCGTAGTACGGCACGGTCATGATCGCCCCGATCGAGCCGGTGATCGTGCCCGGGTCGGCGAGGATGCGGTTCGCGGCCGAGGCGATGTAGTAGCCGCCGGAGGCGGCGACGCTACCGAGGGACGCGATGACCGGCTTCTGCTCGCGGACGCGCCACACCTCGTCGTAGATCTCCTGCGAGGGCGCGACCGAGCCGCCGGGGGAGTCGATGCGCAGCACGATGGCAACCGTCCCGTCGGCCTGCCGGAGCCGCTCGAGCGTGTCGATCGTGTCGCTCGCGTCCTGGATGACGCCGCGCACGTCGACGATCGCGACCGACTTCCCGAAGAACTGACGATCGCCCGTGAGCAGCGTCACGAGCGCGACGACGGCGATCAACGCCGCTGCCGCGAGCGCGACGAAGACCATGCCGCGCAGGATCGGGTGTCGTCGCGCCATCGGCTCCGTTCCCGCGCGCGGGCCGTCCGCCACCGGCGGCTAGCCCTTCGACTTCTCCGCCTCGGGCATGACGTCGGCGAAGGTGAACTTGCCGCCGTCACGGTCCCGCGCCAGGTACGCTTCCATGTCGGCGCGCTCCTCGCTCTTGCGGAGCGCCTTGATCGAGAGGCCGATCCGCTTCTCGCGCGAATCGACGCTGGTGACTTCGGCCTCGACCACGTCGCCGACCTTGAAGAGCGATGACGGCTTGTCGACGCGCTCGGTCGAGAGCTGCGAGACGTGCACCAGCCCCTCGACGCCCTCCTCGAGCTCGACGAACACGCCGAAGTCCGTGACGCTCGTGACCGTGCCCTTGACGCGCGTGCCGGACGGGTAACGCTTCGGCACCGACGCCCACGGGTCCTCGGTGAGCTGCTTGATGCCGAGCGAGATGCGCTCGTTGTCGACATCGATGCCGAGCACGACGGCCTCGACCTCGTCACCCTTCTTGTAGACCTCGGACGGGTGCTTGATCTTGCGCGTCCAGTGCAGGTCGGAGACGTGCACCAGTCCGTCGATGTTGTCCTCGACCTCGACGAAGACCCCGAAGTCGGTGATGCTCTTGATCTTGCCCTTGATGCGCGAGCCGACGGGATGGTTGACGCGCACCATCTCCCACGGGTTCGGCTCGGTCTGCTTGAGGCCGAGCGAAACGCGGCGGTTCACCGGGTCGATGTCGAGGACCTGCACGTCGACCTCTTGCCCCGGCTCGAGCACCTTCGAGGGATGCGTCACGCGTTTCGTCCACGACATTTCGGAGATGTGGATGAGCCCCTCGATGCCGCGCTCGATCTCGACGAACGCACCGTAGTCGGTGAGGCTCACGACCTTGCCGCGGACGCGGGCGTTGATCGGGAGGCGCTCCGCGATCGTCGTCCACGGGTCGGGCATGATCTGCTTCATGCCGAGCGACACGCGCTCGCGGTCGGGGTCGTACTTCAGCACGACGACCTTCACGCGATCGGAGACGTTCACGATCTCCGACGGGTGCCCGACGCGGCCCCAGGACATGTCGGTGACGTGCAGGAGGCCGTCGATGCCGCCGAGATCGACGAAGGCGCCGTAGTCGGTGATGTTCTTCACCGTGCCCTCGAGGATCACGCCCTCCTCGAGGACCTTCAGGGTCTCGGATTTCAAAGCCGTGCGCTCGCGCTCGAGCACGGACCGTCGCGACACGACGACGTTGCCGCGCGAGCGGTTGAACTTGAGGATCGCAAAGCGTCCGCGCTGACCGATGTAGCGATCGAGGTTCCGCGTCGGACGGAGGTCCGCGTGCGAGCCGGGCAGGAACGCGGCCACGCCGATGTCGACCTTGAGCCCGCCCTTCACCTTGCCGACGATGGTGCCCTCGACGGCGCCGTCGCGCTCGTAGGCCTTCTCGATCTCGCGCCAGACCTTGAACTGCTCGGCCTTCTGGCGCGAGAGGACGATGTCACCCGTCTCGGTGTCGCTCGCCTCGAAGTAGACGTCGACCTCGTCGCCCTCCTGCACCGTGAGCTCACCCTCGCGCGTGGTGAACTCCTGGACCGGGATCGCGCCCTCCGACTTGTACCCGATGTCGATGGTGACGACGTCGCGCCCGATGTGAACGACCCGGCCCGTGACGACCTCGCCCTGCTTCGGCTGCTTCAGGCTTCGCTCGAAGAGGGCACCAAAATCCTCTTCGGCGCCGATCTCGCGATCGGGCTGCTTCGTCGTCTCGGGCATCAAGGCACTACCCCCTGTGGGCGGGAAATTCTGCAGGAACGCAGGCGAACCGTCCTCCCTTACTCCCGTCACCACGAGGATTCAAGGGCGAACGCAAAAGGATCCGCGACGTTACGGTGACCCGGGGGGTTCGCCGGTGGCAACCCCGCGCTCTCGCGCCACGCGCTCCATGAGCGCGACGACGTCGTCGAGCCCGAGCGCCGTCGTATCGATCACGAGGGCATCGTCGGCCGGCCGGAGCGGAGAATGTACACGCCCCGCGTCACGCTGGTCGCGCGCCGCGATCTCGACGGTGAGCGCGTTCTCGTCGACCGACTCGCCGGCCGCGCGCAGCTCCGCCGCGCGCCGCGCGGCCCGCGTGCGCGGGTCCGCGATCAGGTAGAACTTCGCGCGCGCGTCGGGAAGCACGACCGTCCCGATGTCGCGGCCCTCCATGACGACGCGACCGCCGCCGGCAAGCTCGCGCTGAATCGCCACCAGGCGGCGCCGCACCCCCGGCTCCGTCGACACGCGCGACGCCAGCTCCCCCGCCAGGGGCCTCCGGATCGCGTCCGTCACGTCCGCGCCGTTCGCGACGAGGCGTCCGCCGGCGGTGAACTCGAGCACGAGATCGGCGACCAGCCGTCCGAGGGCGGCAGCATCGTCGAGCGCGACACCACGTCCGTCGGCGAGGACACCGACGGCGCGGTACATCGCGCCCGTGTCGATGTGAACGAACCCGAAGCGACCCGCGAGCGCGCGGCTCGCACTCGACTTTCCCGCGCCTGCGGGCCCGTCGACGGCGACGGCGTCGATCATCGCGAGGTCACCCGCGCACCGAGATCGGCGAGCAGCCGGAAGAAGCCCGGGAAGGACACGTCGGCGCTCTCCGCGTCGACGACCTCGACCCCGCCGTCCGCGACGAGCCCGGCGACCGCGAACGCCATCGCGATGCGGTGGTCGCCGTGCGCGTCGATGCGCGCACCGCCCCTGAGCGGCCGGCCGGCCGTCCCCGTGATCGCGATCGTGTCCGCGGTCGTGCGCATCGCGACGCCGAGCGCGCGGAGCTGCTCGATGGCCGCGATCCGGTCGCTCTCCTTCACGCGCAGCTCCCCCGCCCCGCTGATCGTCGTCTCGCCGTCGGCGAGCGCCGCGGCGACGCAGAGGATCGGCAGCTCGTCGATCGCGCCCGGGATCTCGTCCGCGCCGACCGCCGTCGCGCGCAGCTTGCCGGCCCGTGCGCGCAGCGTGGCGCGCGGCTCGCCGCCGATCTCCGACGCGTCGCGCGTCTCGACGTCGGCGCCCATGCGCCGGAGGATCGCGAGCGCGCCGGTCCGGGTCGGGTTGATGCCCACGTCGCGCAGCGCGACGTCCGAGCCGGGCACGAGGAGCGCGGCGACGACGAGGAACGCGGCCGACGAGAGATCGCCCGGCAGAACGATCTCGCGTCCACGCAGCCGCTGTCCGCCGTCGATCTCGACCACGTCGCCCGCGCGCCCGACCGCGACACCCAGGTACCCGAGCATGCGCTCGGTGTGGTCGCGGCTCGCGAGCGGCTCCCGGACGCGCGTCGCGCCGCGCGCGCGCAGCCCCGCGAGCAACACCGCGGACTTCACTTGCGCGCTCGCGACCGGCAGCGTCCACTCGATGCCACGCAGCGCACCGCCGTTGACCCGCAGCGGCGCGTGCCCCGCGGTCGTGTCGACGGTGGCGCCCATCGCACGCAGCGGCGCCGCGACGCGCTCCATCGGGCGACGCCGCAGCGACGCGTCGCCGTCGAGGGTCGTCTCGGCGGACGCGCTCGCGGCAAGTCCTGCGACGAGCCGCATGGTCGTGCCGGAGTTGCCGCAGTCGACCGCGTGCGGGCCACCGTTCCCGAGCGCCGGACCCGCACCGCCGATCGTGACGACGCCGTCGCCCGCGTCGTCGACGCGCGCACCGAGCACACGTACCGCGCCGCGCGTCGAGCGCACGTCACCGCCCGACGGCAGACCGCGCACCGTCGTCGTCCCGTCCGCGAGCGCCCCGAGGACGAGCGCCCGGTGCGCGATCGACTTGTCGCCGGGCACGGAGAGCGTGCCCGCGAGGCCCGCCGCCGGTGGTGCGACGTGCACGACGGCCATCAGTCGGACCGTCCGAGCCGCTGCCGGGCGCTGCGCGCCACCGCCAGCGCCGCCTCGAGCCCGGCGGCATCACCCGCCCCGATGAAGCGCTCGAGCGCATCGAGCGCGACGCGGAACTCCGCGAGCGCGGCGCGCAGGGGGTCGGCGTTGGCGAGGGCGATGTCGCGCCACACGTCGGCAGGGCTCGCCGCGATGCGGGTCGTGTCGCGGAAGCCCGTGCCGGCGTAGTCGACGGCCTGCCGGCCGGCGACGCGCAGGTCTGCGACGGCCTCCACCAGTGCGTACGCGACGAGGTGCGGGAGATGCGAGACGCGGGCGAGGATCTCGTCGTGCGCGGTCGGCGGCATCTCCTCGACGCGCGCCCCGACCGCTTCCCAGAGTCTCCGCACGCGCGTGAGCGCGCCCGAGTCCGTGCTGGACGTGGGCGTGAGGATGCAGCGGCGGTCGCGGAACAGATCGGCGCGCGCCGCGCCCGCGCCCGACGCCTCGCTCCCCGCGATCGGATGTCCGCCGACGACGGGTCCGACGCCGGCCCAGCGTGCCTCGAGCGCCGCCACGAGCTCGGTCTTGACGCTGCCGACGTCGGTGAGAATCGTCCCCGGGCGGGCGTAGTCGCGGAATTTCTCCGCGAGCACCGCGCAGGCGCCGACCGGCGTCGCGAGGACGACGAGGTCGGCGTCGCGCACCGCCTCGGCGGGATCCTGCGTCACGCGGTCGACGAGGCCACGCTCGCGCGCGACCTCGAGGTTCTTCGCCGTGCGTCCGAAGCCGACGACTTCGCTGGCGCTGCCGGTCTCGCGCGCCGCGAGCGCGAGCGAGCCGCCGACGAGCCCGACGCCCGCCACGGTGACCCGGCCGAACAGGAGGCTCATGCGAGGACTGCGCGCAGCGCGTCGACCAGGCGCTCGTTCTCCGCCGCTGTGCCGACCGTCACGCGCACGTGCTCCGGGAAGCCGTAGCCGTCCATCGGCCGCACGATGACGCCGCGGCGCAGGAGCGCGTCGTACACGCGCGCGCCATCGCCAACACGGACGAGGATGAAGTTCGCGGCGCTCGGGACGTACTCGCTGCCGAGCTCGGCGAAGGCGCGGCGGAGGAACGCCATGCCCTTGCGGTTGACGGCGAGCGTCTGCTCGACGTGCTCGTCGTCGTCGAGCGCCGCGACCGCGGCGACGAGCGCGAGCGCGTTCACGTTGAACGGCTGCCGGAGGCGGCCGATCGCATCGACGACGGGCGCCGGCGCCGCCGCCCAGCCGACGCGCAGCCCGGCCAGGCCGTAGAGCTTCGAGAACGTCCGCAGCGTGACGATCGGCACGCGCCCGTCGCCGCGATCGGCGAGCGTGTCCGGGTACTCCGGATCGTCGACGTACTCCGCGTATGCCTCGTCCGCGACGACGACGACGCCGGGCGGCACGGCGGCGAGAAAGCGCTTCCACGCCGGCCGGCGGACGATCGTCCCCGTCGGGTTGTTCGGGTTGCCGACGAAGACGAGCCGCGTGCGCGGGCCGATCGCGGCCGCCATCGCCTCGAGGTCGTGTGTGTAGTCGCGCAGCGGGACGATCCGGTTGCGTCCACCGGCTCCCTGGACGACGAGCCGGTAGATGACGAACGCCTGGTCGGCGACGACCGCCTCGTCGTCCGGACGGAGGAACGTGCGAACGAGGAGCTCGATGATCTCGTTCGACCCGTTGCCGACGAGCAGCTCGTCCTCGGAGATGCGGTGTTTCTCCGCGAGCCGTCGCTTCAGGTGATATGCCGATCCGTCCGGGTACCTGTGCAGGTCGCGCAGCGCCGCCCGGATCGCGGCGAGCGCCTTCGGCGAGGGGCCGAGCGGGTTCTCGTTGGACGCGATCTTGATCGAGTCGTGGATGCCGAGCTCACGCTCGAGCTCCTCGATCGGCTTCCCGGGCGCGTACGGGGCGAGCGTCCGGATCCACTCGGGGACGAGCAGGTCCATCAGCCGCCCGCGGCCGCGGTCGCCGCCGGGTACGAGCCGAGGACCTTCAGGCGGAGCGCGCTCTTCTCGACGTCGGCGAGCGCCTGGCGCACGCGTCGCTCGCGCCGGTGGCCCTTCAAGTCGAGGAAGAAGACGTACTCCCACGGGCGGCCACGGAGCGGGCGCGACTCGATCTTGATGAGGTCGATCCCGTGCGCGGCGAAGGGGCGCAGCATGCGCGCGAGGATGCCGACCTCGTCGCGCACCGCGAAGAGGATCGAGGTCTTGTCGTCCCCGCTCGGCTGCACCTCGTCGTGCGGCGCGAGCACGACGAAGCGGGTCAGGTTGGCCGGGTCGTCCTGGATCGCCTCGGCCAGGACGGCGAGCTCGTACGTCTCCGCCGCCGCGTCGCCCGCGATCGCCGCGAGGCCGGCCTCGTCACGGGCGCGCTCCGCCGCGCGCGCGTTGCTCGCCTCGGCGACGAGCGGGACACCGGGCAGGTGCTCGACGAGCCAGCGCCGGCACTGGGCGAGCGCCTGGGGGTGCGCGACCACGCGCTCGACCGCCTCGACGGCCGTCCCGCGTCGCGCGAGCAGATGATGACGCACGGGGAGCATGATCTCGGCGCAGATCTCGAGCGGCGAGTCCGCGAGCAGATCGAGCGTGTGCGCGACCATCCCCTCGGTCGAGTTCTCGACCGGTACGACGCCGAGATCGGCGCGCGCGGCCTCGACCTCGTGGAACACCTCGGCGATCGATCCGACCGGCAGGTAGTCCGCCGCGGCGCCGAACTGGCGGCGCGCCGCCACGTGCGTGAACGTCCCTTCCGGCCCGAAGTACGCGATGCGGAGCTGCTGCTCCAGGCTGCGCGACGCCGAGATGATCTCCCGGAAGATTGCGCGCACGAGCGGCTCGGCGAGGGGCCCGCGGCTCGCGTGCGCGACGCGTGCCAGCACCGCTTTCTCGCGCGCGGGTGCGTACACCTGCGAGTTGCTCTGCGCCTTCTGCTCCGCGATCGCGATCGCCAGCGCGGCGCGGCGGTTCAGCAGCCGCAAGAGCTGGTCGTCGATCCGGTCGATCTGCCGCCGGAGCGCGGGAATCGAAGCCTTGCGGACCATTGTATTACGCCTCCCACACCTGGAGGCTCAGGACGCTCGAGGGGGGCTCGGCGCGTGGTCTAACGCGGGGTATGCGGTTTTGCAACTTTCATCCGGGATTGCGACCCGCTCGTGTTCGTCGAGAGTGGATTCGATCGCAACAACCAGACAGCGAGCAGCCGCGCGCCCTAACGTTCGCAGGGCAATCGCGAGCGCGAACCAGAAGCAGACGTGGGTAGCGAACCTACACGGCGGGAAGATCCGTGCCGAGCCGCCGGTACCGCTCGTAACGCGCCGCGACCAGCCGCGGCGCGGGCACCGGGGCGAGCGCCGTCAGGTGACGCTCGAGCGCGCGACCGAGCAGCACCGCGGCTCGCGCTGGCTGACGGTGCGCCCCCCCGCCCGGCTCCGCGACGATCTCGTCGACGATGCCGAAGCGGGCGAGCTCCGCGGCCGTCAGCCGGAGCAGCTCCGCGCTGCGTGCGACGTGCTCCGGTGTCCGCTCGCGGAAGAGGATCGAGGCGCAGCCCTCGGGCGAGATCACCGAGTACCAGGCGTGCTCCTGCATCACGACTCGGTCCGCGACTCCGAGGGCGAGCGCACCGCCGCTGCCGCCCTCGCCGATGACGGCCGCGATCACGGGGACCGACAGCGTCGCGAGCGTCCGCAGGCTCACCGCGATCGCCTCCGCTTGCCCGCGCTCCTCCGCTCCGATGCCCGGGTACGCGCCCTGCGTGTCGATGAAGGTCAGCACCGGGCGCGCGAAGCGCTCCGCGAGCTCGAAGAGCCGGATCGCCTTCCGGTAGCCCTCCGGCCGCGGCATGCCGAAGTTGCGCGCGACGCGCTCGCTTGTGGTCCGCCCGCGCTGCTGCCCCACGACGACGACCGCGCGCCCGCGGAAGCGCGCCACGCCGCCGACGATCGCGCCGTCGTCGCCGAAGCGTCGATCGCCGTGCAGCTCGACGAACTCGCGGCAGAGCACGCCCACGTAGTCGAGCATTGCGGGACGGTCGGGATGGCGCGAGAGCTGGACCCGCTCCCATGGCGTGAGCCGGGCGAGCAGCTCCTGCTGCACCCGCCGGCGCTCTGCGCGCGCACGGCGCAGGCGCTCGCCGTCGCGCGTGTCGGCGCCGGGCATGCCGAGGCGAGCGATCTCGGCGTCGAGCGCCTCAAGCGGCCGCTCGAAGTCGAGGTACGTCGCGGCCGGCCGGCCGCGCCCGCGGCTCATGCCGGCGGCGCCGCGGCGGTTGCGTCCGCGCCGGCGAGGAACACGGTCGCCGCGGCGGCAATCGACCCGGCGTCGCGCTCGGGGTGATGCCAGACGATGCCCGGCTCGCGCGCGAACCACGTGCGCTGCCGCTTCGCGAAACGGCGCGTCGCGGCGATCGTCGCGGCGAGCGCGGATTCGAGGTCCGCGCGTCCGTCGACGCAGACCGCCATCTCCGGGTAGCCGACGGCGTCGACGTCGATGCCGCGCGTACGCAACCCGCGCACCTCGTCGAGGAACCCCGCCGCTACCATCTCGCGGGCGCGCGCGGCGATCCGTTGCGCGAGCTCCGCCGGTGGCCTCTCGAGCCCGAGGACGAGCGCATCGTAGGGCCGCTCGCCGAAGGCGTGCTCCGCCTGCCAGCGCGAGAGCGGCACGCCGGTCGTGAGTGCCACCTCGAGCGCGCGGACGACGCGCACCGTGTCGCGCGGCGCGAGGCGTGCCGCGCTCGCCGGATCGAGCGCCGCGAGCCGCGCGTGCAGCGCCGCGCGCCCGTCGCGCGCGGCCTCGGCCTCGAGCGCGGCACGCACCGCGGGCACGCGGGACGGCGCCGGACAGAGGCCGCGAAGGAGCACGCGCACGTAGAGGCCCGTGCCGCCGACGACGAGCGGGACGCGCCCGCGCGCGGCGATGTCGTCGATCGCCTCGGCCGCTGCCTGCCGGAAACGCGCCGCATCGAACGGCTCACCCGGGTCGGCGAGATCGAGGCAGTGATGGCGCACGCGCGCGCGCTCCGCCGCCGTCGGCTTCGCCGTCCCGACGTCGAGGCCGCGGTAGAGCTGGCGCGAGTCGGCCGACACGATTTCGCCACCAACGTGCTCCGCGAGCTCGAGCGCGACAGCGGTCTTCCCGGACGCCGTCGGGCCGACGACGCAGATGATCCGAGGCTTCATCGCTTGAAGAGCGCCTCGAGCTGCGTCCGGCCGAGCTCGGCCGCAACCGGTCGACCGTGCGGACAGTGCGCCGAGATCTCAACGCCGTCCATCGCCGCGAGCAGCGCCTGCATCTCTGCCGGGTCGAGCCGCTGCCCGACGCGCACGACGGCGTGGCACGCGACGGTCGCGAGGGCCGCGTCCGCGGCGCGCTCCGCCGCTGCGCTCACACCCTCCTCCACCAATTCGGCCGCGATCGCGCGCAGCAGGCTGCCGACGTCCCGCCCGCGCAGCAGCCGCGGCACGGTGCGGACGAGGAACGTCCCGTCGCCGAACGGCTCGCCTTCGAGACCAGCGCTCGCGAGTACGTCGCGATGCTCGGCGAGTGCGGCGACCTCGGCGGCCGCGAGCGAGACCGTTTCAGGGACCAGGAGCGCGTCGGACGCGACCCCGCCGGCGCGCCGCTCGGCGCGCAGCCGCTCGAACACGACCCGCTCGTGGGCCGCATGCTGGTCGATGAGCACGACGCGCCCGTCTCCCTCGCACACGAGGTAGCCGTCGAAGATCTGGCCGATCGGTCTGAGCGACGCAAACCCGCGCGGCGCTGGCGCCCAGAGGCCGGCCTGCACGCCGTCGATCGTGGCCGGCGCCGAGGCCGGCGTGTAAGGTGCGACCGGCTCGTGCACGGCGCCAGCGGGCGGCCGCGTGATCGGCGCGAGCGCGTCGCGCAGCCGCGCGCGGATCGCCGGGACGACGAGCTGGTGCAGCGCCGCGGGACGGCGGAAACGAACCTCGAGCTTCGCCGGATGGACGTTCACGTCGACGTCGCCAGCCGGCACGCCGAGGAAGAGCACCCCGATCGGGTAGCGGCCGCGCAGCAGCAGCGACTCGTAGCCGTCGAGCACCGCGCGCAAGAGCACGCGATCGCGGATCCAGCGCGCGCTACCGGCGCCGATGGCGACATACGTCCAGACGAGACGCGCGGTCGCGACCGTGTCCCGCGGCGGCGCGACGAAGCCGTCGAGCGTCCAACCGCCCGCGTGCGCCTCGATGGCCACCAGGCTCGCCGCGCGCTCGCGGCCGAGCACCTGCACGAGGCGCTGCCGGCGATCGCGCACGGCCGGCAGCGCGAGGACCTCGCGGCCGTCGTGCTCGACGCGGAAGCCGACGGCCGGAACGGCGACCGCGATGCGCGCGATCGCATCAACGACGTGGCCGACCTCGGTCGCTGCCGTGCGCAGGAACTTCCGCCGCGCGGGCGTGGTCGCGAAGAGATCGTGTACCTCGACGGTGGTCCCGGGCGCGACGCCGACCATCCCTGCGGGTCGGACGCCGCTCCCGTCGCCCTCGACGGCGACTCCGTTCGGATCGGCCGCACGGCGGGTGGCGAGCCGTACGCGCGCGACCGCCGCGATGCTGGGCAGCGCCTCGCCCCGGAAGCCGAGCGTCGCCACGGCGGTGAGGTCCTCCGCGACGCGCAGCTTGCTGGTCGCATGCCGCGCGAAGGCGGTGACGGCGTCGTCCGGCGCCATCCCCTCGCCGTCGTCGCGGACGACGATCCGGTCGAGGCCGCCGGCGGCGAGGCGCACGTCCACCTGTCGCGCGCCCGCGTCGAGCGCGTTCTCGACCAGCTCCTTCACGACGGACGCGGGTCGCTCGACGACCTCGCCCGCGGCGATCTGCCCCTGCACCTCGGGGGAAAGAACGGCGACCTTGCCCACTCTAGAGGATGAAGCGCGGGTCCTTGCGCGCCAGCGCATCCTCGATGCTCTGGCGCTCCGCTTCGAAACCGGGGCGGCCCATGAGGCCGTAGGCGAGGCGCTTCGCCTCCTCGACACCGGGCTGCCCGAACGCGTCGACCCCCGCGAGCTCCGCGGTCGCCACCGTCGCGGTCTCGAGCAGATAGAGGAGCTGCCCGAGCGTGAAGGCGTTCACCATCGGCACGACGAGCGTGGCACTCGGCCGGCCCGACCGCGCGAGCGCGCACTCGGTGGCGCGCTGCTCGGCGACGAGCAGCTCGGCGAGCGAATGGCCGCCTAGGTACGCGACGCTCTCGAGATCCTGGTAGGTCGCGGGCAGATCGACCGTGGAGCCGTGATCCTCGACGCGCACGAACACGACGACCTTGTCGCGCGGTCCTTCGACCCAGAGCTGGAGCTGCGAATGCTGGTCGACCGTCCCCAGGGCGCGCACGGGCGTCTGACCCCATTCGACGCTCTTGCCGAGGCTCTCCGCCCACAGCTGCCAGAACCAATCGGCAGTCGCAGCGAGCCGCTCGCAATACGGCATGAAGATGACGATCGGCTTCCGATGCCGCGCCGCCAGGAGCCAGAGCGCGCCGGCGAGCGCGAGCGCGGGGTCGGCACCAGCGGATGCCGCCGTCTTGCTGCGCTCGTCCATGTGCGCCGCGCCCGCGAGCAGCTCCTCGACGTCGATGCCCGCCGCCGTGGCGGGGAAGAGCCCGACGGGCGTCAGCACCGAGAAGCGCCCGCCGACGCCGGGCGGGATCGGCAGCGCGCGGAACCCCTCGTCATTGACGATCTGCCGGAGCGCCCCCTGCTTCGCGTCGGTCGTGACGATCAGATGGCGCTTGTAGTCGACCGCGCCGAGCTCGCGGAGCAGCCGATCGCGCACGACGAGGAACTGCGCCATCGTCTCCGCGGTCTCGCCCGACTTGCTGACGACGTCGAAGAGCGTCCGCCCGACATCGAGCCGGCCGAGCAACCCGCCGAAGCTCTCCGGGTCGATCGAGTCCGCGACGATCACGCGGAGGCCGACGGATTCGTCGGCCAGCGCGCTCACGAGAGCGCGCGCGCCGAGCGCGGATCCGCCGATGCCGAGCACCACCAGCGTGTCGAAGTCGGCGCGCAGCCCGGCGCCGACGTCGAGGACTTCACGGACTTCGTCCCGGCGGTAGGGGAGCTCCGCGAACGCCAGCTCGCCGCCGGCGCGCCGGGTCGCGAGTCGTTCGCGCACGCGCGCGAGCTCGGCCTCGAGGCCCGCGAGCTCGTCCGCGCCGAGGCCGTCCGGGCCGGCGACCGTCGCCAGGAGCCCGTTCAGGTCCACGCGGACCGTCATGGTCTCCCGCCAGCGACGCCGGCGGTAGTTGGGCATCGTGCGCGGGGTGTAGCTGCGGGCCCCCGAGGGGTCAAGCTCGCGGCACGACTGGACCGGGGCGCGCGGCTGCCGCTATCCTGCCGCGTCGTGCCGGCCGCGAAGCTCGTCGACGTCGACACCCTGCGCACGACGCTCGCCGCGCCGCGCGCGGCCGGGGCGCGCGTCGTGTTCACGAACGGCTGCTTCGATCTGCTCCACCCCGGCCACGTCCGTTACCTCGCCGCCGCGCGCGCGCTCGGTGAGCTCCTCGTCGTCGGGCTGAACGACGACGATTCGGTCCGCCGGCTGAAGGGTCCCGGGCGCCCGGTGCTGCAGCTCGCCGAGCGCGCGGAGGTGCTCGCCGGGCTCGCGGCGGTCGACTACGTCGTGTCGTTCGCGGAGGACACGCCGCTCGCGGTCGTGCGCGCGCTCCGTCCCGACGTGCTCGTGAAGGGCGCCGACTGGAGCGAGGAGGACATCGTCGGGCGCGACGACGTGCTCGCGTCCGGCGGCCGCGTCGAGCGCATCCCGCTCGTCACCGGCGTCTCGACGAGCGAGATCATCCGCCGCATCCGCGCCGGCTGACGTTGCACCGCATGCGTCGCCATGGTAGCCAGCCCACCCCATGGCGCGCGCGTGCGAGATCTGCGGCAAGCAGCGTTCGGTCGGCCACAACGTGAGCCACGCGAACAACAAGACGAAGCGGCTCTGGCGCCCGAACCTCCAGCAGGTGCACGCCTCCGTCGCCGGCGCCGGGAAGCGGATCCTGGTCTGCACGCGCTGCCTGCGCTCCGGACGGCTCCGCAAGGCCGCGCCGCCGCGCCGCCACGCGGTGGTCTAGCTAGTTCGCGCCCCGGGCGCGATGCTGGCATACGCGAGCGCCATGGGCTCGCCGGCTGCCGACGCGCCGCGAGCGCCGGCCTTCCCGGTCGGGCTCATCGCGCTGGTCCTGGCGATCGCGCTCGCCCTCGCGGCGTCCTGGGGCGAGCAGGTCTGGGCGCGACGGGTGACGAGCCGGTACGTCGAGGCGCTCGCCGTGCCGCGGCTTCCGGGAAAGTCGCAGGGCCTCGTCATGCAGGAGGGTGCGCTCGCGACGGGACACACGCTGCCGCTCTACGGCAGCTCGGAGCTCTACTGTTGCGGGCGACCGTATCGCGCGACCGACCTCTTCACGGGGGCGCCGACCGGCTTCGACGCATTCGCCGCCGGGCGGAACGGCACGGCGGACCTGTTCTTCATGCAAACGTTCGCCGCCCTGGGCCATGCGCTGCGCGGGAAGAAGATCCTCGTCTCGATCTCGCCGACCTGGTTCTTCCAGCGCCACGGCCTCGCGGCGGACGCCTACGATGCCAATTTCTCCCCGGAGATCGCGTACGCGTTCGCGTTCGAGGCGCCGATCTCGCTCGCCGTCCGTGAGGCCGGCGCGCGCCGGATGCTCGACTACCCCGATACGCTGAGCGACCAGCCGCTCCTCCGTGCCGCGCTCGAGGACCTCGCCAACCCGACGCTCTTCCATCTGGCGCGCTACTTCGTGCTGGCGCCGCTCGGCCGTCTCTATGCGCTGGCGCTCCGGGTGCAGGACGCCGTGCTGGCCATACGCTTCATCGACAAGCACCACTGGATCAAGCCCGACGGCCGTCCCCGCCCCGAGCACCTCGACTGGGTCGGCCTCGCGAAGCGCGGGACGGCGATCGCCGAGCGAAGGGACACCACCAACGACTTCGGCTTTCCCAACGCGATGTATCGCCGCCAGCTCCGTCACGGAAAGCTCGACCCGGACGTGATCGCGCGCCGCCGGTCCGGCGTGAGCAACCGTGACGGGAGCCTGCTACCCGCGCCGACGGCGTGGGAGGGGGAGATGTCGAGCTCCGCGGAGTGGACCGACCTGGAGCTCGAGCTGCGCGTCCTTCGCGAGGTGGGCGCGCTCCCCATCGTCATCGTCCCGCCCCTCGCCGGCGTCTGGGAGGACTACACTCAGCTCTCGGCCCCCGAGCGGGACAAGTTCTACGACCACTTCGATCGGGTGGTGGAGCAATCGAAGGTGCCGTGGATCGATCTTCGCGCCTACGACGAGGACGGATACTTCGTGACCGATCCCGGCGCGCACTACAGCTCGCGCGGCTGGATCTTCGTCGATCGCGCGCTCGACATGTTCTGGCACGGAGAATCGATCGACAGCATCCGCGCCGCGCTGGCGACGCTCGCGGAAGAGGTGCCCGCTCCTGCCGTCGCGCCGGCCACCAGGCCCCGACGGTGACCCCGTACGCCGACTTAACCTATTTCCTCTTCCTGCTTTACCCGCTGGCCGCGCTGGCGGTGTTCGGAGTGGTCGGCCGCCTCGGACGCACGGTCGTGCTCGTCGTCAGCATGGCCGTCGTCCTGTTCCAGTATGGCGATCCGCTGCGCGTCGCGACGTCGGCGGGCGAGCACGAGCAGCTCGCCTTTCTGTGCGCGTACGTCGCGTGGAGCGTCGCGATCGTGCTGGTGCTCGCGCACGCCCCATCCCGGGTGGAGCAGCCGGCGTTCTACGCGGCCGTCGGTCTGGCACTCGCACCGCTCGTTGCGGTGAAGACGCTACCGCTGGCGCTCCGGCTCGGCATCCTGCATGTGAGGGCGCCGCGCGCCGCCGGCCCGGCCGGGGTGCCGAGCGGCGGCGCCGGGCTCTTCGACACCTTCGGCTTCCTCGGCGTCTCGTACATGACCCTCCGGGTCGTCGACGCGCTGATCGCCGTGCACGATCGCGTCGTGAAGCGCCCGCGCGTCCGGGAGCTCCTGAGCTATCTCCTCTTCGCCCCGACGATCAGCGCGGGCCCGATCGACCGCTTCCATCGCTACGCGAAGGACCTGCACGCCCTGCCCCGCTCCGGGCGCGAGTACCTCGTGGACCTCGAGGCGGGCGTTCATCGCATCGCGCAGGGATTCCTCTACAAGTTCATCGTCGCCGACCTGCTCTACCGGCACGCGCTCGAGCCGCTCGCCAGGCGATCCGACCTGCTCGGGATCGTCGCGTACATGTACGCCTTCAGCCTCTATCTCTTCTTCGACTTCGCGGGATACTCGGCCTTCGCGATCGGCGTCGGTCGCATCTTCGGCATCCGGGTGCCGGAGAACTTCGACAAGCCATTCTTGAGTCGCAACTTCCGCGAGATGTGGGATCGCTGGCACATCAGCCTCTCCTGGTGGCTGCGCGACCACGTCTACATGCGGTTCATGCTGAACGCCGCCCGCCGGAAGTGGTTCCGCGGGAACGACCGCCTCGCGCACGCCGTCGCGCTCATGCTCACGATGACGTTGATGGGCTGCTGGCATGGGCTCGAACTGCAGTATGTCGTGTACGGCGCGTACCAGGGGGCGATGCTCGTCGCCTACGACGTCGTCGGACGCTGGGCCTTGCGACGCCGGCTCTTCACCGACGGGCCGTTCACCCGTGTCGCCGGGATCGTGCTCACGGTGAACCTCTTCTGCTTCGGACTCCTCATCTTCTCCGGCCGCCTCTTCCACGGTCCAGGATGATGACGGCCCGCGTCGCCCTCGTCTTCTTCCTTCTCTGCGGCGCTGTCCGCGCCGCTGCCCCCTCCCTGGTCATGCTCTCGTGGACGAGCGACCTGCTGTCGCGCTTCGCGGGCAGCCCCGTCGAGATGAAGGCCGCGGCGTTCGTCCCCGCGCGCTGTAATCGGACCGGGGTCCGGTGCGGCGTGCTCTACCACCTCCCCGGGTATGGCGTATCCCTCGCGCGGGCCGGCACCACGCTGCGCACCTACGTCCACCTGAGCGCGCGCATCCCGCGCCTGACGATGGCCCACGTCTTCATCGATCCCAGCGTGAACGGAGGGTACAGCTACTTCACCGACTCGCAGAACAACGGCCCCTGGAACAGCGCGCTCACGCAGGAGTTCATTCCCTACATCGAGCGGACGCTTGGCGTCGGAGGCTGCGCGCAGAGCCGGTTCATCGAAGGAATCTCTTCCGGGGGATGGGCCGCCATGTGGCTTCAAGTCTCGAATCCCGGCTTCTTTCGCGCCGTCTGGGCGATCGCCCCCGATCCCCTCGACTTCCGCCACTTCTACCAGGTCGACCTCACGCCCGGGTCCACCGACAACTTCTACGCGAAGCGGAACGGCGCGTCCCGCTTCCTGGATCGCGGGCACAGCATCACGATGCGAACGCTCATGCAGCAGGTCGACGCCGACCCGACACGAGGGGGCATCATCTCGTCCTACGAATTCGCCTGGAGTCCGCGCGGACCGGAAGGGCTGCCGGGTCGCCTGTTCGATCGGAGCGACGGACAACTCGACGAGCAGACGCTCGAGGCGTGGCAGGCGTACGACGTGCACACGGTCCTGAGTAACGGTGGGGCGCCGCTCCGGGATGCGCTCGCCGGCAAGCTGAACATCTACTGCGGAGCCAGGGACAGCTTCTTCTACAACGAGCCGACGGCGGCGCTCTGCCGCTTTCTCCGCAAGAGTCGATACGCTGCGGTCTGCCGGCTCGTTCCCGGCCGCACGCACCGGACGGTCCTGCTGCCGGCGAGCCTCTACCCGCTCGGGCTCAGACACCTCGTCCTGGCCGAAGCCGCGGCGACGTGGCGGCGGAGCGCGACGTGCGACGGCGACGGGACCGTCGGTCTAGCGACTCAGCTCTCGTCGCAGCGCCGCCCGGATGTACGGGTGGAAATAACTTCCCACCCGCCGCTGTAGTCCCGGCTCCTTCCAGTCGTTGCCGGTCACGACGCCGCGGCACCGCACGCTACGACATTTACAGCTCCACCGCAGACCCGGGGCGGTCTCGACCAGCGCGTAGTCGTAGGTGAGCTCCTCGCCCGATCGGATGCGGCGGATAGCGACGAAGTCCTCGCCGCGATTGAAGCCGATGTTCCCGGCGCAGCTGTGGTTCATGTACCAGCACGTCGGCAGCAGATCGAAGTCGAGCGGCGCGTAGAACCCGTCCCGTTCGAGCGTGCAGATCTGACGCACCTTTCGCTGCAACGCCCGATCGAAGCGCGCGAACTCCCGCCACGCGAACCACGCGTAGTAGCGCTCGCGGACGAACCCCCTCTCGCGGCCGATCACCGTTCCCTTCTCGATCGTCCGGACGGCGAAGAGACCGATGCCATGAATGCGGGACGGCCGGAGCTCGATCGAGAAATGGGGTCTGCGACGGGGCATGCGCCGCTTGTAGCGGACCGAAGCGGCGAAGCCGAGGCTCAGCGCGAGGGCACCGCGATCGCCTCGATTTCGACGCGCGCGCCCGCGGGCAGCGCCGCGACCTGCACGGTCGCGCGCGCGGGGTGCGGCGCCGGGAAGTAGCGCGCGTACACCTCGTTCACGACCGCGAACTCGGCCAGGTCGGCGACGTACACCGTCGTCTTCACGACGTCGGCGAGGCCGAGGCCGGCCGCCTCGAGCACCGCGGCGAGATTCTCGCAGGCACGCGCCGTCTCGGCCGCGACGCCGCCCGGGACGAGCTTCCCGGTCGCGGGGTCGAGGCCGATCTGGCCGGCGCAGAAGACGAGCGCGCCGGCACGCACCGCCGGCGCGTACGGTCCGAGCGCGCGCGGCGCACGCTCGCTGGTGATCCGCTCGTGGCTCACGTGCGAACCCGTGCGACCTTCATGACGCCGCGCACCCGGCCGAGGTTCCGCATCACGCGGTTCAGCTCGTCCGCGCTCCCGACCATCACCTCGAAGACGTTCTGCGCCTTGCGATCGCCGAGCGCGTGCACCTGGGCACGTGTGATGTTGATCCCGGCGGAGCTGATCGCCTTGGACATCGCCGCGAGGAGCCCGGGACGATCGATGCACGTTACCTCGACCCGGACGGCGCGCGGTGTACCCTTCCCGTCCTCCCAGCGAACGTCGATGCGGCGCTGCGGGTCGCTCTCGAGGACCTTCGGGCAGTCGAGCGCGTGCACCGTGACGCCGCGCCCGCGCGTGATGAAGCCGGTGATGCGCTCGCCGGGCAGCGGGCTGCAGCACTTCCCGAAGCGGACGAGCACGTCCTCGACGCCGGAGACCTGCACGCCGCCGTGCGCCTGCCGGCTGACCATCCGAAAGAGGCGCTGGAGCCGCCCCTCCGCCTTGTCGCGGCGGCGCTCGAGCTCCTCGGCCGGCAGCATCTTGCCGAGCACTTGGTGCGCCGTGACGCGGCCGTAGCCGAGCGCGGCGAGCAGCGCGTCCTCGTCGCGCTCCCCGAGCTCGCCGGCGACGCGCCGGAGCGTCCCGTCGCCGCGCAGCTTCGCGTAGTCGAGCTGGTGGCGGGCGAGGTCGCGCTCGAGGATCTCGCGCCCGACCGCGATCGAGCGGCTCGACTGCTGCGCCTTGATGTAGGCCCTGATGCGCGCCTTGGCGCGCGACGTCTTCACCAGCTTGAGCCAGTCCTTCGACGGCGCTTGGTTCGCGGTGGTAACGATCTCGACGGTGTCGCCGCTCTCGAGCTGGTAGCGGAGCGGCACGATGCGGCCGTTGACGCGCGCGCCGGCACAGTGGTGCCCCACCTCGGAGTGGATGCGGTACGCGAAGTCGATCACGGTGGCGCCGAGCGGGAAGTTCAGCAGGTCGCCCTTCGGGGTGAAGACGAAGACCTCCTCGGTGAAGAGATCCTCCTTCACCGAACGCAGGAACTCCTGCGGGTCGTGCAGCTGCTGCTGCCACTCGAGCATCTGGCGTAGCCAGGCGAAGCGCTGCCCGTCGTCGGTCTCGCCCGGACCCGGCTTCTTGTACCGCCAGTGCGCCGCGACGCCGTATTCGGCGACCCGATGCATGTCGCGCGTCCGGATCTGGATCTCGATGCGCTCGCCGTAGGGGCCGATGAGGGTCGTGTGCAGCGACTGGTAGCCGTTCGCCTTGGGCAGCGCGATGTAGTCCTTGAAGCGCCCGGGGACGGGCTTCCAGTGCGCGTGCACGACGCCGAGCGCCTCGTAGCACTCGCCCACCGAGTCGACGACGATGCGGAACGCGACCAGGTCGTAGATCTGGTCGTAGAGCAGGTTCTGCGCCTGCATCTTCTGGTAGATCGAGTAGAAGTGTTTCGGCCGGCCGCTGACCTCGGCCTCGATCTCCGCCTCGGCGAAGCGCTTCGACAGGACGGAGATCACCTCCCGGATGTACTTCTCGCGCTCCGCCTTCCGCTTCGCGACGCTGCGCTTCAGCTGGTAGTAGACCTCGGGGTGGAGGAAGCGGAGCGCGTTGTCCTCCAGGTCCGACTTGATCCAGTAGATGCCGAGGCGGTGCGCGAGCGGCGCGTAGATGTCGAGCGTCTCCTGCGCGATCTCCGCCTGCCGCTCGGGGGCCAGATGTCCGAGCGTCCGCATGTTGTGCGTGCGGTCGGCGAGCTTGATCAAAATGACGCGGATGTCGCGCGCCATCGCGAGGAGCATCTTGCGGAAGTTCTCGGCCTGCTTCTCTTCGCGCGAGGTGAAGTTGATCTGGCCGATCTTGGTCACGCCGTCGACGAGCCCCGCGATCTCGCCGCCGAAGCGCTCCTCGATCTCGGGGAGCGTCGCGAGCGTGTCCTCGACCGTGTCGTGCAGCAAGGCGGTCGCGACGCTCGGCACGTCGAGGCGCAGGTCGGCGATGATGCTCGCGACCTGGAGCGGATGGGTCAGGTACGGCTCGCCCGACGCCCGGCGCTGGCCCTTGTGCACCTCGGCCGAGAACTCGTACGCGCGCTGGATGACGTCGATCGGCGCGGTCGGCGTGTACGATCGGACGCGATCGACGAGCTCCGTGATGTTCATGCCCGCCGCCGCGCGTGCTCGACGATCTCCGCCGCGACCTCCTGCGGCGAGCGTCCGCCCGTGCCGATGACGAGGTCGTAGCGGCGCTGATCGTGGTAGTCGACGCCGTAGATCTCGCGGTAGCGGCGGGCGTCGGATGCCTCGCGCGCCTGAATCTGGGCGAGGCGCTCCACCGCGTCTCCGCCTTCGCGCTCCGCGATGCGCGCCGCGCGGACGCCCTCGGGCGCGTCCAGGAAGATGCGGAGAGCCGGCGTTTCCGCCTGCTCCGCGACGAACGCCGCGAGCCGCCCTTCGAGCACGGCGTTCCCGCGCTTCGCCCGCGCACGCATCGTGTCATCGAGCCGGCGGTCGATCGAGTGGTCGCTCTCCGCGCGCCGCGCATACTCGGCGAGGGTCAGCCCCGCCGCCTCGGCCTGACGGCGAAACACGTCGCCGGCATACACGTGCTCCAGCCCGAGCGCCTGCGCGACGAGCCGCGCGACGGTCGTCTTCCCGCTGCCCGGGAGGCCGGATATCGTGATCAGCACATCGGCATTATAGCCGGCGCCAACGACCATGCACGTGTTCTGCGTCGAGCGGTCGCCCGGCGATCGTCACGCCGCCGGCCTACTATATGCCCCAGAAGAGCACCCAGGCAGTCGCCGGATCGAAGCGGACATCGAACGCCGGAAGCGAGGTTCCCTGGCGCGTGAGACCGTCCACGCGGAGCGTGAAGGGACGTTCGGGTGACGCCGGCACGGGGAAGGAGAGAACGAGCGCAGCGGAGCGCTCGATGTAGACCGGCGCGATGGGAAGCACTGGCAGCGTGGATGTCACGTTACACCACCGGCAGGCCTCCCCGACCACGGCGGTGGGTCCACTGACTGCACCGTCGCTGTCGATCACGAGTACGCGCGCCACATCGAACTGCGCAGCGGCCACCGGACCGATGTTGAGCCAGATCCGCAGTGGAGGGGGCGCCGGTGAAGGCCTCAGGAGACCGACGATACCCGGCGGCCAGGGCACGAACGGAACGATGAGGCCGCCGGCGATGTCCCGCGGCTGGCCATTGGATGCCTGGACGCTGACGTCGAGGCCAGCGACGACGGTGATGATCGCGTTCTCCGTCGGCGCCCGCAGCGGGCGGGCCTCAAACCACGCGAACGGTTCGGTCCGAGCGCCCGGATAGCGAGGACTGCTGAACCTGACAGCCGCGACGCCAGTGCAGCCCGTAGAAAGGCCGAGCGCCACACGCAGCGCAACCGCCATCCCGCGGGCAGCGAAGCGGATCCGGTCGCGCACGATCTCTACCGGAAGCGCGGCATGACGCGCTCCGCGAAAAGCCGCATCGCGCCCACGATGAGGTCGTGCGGGACGCCGCCCGGCCCTATCCAGAGAAGGAGTCGCCGCACACCGGCGTCGCGCAGCCGGGCGATCTTCTCGGCGCAGCCCTCCGGGTCGTCGTAGAGCAGGACGTTCTCGAGCCAATCGTCGTAGGCGTATTCCGGGAGGCGCCCGCCACGCTTCTCGTAGAGCTCGTAGCCGCGCGGCATCTCGGTGTTCGTCGGCGTCGTCAGGTGTTGCAGGATGGCGAGATCCCACTCGAGCGCCGCGCGCGGGAGGTCGCGCGCCTCGGCGCGCGTCGGGGCGATGAAGGCGTACTTGAGGACGGTCGTGCGCTCGAGAATGGGTTCCGGATCAGCGCCGGCGGCGACCAGCGCGGCGCGGTAGCGGGCGAACTCGTCGACCTGCTCGGCGAACGGGCTGAGCGGACGCGCCATCACCGCCGGCAGCCCGCGGGCGATCGCGCGCGACATGCTGTCCGGACTGTTGACGGCATGGAGCAGTACCGCGGAGGGCGGCCGCGCGGGCACCGGCCAGAGGCGAACGCGCGGGACGCGGAACCAGCGCCCATCGTGCTCGAACTCCTCCCCGAGCCACG
>Ga0070731_10001298_pt1 | contig 26359 bp, 27 predicted proteins | sample Coa_R1_2_FD_66448 | JGI IMG/M metagenome (GOLD analysis project Ga0070731, IMG submission 66448) | Surface soil microbial communities from Centralia Pennsylvania, which are recovering from an underground coalmine fire - Coalmine... | ecosystem: Environmental > Terrestrial > Soil > Unclassified ... | reverse complement strand
TGCGGGTCCTGGTGGCGGAAGACGATCGCGGGCTCCGCGAGGTCATCGCCCTCGGCCTGCGTGAGGCCGGGTACCACGTCGACGTCGTTGAGCGCGGTGACGACGCCATCGATCAGCTGCGCTTCTACGACTACGACGTCGCCGTGATCGACTGGCGCATGCCGGGCGCAGAGGGCGTTGACGTCGTAGCCTGGGCCCGCCGGAACGAGCGGCCCACGGCGATCCTCATGCTCACGGCCCGGGACGAGCCGCGGGATCGGATCCGCGGCCTCGACGCCGGAGCCGACGACTACCTCGTGAAGCCGTTCGACTTCGGTGAGCTGCTGGCCCGCATCCGGGCGCTGCAGCGCCGGCCCCGTCACGTCGGCGGTCCGGCGCTCGAGCACGGCCGTGTCTCTCTCGATCCCGTCACGCACGACGTCACCGTGGGGAGCCGGCCATTGCGCCTGACGTCGACCGAGTACCGGATCCTCGAGCTGCTCATGCGTCGGGCACCGGCGGTCGTCGATCGGAGGTCGATCGCGGCCCACGCCTGGGAGGACGAGACGGTTCCGCTCGGCTCGAACGCCATCGACGTCCAGCTCAGCCGGCTGCGGGCGAAGCTGACCGACGCCGGCGTGAGCATCCGGACGATCCGCGGGATCGGCTATCGGCTCGAGGCCGCGTGATCGCCGGCGCTCCGCACCGCGACGTCCGCCGGCAATCCATCCGGGTTGCGCTCGTCGCCACCGCGATCGTCGCCCTCCTCTACCTCGCGATCTCGGTGGTCGTCGTCGTGACCGTGACGGGCAACCTGACGAGCCAGATCGACACGCGCCTGACATCGATCCTCTCGAACGCGGCCGCGAACGGCTCGCTCACCACGGGCGACGACGTGAACCGGGTCGGCGACGATGGCCGGACGGGCGGCGATGACCGGCAGTTCGGTCCGCCCATCCTCGTCTGGCGGATCCCCGCGGGTGGCTCCGCGACGTACGTCGGTCCCTCGAACTACGCCGTCGACCTGCCGGCCTCGTACGCCTCGATCGCGTCCCCCGAGACCGTCGTGATCAACGGGACGAACCTGCGGATGGCCGGCCGCCAGGTCGGGCCCGCCTATTACGTCACGGCCCAGACGCTCTCGCAGGTGACCGACGCCCAGGCGACGCTCGTGCTCGCCGAGGTCGTCATCGCCCCGTTCCTGCTCCTCCTCGTCTTCGCCGGCGCGGTCATCGTCGGGCGGCGGGTGGCTGCGCCCGTGGACGAGGCCCGCCGGCGCCAGCTCGAGTTCACAGCGGACGCCTCCCACGAGCTCCGGACGCCGCTCTCGGTCATCGAGGCCCACACGAGCCTCGCCCTCGCCGAGGATCGCTCGCCCGACTGGTACCGATCGGCGTTCGAGCGAGTCGGCGACGAGACGGGCCGCATGCGCCGGCTGCTCGAGGACATGCTCTGGCTCGCGCGATTCGACGCGACCGCCCCGCGCCTCAGCGCCGAGCCGGTCGATCTCGGCGTGCTGGCCGAGGCCGCCGCCGACCGGTTCGTCGCCGTCGCCCAGGCGCGCGACCTGACGCTCCAGGTGCACGTGCCATCGACGAGCGTCATCGTCGCCGCTCCGGCCGAGTGGCTCGACCGCCTGATCGGCGTCCTCCTCGACAACGCCTGCAAGTACGCCCCTGACGGCGGCTCGGTCGGCGTCGCCGTGACCCTCGACCACGGCCGCGTCATCCTCACGGTCGACGACTCCGGCCGCGGCATCCCCGAGGCCGAACGGTCGCGGGTGTTCGATCGATTCCACCGTTCCACGGACGCGCATCCGGGCGCCGGCCTCGGCCTCGCCATCGGGGACGCGATCGTTCGGGCGACCGGCGGCCAGTGGCGGATCGGGACGCCTCCGGCGGGCGGGGCACGGATGGCCGTCAGCTGGCCACGCTGGCTGCCCAAGGCGGAACCCACGGCCAGCCGGACCGCCGGATCATCGGCGACCGAGGATCTCGGGCACCTCGGTTAACCGACCACCCTTAGGGGAGGGCCGGCGGCGTCAAGTCGGGTGTCGCCCGGCCAACCGTAATCACGATGTCCACATGGATGGACGGGTCCGTCTTCATGACGACGGCGACGCCGAAGATGGCCTCGAGGCGCGCGATGCTCTCGGTCAGGTGGGTTTGGGCGCCGTTGTATACGACGATCTGCGTTGTCGACGATGCCCGCGAACGCTGGGTCGGAGCGGTGGCGGCGAATCCCTGGTAGTCCAGATACGCCGACACGTCGGCGGCCTTCATCGCCTGCCCAGATCCGTTCAACACCCAGACGATGCCGCCTTCTTCCGCGATCTTCTCGCGGGTCACCTCGAAGTTCGGATCGACCGTGAAGGCGTTTCGCACCGCGTCGCGGATGAGAGGCACGTTCGGATAGATGAAGTCATGGACCCCCGGGACATAGTCCTCGCGTTCATACAGGGGCGGGGCAAACACGTAGGATCGGATCGCCTTGGCGTCGACCTGGCTCGCAAGCTGCAGCAGTTGCGGGAGGGCTGACCGTGGGACGTCGGTGTGGACCGTCTGCTCGAACGCGGCGACCAGTTGGTCCAGATTGGCGAAGATCGACTGGAAGTCCGCCTGTTGCAGCAGCGATGTCAGGACACGCTGTTGCCGTGCCCCCCGGTCGAAGTCGTTGGAGCCGTGGCGGGACCGGGCATAGATCAGCGCCTGAGCACCGTCCATGTGCTGGATGCCCGTCGGAATGTAGATCCGGCTGTCGCCCTGGCCCGACGTCGGATACCGATCGTCGACGACCGGTGCCTGGACGTCGATGGTCACTCCGCCCAGAGCGTCGACCACCTGGCGAAAGCCATCGAAGTTCACTTCGGCGTAGTACTGGATGTTGAGCCCGTAGAAGTAGCCCATGATCTGCTTGAGGCAGTTGAAGCCCCGGGCGAGCGATGTCGAACCGGGGCAGAGATCGGGTCGGTTGTGGAGCGCCGCCCAGATGCTGTTGATCTTCCCCGTATAGGTCGACCCGATCGCCTGGCGTAGGGGCCCTGGCGGAATCGGGATGTCGACGGTGTCGCGAGGGATGCCGAACATGGCCACCCGGTCGGTCGCCGGGTCGATCGACACGACGATCATCGTGTCGGTGTTGAACACGTTCTGATCCGGCCGTTGATCGACACCGACGAGCAGGACATTGAGCGGCCCGCCGGTCCACGGCGCCACCGATGCGCTCGGGAGGGGCGTTCCTTCCGGTGGCAGGCTCACTGCCGGTTGGCCGGTGTCGCCTGCGGTCTCGCTCGGCGTCGCGACCGGTATCCCCGAGGTTCCGCCGCATGCGGCGGCCCCGGTATCGTCGAACACGCAGTTCAGGAGATTGCTCAGGAGCAGGTCGTAGCGGGCCACCGCTACGTGAGCGCCAGCCGTAACGAGCAGGACAACGGCAAGGCCGACAGCCGATAGCCACGTACCCGGACGAGCCAAGCGTGCCAAGGCGCGATCAGATCGAAGGGGGCCGCCGGGCGAAGACGCGGGAACAGGCGTGTTGCGCCGAGCGCGGAACCAGGCGTCGACCGTCGCCGCAATTCGATAGATCGCGAGGATCACATCGACGACCAGGATCAGCGTCAGAACCCAGTCCTGAACGACGAGACCGGCGAGGGCGTACCGATTGACCCGGAGGACCGTCCCGATGATGAACGCCACCAACAGGAACGGCGCGGCCGCCCAGGCCAACGCGCGGCGCCATTGTCGGAGGTACGCGTGACCGAGGCCCGGAAACAGGAGCGACAGGACCGCGGCAACGAGCGGCGACGGCGCGGCGACAGCCCTCCCGGGGCGCGGCGTCATCGGCCGGTACGATACAAATGGACGGCGTCTATCAAGCGCGGGCGCTGACGAGGGTCATGTCGGAACAGCAGAGTCTCCTTCGCAGCCGCCCGTTGACGATCGTCCAGCCACTGCTTGCGATCGTGGTCCTCGCGATTGTCGGCGTGTTGACGTTCGACGTCCTGACCGGCGACCTCCCGATCGCCGTCCACGGACCGACCGGATCCGGTCTGCCGGTGGTTGGCCCGGCGATCACGCCGACCCCGTCGAATGTCGTCGTCGTTCCGGTGGATCCCAGGTCCAAGGTCCCGGGCCTCATCGCCTACGTGAAGGACGGCAACATCTGGATCCAGAGTGGAACCACTGTCCACCAGCTGACCAGCGCCGGGACCGACTCGATGCCGACCTTCTCGCCCAATGGTCAGCTGGTCTACTACGTGGAGACGTACCCGCTGTACGGCAAGTACGGCTGTGGCGGCGCCATCTCCGGCTACTCGATGGTGGTGCCGGTGATCATGCAGGTCGCGGTCGACGGTTCGACCCCGCCGAAGGCTATCAAGAGCGGGTTGTTCCACCAAGGCTCACTCAGCTGGTTCTCGTTCCTGCGACAGCCGGTGCCGTCGCCGGATGGCTCGCGCCTCGCGCTCGCCTCCGACGCGCCGAGGCCATGTACGAGTGACGTGGTGCTGCAATTCCTTAACCTCGCCAACAGACGCCTGACCCCGGCCAATGCTATCGACAATCCCCCGCTCGGCGATCAGGACCCCGTCTGGAGCCCCGATGGCAAGAGCCTGCTCTACGTCGCGAATGGCCGCGATGGCGCACGAGGCACGCCCGTCGTCTACCGCTACAGCATCCAGACCCGGCGCAATGCTCCGATCACCGGGCCCGGCTATCTGCAACCATCGCTGTCGCCGGACGGTCGCTACATCGCGGTCACCCACCTTGACACGATCGGGAGCGACATCGTGATCCTCGACGCCACGAACGGCGCCGAGATCCTCCGCGTCACCACTGACGAGAGCTCGACGGCGCCGGCCTGGTCGCCGGCCGGCGATGCCATCGTGTACTTGCACATCTCGTCTGGCGTGACGGACCTCGTCATGGTGAACCTCACCGGTACCGGCCCGAACTGGACGGTCAGCGATCCAATCGCCCTCACGCAGCTCGCCGGGCTCGACCCTGCGTCTCGGCCCACATGGTTCGTTCCGGCGGGTCCCTGATCGGACCCGACTGACGCTCCGTGGGCAGCCTGACCTCCGCCCAGCTGGCGACCCTCGCGGCAGCGTTTCTCGCGTCTGCGGTCGAGTTCGTCGAGGCGGTCACGATCGTCCTGGCCGTGGGGACGAGCCGCCACTGGCGATCGACGCTCTTCGGCACCGGCGCCGCGATCCTCGTGCTCGCGGTGCTCGTCGCCGTCTTCGGCACCGCCATCGCCCTGTTCATCCCGATCGGCCTGCTGCGGCTCGTCGTCGGCGGCTTCCTCATCGTCTACGGGCTGCAGTGGCTGACGAAGGCCATCCTCCGGGCCGCGGGCGCGAGGGCGAAGCACGACGAGACGGCGATCTACCAGCGCGAGATCGCGGCCCTGCGCGATGAGCCGCCGGTCGCGACCGACGGCGTCGACTGGATCTCGTTCACCGTGGCGTTCAAGGGCGTGCTCCTCGAGGGCCTCGAGGTCGCGTTCATCGTCGTCACGTTCGGCGCATCGGCCGGGATGCTCGGCCCGGCGGCGACCGGGGCGGCCCTCGCCGCCGCGGTGGTGCTCGCGTTCGCGGCGGCTGTTCGAGGACCGCTGGCCGCCGTGCCGGAGAACGCGATGAAGTTCGCGGTCGGGCTGCTGCTGACCACGTTCGGCACGTTCTGGGCCGGCGAAGGCGTCGGCATCGAGTGGCCGGCCGAGGACGGGACGATCCTCGTGCTCCTGGTCGTCTACGTCGCCCTCGCGCTCCTCGCGGTCGCGTTCGTGCGCGGCCGTCTCGAGGCGCGTCGCGCGACGGCCTGAGGCGTCCGATGGCTTGGTTGGGTCGGTTGGGCCGCTTCTGGTACGACTTCCTCGTCGGCGACCGCTGGGAGCTGCTCCTCGGGCCGATCGCGGCGCTGGCCATCGCCGCCGCGCTCGTCGGATCCGGGATTCCGGGCGCGGCCGCCGGCGTCGTCCTGGCCGGCGCCGTGGTCGCCGTCGCCGCCTTCAGCCTGTGGTGGGCCGTCCGGTAGGCCGACCGCTCGGGCCCGGATTCCCGGCCGTTGACCGGCTGCACCTGACTCTCGTCCGGGCCACGGCGGGACCTCCGGGCCCCGACCTCCGCCGCGCACCACCCATACCTTCGGCTGCGGACAACCGTCCTCATGCCCGCCGGAGGTCGCCTCGTGCCCGGTCCGCGCCGTCTGTCCGTCCTCTCAGCCATCCTGCTCACCCTCGTCCTGAGCGGTCCGGCCCTCGCTGCCTCGCCACACGCGGGTGGCGGCCTGCACCCGACCGGGTTCATCCCGACGCATGGCGTCGCGAAGGGCCTGACCAAGCACGGCCAGGACCTCGTCGCGATGACCACGAGCGTCCCGATCAGCGTCGACCTGAGCCAGTGGAACCCGCCGGTCGGGGACCAGGGCCAGGTCGGCTCGTGCACGTCGTGGGCGACGGGCTATTACGCCCGCTACTGGCTGCGGAACCATGCTCTCGGCGAGACGACGCAGTTCGCCCCGATGTACCTGTATGCCCAGATCGTCCACGGCTCGGACGTCGGCAGCAGCTTCCCGTCCAACTTCAGCATCCTCGACAGCCAGGGCATCGCCCCGATGAGCACGTACACCTGGGGCAACTACGACTACACCGACCAGCCGACGTCGTCCGACATCGCCTCCGCGGCCCCGTACCACGCATCGAGCTACTCGATGCTGTTCTCGGGTTCCAGCTCGAACAATCAGAACGCGCTCGAGGCCTCCCTCGCGGCCGGATCGCCGGTGATGGTGGCGATCCCCGTCTACCCCGAGTTCGACTACGTGAGCTCGTCGAACGGGTGGCTCGTGAACCCGCCCACGGCCGGCGAGGTCTCCCGCGGCAACCACGCCCTCTTCAGCTCCAAGTACGACGCCAACGGCATCTGGATCGAGAACAGCTGGGGCACCGGCTGGGGTGACGCGGGCTGGGCCGAGCTCTCGTGGGCCTTCATCGACCAGTACGCCCTCGAGGGCTGGTCACTGTCCAGCTCGACGACCGACGTGGCTCCCGGCACGACCGTCGTGACCTCGTTCTCGCCGGCCTCCGGCCCGGTCGGAACGGTCGTGACGGTCAACGGCTCGGCGTTCACCGGCGCGACCGGCGTCTCGTTCGACGGAACGCCGGCGACCTCGTTCAGCGTCACCAACGACACCCAGCTCCAGGCGACGGTCCCGGCCGGCGCGGCGTCCGGCCCGATCACCGTCACGGGCGCGACGACGACCGGCACGAGCTCGTCGAGCTACACCGTCACGCTGCCCACGACCACGCTCAAGTACACCGGCCCGACGACGGCCGTCCCGGGCGCGTCGATCACGCTGTCCGCGACGCTCACGGGGAGCGGTGGGGCGGCCCTGCCCGGCGAGACCGTCAATTTCAGCCTCAACGGATTCAGCTACAGCGGCGTCACGAACGCCAGCGGCGTCGCGACGGCGTCCACGACCGCCCCGACGGTCGCGGCCTCGTACACCGTCGGCGCCTCGTTCGCGGGTGACGGCGTCAACGCGGCCTCGTCGACCTCCGCGACGCTGAAGGTCGCGAAGGGCACGTCGACCGTGAAGTACACCGGCCCGACGTCCATGGCTCGCGGCGCGTCCGTCGCCGTGACGGCCACGGTCAAGACGAGCTCCGGCGCCGCGATCGTCGGTGTGACGGTCACGTTCACGATCGGCGGCAAGTCGTTCACCGGCATCACCGACTCGACGGGGACCGCGCACGCCACGGTCACGGCCCCGTCGACCAAGGGCAACGCGAAGCTGACCGCCTCGTGGGCCGGCAACACGGCCTACAGCGGCGCATCGGCGTCGGCGACCGTCCGGGTCAGCTAGTCGCCGCCCGCGCCTCCGCCGGAGGCCGGGCAGCTCCTGAAACCAGGCGGCCCTCGCGGGCGTAGAACCCCGCGAGGGCCGTACCCTTCCTCTCCACGCCATCGACCCAGCCGAACGAGGGGGCCCCGTGTCGTCGTCGCCGTCGCCCGCTCCCTCGCGCCTGCCCGCGACCGTCCGCATCGCGAGCTGGAGCGCCCGCCACCGGTTCCCCGTCTTCCTGCTGTGGTTCGTCGCGACGGTCGGGATCTTCGGGGCCAGCCTCGCCCTCGGGGGCATCAACTCCGCCGATGCGAGCGGCGGGCCGAACCAGCAGAAGATCGAGTCGAGCGAGGCCTACGACGTCTTCAACGCGAGCGGCACGGCCGAGCCGCCGTCCGAGAGCCTCGCGGTCCTCGTCAGCGGCGCGCCCGGGGCCGCCTCGGACCCGACGTTCCAGGCGGCGGTCGGTGACCTCGTGGCCAACCTCGGCGCAGCGACCGCCCCGCTCGACGGCACCGACACGAAGACGTTCGACCAGCTGGTCAACCCCTTCCAGGCGCCACCGACCGCCGGCCTCGTGTCGCCTGACGGCTCGACGGTCCGCGTCATCGGCAGGATCTCGGGCGACAAGGCCCGGGTGCAGCCGCTGCTTGCGCCGGTCACGCCGATCGTCGACGCGGCCCGCGCGGCGCATCCCGGCCTCACGTACCACGTCATCGACAACACCCTGATCAACCAGGACATCGTCACGCTCATCAACCAGGGCCTCGACGACACGCTCGTCGTGACCCTGCCGGTCACGTTCGTGATCCTGCTGCTGGCCTTCGGGGCGATCGTCGCGTCGGTGATCCCGCTCGTGCTGGCGGTGACCTCGCTGCTCGCCGCGTTCGGGATCCTCGGCATCTACAGCCAGGTCGTGGGAGCCGTCAGTCCGAACGCGACCCAGCTCATCGTCCTGATCGGCGTCGCCGTCGCGATCGACTACTCGCTGTTCATGATCACCCGGTTCCGCGTCGAGCGGCGAGCTGGTCGCGACCGGGCGAAGGCCATCGAGGTGTCGAGCTCGACCGCCGGCCGGGCCGTCTTCTTCTCCGGCCTCGCCGTGATGATCTCGCTGGCCGGCCTCGTCACCCTCGGCGTCTCGCTGTTCACGTCGATGGCGATCGGCACGATCGGCGTGGTGCTCGTCTCGGTCGTCGGGAGCCTGACCTTCCTGCCGGCGACGATGGCGATCCTCGGCGACCGCGCGAACGCGGGCCGCATCTCCTCGTGGATCCCACGGCTCGCGCGCGCGACGCGGATCGGGCCGCTCCGGCGGTGGGGCGACGCCGCGCTCGGCTGGCTCGACCACCGTGCCAACCGCATCGAGGGGAGCGGCTTCTGGGGCCGGTTCGTGACCGCGGTCATGCGCCGGCCCGTCCCGGCGCTCGTCATCTCGGCCGCCGTCCTGCTGGCCGTGGCCTCGCCCGTCCTCAGGCTCCGTACCGGCGTCAGCGACATCACGGCCTTCCCGCCGTCGATCGACGGCGTCGCGGGGATCGAGCTCGAGAACGCGAAGTGGCCGGGCGGCACCGACCTCCAGCTCCAGGTCGTCGTGACGCAGGCCGATCAACCGGCGACCCAGACGGCGATCGCCAAACTCGAGACGCAGGCGCTCGCGATCGCCGGCCTGAGCGGGCCGGCGCAGGTGTCGAAGTCGAAGGACGGGACCGTCGCGCTCGTCTCGTTCACGATGGCCGGCGACCAGAACACCCAGGCCGACTGGGACATCGTCAGGCAGGTTCGGACGCAGGTCGATCCGGCGGTCTTCGGGTCGCTGCCCGGGGTCCGCACGTACGTGACGGGCGACGCGGCCGCGGCCCTGGACATCACCCAGGTCTACGCCAACGGCACGCCGACGATCTTCCTCTTCGTGCTCGGCCTGTCGTTCCTGCTGATGCTGGTCGCCTTCCACTCGATCGTCATCCCGATCAAGGCGATCCTGCTCAACCTGCTCTCAACGGGGGCGGCCTATGGCGTGATGATCCTCGTCTTCCGCGACGGCTGGCTGGCCGGCCCCCTCGGCGTCACGCCCGGCGGCGTCATCGAGAGCTGGGTCCCGCTGTTCATCTTCACGATCCTGTTCGGGCTCTCGATGGACTACCACCTGTTCATCCTGACCCGGATCAAGGAGGCTCGGGACCGCGGGCTCGATTCGCGGGCCGCGATCGCGAAGGGCATCTCCGTCACCGCCGGCACGATCACGAGCGCCGCCTCGATCATGGTCGTGGTCTTCGCGTTCTTCGTGACCCTGAAGTTCGCGTTCATCCAGCAGCTCGGGCTGGGGCTCGCGGTCGCGGTGCTGGTCGACGCGTCGGTGATCCGGAGCATCCTCCTGCCGGCGACGATGACGCTCCTCGGCGACTGGAACTGGTGGCTGCCACGCTTCCTCGACTGGCTCCCGCGGGTCACGATCGAGGGCGAGCCGGACGGCCCGATCGAGGTGGGCGAGCCCGCCTGACGGCGGCCGTCGCGCCGGCCAGCCCGATCGGCGGCCGCTGCGGTGGTCAGCCGGAGCCGAAGCCCCCGAGCCCGCCCAGCAGGTTCTGGAGCGGCGACTGCTCGCCCCGCTCCTCGGCCTCGACCCGCTCGAGGGCGATGGCGATCGCCAGGCCGAGTGGCACCTCGAAGCCGTCCCAGATCTGGATGCCGTAGGCGTCGCGGATCGTGAACCACGCCCGGGACGCCACCATCACGACCGCCCCGGTCGAGTCGCTCACCTTGAACTCGCGGTCGATCCAGTCCCCCTTGACGACGAGGGTCCCGCCGCTGGCGAGCGTGATGGTGAACTTGTCGCCGGTCAGGTTGAAGAGCGCCTCCTGGGCCGTTGCGACGGTCTGACCGGCCTTCTTGATCTCGATGGTCCGGTGGAGATGCGGCGCGAGCGGCTTCGAGACCTCGTAGAGCTCCTGGCCGCTGGCGTCCTTGAGGACGTGCGTCCCGCGGAGGCTGAGGAGCTGCCCGTCGACCTCGTAGACCTGGTGTCCCTGCTCGTCCTCGATCCACGAGTCGCCGGTCAGCGATACGAGCTTCTGGTTCAGGACGAAGATCCGCGGCTGGCCGGGGGACGACGGCGCCGCGGCGGGCGCGGGCGCCGCTGCCGTTGGCGTCGCGGCGGCAGCCGGGCTGGTCGCGGCGGCGGTCGCGCTGGCTCCGGCGGCCGCATCGGTCGCATCGGCGATCTGCTGCTGGGTGAACGAGGTCGCGCCGCAGTTGGGGCACTTCGCGTACGACCCCAGCTGCATGTAGTGCTGCCGGAGCTTCATCTGGTCCTGGACGCTGGCGAGCGAGGCGAACATCGCCTTCGAGACATCGCCGAGGTTCGGGCGCTCCTCGGCGAACTCCGCCGGCACGGGCCACTGCGTGCCGCACTTGTTGCAGGTGCGCTGGTATGAGCCGTCAGGCATCTCGTCCTCCGGCGGCTGCGACTGGGCGGATCGAGCCGTGCTTCGCCCGCCTCGTGACGGGTCCCGCCAAGCGTGGTCGTTGCATCGCCGCCCCGCAAGAGGCCCGGGCGCTATGCCGTGCGGTACTCGACCGTCACCGAGACGACCAGCACCTGCGTGTCGGGGCCCACGGTGCCGGGTGCCGGGACGGGTGCGCCGGGAGCCGAGCCGGCCGGAGCGGCCATCGGCTCGACGACGCCGTATGGGGAGGCGGAGACGGCCACCGAGAGGACGCTGGTGATCGTGAGGCCGGTGGCAGTGGCGACGGCGTCGGCCTGGGACTTCGCATCGGCGATGGCGGCGGCGATGGCCGTTGCCTGAGCGGCTTCCTGGTTCGATCCGTCGGTCTTGAGCTCTGCCTGGCCGGTGCCGGTGACGACGATCGTGTGGTCGGGGGCGAGGCCCGGGCTGCCGGCCCAGTAGGGGTAGGCGATCGCCGAGCTGGACCCGCCGGACCCGCTGGCACCGGTTCCGACCACGTTCGGAGCCGGCGCGACGGCCGGCGCCCCCACGTCGACGCCCGCAGGCGCAGCGGAACCGAAGGGAGCCGGCGTGTTCAGAGCCGTTTTCGCCGCGCCCGGGGTCTGCGCGAGGACGATGCCTGCTCCGAGCGCCGAGCCGAGCACGAGGCCCGCCACGGCGGTGGCAAGCGGGAAAACGAACCGATGAGCGGACATGGATCGGGCCCTTTCGTGCGTCGCGGACCTCGCCAATCGGCGGTCGCGCCTGTGGCGCCGCTGACGTCCGGGCGGGCAGGATGGTTCCGTGATCGAGGCATCGCGGGTCGAGCCGGGTGGAAGGGGTGTGGTATGGTCGAGCCTCGCCCGTTCGGGCGGGCAGCGTCTCGTGTGGTGTCGCCTCCCTCGCGGGAACGGACCGCTCGTCCTGTTTCCAGGTCTCCGAAGGAGGTCATCGTGGCCACCGGCACCATCAAGAAGGTCGTCTCCGATCGCGGCTTCGGCTTCATCACCGCAGAAGATGGCAAGGAGTACTTCTTCCATCGCAGCGGGCTCGAGTCCTCACTGGACTTCGACCGGCTGTCCGGCGGAGAGAAGGTCGAGTTCGAGATCGAGACCAGTCCCAAGGGCCCACGAGCCGCTCGGGTCCGCGCTGCCTGAGATGCATGACCGGATCGCGAGCGAGGGACGATGACGAAGCACTCCGAGTTCGAGCGCAGTCGCCGGACTGCTGAAGGGGCCCGAACAGCCGAGATCGAACGCGCCTGGCGCGGCAGCCTGTCGCGCGACGTCGCCAGCCAGTTCGACGCCCAGGTCCGGGCGGCCAAGGAGCGCGGGCCACTGGCGGCGCCGCCGAACCAGGCCCCCGGGACCGCGCCGAATCCGCCCCGTCCCGGCCGCGAGCCGAAGCCGCCGAAGCTCGATTCGCGCCCCCGGCGCGGTCGCTAGGCGATGCGCCGCCGAAAGGTCATCTACCCGCCCGCGAAGACCGCCACCAGGGGCGGCGGCGCGGCTGCCGCGGAAGCCCGAGCCGCGGCGAACGCCAACCGCGCGGTGACGATCAACCTGCAGGCCATGGTCGGGCGATCGGACATCCGGCAAGGGAGCCGCGTCCGGATCGGCAGCGGCGCCCATGAGGGCGAGATGGCGACCGTCGAATCGGTGGTCGGCGGCGTGATCCCGGCGGCCGTCGTCCGGACCGACGCCGGCCAGACTCGCCGGGTGCGCACGGTCGACCTCGTTCCCGAGGCCGGCCCTGGCGTCCGTGCGACCGACCGACCGGGCGAGGAGATCGTCTAGCCCGACGCGGCGCGGGCGATCCGCTCGCCGGGCAGCGTCGGGAAGCCGGTTCGACCCGGTGCTGATGGGCGCCGGGCTCCCGGATGAGAGCCGGGACGGCCGGCCTGCGCCTTCGATCGGTGGGCGATGGGCCCGCGCGTCAACCCTGGGCGCGCTCGCGGGGCAGGACGCCGTGGCGGCATGCCCCGCCCGGGTTCGATCGTTCGCACAGCCCTGGTCGGCTCGAAGCCGGCCAGGAATTCGCGCGGGATGGGCCCCTGGAGGACTGCCTCGACGGCCGCGAGCAGGTCGGCCTCTTCGGCGCTGACGAGCGACACGGCGTCGCCCTCGAGGCCCGCGCGGCCGGTCCGGCCAATCCGGTGGACGTAGTCCTCGGGCACCATCGGCAGCTCGAAGTTCACGACGTGGGGCAGCTCGTCGATGTCGAGGCCGCGGGCCGCGATCTCGGTCGCGACGAGGACCTCAGCCCGGCCCGCCTTGAAATCGTCGAGGGCCCGGATCCGCTGGCCCTGGCTCTTGTTGCCGTGGATCGCGATCGCCCGGATGCCGTCGTCCGCCAGCTGCTGGGCGAGGCGGTTCGCACCGTGCTTGGTCCGGGTGAACACGATCGCCCGCTCGATCCGGCCGCTGCGGACCAGCCAGCTGAGGAGCTCGCGCTTCCGAGCCCGATCCACGGGGTGGACGACCTGGCGGACGAGCTCGATCGGGGCATTCCGGCGGGCGATCTGGATGTAGGTCGGTTGCTGCAGGAAGGTCGCGGCGAGCTCGCGGACCTCGTCCGAGAACGTCGCCGAGAACAGCAGGCTCTGGCGCCGCGGCGGCAGCAGGGCCAGGATGCGGCGGAGATCCCGGATGAACCCCATGTCGAGCATTCGATCGGCCTCGTCGAGGACGAGGATCTCGACCCGGCCGAGGTCGATCTTGCCCTGGCCGGCGATATCGAGCAGGCGCCCGGGCGTCGCGACGACGATCTCGGGCCCGCCCCGGATCGCCCTGATCTGGGCGTCGTAGCCGACACCGCCGTAGATGGTCGTGGCGCGAACCGGCTCGGTCCGGCCGTAGGTCCGGATGAAGGCCTCGGCCTGGAGCGCGAGCTCCCGGGTGGGCGTCAGGATCAGGCAGCGGATCGGCAGGCCCGTGGCGCCCTTCGGTCGAGGCCCCGTTTGCTGACGAGCCGGCGGGCGGGTCGCGTTCAGCAGCTGCAGGATCGGCAGGACGAACGCGGCCGTCTTGCCCGTTCCGGTCTGTGCGCCGGCGAGGACGTCGCGGCCCTGCAGGACCGCGGGGATGGCTTCGACCTGGACGGCTGTCGGTTCGGTGTAGCCCTCGGCCGCGACGGCACGAAGGAGCTCGGGCTTCAGCCCGAGGCTGGCGAATGAGATCAAGGAGCGCTCCTGAGCGACGGCCCGCCCGCTGCGACCTGCAGCAGGGACCGGTCAGGGCGAGACGAAGTGGTCGAAATGAGGGGCGGTCGATGACCGAAAGGCGCTGACCGGAGCGCCGAACCACATCTGGAGCCTGAACCGTAACAGGTTTCCGACGTTCGAGACGAGCCGCTCCATCGCGCGTATGCGAGGGTCGAGGTCGTCGGTCGGGCTGGAGCCCCGTGCTAGGCTTGCCGGTGCGGCGATGCCGCCACCCTCCGTGCGGTCACTCTTCTCGAACTGACTGTGCGTCCGCCTCCTGCGTTCGAGAAGCAAGGGGGCGATGGCCGTGGTCACTCGAACCGCGGGCCGACGCGAGCCGCTGGCCGGCGACGAGCCGATCGCCCCCGTGACCCGCCAGAGCGACCCCCGGCCGGCCATCAGCGCCCATCGTCGGTTCGCCCTCCGCGAGGTCACGCTCGGCGGCTACGCGGTCGGTGGCGCGACGGTCGACGTCTGGCAGGACGCCTCAGGCGCTGACCGCTGGTCCGCGCGGGCCCTCGTCCCGCTTTCCCTGCCGATTCGCCGCGGCTCGCTGGCCGGGACGGCTCAGGGCGGCCAGCGATTCTGCGGGACGGTCCAGGTCGGCGACACGAGCGCCGGCCCGCGCCGCGGTCGCGAGGTCCTGGCGGAGCTCCTTGGCGACGGCCCGCTGAGCGTCCAGGACGCCCTCGCGGCGGTCCCCGACCACCGTCGAGGCGCGCGGTCCAAGTGAGCGGCACGCCGCCGGACGATCGGAGCTCCGGCAGCGGTGCCACGATCTCGCGGTATTACCCGCCAGTCGACGCGGGCGGGCTTGGGCGCTTCGCCCATCTCCATGGGAACCGCGAGACCCTCCTCGAGCCCGTCGACGCCGAGAGCCAGGGCCAGGTCGACTTCCGGTGCGCGGAGTGCCCCGATCGGGCATCGATCGTGTTCGAGCACGGCACCTCCGTCGCGAAGCAGGAGCACGCGCGGCGGATGGCGGAGGAGTCGCGCCGCTGGGGCCGCGATCGCGAGGCCGCCTTCTGGGATCGGGCCGAGGGCGACGCGGGGGCCTGAGGGGCCTGTCCCGGCTCCCGCCGCGTCAGGATCGGAGTTGGTGCCTCAGGCGGTGGCCCAGAGCTGACCAGCGTCGCCGGCCATGCGCCGGAGCATGGCGAGGCGGCTGCGCGCGTCCTCGGCGGTGTCCTTGGCGACCGAGTTCACCCCGAGGCCGAGACGACCGTCCTCGGCGATTCGACGCTCGAGCTCGTCCGTCGCGCTGTCGAGTGCCTCCCAATACCCGCGGAACCCCGACCGGTCGACCTGCTTCGGGAACTCCGGGCCTCGTGGGAAGGCTCCGTTTGCCGTGTTCACGCTGGCGACGCTGCTGGCGAGCTGTGGGGTCAGCGGGGCGTTCGTCGGCACATCATCCGGGTCGACCTCCGTGCCGGAGAGGGCAAGGCTGACGAGCCTGGCCACCCGACCATGGGCGAACTGGGTCACGACCGCTCCAACACCCGACATGACCAGCCAGGCACCCGCGAGGAGCGCGAGGTAGAACGGCAGGAACTCGAGCCCGAGAATCCGCCCGGAGCCGCGCTGATCAGCCAGGGCGCCAACGACGAGCGGCGGCAGGATCACGAAGACGGCCAGGATCGGGAACCGGAGCGCCCCCTCGGGAAGCGGCGACCGTCCGTTCCGGACGCGCACGAGCCGCACGGCGGCGAGGCAGGCCATCGCGACGACAGCCAGGACCAGGAGCTGGAGGATTGGCATCCGAGAGGACCTTTCGCGCGATCGAGCTTCGGCATCGTCCTGACGGCGAGCGCCATGAGGATCACCGCATGACACGCGCCCGTCACGTCCGCTCCCGCGAGTTCATCACGTCCAGATCGGCCTGTCAACTGTAGTGAGTGACGCTCACTGTGGGATCGCACTCATCAGACCGGGCAGGCCGGCGCGGCAGGCGGGCCCGTCAGCGGGGGTCGACTCGATTGCGCGACCGCCGCCGATAGCGGTACCAGGCCAGGTACTCGACGAGGGCGGCTCGTTCGTCCTCGGTCAGGTCGCCGAACAGCATGCCGGAGAGCGCCGCGGTCGCGGGAGGAGCGTCGGGTTCGTCTGGCAGCCGGTAGCCGCTCAGCCGGAGCAGGTCCGCGTACGGCACCGTCAGCGCTTCGCTCAGCCGGTGCAGGACATGGGGCGAGGGCTTCTTGACCGCGTCGTTCTCGAGCCGGTTGAGGTAAGCCGGAGAGATCCCCGCCGCCCGCGCGGCCTCGCCCGACGAGAGCTGCCGGATCTCGCGCGCCTGGCGAAGGAGCGTTCCGATCGAGGTCGCCACGGATCACCTCGCTGACAGTTGGCGGTGCGCGCCATTGTGATCATGGTCTGGCTCGGCATGGCGAGCGTGGCAGTCGAACGTCTGTGCTACGATGACGTCAGTCGCCGCGCTTTCGCGACGATGCTCCGCGTGGTCGATCCCCCTTTTCGAACGGACCGTGCGTTCTTGCCAGCTCCAGTTCGGGAAGCGTTGGAGGTCGCTGTGACCACCGGTACCATCAAGAAGGTCGTTGCCGATCGCGGCTTCGGCTTCATCTCCGCCGAGGATGCGAAGGAGTACTTCTTCCATCGCGGCGCGCTCGACTCCTCGCTCGACTTCGACCGCCTCGTCGGCGGCGAAAAGGTCAGCTTCGAGGTCGAGCAGAGCCCAAAGGGCCCGCGCGCGAACCGAGTTCACGCCGCCTGACCCATGCTCACCGAGCGACCCGCTGCAGAGCGGGTCGCTCTCGTCTTCTCTGGGCCTCTTGCGCTCGCAGCATCGCTCCCTTCGAGGGCGCCGGCTGAGCGTCCGAGCCGAAGGCGGGAGGAGTGTCATCGTCCGGACGGCGTTCGTCGCCACCTATCTGCCCCGCCGATGTGGCATCGCCACGTTCACGAGCGATCTCGCGGCCGCGACGAACGCGCGGGACATCGCCGTGCTGCACCCGGCTGGCGACCCGTTGGCATACCCGCCCGAAGTCCGGAGCCTGATCCGGAAGGACGTGCGCAAGGACTATGTCGACACCGCCAACAAGCTGAGCCGCACGTCCGACGTCGTGTCGATCCAGCACGAATACGGAATCTGGGGCGGTGAGGACGGTGACCACGTCATCGACTTCGTCCAGGCGCTGCGCGTGCCGGCCGTCGTGACGATGCACACGGTGCTCAGTCACCCGTCGCCGCGCCAGCGATCGATCCTCTCGCGTCTCGCCTCGGCGGCTGCGGCCTCGGTCGTGATGTCGCGGTCCGCAGCGAGACTCCTGATCCGTGACTACGCTGTCGACGCGAGCCGCGTCAGCGTGATCGCCCACGGGGTTCCCGACCTCCCGCTCGTCGACTCCAACCGCGTCAAGCCATCCCTCGGCCTGGCGGGCCGCGACGTCATCCTGAGCTTTGGCCTGCTCGGCCCGGGGAAGGGCTACGAGCTCGCGATCGACGCGATGCCGGCCGTCATCAGGAACCACCCCGGGGCGATCTACGTGATCCTCGGAGCGACCCATCCGGACCTGCTGCGGCGGGAGGGCGATGCGTATCGCGAATCGCTCGTTGCCCAGTCCGCCCGTCTGGGCCTGCAGGATCACGTTCGGTTCGTAGACGCCTTCGTCGATCGGACCGAGCTCAGCCGCTGGCTCGAGGCGGCCGACGTGTTCGTGACCCCGTACCCGAACCTCGATCAGATCGTGTCCGGGACCCTGTCGTATGCGATGGGCGCGGGCCGCGCGATCGTGTCGACTCCCTACGCCTACGCCGCGGAGCTTCTCGCCGACCGCCGTGGCGTTCTCGTCCCCCCGGGCTCGCCGACCGACATTGCGGCGGCCCTCACGTCGCTGCTGGCCGATCCCGCGCTGCGGAGGGCCATCGGGGCCCGCGCGTTCGCCCATAGCCGGCCAATGGTGTGGTCCGCGGTCGGCAGGCAGTACCGTGCCCTGTTCGCCCGGGTGAGCGGAGCGACCCGCGACGTGCTGACGCCCGCACCGATGTCGATCCGTGTCTGAAGCGCCCCCCTTCCGGCCCCGTCGGCTGCACCCGGTCAACCGGGAACACCTCGATGCCCTCGCCGGCGATCTCGGCATCCTGCAGCACGCTCTGGGCTCCCGCCCGGACCCGACCCACGGCTACTGCGTGGACGATGTCGCTCGCGCGCTCGAGGTCGACCTGCTTCATGCGCGTGTCCTGCCCTGGACGGCCGTCCGTGACAGCGCGTGGCGCAGCCTGCTGTTCCTCGAGGCCGCCTTCGCGGGGCCCCGCGGCCGATTGCGCAACTTCCGCACGATCGACGGCACCTGGGATTCGGAACCGGCCTCCGGCGACTCACAGGGACGGGCGATGCTCGCGCTCGCTGAAGCGGCCGCTTCCGCTCCCGACCCAGAGCTGGCGGCCCGAGCGACGGCGCTCTTCGACCGCGCCCTGCCCGGAGCCACACGACTGACGTCGCCACGGGCGCAGGCATCGCTGATCCTGGCGTGCGCGGCGGCCCCGAACGCGGCGCGTAACGCTGTCATGAACAGGATGGCAACCGAGCTCCATGTCCGGTTCCGAACCTTTGCCCGGCCCGGCTGGCCGTGGCCCGAGTCGACGCTGACCTACGAGAACGCCGTCATCCCCCGAGCGATGATCGTCGCGGGTCAGACCTTGGGGGCGACCACGATGGTCGCCATCGGCCTCCAGGTGCTCGACTGGCTCCTGGAGGTCCAGACGGGAGCGCGGGGCAGGCTGTCGCCCATCGGGAACAGCTGGTGGGCCTATCGCGGCGTCCGACCACGGTTCGACCAGCAACCGATCGAAGCGACGGCCCTCCTCCTCGCCGCCGAGGCGGCGCTCAGCGCCACCGGCAAGGCCGAGTACCGCGATGCCATGGAACGAGCCTACGGCTGGTTCCTGGGAGCCAACGATAGCTCCGTTCCCGTCGCCGATCCGGCCCGTGGCGCGTGTCGTGACGGCCTGACGCCGGACGGCGTGAACGTGAATGAGGGCGCCGAGTCGACGCTCATGTGGCTGATCGCGGTCGAGCACATCCGGGCGGCTCGATCAGCCGCCGCGGGGGCGGCGCCCGAGCGAGCCGCTCGGCAACCGTCGATCCGCCGGGATCGGGAGTCGAGGAGCGCTTCCGCGGCTGGGTTGTCGTCGGGCGCGCCCTCGTGACGGCGCCCGAACCGCTGTTCGTCCGGTCGACCTTCAACCCGATCCTGACGGCCGCGGATCTGCCATATCGGGCCAACAGCGTCTTCAACCCGGGCGCGACGGTCGTCGACGGCGAGACCCTGTTGCTGCTTCGCGTCGAGGACCTTCGGGGAATCTCACAACTCCACGCGGCGCGCAGCAGCGACGGCGAGACGAACTGGCGATTCGATCCGGATCCGCTCCTCAGCGTGGATGTCGATCGCGATCCCGAGGAGACGTGGGGCTGCGAGGATCCGCGCCTGACCTGGGTCCCGGAGCGTGAGGAGTGGGCGATCGCCTACACGGCCTACAGCCGCCGTGGTCCGCTCGTCTCGCTCGCGACCACGCGCGACTTCCGCACCGTTCGCCGTCTCGGCCCCGTCATGCCACCCGAGGACAAGGACGCCGCACTGTTTCCCCGGCGATTCGGCGGCCGTTGGGCGATGATCCATCGCCCATCCCCGCTGCGGGGCGGCGCCCACATGTGGCTGTCGTGGTCACCCGACATGCGCCATTGGGGCGACCACAAGCTGCTGCTCGAGGCGCACGAAGGCGCGTGGTGGGACGCCGGAAAGATCGGGCTCGGACCGCCGCCGCTCGAGACCCCTGATGGCTGGCTCGTGATGTACCACGGGGTGCGAACCACCTCGGACGGCCCGATCTATCGGGCCGGGCTCGCCTTGCTCGACCTCGAGAACCCTGGGATCGTCCGTCGCCGGGTCGAGGAATGGGTCTTCGCTCCGGAGGCTCCGTACGAGGTCATCGGCGACGTCGGCCGCGTCATCTTCCCGTGCGGCTGGATCCGGGACGAGGAGGCGGACAGGCTCCGCGTCTACTACGGCGCCGCTGACAGTGTCGTGGGCCTCGCGTCCGCCCGCTTCAGCGAGGTCATGGCCCGGGTCCTCTCGTCGCCACGGGCGGACTGAGACACCGTCCACGAAGGGGTTGCGTGCTGCGGTCCTGGCGGATGCGCGCCCTTGGCCATCGTCGAGATCCTGATCCATGGTCAACGGTGACCCTCGGGGTCAGGCGAGTTGCTCTTCACGACGTCGTTCTCGAGCTTGGTGAAGTAGGGAGCCGAGATGCCGTGGATAGCGGACACTCGGCGCTGCGGTGAATCCCTCTATCGAGGTATGAGGACCTGCGCCTCAGGAGGGCGGCCGGGGAGGCTCGAAGCGCTACCACGATGATGGTCCCGGTCGGTTAGGCCCGGCGGGGCCGGCCGGCCGCCGATTGACGGTGGCGAGGCTGGGCCCGATCAGCTCGTCCCCGTGCGACACGGAAGCGACCGGACAAGTGGCGCGCGACGAGGGCGGTGGTCCGGAGGCTCGGCCATGGTGATGGGCCGAGCCCCGCGACTCTCGATGGTCAGCGGACCCCCCGAGTGAGACCGCGCCCGCCCCGAAGTGCGTTCACAACGAATACGACGAGGATCGCGCCAAGCGTGGCGATGACGATGCTCTCGACGTTGATCCCATTGACGGAGCCGACCTTGAAGACGCTCGTCGCGAGAAAGCCGCCAACGAGCCCACCGACGACACCGAGAACGATCATCAGCAGCAGGCCCTCACGCGATCCCATGACCTGATTGGCGAGGAAGCCGGCGATCGCGCCGACGATGATCCATGCGATGAAACCCATGTTGCAGTCCTTTCCGGTCAGGCTTGCTGACGTCGGAACATGCCGACGGCCCAAAGGACGATGAGCTCGAGGATCGTCCAGCCGACCAGAGCGACGATGGCCGTCACGTCGAAGGTCGAGCCCGAAGCGCTGAGCGCGTCCGTCCGGAGGATGCCGTTGAACGGCACCACGAACACCTGGCTCAGATTGAGGATCCCCGATACGAGGCCATTGGCCTCACGCGCGTCGAGAAGCAGCAGGACGAACCGGAGCCCGATGACGACCTGGATCAAGCCGAAGACGAAGACGACAACGCGGCGCGTCATCTCCGACCCGCCGGGCCCCGTCATGCTCGTGTGGCTCCTGTCGGTCTGAACCGTCTCATGGCCGGCCGAGGTCGGCGGGACCTGCGTGGTGACTGTGTGATCGACCGTGTCGATGGTCATGCTGTTCCCTGGCCTTTCCAAGGCATCCGCGGGCTGGGAGCCCGTACGACGAGGTCGAGAGGTGCGCCCGAACACGGGATGCCGATCGCCAGTCTCCGGCGCCGACACGGCGAAGTCATGACCGTCCGTCATGCGGACTCAGCGTCCTCAGCCGGCAATCGCGAGTGCCGTGACGTCATCGGTGGTTGGGCTTGACGAACCGGTGCCGCCGCTTTGGGCATCAACCGAGAACGGTCGTCACGACCAGCGCGACCGCGGCGAGCCCCATCACGCACGTCGTCGCCCAACCAACAACGTTGAGAAGCGGTCCGTTTGTTCGCTCGCCCATCGCCTTGCGGTTGTTCGAGACCAGCATCACGAGGACGAGCAATGGGGCCGCGATGAGCCCGTTGAGGACTGCGCTCACGACCAGCGCGGTGATTGGGTTGATCCCGAGGAAGTTGATCGCCATGCCGACCAGCGTGGCTGCGACGATCACCCCGTAGAACTGCGGCGCACGCGTCAGGGTCCGGTCCAGGCCCGAGCGCCAACCGAAGGCCTCGGTCACGGCGTAGGCTGCCGAGCCCGTGAGCACGGGGACCGCCAGCACACCAGCCCCGATGAGGCCAACCGCCAGGAGGACCGTAGCTCCGCTGCCGGCGATCGGCTGGAGAGCCACGGCGGCATCGGCCGCCGACGCGATCTCCGTCTTTCCGGCTGCAAACAGCGTCGCGCCCGTCGCCAGGATGATGAAGTAGGCCACGACCTCGGAGAAGACCATCCCGGCGACCGTGTCCCAGAGCGCGTATTTGAGCTCGAACACCGACGCTCCTTCACGTTGGCGGAGGTGGCGTCGGCCGATGCTGATCTGCTCCTCGACCTCCTGGCTGGCCTGCCAGAAGAAGAGATAGGGCGAGATCGTTGTCCCGAGGAGCGCAACGAGGATGGCGATGTAGCCCGGATCGAGCCGGATCGTTGGGATCAGCGTGCCGCCGAGGACGCTCGCCCAATCCGGCCGAGCGAGCAGCGCCGCCCCGATGTATGCCAGCAGGGCAAGGGCCAGCCATTTGAAGACCCGCTCGATGAGGCGATACGTCCCGAACACCTGGAGGGCGATGATCCCCAGGCTCACCGGCACGATGAAGACGATGGCCGGGATCGGCACGAGGAGATTCATCGCGGCCGCAATCCCGCCGATGTCCGCTCCCGCATTGAGGGTGTTTGCGACCACCAGAGCGATCACGGCCGGGTAGACGACTGCTCGCGGATAGTGCTCGCGGAGGACCCCGGCCAGGCCGCGGCCACTCACCAGGCCGATCTTCGCGCACATGTACTGAACCGCTGTCATCAGCGGCAACATGAGGAGCGTCGCCCACAGTGTGGCGAAGCCGTAGCGAGCGCCGGCCTGAGCGTACGTGCCGATGCCCGAGGGATCGTCGTCGGACGCCCCGGTGACGACTCCCGGCCCGAGGACCTTGAGGAGCCGCTTCAGCGGACTCTTCTCGGCCCGCAGCTCGGCTGTCATCGGGTCGACCGGGCGACCTCGATGGACCCATGGCTCGTCCGGGCGGATCACCGTTCGGTGTCAGGCAGGGACAACCGAGGCGCCGCGATCGTCGAGCCTGCCAGGTCGGAGGCAGGCTGCGCGTAGCCAGCCGGGCGGTCGCCGCCCGCGTTCGACGCTCGAGCCCGTCGGGCGTGGCCGCGACAACGGTCAGCCGCTGAAGGCAATGGTTCCGAAGATTGCGCGGAAGAGCTCCTCGTCGGCGGCCTCATGGCCCGCCGGCCCTGTCCAGGTGACCTGGGTGACCAGTCCACCATGGACCGTGATCGCCGTGATGCCGAACTCGAGATGGCCGCTGGCAACGTAATGGTAGGCAACCACCTGTGCCGGGAACCCGCCGCTGCCGCTCACCGCAGAGCTCGAAAGGGCGAACCGCTCGAGCTGTTGCAGCGTCGCCCGCACCTCGGTCACGACGGCGCCGAGCGTCCGGCCAGCCGCCGGCGTGGTGACAATTCGGATACCAGCCGCAGTTTGCGGGTTGGCAATGACCTCACCACCCTGCTGGACGCCAGCTCGCCAGGCACCGGGAAGATCGAACTCGAGAGCGTCGATCGTGTCGTTGACGTGCTGCCACGCTCCGAGCGGCGGGACGATTGCCGCGGACGGCGCCCACCACGTCGCCTCGAGTGCCGTCACCTCAACTGCCGCACGGCCATTGACCTCGATCGTTCTCGTCCGGTCGATCGATAGGGCAATGAGCGTCGGGAATGGCGTGACCATGACTGCTAGGGCATAGCCCTGGGAGCAGTCGACCGACGCGTACTCGGTCACCAGGAGTCGTGATAGCGGAACGCCGCTATGCGACCCGGCGGCCCCCTCCTCTTCCATCGCGGTCGCATGGACGAGCATGTCGGGGAAGTCTTGGCAGGCGTCCCGTCGCACCGGATACTCCGAGCCGCCGTTGTCCCGCCGCCACGCCTGGGGTCCGACGATCGCGAGCTCGGTCGAAGTTGATGTGGCGCCCGTGTCGATCTCGACGAACGAGCTGCTGTCGTGCCCGACGACCTCAAAGCTCCCGCGGACCAGCTGGACCTCCGGCCGGGCATTCGCCCTCGTCAGGCTGACCGTCCCCGATAGACGGAAGGTCCCCGTCCAGTTACCCGACAACAACACGTTGACGACCTGCTCGGCGAGGCCGGGCGGTGATCCCGACGGCGCGCTCGTCGGTGCAGCACCACGAGACGCCTGCGCGCCCGAGCCGGCCGTGGAGCTGACCGCGTACGCTGCACAGGCCGCGACGATCAGCGACATCGCCATGGCGGTGGCGACCGCGCGCACGCCAGCCATCGCGCCCGTCCGCACACCCGCGTAGGTCGGTCTTCGCGAACCAGCGAGTGCCGCCTCGACTGCCTTTCTTCGGTATGTCATTGCTGGAGTGTGTAAACGCCTGGGCGCGTCGTCATGACGGGCGGTCATGCGGCGTGGCGCTTGTTCGCAGCCGCCGGCGAGATCGTCAGGCTTGGTGCGAGGCGGCGCGGACGAGGATCAGGACCTAGCCGCCCTCGGCCGGCGACAGCCGGCGACAGATCGTACCCGGTTCGCGAACCTCGTCGCCCATTGGGGCAGCCACAGTGGGCTCGATCGATGGCCGAACGTCGGCCCAGGCGCCCAATCGTTGCGCATCAAGCCCCAGAACGACTGCCGCCATCCGCGCTTCATCGCGACCGTACCCGGGCATGGCTACCGCTCTATCCCGAAACCTTCACCAATGCCGGATGGAATCTGGAGGCCGGGCCCAAAGGCCGGTCGTGGACCACCCATGACGAGGCGTAATGACGCTGCCGGAGCGCTGTGCAGACTCTCTTAAGTAGCGGTGATCGAACAGCATTACGTCTGGGTCGGTTCGCTCGCTCCGAGCGAGGAGGGGGGTCACTGGGGCCACCTCCTCGCTTGTCGTTCTTGCGGACGTGAGGTCGCGCGGCACACGTCTGTACGTCGAGAGGCCCCCGGCAATGGATGACGGGGGCCTCGCGATCGCTTGCGCTGGTGCGGCTAGACGGTGACGGGCACGCGTCCTGGCGCCGGCACGATCCCGAGCTGGACGAGCATGCCCAGCCGGTCGATGAGCCCCCAATGCTCGGTCAGACGTCCATTGACGCCCCGGCCGATGTGGATCTCGGTCCATTCGGCGCGCTTGCCATTCGCGGGAATCCCCATGAACTCACCGGTCATGGTGCCGGTGGCCTTCAGATAGTGGACGACCTCGTCACCGCAGGCGATCGAGCTCTCGATCGTGTAGCGCACGTCCGGGAACGCGCTCTTGAGGGCCCGGAGGCTCTGCTTGACGCCATCTCGCGTCGGGGCGACGCCGGGCTCCGGCGTGTGCTCGACGTAGTCGGACGTCAGCAGCTCGTCGAGAAGGCCGAAGTTGCCCTGATTGATGACCTCGAGCGGAATCCGCTCGGCCGTCAGCTTGATCTCGGGAGTCATTGATAGACCCACCTTTCGTATCCGCAGCGCCAAGGCTGGTCCAGGTTTGGGGACTCCGAGAGGGATGCCCACCGGGTGTGAATTACCCCGGCGACTGGTCGCTCGTGAACTGAGGCGGAATAGTTCGAACTGTATGGTACATTCCGTAGGATGTCAACCGAACGCCTGACCCCGACGTCATATCTCGTGCTCGGCCTCCTCGCCCGTGAGGGTCCGTCGACGTCGTACGACCTCGAGCGTCACGTCGGAGCGACGCTCGGCAACTTCTGGTCTTTCCCGCACACGCTCCTGTACTCGGAGCCGGCCCGTCTGGCCGAGCTCGGTCTCACGACGGAGCGACGAGAACCCGGCGGCCGGCGCCGCCGCGTCTTTGAGGTCACCGCCGCTGGACAATCGGCGGTGGCGGCATGGATCGACCGGCCTTCGGTCGACGGGACCGAGCTGCGCGATCCGGGCCTGCTCCAGCTCTTTTTTGCCGACCTCGCCTCACCGCAGGCGAGATTGCGCCTCGCAGAAGAGCAGCTCGCGATCCATGAGGCGAAATTGGCTGCCTATCGTGAAGACGCGCGCCTGGAACGACTGCCGGGTCGATCGACGCGGGGCCAGCGGACCTTCGAGCACTGGCGCGGCGAAACGCTCGCCATGGGCCTGCTCTACGAGTCCGCCGCCGT
>Ga0070731_10001296_pt1 | contig 26405 bp, 24 predicted proteins | sample Coa_R1_2_FD_66448 | JGI IMG/M metagenome (GOLD analysis project Ga0070731, IMG submission 66448) | Surface soil microbial communities from Centralia Pennsylvania, which are recovering from an underground coalmine fire - Coalmine... | ecosystem: Environmental > Terrestrial > Soil > Unclassified ... | reverse complement strand
TGGCATATTTTTTCAAGAGGTTTTCATAATAAGCCACGGCAAAGTCAACCAGGTTATTCAGGTCATTCTTTACCTGCCTGATATCTTTATCCAATCCTCTTATCTGTTCATTTAATTCATCAATATCCAATTTATAAATCCTGCGTACAGGCTTTTCTGTCAGTTTGATGATGTCTTCTTTGGTGACCTTTCTTTTTAATTGTTTTGTAAAAGGAACGAATGCTTTGTCGATCGCCTCAAGCACTTTTTCCCAGGTTGCATGTTTCTTCTCTAATTCTTTATAAATTTTTTCTTCAAAGAATATCTTTTCCAGGGAAGTGTAATGCCATTTTTCCTGTAATTCGGCTAATTTAATGTCAAGCTCTTTCTTCAGCAATTCTTTTGTGTTGTCAACAGAATTTTTTAGAAGCTCCTGTGCCCCGATAAATTTTGGCTTCTGTCCGGCAATAACGCATGCGTTGGGGGAAATGCTGATCTCACAATCAGTAAAAGCATACAGGGCATCAATGGTAATATCGGGGGAAATACCGGGCGCCAGATCAATCTGTATTTCGACCTCAGCTGCCGTGTTATCTGTCACTTTTTTTATTTTAATTTTCCCCTGGTCGTTCGCTTTGATGATGGATTCGATGAGTTGGGAGGTGGTAACTCCATAAGGGACATCCCTGATGAGCAATGTTTTCTTGTCCTGCTCTTCAACATGGACGCGGGCTCTCACTTTGCCGCCTCTTTTGCTGTCGTTATAATTGGTGATGTCAATCATTCCACCGGTCATAAAATCAGGATAAAGTTCAAATTTTTTGCCACGGAGATGCTTGATGGAGGCTTCACATATCTCGCAAAAATTATGGGGCAGGATTTTTGTTGCAAGTCCCACGGCTATTCCTTCGGCACCTTGTGCCAGCAACAAGGGAAATTTCATGGGCAGTACGACGGGTTCATTTTTTCTTCCATCATAACTCAGTTGCCAATCAGTTGTTTTCGCATTGAAAGCAACTTCTAAGGCAAATTTGGATAATCTTGCTTCAATATAGCGCGAAGCCGCTGCGTCATCACCTGTTCTTGCATCTCCCCAATTTCCCTGCGTTTCGACCAAGAGGTCTTTTTGTCCCATGTTCACCAGGGCATCGCCAATACTTGCGTCGCCATGCGGATGGTACTGCATGGACTGACCAATAATGTTGGCTACTTTATTAAAGCGCCCATCATCCATTTCTTTCATTGCATGCAAAATGCGGCGCTGCACGGGTTTCAAACCATCTTCGATGGCTGGCACGGCGCGCTCGAGAATTACATAAGACGCATAATCAAGAAACCAGTTTTTATATTGTCCCGTAACGCCGGATTCATGATGGGCCAGATTTTCTTCGTTACTCTTTTTTGCCATAGTCAAACTTTATTTTTTCCTATTGTTCCCAGATGTGTAAATGCAAAGCCTGTTTGATATTTCAGTCCATACCCCATCATCCTATCCATTGATGAATGTCCGAATAATATGATTCCAGATAGTTGGATTGCTTCATGGTGCGTAAAATAACCAGCAACATATATGACAAGCGCTATTCCTTTGTGATGAATCAGGTTGTAACAAAATGCGCCGATTTTATCATTGGCTAAATATCCAACCATGCTGATATCCGGAAGCAAAATTAATACAAGAAACCACCACCACGCAAAATGAAGTTCGTTGAATAAGAATATACTGAATAAGAACATGGCCAACTCTTCCAGACGGAGGATGTTTTTCATTTTGTCATTTTATTTTTAAAGCATTTGCCTTTTGTGAATATTGATAGAGGGTTAACCTGTCAACTTTACCATCAGGCGCCCTTATAAATTCTATCTGCATATCTTCAAATTTCAGAAAAAATAAATTTTCTTTTTCAGCGAATAATTCATTTTTATCTTGTCCCGTTGCCTGTACCATCAGCTGACCATCTTCAAGTGTGAGCGTTAAAATAAAATTCGGTGCCAATTGATATTGGCCGGTATATTCTTTCAATATTGTCGTATCTACCTCAATTTCATTTCTCACGCGTGGAAAATCATAAGGCTGCTGATTTAAAATCGAATTGATGTTTTCACCTATTTTAGGAAGCCCTGAAGATTGTTCATTTTCAAAAAGAATAATGCATGTTTCGTCTGCAGGCACGCGGGCAATAAAACTGACAAAGCCGGAAATGTCTCCCTGGTGCATTACTACCTTTTTTCCATAAGAAGAGTCGATGACCCATCCATAACCGTAATTATTTTTGAAAGGAGTAAAGGTTTTTCGCAAAGAAGAATCACTGAGGATTTTATTTGTGTATAAAGCCCGATCCCATTTATAGAGATCGCCCACCGTCGTATACATTGAACCGGCTGCATAGGAAACGGATGAATCAACAATCGGCGCAGGCAGGATATTTTTTGAGGTAAGTTTTAAATAGCCAATGGCTTTATCCCTTGTTTTTAGGTTTTTAAAATCAAAGCCCGTATGGATCATTCCCAAAGGCTTAATAATGTTTTCCTTTATGACTGTAAAATATTGCTTGCCTGTAATTTTCTCAATAATAAAACCGAGTAATATGTAACCGGAATTGCTATAACTATATTTTGTACCGGGGGAAAAATCCAGCGTCTTGTTCTTGAACAATAGAATCAGATCGGTTAATTTAATGGGGTTGGGCGAATTACTTTCCATGAATGCATTATCATTGGTGTAATTGTAAATTCCTGATGTGTGCGTTAATAAATTCTCGATGGTTATGCTGTCACCATTCGGAAAATCGGGAATATATTTTGATAACCTGTCCAGGAGTGAAAGTTTGTGTTTTTCTTCCAATTGCAGGATCATTGCAGCGGTAAATTGTTTTGTAATTGAGCCGATTTGAAAAATGGTGGCTGAATCGTTAAATAATTTCGCAGTTGCATTTTTATAACCATATCCCTGTTCTAACAATACTCTCCCTTTTTGGGCAACCAACACTACACCATTGAATGATCTTTGTTTTGAATATTGCTTCAGGAGCTCATTTATTTCCTGCGCCGGAGTTTGAGCATAATTTTTTATTAAGATTAAAGCAGCGAATAAAATCAACAATACTTTTTTCATGAATTACACTTATGCGGACTGCGCGCCAACGTCGGGATGCCCTGCTTTCATTTTGATTTCGAAATCTTTCATTTTTTTTAATTCACCTTGCACATCATATTCACCGGAAGCCAATATTAATTTCAATCTCCAGAGCAAATACGCATCCCCGGTTATCGTTGTTGCCTTATGCAAAAAATTAAGAATTATTTTGTGTGCAGTTTGCCAATTTGCCGTGATAAATTTCTTAAGCGAAGCGTCATAAAAATCATCATCGTGTTGAACCAGTTTTTTCCCACCTTCTAAAATGCGAACATGTTTTTGTTCATTGCCCAAACGCATCCATTCGTCGGGATCAACTTCAAATTCGCTGGGTGTGATTGGTCTTGCAAGCTTTCTCGCTTTCAGGAATTCCTTGGGGGGTATATCAAAAAGATTAACTGGGTAAAAAATATTCCCTTTTTCATTGATAAAAGGAAGGTTGTTGAGGTACAAAATAAAAATTCTCCCCTGGAAATCCCTCAGCTGGCTCATCAGCCAGTAATATCCACTCACATCATGTTTATTTTGTGCCGGCCAGATCCAGATGATTTCTTCCGGATCATTTTGTAATTTTTCTTTCAGGGAAGAAACGGTTCTATTATCGCCTGATAACCAACCATCTTCAATGGCACCTTCATAATCACCACCCTTCAACACTTCACGCCACCACTGGCTGCGTAACCCCCAGCCATCTTCTGAAAAAATATCTTTGATGGGTCCGACCGCAAAGTCGTCCTCAATCAGAATCACCGCACCTTGTAAGGATTCGTCTAATTTGATTGCTTCGTTTAACACACCTACATCGCTTCGCTGGAATACTATATGAATCATCTGGGATTAAAAATTAATAATTTATAATTTAACATTGGATCTCAGATTGGTTGAGTTCGGTATTGTCGTCAGCATCTTGCTAAGTATTTTTTGACGCCTCTTGCATGAGACGGGGTTTTTAATTTTTTTCCAACAGTTTGCATTCATTCGACGAATTCCCCCGAAAATCCTGCTTGTTCTTGCTTTTCTATGAGCACTGTTTAGGGGATGGATAAAATCTTTTTTGAGCAAGCACCGATTGCTTCCAAAGTACCTGTTCCAGTTGATGCCCCGATTTCAAAATGTCATTCTTGATGCGAGCAAGCATGGCAGTCCAGGATTGAAGGTATTTTTTCATATCGGAATATTTATTTACGGGGTACTGATCCTTACTGGTTCGTCTTTTCCTCTTCTGCCAAATCAATTTCGACTTTCAAATTATCAATAATAAATTCCTGTCTTTCCTGCGTATTTTTTCCCATGTAATATTCGAGTATCTGTTGAATGTGCGTTTCCGGCATTACCATCACTGGTTCCTTGCGCATGTCGCTGCCAATAAAACGAGCAAATTCATCAGGTGAAATTTCTCCCAACCCTTTGAATCGTGTGATTTCCGGTTTAGCACCCAATTTTTTAATTGCTGCCTGCTTTTCTGTTTCATCATAGCAATAGACGGTTTCCTGTTTATTGCGAACACGGAATAAAGGCGTTTCCAAAATAAAAACATGGCTGTTTTTGACGAGGTCCGGAAAAAATTGTAAAAAGAAAGTCATCAGCAACAGACGAATGTGCATGCCATCAACATCTGCATCGGTTGCAATCACAATATTATTATAACGCAACCCTTCTAATCCATCTTCAATATTCAATGCATGTTGTAATAAATTGAATTCTTCATTCTCATAGACAACTTTTTTTGTAAGACTAAAACAATTCAATGGTTTCCCACGCAAACTAAACACAGCCTGCGTTTCAACGTTTCTTGCTTTTGTTATCGATCCACTTGCGGAATCTCCTTCAGTAATAAAAATGGTGCTTTCTTTTTGTTTTTCGAGAATAGCCTCTCTTTCTTTCCCCGTTGCTTCATCATTATAATGAAAACGGCAATCTCGCAATTTTTTATTGTGAAGATTTGCTTTTTTTGCGCGTTCGTTCGCCAGTTTTTTAATTCCTGCTAAATCTTTTCTTTCTTTTTCATTTTGCTCGATGCGTTTTTTTAATGCCTCAGCGATCGCGGGATTTTTGTGGAGATAATCATCCAATTCCTTAGCAAGAAAATCGTAAATGAAATTCTTCATGCTCGCACCCCCTTCAACAACAAATTGGGAACCCAGTTTTGTTTTTGTTTGTGATTCAAAGACAGGTTCAACGACTCTTACTGAAATCGCAGCAACGATACTTTGTCTTATGTCAGAGGTATCGTAATCTTTTTTATAGAAATCACGGATGACCTTTACAAAACCTTCCCGGAATGCCTGCTGATGTGTTCCTCCCTGGGTTGTGAATTGCCCGTTTACAAAACTAAATATTTCTTCTCCGTAATCATTATTATGGGTGAGGGCAATTTCAATATCATCGCCTTTAAGATGAATTATTGGATATTGCAATTCATCTTCATTGGTGCGACGTTTAAGCAAATCCAGCAACCCATTCTTAGAAATATATTTTTTGTCATTGTAATTTATGACCAACCCTGCATTCAGGTAACAATAATTCCAGAATTGATTGTCTAGATAATCATTATTGAAATGAAAATTCTTAAATACCGATTCGTCCGGGATGAACGTTATCAGCGTTCCGTTTTCTTCAGCCGTTTTCGCTTCTTTATACTCTTTTTTCAGAATTCCTTTCTCAAACTCTGCTGTTTTTTCTTTCCCTTCACGAAATGCGCTTACCTTAAAATAGTTGCTCAACGCATTCACTGCTTTTGTACCAACGCCGTTCAAGCCAACCGATTTCTGAAACGCTTTACTGTCGTACTTCGCGCCGGTATTTATTTTGCTCACGGCGTCAACTACTTTACCAAGAGGAATACCACGTCCGTAATCGCGAACCGCAACCGTTTTTTTATCAATGGAAATGTCAACCTGCTTGCCATAACCCATTGTATATTCGTCAATGCAATTGTCTACGACTTCTTTCAGCATTACATAAATTCCGTCGTCAGCGCTGCTGCCGTCGCCAAGTTTTCCGATATACATCCCGGGTCGCACACGGATATGTTCACGCCAGTCCAGGCTCTTGATACTTTCTTCCGTGTATTCAAAAAGATTCTGTTTGGTTTCAGCCATTTGGGTTTACGATTTTAGATGTACGAATTACGATTTGTATAAATCGGGGCATCTCCATTAATTCTTAATTCATGACCATCATTTATCCCTCGTTTGTCAGCCAGTATTTGTTCTCCAATTATCACTGTTTTGTTCGATCTGTTGCGCCAACCACGCCCTTCAGCCAAGGTCGCACACCTGAAAATCAAGCAGTCAGGGGCGGCTTGTAAACGCGCAAATATAAACAAACGGTATAAAAGCAGGATTCCATCATTATGCACAGTGTGTATAAAAATTTTTCTCGCCGGTTTTCTTCGCATGAAAAGGGAAAGCGGAAATTCGGCAATCGACATGAAAATCCGCATGCTTTTTTACCGCCTGATGCTTGTCCTGCACAACCTGCCAGGTTAAAACGTATTATTTTCGCACATGGCACAAAAATTCTTGGAACTATACCATGTCAGCGTTCTGGCCGGCGGCACGAAATGTTTAAACGACATCAGTCTCAGCATTCATCAAAATGAACAATGGGCTATTGTCGGAACGTCTGGCAGCGGAAAAACGCTTCTTGCAAACACGTTGGCAGGGAAAAATGTTTATACCGGAAGGATTGATTACTATTTCCCGGCAAAGAAAAATGCCAAAAATGCCATTTGTATTGTTGAGCAACAAAACCGTTTCAAGAATCTCTTCAACACAAGTGATTTGTATTACCAGCAACGGTTTAACAGTTATGATTCGGAACAAACCAAAACGGTCCGACAGGAATTGGAAGACCATTTTTCAGACGCGAATTTTAATGATAACGAATGGCTTGATGTCTTACATATCCGCAATTTATTGGATGAGCCATTGATTCAATTATCCAATGGTGAAAATAAGCGTCTTCAACTTGCCATTGCCTTGTTTGAGCATCCGGAATTATTAATATTGGATGCCCCCTTCGTAGGTTTGGATGTTGAAGGAAGAAAAACATTGCGGGATATTCTGCAAACGATCTCGAAAAAAGGTGTTCATTTTTTACTAGTTACTTCTTTCCACGAAATTCCTGAGTCCATTACCCATATTGCTTGTCTTGACAAAGGGAAATTGATCTTTGCCGATCAGAAAATTAATTTTCGGGGAGATCGTATTCCGGCAAAGGAAAAGAACAAATTGAATGCAGTATTATTGAAAAGCTTAAAATCCAAAACAGAAAATGATTTTAATGTCGCGATAAGCATGGTTAATGTAAATGTCAAGTATGGCGAAAAACAAATTCTTTCTGGCATAAACTGGGAAGTAAAAAAGGGAGAGTGCTGGAATTTAACGGGACCAAATGGTGCGGGCAAATCTACATTACTGAGTTTAATAACGGCAGATAATCCGCAGGCTTATGCCAATGAAATATATTTGTTTGATAAGCGTCGCGGAAGTGGTGAAACCATTTGGGATATTAAGAAAAAATTAGGTTTTATTTCGCCGGAACTGCACTTATATTTTGACTACAGTGCTACTTGCTTTGAAGTGGTAGCTTCCGGTATGTTTGATACCATCGGTCTGTTCCGTCACATAACTGAACAGGAAAACCAAAATATTTTGCGGTGGTTGAAATTATTTCAGGTCGAAAACTTGCGTTTAAAAAGACTGTCTCAATTATCTGTCAGTGAACAAAGAATAACCCTGTTAGCACGTGCATTGATTAAAATGCCGTCATTATTGATTCTTGATGAACCTTGCCAGGGCTTGGATGATGAGCAAATTGATTATTTTACAGATCATATCGACCAGGTTTGTAAAGCATTTGAAACAACGATGGTTTATGTCAGCCATTATCAAAACCAAGTCCCTGCCTGCGTGAATCGATTTCTGCAATTAGAAAACGGAAAAATTATTTCATGAATAAATCCTGAAAACGCATTTTATTTTTCTGGCTATTTCTTATATTTAGTTAAATGACCAAATCCGGGCTAATAACTTGCATTGTATTGTCTCTGTGCAATACTCTTTCTGCCCGAACATACACCGATGTGGAAGCACGTGAAGCCTGGAATGAGATAAAAAATAAACCGGTTACTGAACAAAATTTTGAACAAACCTGCAACTTGATTCAGGATGTTGCTCAAACAAATATCAATATCAGTTACGAAATACTGGCTCAGTATCTTCCCCTGATCAAGCCGACCGGGAACAAACAATGGGCGCATATCTTATTGATGAACTGGGCAAAAGCCAAGGAATCGCTGACTGCATTTGACGAAGCGGATTCTTTATATAAGCTTGCCAGGGAGAATGCATCTGACAATTCAAAAAATTATGATGAAGTATTGGTCGCAACGGTATTGATGTACCTCGAATGGGATAAAAAAGATTCACTTCAAAAATATTTGACAGATGGTGAAAAAATTTGCCGGCAAAACCATGACAACGAGAACCTTTCATTTATCTACACATTTAAGGCAATGTCGAGATTGGAGGATGCTGCTTTCATAAAGCACAATCTTGATAGCGCTATTTTATTGGCTCAACATCTTACCAACAAAAATGCTCTGTTCACTGCAAAATACAATCGTGCTGTTTTTTACAGTCAGTTCGATTTGGAACAGCAGGTAAATGAATTGGGTGAATTGCTTGAGTTAACAAAAGACTCTTCTTTATCACGCAAATCCAAGCTTTATGAGCGTACTGCTTTTAATTTCAGAAACCCTGCGCCGAGTATTTATTATCAACTGATGCTGGTTAATCTTTTATTAACAGACTATGATAATGCCTGGAAGTTCGCTGAATTATTTTATGACGCAACGGTGAAACCTAATCCCAGTGCCCCCCAGGCTGCAGGTTTTAATGCGGTGATGGCAATGGTGAAATCATACCAGGGAGCCTATGGAGAGGCGAGAAATTATCTTGCTCAAAGCACGAAATTATTTCACCTCCTTGGAAATCAAATTGCTTATCCAACTTATAATCTTGCCGCTGGCATGCTCGCTGAGTATGAAAAAAATTACCCGGACGCATTAAATGACTATGCGCAGGCATATAAAAATAGCAGTATGGCCTACGGTCTGCATTTGATGCCTCCTGAAATTTATTATGCACATGCACTTATCCTCAATCAAAAATTCGATTCGGCCCATAAATTATTTTCACAACTTGAACCGATTTTGAAAGCAAGAATGTTTTCGGCCATTGGCTATTACTATTATAAATATTACGCAGAACTGATGAAGGCCAAAGGTGATAACCCTGCATATATTAAATCGCTTGAGACATTTTACGCAATAAAAGATTCGCTTACCAATTTCAATCATTACCGGGCGATACAGGAGGTAGAAACAAGAATGCGCGTTCATGAAAAAGAATTACAAATAAACAGGCTTAATGATGATAATACAATCAAACAAAAGGAATTAAGCACAGAAAAGATCTATTTAATAATATTTTCAAGCCTCGCGGCAATGATCATTGCTTTGTTGATCGCTTACAGCAGGAATCAACTTCATCGCAAACAACAAGCAGAACAAATCGCGAAACAACATGAAATTCTTCAGCAAAATAAAATAATGGTAATGCAAAAACAACATCGCATTGACGTGATGCAAGGCGCAATCGATGCCGAAGAAAATGAACGCCATAAAATTGCAGACCAGTTGCACGATGAAACAGGAGCTATGTTGGCATTGGCTTCCCTCAATATTTCCTCCGTTTTGGAAAAGGGGAAAGATGATTTTCAGTCTCAGTATAAAATTGAAAAAGCCCACGAAATATTAAACACGGTTTCTGCATCAATACGGGATATCAGTCATCGTCTTACACCACTACTAATTGAAAAATATGGATTTCATAAAGCGATTGAGGATATGGCGCATACCGTCAATCTTTCCGGGAAACTAAAACTGGAAACGGTAATTATTGGCTTTGAAGATGATGGTAAATATTCAGTGACCTTTTTGAATAATATTTTTCGCATTGTCCAGGAACTGATACACAATATTTTGAAACATGCACAGGCTACCAGCGCCATGCTCGAACTTGTTGAGCATGAAAATCATATTTCAATAATGGTGGAAGACGATGGTATCGGCATTGACGATCTTACCACAGCCAATGGAAAGGGAATTAAAACAATACAATCTAAAATTGCGTATCTTAATGGACAGATAGAAATCCAAAGGAAAAAAGAGAAAGGTACACTGATTGTGATAGAAATTAATGTGTAAATGACAATAACATGGCGCTGCGATTAGTCATTGCTGACGATCACCCATTGCTGGTCGATGGTTTGAAACAAGTGCTTGAAGAAATTCAAAACGTGGAAGTTGTGGCAACTGCCGGAAATGGATTTGAATTAATCAATGTTTTACGCAAAAACAGGGTTGATATGGTTTTACTCGATTTGCAAATGCCCAGAATGGATGGTATTGATTCTCTTAAAATTTTGAAAAAAGATTTTCCCAAACTTAAAATTGTTGTATTTACCAATTATGGCCAGCCTAAACTTATCAAAGAAATAAGATCATTGGGCGCAAACGGTTACTTGCTGAAAAACAGTACATCAAGCATTTTAAAAGAGGCGGTGAATACAGTCGCTTCCGGGAACAACTGGTTCCAGGACCTGAACCCCGAAGTAAAGCAATCAGTTCTCCTTACCAACGATTTCATGAAAAAGTATCAGCTTACGGAAAGAGAAACTGAGATCATCTGCAAAATTGCAGAAGGGCTTACTACAAAAGAAATTGCTTCGCAATTGTATGTGAGTGAATTTACCATCAATACCCACAGGAGAAACATCTGCAGAAAATTAAACATCTACACGCCTGTCGGTCTGCTCAATTTTGCAAAGGAACACGGACTTGTTTCCTGATAATTTGCTAAAAAATACTTAGAACTAGGTATTTGATACCTTAAAAAACAAAGTGAATTTTGGTTCCGGTGATCGATTCCCTGAACTAACGACATCAGGTTGAAAAACAGGGCCATTTTCCTGATAAATTCCTATATCCTTCAAAAAATACAAAGGGGCTGCTGAAAAAGTGAAATAACCGGGGAACATTGTGCAAGATGTCCCGCATCCCCCAGCCAAAAAAATTAATTGTATGGGAAAATATTTCTTTTCATTATCCATTTTATTATTTTTTTTCTTTGGGGTGAGATCACAGTCCATGGCTCCGGAAAAATCGTTGGACGTCTTGAAAAAAAATATTGTGAAGGTTAACTTGTCAGCAATCGCTGTAGAGGCTTATACCATTCAATATGAACATGTGGTAAATAAAGCCCAGTCCATTGCACTCACTGTGGGACTTTCACCAAATGTACCGTTGCCTTTTAAACAGACTTTGCTAAACGATTTTAAAGGCAATTCCGATGCCAGGCGTGCCATAGAAACGACCGTGTTTTCCAAATATACGGCTACGCTCGAATATAGATTTTACTTTAGTGGCAATGCTCCCAAGGGATTTTACTTTGCCCCTTTTGCAAGATACATGAACATGAAAATAGGCCAGGATTACACTTTTACTCCAAGTGACGGTTTATTGCATCATGCACACATGAATGGAAAATTTGATGGAATAGGGGCAGGATTTTTATTGGGAGATCAGTTTTTGATTGGCAAGAATTGGGCAATTGACTGGTGGATAATCGGGCCTTTTTACGGATCAAATATTACTGCAGATTTTATTGGAACAGACCCTATGATGGGTGATATGTCTCAACAAGACCTGGACAATCTGAAAAATAATATTGAAAGTGTGAAACTGCCATTATATAAAACGTCGGCAACCGTAACGCCATCCACCAATACGGTCGAAGCCAAATTGGTAGGGCCCTATTTTGGCTTGCGTGCTATGGGAGTTTGTCTTGCATACAGGTTTTAATATTATTGTTAACAAAAACTAATAATATGAAAAAAGGTTTTTTATCCGGAGCGAAAATTTTGTGCTGTATTTTTATTTTACATACAGTCGTGTTCTCTTCTTTTAGTCAGTCAAAAGCAACAATGTCTTCCGATTGCACTTTTGGAAATTGTGTATGCATTCAGGGCTCGCTCGATCTGACGAATCTCAAATACTCAAGCAGCGGTTCATCTTCTTCTGATCAAAGCAGACTCGGCTTTAATCTGGGGGTTTTTGTTTTTCACCCGCTTCCCAGCAAGATGAAAACGGGGTCTTTGGCATTAACCTACGGGTTGGAATTTATTCAGAAAGGATCAAAATATGACTATGGGGGAGGGGACAAAGAAACGATCACTTTGGGTTATTTGGAAGTGCCTGTGGATCTATTATACGAATACAAATTGCAAAATTGCTCCAGCATTTTTGGAGGTGTAGGCGTTTATCTTGCTTACGGTTTAGGGGGTAAGGATAAATACACGTATAGCGGGCAAACCGTCAGTTCAAATTCTTTCAGTGACAGTACGGCTAAAAGATTTGATGCTGGTTTTCGAATCAGCGCAGGCTACCGCATGTCTTGCAATTGGTCGGCAAGCATAGTATACGAGTTCGGGATTTTAAATATCGGTCAAAGTTCAGGTGGTGCGGGCAGTTCGGGCTATTCGGTAAAAAATCATCTTTGGAGCTTCAATTTTGCATATTGCCTGGGTGATTTGATGGGCAGGAAAAAATAGGGGGGACCTGACCGGGTCTGATAAAATATAAGCAGATGGTTTCTTCATATGTAAGCGCAGGTCCGATTTTCCTGCGCTTTTCGTTTGTAATTAATTGATTATAAATAGATAATAAATATCTAAGGATTATATGTAACAAAATCTATTTTCTTTTTTCTGTTATTTATCAAATGCGTAATTTTAGATTATCAGTTCATTTAATACCAACTACATTTGATGAACGATTTGATTAGCCCTCACTTACCATCCATTAATTCTGACGCGAACGCCCGTTAATTCTTTTTTTTAATTTTTAAACTTGTGAAGTATGTACTCGTATGCATTGCTGGAAAAGAATTGCTATTACTTAGTGAAAGAAAAAGAAGAAGACACAATTACATTGATTAAAATAAATTTTGAAACAGATAGTTGTGTTCATGTATCTAAATATGATGAAACCACTTTATTGGAATGGCGAAAAAAAGCTGACCCCATTTTTGATATTCTTGAATTACTTGATGACGATAAAGTGAAAGAGTGGCAGGTTGTCTATAAGGACAATCTCGGCACTTATAATTACGAGGAAGAAGATGACGATTGAGTATAAAGGTATTGGTCACCAGAGACGGCACCTTTGATTCACTGGCTTTATCTCATCATTTAACGCTCACGGTAAGTCCCAATCTTTTTTTTATGGTTTGCCAGACTGGCATAATATCAGGCGATAGTTTGAAATAAATTACCGCAGGAAAATATATTGCGATAAAAACAAGACTCCGCACAATGATCCAAAGGTATCCATGGCGGTTTGAAAATAAATAATAGCATACAAAAAAATCTGCTGCAGGTAACAACAGGGCATAGGCCGTTTTTGCATTAAAGGGCTGCATGTCAAATTTCTTCAGTAAGAAAATATATCGGATCAGGTTATATACCGTAAATGAAAACAGCGTGGCAATTGCCGGTCCTGTTATGCCAATCGTTTTGGTTAGCAGATAAGTCAACGGCAATGAAATTCCCAATAAAACGATCCCGGTAATAAAATCAAACCGCCAGAAAGTAGATGTAGCAATGATTTGCGCGTTAAGTCCTGTGCCCATATCGATAATGCAATTCAGGCCCAGGAAAAGAAATACATATTTCGCATCCAGATAACTTTCCTGCAGATGAAAGGTTAGCACGCCATCCGTAAAATTCAACCATATTAGGGAAAAAATCCCTGCTGAAAAAATAAGCTGGTTGACAGAGGACCTGTGGTAAATGATGTTTATTTTCTTAAAATCTTTATCCTTCCAGGATTTTGACAATGGCGCCATGGACGCACCGATAATTCCTCGTTGGGGAGCCTGCATAATGCTGGTCATGTATTGGGCTAAAGTAAAACTGGCCGCGGTGGCCAGACCTTTCGGCATGACGGCCGCGATGACAACTCCGGAATAAACTGTAGCAATGTTGTGCAGCAAAGAACCACTCCAAATTAACAGGGCAAGGGTAGCGATTTTTCTTTTGAATTTTTTTGTAACACGGCTTAGGGAAAAAGTAAAATAAATTTCTTTTTTAATGACCAGGTATGATAATAATATGACAGCAATGATCAGATATCCGAATGAATACAATTTTATGAATGAATCGAAACTTCTCAAAAATTTAGTGATAAAAAGAACGATCAGTAGTGTAGTAAATGCCCTGAATTGAAATTCCTTCAAATAATTCGTGAATACCGATTTTTTTAATTGCCAGGCGTATGCTTCGAGCAAAGAATATATTGTCAATCCAAATCCAAATATAAAAATCCAATGATAATATATTACCAATTCCGGCGAATGTTCGCCGAATTTCCTAATAAAGAAATTTTGGAAAACAAGTCCTCCGGCAACAACCAGGATAAAACCTGCAACTGCTGCTACCAGCGTCAGGGTTATCATATCGTTTTTCTTATTCGGAAGGTTGTCGTCATAATAAGGATAGAACTTAAAAACGAAACCCTGCATGCCAAGGTTTGCGCAGGAATACATGATGAAGGCGATGGAAGTAAATATAGTGGTTAAGCCATACTCTGCAGGTGTAAAACCTCCCTGACGCGTAAACAGGTATGTATTTAAAATACCTAAACCAAAACCGAAATATACAATGCCGGAAGAAAGTATGCTTTGCCGCCTGATTGTGCTCATGCAGATTTTAAGATTCCATACAAAGATGAGCGATTTTTATTTATTCATCTTTTTTTGTGTAAACATAAAAATTCCTGTTTACCTCGACATTATCCGCAGGTAAGGCCAATTCAAGACTTTGCCAGGCTTCGGTGGGATTGATAAAAATATCTTTTTTATCTCCTGCAGTAATTTTTACCGGCATGTTAAATCCGGCAACGCAGTTTGTCCAGCGATATTCAATTGTCTTTCCATTTATTCTGTATTCCAGGATAGGAATTTTTGTCGTGCGCAAATACTGATCAAACACCTTTGAAAAGTCAATTCCTGATTGATTGGAGATATAATCCTCAATGTCTTTGCTGTCGACAGTTTTATGATAAAATGTCGAATTGATTCCGTGTAAGATCTGTCTGAATTTTACATCGTCATTTATGACCTGACGGATCGCGTGTATCATGTTTGCGCCTTTGTAATACATATCCCCCGAGCCTTCTTCATTGACCCCGTAATGCGCGATGATCGGTCTGTTATTCACAATATTTTTTCTGATACCGGCGCAATAATCGTTTCCTGCTTCAATTCCATCCTGGCAATCTGTATAAAGGGTTTCAGCATAATTGGTGAATCCTTCATGCACCCACATGTCTGCCAGGTCGTTAGTGGTTATGCTGTTGCCCATCCACTCATGTCCGCTCTCATGAACAATAATAAAATCCCATTTCAATCCCCAACCAGTTCCGGAAAGATCTCTCCCGAGATATCCGTTTTCAAAATGATTGCCATAAGCTACATCACTTTGATGTTCCATGCCAAGATGCGGCGCTTCCACCAGTTTATATCCATCTTCATAAAAGGGATAAGCACCGTACCAGTATTCAAAACACATTAACATGCTGTCGACTTGTTTAAATTGTCTTTTTGCTTTTTCAAGATTATAATCAAGCACCCAATAATCACAATCTAATTTTCCTTTCACCCCTTTATAGTCTTCATGCCAGGTGACATATTTACCGATGTACGGAATAATATCGTAATTGTTGATGGGATTTACCACTTCCCACTTAAATGTTACCGTTCCATTGTTATTGAATTTTCTTTCTTTCAATCTTCCATTCCCCACCGCCACCAATGTGTCAGGAACGGTAACTGACAGAGAAGCCCCGTCGTCCGGTTCATCGCTTTGATGATCTTTACACGGATACCAAACGCTTGCGCCCAATGCTTGGCAGGCGACGGTCATCCAAGGTCTGCCGGATTTGTCTTTTGTAAAGATCCAGCCCCCCTCCCATGGCGGACGTACGGCTATTTTAGGATACCCCTCGTAGTTAATAAAAATACTTTCGGTTTTCCCTTCCGCCAGCATTTTTGGAAATTCAACATGAAATGCATTTCCTTCGCGGGTAAATGTCAGCTGCTGATTATTCCAATTAATGCTTTTTATGGCTAATGGCTCCTGCAAATCGATCTGCATTATTTTTCCAGGCTTTAGCACTTTAAAAGTTATTGTATTACTCCCCGTAATAAATTTTATTTCAAAATCCGGCTTTACCCAAATATCGTAGCGCAACACATTCCACCATGCTCTTTGGGGTGTTATGCTTCCCCGCAAGGTATCAGCATGTGTAAATTGTTTTGCTGGTCTTTGTCCGAAAGAAGATTGCATTATACAAATTGATGCAACCAAAATGATCAGTTTAAAATCGTTCATTTTTCACAAATTGAGGCGCGGGGGGTGACGATCCACATCAGTCCGTGTGTAATGAAGATAAAAATCATTTTGCATTTATTTTTCTAAAATACATAAATGGCAAAAAACAAAACGGGGCGTAATTAAACTACGTCCCGTTGCACAACCGACCCTAATCTATAAAACTAAAACTTACTTATCATGATGTTTCATCTGAGGAATCTTTTTTGATGTGTTATTTTCATCATCTTCACCATGTCTTTGCGGGTTTTCTATTTCGCTGTCATCGTTCTGATTTTTCCAATTTGTGTCCATATCCCGGCTGTCACTTTTTTGATTCCTGCCTTGTCCATTTTGCTTTTGGCTTCCTTGGTGAGATTGAGTTTCTTTTTGTCCCATCTTAGAGTTTTGATTCTTTCCTCCTGTTGAGTCGTGATGTTTCGAAGAGTCATTTTGTGCTCCCTGATTTCTCTTATCAGTTTTATCTTTTTGCACGTTTTCTTTTTCTTTGTTTTGCATAATGTGATTTTTTGGTTTAAAGAATATTCTTTACCAAATAAAATTTCAAAAACAATACCAGTACATGCCAAAGGCGGATTCCGGATAATAATTGCTGATTAATAAATGTTTAAGAGGTTTTGCATCCACAATGAGTAGATAATATTCTACGAAAGATATGCAGATGGGTTGGTACGCGTAAACGCCGGCCGCCTAAACGTGGAAGGAAAAAGGGGTTAAACTTCGTTTTCGTGCACGTTAAAAAACCAAGAGCCCCAAAATAAATAGTTGATAGGTCAGGCATTGAATGCTAAGGGAATATGCCCAGCTCCGCATAGCTTGTTGCCACTTTATTTATGGCAACAATATAAGCAGCAGTGCGCATGTCGGGTATTTCATGATTTGCTTTCCAGCAATCCATAATTTCTTTTGTGGCGGTGCTCATCGTTTCTTCAAGACCACTATAAACCAAATCAACTTCATCGGCTCCGTGCATGATGAATTCCCTTTCTTTTCCTTCAACTTTTTTTCCTGTTAACCCTTCCATTTGATTAAGTATATGTGCGTTCAGGTTTTCCGTAAAGCGTTTTTCCATCCTGCCATAGCGCACATGACTCAAATTTTTCAGCCACTCAAAATAAGAAACCGTCACACCGCCCGCATTCAGATACATGTCGGGAACTACCAAAACTCCTTTATTGATAAACACTTCATCGGCTTCTGGAGTGAGCGGACCATTTGCAGCTTCTGCAATTATTTTTGCTTTGACACGGGGTGCATTTTCACCATTAATAACATTTTCCAGTGCGGCGGGAATTAAAATATCGCAGTCCTGCTCAAGCGCATCTGTCGATTTTGCAAGATTGGTCGCACCCGGGAAGTTTAAAATCGCACCAGTTTTTTTTCTGTGCTGGAAAACTTCTTCTTCATTCAATCCATCTGTATTCATTATGGCACCTTCAAATTCAGCGAGTGCTATAACTTTTGCTCCACCTTCGCGGAAAAATTTTGCAGCGTGATACCCCACATTTCCTAATCCTTGCACTATTACTGTTTTTCCGGCAATGCCAGGTGATAATTTTAGTTTATCCATCACATCCTTCATGTGACTCACTTCGCGGATTCCATAAAAAACGCCAAGACCTGTTGCTTCTTTTCTGCCCCGAACACCCCCTTGCGAAACTGGTTTTCCGGTAACACAACCAAGCCCATCAATTTCCCCTGGACGCATGCTCATATACGTATCGAGAATCCACGCCATTTCTCTTTCTCCGGTTCCATAGTCAGGAGCGGGCACGTCAGTTCCCGGCCCGATGAAATTCTTTTTAATCAATTCCGAAGTATAACGACGTGTGATTTTTTCCAGTTCGTATGGCGTATATTTTTTGGGGTCAATGCTGATACCGCCTTTTGCCCCGCCAAACGGAACGTTAACGATTGCACATTTGTAGGTCATCAGCGCAGAGAGTGCCATCACTTCATCCAAATTCACCGACAGCGCGAAACGAATTCCGCCTTTGCTTGGCAGCTTATGTTGCGAGTGCTGAACGCGGTAGGCTTTGATAACTTCAATTTTATCGCCGATTTTAACGGGGAAGAACATCCGGTAAACAGAATTGCATTGTTTTATCTGTTCAAGAATTCCGGGATCCCAATTGGTAAACTTTGCCGCTTTGTCAAAACTTTTTTCAACGGCTTCAAAAAATTTATATTCAGGCATAAAAAATATATTGGTTAATGATTTATATGGTGATAGCTGACAGCCGTTTGATTCTAACACGAACCTCTCTTCAACCCATTATTTCTCTATCTTGCTTATTTTCCTGTCTAAACTCGCCACATAAATGAAAAGTCCGGCGAGAATGGCTACCAACACCGCGATAACGACATAGATTTTTCCACTTGAACGAAAGGCGGTTGCCATTTCCGGTGTTTTATTTGCGACGCTATCCTGAGCATAAGTTACTGCGCATGGCAATAACAGTATGAGGGTAATCAGTAACCTAAAGCATCTCTTAAGCATTGTGTAATTTTTTTTCGAGTAATAATTGCAGGCGAATTCGCAAGGTGGTTATCCAGGTACCCAACAATGCCCAACCCGGAATGGCTCCAAACCAAAATATTATGCGCATTCGACTGTCTATGTCTTTTGTATCGAGTGCGGGATTGCCCATTCCGCCGGGATGAAGGCTTTCAACCATTCTCGGGATGATCCATATTGTCGGAAAGAGCATCGCGAATGCAAAAATATTATAGACTGCACCCAGGCGCGAGCTCTTATCAATATCAGTAACAGAATTGCGGAGAACAAAATAGGCGAGATAAATAAGTAGGGCGATGACCGCGCCAATTTGTTTTGGATCATTACTCCAAAAGGCACCCCAGGTAAAACCAGCCCAGATAGAACCTGTAATTAACCCCAGTAACCCAAAAACAATTCCTGATCTTGCAAACTCTACGGCATAAATATCAAAACGAATATTGTTAGTGCGCAAATATTTGATGGAATAAACAACAGAGGTTATAAAAAATATCATCATACTAAACCACATGGCAACATGGAAGTAAAGATTGCGGATGGTTTCGTTTAAAATCGGTTTTGCCGGTACGCCACCCAAAAACCCTGCTGTGAATGTGTAGAGTAAAAAAATCAAGCTCAATATTTTCCACCACTTACTGCGAAGCATAAATTGTTCTTGTTGGCAGCCGTTATAATCTTTTGTTTTAGAAGCTAATCGTTAGCACAACCGACCACCGTAATTGGAACGCAAAAATAGGGTAAAGCGGGTCAATTTATTTACTAATCATAAAAAAAACTTACGGGCGTTAGTTTAATTGCACGAGAAGATAACAGTTGAGCGATTATAAGCATGGCAGAAAAATTATTTTTTACTGGTAGGGGAGGAGGATCAAATTCGAAGATCGAAAAGAAAATTTTTAAAAGATTTGTCGGAGGTGAGAAGAGCATTGCTGCTAATTTTATGCTTTCCATATTTTATCCGTAATTTCTGTCTGCCCCTGTGACAATCCCCAAGTCTTTTATTTTGTTTAGTCCAGTTTAAACACCTGAATCTATAGAAAATTTAAAAGCTTATGCATGTTAAAATAAAGCGGAGCGGATGCACTTTTTACACTTTAACGTATTTGCTGCCAGGAGGTTTGCCTGTTTGAATTAGTCTTTCCACAAAAAAGGAAAAAGAATCAGTGCGAGAATGACTACCATTATATCAAAAGCTGCAAGCAATAAAATAATAAAGGTTAGTCCGCTTTGCAATACATTTGAAAATGCGATGTTTGATAACCTAATCAATAATAATAATTGAGGAATGATCAGCGGGAAACCCATGATCGCCATTAATGCTGCGCTTTGCTGCGCGCGTGCCGCAATAGCGGCCAAAAAAGTAAAAACCAAACTTAAACTTACTCCGCCGAAACAACTGATTGCTATAAATAAAAACGGATTTTGAAGCGGACTACCCAATAACAATTGAAAAAGTAAAAAACTGAGTAAATTCATTACCAGCATTAGGGCACCATTGAATAATAATTTGGCAACAATAAAATGATTTGCACTGGCGATTGAATAAAAATATAATAATCGCCCGTGATTTTCCTGTAAAAAACTTTTTGCAACCGCATTGATGCAAATAAATAACTGCATCATCCAAAAAAGCGCTTTCCAAACAGTTTCTTCCGGTTGGCCAATGGCGAGATATAACACAAAAATCGTGGAGGCTACGTAAAGCAGCACGCCATAAAAAGAATACTGCTGGCGTATTTCAAGCAATATATCTTTTTTAAAAAGGGTTAAAATGTATCGTAGCGACCTTGAAATATAAATTATTTCTGCAAAAATAGGGTTTGCGGATCTTTCTATGGGAATTGATCAAAAACTAACGAAATATTCGTTTATTGCTCTATTTTTCTGCGCCATATTTTATTGCTGTTCCTGGACGTTAGCAATATGGTGTTGATTGATAGGTCTGTGGTTAAATTGAGCAAAATCTAAGCGAACCATCAACCGGATGGCGATTCTTTGTATGAATAACCAACTTCTTCAATTTTCCCCTGAGCGGACGGCAAAGCCGGAATAAATATTATGAAAGGGCCAATAAAGGAAAATAACCGAAAATTGTGTGATAACCTGTACCGAAGGCTTGCTACAAAAATTAAAAAAGATGTTACGGATCTAGTTATATGGGAACTGACCTGATTTTATTGCCAGGTTCATGATCATGCCACCCGATGCCCTTACGCTTCCTCTCCTTTGTAGTAGCAATTTCTGCAGCGGGGTTCGTATATGTCTTTTTCTCCTAAAAAAATTTGTGCATCCTGCGTTGTTTTTCGGTAGGAATAATTAGCAATGTTTCCGCATCTTACACAAATAGCGTGCAGCTTGGTTATATAATCCGCTTTTGCAAGAAGGTTGGGAACTTGTCCAAACGGCTTGCACAGATAATCCATATCGAGCCCTGCAATAATAACGCGCATTCCGGTATGCGCCAGCTCCTCGCAAACATCTGGCAGATCATCATCAAAAAACTGGGCTTCGTCGATACCAATCACCTCAGCGTTTTTGGCCAGAGACAGTATGATCTTTGAATTGGCAACGGGATTAGAGATGATTGCATTTTCATCGTGCGAGACAATGTTTCTTGCATCATAACGGACATCCATATCCGGCTTGAAAATTTCCACCTGGAGATGGGCAATTTTTGCGCGCTTAAGCCGGCGGATCAGTTCTTCCGTTTTGCCTGAGAACATTGATCCGCAGATGACTTCTATCCAGCCGCGACGCATATTGTTAATATTTGGCTCAATAAACATAAGGCTTGAAAAACTTTTATATTTTTATGGTTTGATTTTTGATTTTTGTATCATTGAATAATCAATATGGAACGATTGCAGGAACTTATCGGCAAATTAAAGGAACAATTTGAACAAAATGTTCCGGCATCGCAAATGTTGCTGACTACTCAGCTCATTCAGAGTGAATTATTCAGAACAAATCAACAACCATCTTCAACCCTCGGCACGGCAAAAGTAGCAGTTACCATGCCATCTGCAATGAAAATTAATGTGGTTGAGAAAGAAGCTGAGAAAGCCCCTTCGCCGGAGGTGGATGTTGAATTAAAGAAGTTCGCACAGCCCATAAAACAGGAACCGAACGACAATTGGTCGTACAATAATCCGATGGCTGAAATTCCCACACTTGCGCAACAACGGATCGCTAAGGAAGTAAATGATTTTATTGGCAATGACAGCATTTCTTTAAACGAAAAATTAAAAGGCGATATAAAAGAATTGGCAAGTTCATTAAAACACAGCCCTGTTCAGGATCTGAAAAAGGCGATTGGCATTAATGATCGTTATTTATTCATCAGCGAATTATTTCGTGGTGACGAAGCGATGTATGAACGCAGCATTAAAACAATAAATAATTTTCGTGTTTTATCTGAAGCGGAATATTGGATCGAACGGGAATTGAAAGTAAAATTGGGATGGGATAACAGCAAAACGATCACGCATCATTTCTATGACGTAGTTAAAAGACGGTTTGCCTGAATAAACTGAATAATCTTTTCTGTGGCACCTCTTCTCGCATAAACATAATTTTTCGACGCTTGGCAGGCGTGATAGTATTCTTCGGGATTGGTCAATAATCTATCAAAGACTGATTCTACTTCGAGCGCACTATCAACAACAATCCCCCCGCCACAATCCGCAAGTTCAATGGCTTCAACATATTTTTCAATTACCGGTCCGTACAAAACGGGCTTGCCGTATACTGCAGCTTCCAAAACATTGTGAATGCCATCATCACCAAACCCTCCGCCAACATAGGTTATCGTGGCATATTTATATAGGCGGGATAACATGCCGATGTTATCGATGATCAGTACATTGGTCATTGATCGTTGGTTGTTTGTCGAACTAAAATCTGTCATCGGACCGCGCCCATCATTCATATATTTTTCCAATTCAGAATAACGTATGCTCCGCCTGAACAAGGATTCAACTTCTTTTAATCGCTCTTCATTTATTTCATGCGGCGCTATAATGAATTTTATTTCTGCATGCGCATTTGCATAATGGTCCAATTCTTCTTCGTCTTCTTCCCAGGTACTTCCTGCTACAATCACCGGGATGTTTTTCCCGCAAAATTTTTCGATAACAGGGAATGCTTCTGCTTTCTCGGCGATTTCAACCACCCGGTCAAATCTGGTATCCCTGCTTACCGTCACGTTTTCAGTAATGCCGATTTGGGCTACCAATTTTTTTGATTCTTCTGTTTGCAGAAACAATTGAGTGAAGTTGTGCATCATTTTCTTATGCAGGTTCCCGTACCATTTTAAAAAAATATAATCAGGGTAGAAAACGGCAGAGATCAATAACACAGGAATTTGCCTTTTCTTTAGCGCTTCCAGGTAATAGTACCAATATTCGTACTTGATCCACAATACGAGCTTTGGATTGATTAACGCAATGAACCTGTTTGCATTTGCTTTTGAATCAGCCGGGAGATAAGTGATATAATCAGCACCAGCATAATTCTTTATGATCTCGTAACCCGAAGGGGAAAAAAAGGAGATGACAATCTTTGAACCGGGATACAATAATCTTATTTTTTCCAGGACGGGTCTGCCCTGTTCAAATTCCCCAAGCGAGGCTGCATGCATCCAAATCACTTGATTATTGGCAGCCGAAAACTCTGCCCTTATTCTTGAAAAAATATTTTTTCTGCCAGACAGCCACGACCTCGCTTTTTGATTCCACGGAGAAATCAACTGCGCGCCTGCCTTATACAGCCTCAAAAAAATATTGTAGAATAGAATATTCACCATTTACTTTGATTGGTCAGCAAATGTAATCCATTATTTAAGTTCATGTTCTGGCACCGTATTGGCATTGGACCAAACACATTTTTGACTAGGTTTGTGCCTTTTATGAAATGAAATTAAGAGAAAATAAATTTTAATGATTGAACGCCCGGCTGCAATATTTCCTTGTCAAACTACGTTCAATAACCTGAAAATGAATACACTTAATTGCAAAAACTTAAATCTTAAACCAAAATTATGAAGATCGCTGTTGTTGGAACCGGTTATGTTGGTTTGGTTACCGGTACTTGTTTTGCGGAAACAGGAAATGATATTTGCTGTGTTGATATTGATGCGGATAAAATAAAAAAGCTCAAATCAGGTCAAATTACTATTTATGAACCTGGTCTTGAGAAGCTTTTTCTTCGTAACCTGAAGGAAGAGAGATTGCATTTTACCACCAATTTAGAAGAAGGAATCAAGGATGCAACAATAATTTTTTTAGCGCTGCCTACCCCACCGGGGGAAAATGGCTCCGCGGATTTAAAATATGTTCTGGGTGTTGCTGAAGACATCGGCAAAATTCTCACTTCTTATAAAGTAATTGTTGATAAAAGCACTGTTCCTGTAGGTACTGCCCAAAAGGTGCACGATGCTATTGCAAAAAATTACTCTGGTGAATTTGATGTGGTATCCAATCCGGAATTTTTGCGGGAAGGAGTTGCTGTGGATGATTTTATGAAACCTGACAGGGTTGTGGTTGGAACTACTTCCGATCGTGCAAGAAAAGTGATGGATGAATTATACAATCCTTTTGTCCGCCAGGGGAATCCGATCATTTATATGGATGAACGTTCTGCAGAGCTAACAAAATATGCTGCGAATTCGTTTCTTGCCACTAAGATCACTTTCATGAATGAAATCGCACAATTGTGTGAAAGGCTTGATGCTGATGTGGACCTCGTTCGTCGGGGTATTGGCAGTGACGAAAGAATTGGGAAGCGGTTTTTGTTTCCCGGCATTGGTTATGGCGGAAGCTGTTTCCCAAAAGATGTTCAGGCTTTGGTGAATTCATCAAAAGAAGTAGGTTACGAGTTTGGGATCTTGAATAAAGTCATGGACATTAATGAAAAACAAAAACTTCACCTGGTTTACAAAATCAAAAGATATTACAAGGATAACGTAAAGGGAAAACATTTTGCTTTGTGGGGATTGGCATTTAAACCCAATACCGACGATATCCGCGAAGCGCCGGCATTGTATATTATTGAAGCATTGCTGAAAGAAGGTGCAACATTTTCTGTATTCGATCCCGAGGCAATGAACAATGTAAAAAATATGCTGGGGGATAAAATTCAATATTGCGAAAATCAATATGACACCTTAAAAGATGCTGATGCATTGATCATCGCTACCGAATGGAACGAATTCCGCACACCCAATTTTTTGAAAATAGTCACTGCATTGAAGAAAAAAGTGATATTCGACGGAAGAAATGTTTTTGACGTGAATGCCATTCGTGAACTTGGATTCTATTATGAAAGCATCGGACGCGCAACCGCTATCCCTCTGAATGGGACTTACCGTAAATAAAATGGAATGAAAAAACGTGTACTCATTACCGGTGCGGCCGGTTTTTTAGGTTCACACTTATGCGATCGCTTTATCAAAGAAGGTTTTCATGTCATTGGCATGGATAATCTCATTACCGGCGACCTGAAAAATATTCAGCATTTATTTCCCCTGGAACATTTTGAATTTTATCATCATGATGTAACAAAGTTCATTCACATTTCCGGTGAACTCGATTACATTTTACATTTTGCTTCCCCCGCGAGCCCGATCGATTATTTAAAAATCCCCATTCAAACATTAAAGGTCGGAGCGATGGGAACTCACAATTGTCTTGGATTGGCAAAATCAAAAAACGCCAGGATATTGGTTGCTTCGACCAGTGAAGTGTACGGCGATCCATTGGTGCATCCTCAAAGTGAAGAATATTGGGGAAATGTGAATCCTGTAGGCCCGCGTGGCGTGTATGATGAAGCGAAGCGTTACATGGAATCCATAACCATGGCGTACAACTCTTTTCATAAGGTGGAAACAAGAATCATCCGTATATTCAATACCTATGGCCCGCGAATGCGCTTGAATGACGGCAGGGCATTGCCGGCGTTTATCGGACAGGCTTTACGTGGAGAGGACTTAACTGTTTTTGGCGACGGAAGCCAAACCCGCTCATTTTGTTATGTGGATGATCTGGTTGATGGGATTTACCGGTTGTTGATGAGCGGTTATCACATGCCGGTGAATGTTGGAAACCCTGATGAAATTTCGCTAAAGGATTTTGCTGAAGAAGTAATTGCACTTACGGGGACCAATCAAAAAATTATTTATAAACCTTTACCCGTTGATGATCCGAAACAACGCCAGCCGGATATAACCAAAGCAAAAAGTATATTGGGATGGCA
>Ga0070731_10001295_pt1 | contig 26411 bp, 27 predicted proteins | sample Coa_R1_2_FD_66448 | JGI IMG/M metagenome (GOLD analysis project Ga0070731, IMG submission 66448) | Surface soil microbial communities from Centralia Pennsylvania, which are recovering from an underground coalmine fire - Coalmine... | ecosystem: Environmental > Terrestrial > Soil > Unclassified ... | reverse complement strand
TGACACATACATTACTAAGACCCCAGTTCCACGAGCGGAGTGCCGCCGGCCACGATTTGGCCTTCCTTGACCAGCACGGACTTGACGGTTGCGACAGCGGGCGCTTCGATTCGATGCTCCATCTTCATCGCCTCGAGCACGACGAGCAACGCGTGTTCGTCGACGGCATCACCGTCCTTGATCGCGATTTTCACGATGCGGCCCGGCATCGGAGCCGTCACCTGCGCACCGGCGGCTGCGCCCGGGCCGCTGTTCGCCGCGCCGGCCGAGGGCGGTGGCCCAAGGGTGAAGGGCCAAACGCGCCCGTTTTGGTGAACGTCGATAGTTTCGCCGTCGTAGATCACGCTGCCCGAGAAGGCCTCGCCGTCGAACGTTGCGTGCACCGTATCTGCGCGCCGTTCGGCTCGCAGCTCGCCGGCGCTGTCGCCGGTTAGATGCCAATGCCCGCGATCGGCAGAGGCGTCTGCAACGAACGCAATCGTGCCGGCGACGTGCTGCAGATGGACCGGAACGCCGACGCCGCCGATGCGCCATGGCGCGCGCCCGTCGCTCAGCAGCGCCGCGGCGGCGAGCAACGACGCTTCCTTCGGTGGCGCGCGCAGCGCAAAAATCGATTCGTCGAACTGTTCGTCGAGAAAACGCGTCGTCGTGTCGCCGCGCGCGAACGCGTCGTTGCGGGCGATCCAAAGCAGCAGCGGCACGTTTGTGCGTACGCCGTCGATCGTGAGCTCCTGTAATGCGAGCTGCAGACGCGCGATTGCCGACGGCCGGTCGCTGCCGAACGCAATCAGCTTCGCCAGCATCGGGTCGTAGTAGTGTGTCACGACGCTGCCTGTTGTGACGCCTGAATCGATCCGGATTCCGGGCCCCTCAGGCGCCGACCAATGTACAATCGTTCCGGTCGACGGCAGCATCTCGTTGGCGGGGTCCTCGGCATACAGACGCGTCTCGATCGCCCAGCCGCGCGGCCGCACGCCGGCCTGCTCGAGCGTCAGCCGTTCGCCGCCGGCGATGCGTAACTGCCAGTGCACCAGATCGATGCCGTAAACGAGCTCGGTTACCGGATGCTCGACCTGCAAGCGCGCGTTCATCTCGAGAAAGTAGTACGCTCCGTCGCGATCGAGCATGAACTCACACGTGCCGGCGTTGGCGTAGCCGACGGATTGCGCCGCACGAACTGCCGCACCGCCCATCTCGGCGCGCAGCTCCGGCGAGAGCGCGACCGACGGCGCTTCCTCGACGATTTTCTGATGGCGCCGCTGGATCGAGCACTCGCGTTCGCCCAGATGGATTGTGTTTCCGTGAGCGTCGGCGAGAATTTGAAATTCAATATGCCGTGGCTCGAGCAGATACCGTTCGAGCAGCACCGTATCGTCGCCAAACGCTGCACGCGCCTCGCGCTTTGCGCTCTCGAGCGCTTCACGAAAGTCATCGGACGATTCCACGACGCGCATGCCGCGGCCGCCGCCGCCGGCACTCGCTTTGATGAGCAATGGAAATCCAACGCGTTGCGCCTGCGCATGCAGTGCGGTTTCGGACTGGTCGTCGCCGTCGTAGCCCGGTACCGTCGGTACACCGGCTTCGCGCGCGCGGCGCTTCGCTTCAATCTTGCTCCCCATCGCCGCCATCGCTTCGGGCGAGGGTCCGACAAAAATGATTCCGGCATTCGCAACGGCACGCGCAAAGTGCGCTCGCTCGGAGAGAAATCCGTAACCGGGATGCAGTGCGTCGGCTTTCATTGCCGCGGCTGCCGCGACGATTGCCTCGCCGTCGAGATAGGATTGCGCTGCTTCGGCCGGCCCGATGCACCGTGCATCCTCCATGAACGCGAGATGGTACGCACCGGCGTCGGCTTCGGAGTAAATGCCGAGCGGCGCGATGCCCATCTCGCGCGCGGCTCGCGCGACGCGCACGGCGATTTCGCCGCGGTTCGCGATGAGCAGCCGCTCGATCACGAGCTAAACTTGGGCGGGCGGCGCTCGAGGAAGGCGCGCAGTCCCTCTTGGCCTTCCGGGCTCACGCGTTGCTGCGCGATCGCGCGCGACGTGACGCCGCGCGAGTCGTCGTACGAGTTGTCGAGCACCCGGCGCAGTAGCAGCTTGGCCGCCGCGATCGCCGTAGGCCCAGCCGTGCGCAACTCGGCAAGGCGGCCTTCTACCGCTTCGTCGAGGTCACCGGGCGGCACGACCTCGTGCACGAGACCGATTGCTTGCGCGTGTTGAGCATCGAACCGCTCGCCCGTGAGGAAGAGCGCGCGCGCATTGGATACACCGATTTTCGCAAGGGCGAATGGAGAGATCACTGCCGGAATGATGCCGAGCTTTACCTCGGTGAAGCCGAAGATCGTTTCGTCGGACGCGATCGCGATATCGCAGACGGCCGCCAGTCCGGCACCACCACCGAGCGCCGCGCCGTGAACGCGCGCGATGACCGGCTTGGGACAGTTGTCGATTGCGCGATACATATCGCTCATGCGCTCCGCATCGGAAACGTTTGCGTCGAACGACAAATCAAGCGAGGAACGCATCCAGTTGATGTCGGCGCCGCCGCAAAAGACCTTTCCCTCGCCCGCAAGAACGACGGCCCGCACGTCGTCGGCCGCCGTGATGCGAGTAAATACCTCGTGAAGCCGCTCGATGACCTCGGCGTTGAAGGCGTTGCGCACGTCGGGGCGCGCAAGCGTGACTCGGGCGACGCCGTCGGTGACGGTCAGCAGGACGCTTTCGGCCATGCGGGCCCGTTCGCGCCCTCATCCGAGCGGGCCTCGCAAGCGTTATAATGCAAAGAATGAGAGAGGCCCGGGCTCGATCGGCCATTTATCGCTACGCACTCCTGACGCGCGTAAGCCATTGGCTTTGGTTTGTCGCTTTCGTCGTCTTGATCGGCAGCGGATTGCAAATCTTCAACGCCTCACCGAGTCTCGACGCATCCGATAAGAGCGATCCGGCGCGGCGCGTACTCGCAATCGGCTCGCCCGCGCAGGGCGTGGGCACAACGACGATCTTCGGCCACACCTTCGCGACGACGAACTGGCTGGGATGGACCGGTGATGGCATGGGCTCACGCGGCCCCCACGCGTTCGGCGCCTGGATCACGATCCCCGGATATCAGGACCTCTCGGGCGGCCGACGGTGGCATTTCTTCTTCGCATGGATCGCGGCGCTCTGTTGGCTCGCGTGGCTTGTCTCGAGCGCGGCGAAAGGCAATTTGCAGCAAATGCTCTTACGGCGCAGCGACCTGAGCAAGCTTTGGCCTATGCAAGCGTACTATCTGAAGTTGCGTAAGACGCCGCCGCCCCACGGCACGTACAATCCCTTGCAGAAGGCGGCCTACACGATGGTGCTCTTCGTCGTCGCGCCGCTCGTGGTGCTCACCGGTCTGGCGCTTTCGCCCGGCCTCGACGCGATTGCGAATCCTCTCACCGTCGTCTTCGGAGGACGCCAGTTCGCTCGTCTTTGGCACTTCGCGGGAATGCTGGTGTTGATGGCGTTCTTTGCCATCCATACGTTTCAAGTGCTGACCCAAGGCTTTGCAAACCAGATGCGTTCGATGATCACCGGCTGGTACCGACCGTGAGGCGCCGGCTCTTCATCGCCTCGAGCATTTCGACACTTGCGGGATGCGGCCCGATCAGCGCGGCCCTGAGCCAAAACGACGGCCTGCGCCGCGTCCTCGCTTCGGCAGAGGGCTTGAACCATCGGCTTATCGGAACGCGCGGCCTCGCACGCGAATATCGCGAGCGCGACGTCGACACGAACTTTCGCGTGAACGGTTTTGCGACGCCGTCGGACGCGCGTTACGCGGCGCTCGTTGCGGGGGGGTTCGCGGCATACCGGTTGATCGTCGACGGTGCCGTCGAACGGCCGGGCGCCTTCACGCTCGGGCAGCTCGCTGCAATGTCGCAGCGAACTCAGATCACGCGGCACGACTGTGTCGAGGGCTGGAGCGCGATCGGGAAGTGGAGCGGCGTGCCCTTGGCGGACGTGCTCGATCGAGTAGGCGTGCGGGCCGGCGCGCACTACGTCGTCTTCCACTGTATGGATAACGATGGCTCGGGCAATCTTTATTATGAGAGCCTCGACTTGCATCAAGCACGCCATCCGCAAGCGTTGCTGGCGCTGCGCCTCAACGGCTCGCCGCTCGATCCGGATCACGGCGCGCCGCTCCGGCTGAGAGTACCGACGCAGCTGGGCTACAAGAGTGCGAAATGGGTTGGGCGCATCGAGTTGGTGGGAGGCTTTGCCACGATCTACGGCGGCCAGGGGGGGTACTGGGAAGATCGGGGCTACGAATGGTACGCGGGCATTTGATTCGCTCGTCGTCACGAATGGACGGACGCGAGCGTTAAGGTAACGTCATGACCAGGGGCGCGCTGGTCACCACCGTTACTCTGGTTCTCCTCATGGGGAGTTCGGCGGCTGACCTGCGCGCTTCGTTGCGCACCGCCGCGGACGCTTATCTCAAGAATATTGCAGCAATTGCTCCGGTCGCCGGTCGCGACACGACGTACGATTACTACGAACGTCTGCGCGACGATGCCGATGCGCTCGAAGACCCCGAAGTTCCGCCAGGCTATACGGCGGGAGAGTGGTCGCAAACCGCTAGCAATGTTGCGACGCTCGATTTGAGCTTGACGACGCAGTTTCTCGAAAAGCGCTACGTTCCGATGGCGTCGATTCACGGCCTAGGCGAAGCGCTCGTTCGCTCGTCGAAGGACGGCACGCTCCAGCCCGTCGCCGTATACGTTCCCGCTCGCTACCAGCCCGGAACTCCCGCGCCGCTCGTGATCTTTTTGCACGGCCGTCCGCAGAGCGAGTCCCAGCTGCTCGCGCCGCCGTATATCGCCGAGATCGCCGAAAGAACCGGCGCAATCGTCGTCGCACCTTGGGGACGCGGGTATTATGATTTTCGCCGATCGACACAGGATGTCTACGATGCAGCCCGCGCCGCGCGCGACGCGTTCACGATCGATCGCCGCAAAGAATTCCTAGCCGGCTATTCGATGGGCGGCTTCGCGGTGTATGAGGTTGCCGCGGCGCATCCGGACGAATGGTCCGCGGTTATGTCGATCGCAGGCGCGCTCTTGGGATCCGACGCGCAGCACGTCATTTCGGTGATGTCGCGTACGGCGTTTTACGTGCTCACGGGCGCGCAAGACGATAGCATTCCAACTCGATATCCTTCGGCGACGGCCGGCTTTCTGCGATCTGCCGGTCTTGCGGTGTCGTTCTACTCGCTGCCCGGCGGAACGCACCGCCTCATCACTCTGCTTCCGATACTCGCGCAAGCGTGGAGCGATATGCTGCACGGCGTCGTTCGAGCGCCGCCCGAGTCGTTCGGCAATCTAACGCTGCCCGGCGTGATCCCCACGCTGACGCTGCGCCCCTAAGCGGCAGAAAGTACCCCAACGAGGCGCGACGAAAGCATCGCGCATGGCGAGCATAAAGGTCCGTGCGGCTGTGGCAATTGCGGCCGCCTCATCGTGCGTTCTTCCGGCGACGGCGCAAACCGTTTCCACCCGAGAGCTTTTACCGGCGCCCCCGGGTGCGATCGTGGACCGCCGGCTTATTGCGTTCAACGGCGCGGGGATCGCGGATCGCTGGCCGGCGATCGTGAGCAAGGCGCTCGTCGGCTCCGACGGCGCGCGCAAGTTTTATCAGTGGTACGTGTCGATCTATACGCTGCGGCGGGGCGCCTATCGGCTGAACTACCAATCGCCGCGCAACGGCGGCGCGCTGACCCGCGTGGAGCAAGCGAACGGGGCGAAGATGTGGTTCCCCCTTCAGAGCGTCAAAATCGTCGGCAGCGCGCCATTGATGCATCGCGGCGTCGAACAGCTCGTCGTCGCATCGCAGGAGATGGCCGCCGATTGCGGCTCTGCGTCGATCGTCGTCTTCGCCACAAAGCCCGGCGGAAACGTCGGTCCGGTCGTCACGGTTTCCAATCCCTGCTACCTACGTGCGAGGATCGGCGCCGACGGTACGTCGCTCGAGCTGACGGGATCGTATTACAACGCGAGTGCACCGCTCTGCTGTCCAACGAAAAACAACGCGACCGCGACGTTGCGGTACGTACACGGCAAGTGGAGCGAAACGCCAAGCTACTTCAAGCTGCAGTAGGACGGCGGGGCGCTATCTGCTGATGGCGACGGCCGTCGCAGAAGGCCGGCGCGTACGGAAGAACTCGGCTGTGGAGCATCTCGCAGCCCTCCCGCACGGTACTTCTACATCCGGAAGACCCCGAACTGCGTCCTCGGCTGCGGCGCGTGCGCGGCGGCGTCCAGGCCGATTGCGATCACGCGGCGCGTATCGAGCGGGTCGATGATGCCGTCGTCCCACAGGCGCGCGGTCGAATAGTACGGATTACCTTCGCGCTCGTATTTTTCCAAGATCGGCGCCTCGAATGCCGCCTTTTCGTCCGGCGATAGATCGCCTTTGACCGTCGAGAGCACGCTCGCGGCCTGCGGGCCGCCCATGACGCTGATGCGGGCATTCGGCCACATCCAAAGCTGGCGCGGCGCGTACGCGCGCCCACACATCCCGTAGTTCCCCGCGCCGAAGCTGCCGCCGATGACGACGGTGAACTTCGGCACTTCGGCGCAAGCAACGGCGGTCACGAGTTTAGCGCCGTCCTTGGCGATTCCGCGGTTTTCGTACTCGCGGCCTACCATGAAGCCCGTGATGTTCTGCAGGAAGAGCAGCGGCGTGCCGCGCTGCGCGCAGAGCTCGATGAAATGCGCGCCTTTGAGCGCACTTTCGCTAAACAGGATGCCGTTATTGGCCAGGATTCCGATCGGATGCCCTTCGATGCGCGCGAAACCGCAGACGAGGGTCGTGCCGTAGCGCGATTTGAACTCGTGAAACTCCGAAGCATCGACGAGCCGGGCGACGACCTCGCGGACGTCGTAGCCGATGCGGCTGTCGGCCGGAATGATCCCGTAGATGTCGCGCGGCTCGTACTTCGGCGGCGCGGGATCGATGCGATCCCATTGGCTCGGAAGCTCGCGATGCAAATTGCGAACGATCTCGCGCACGATTCCGAGCGCCTGCGGGTCATCGCTCGCGAAGTGGTCGGCGACGCCCGAGACGCGCGTGTGTACGTCCGCGCCGCCCAAGTCCTCGGCGCTAACCTCTTCGCCGGTCGCGGCTTTAACCAGCGGCGGTCCTCCAAGAAAGATCGTCCCTTGCCCGTTGACGATGACGGTCTCGTCGCTCATCGCCGGAACGTATGCGCCTCCCGCCGTGCACGATCCCATCACCGCCGCGATCTGCGCGATGCGCTTGCTCGACATGCGCGCTTGATTGTAAAAAATCCGTCCGAAATGGTCGCGGTCGGGAAAGACGTCGGCTTGCAGCGGCAAGAACGCGCCGCCGGAATCGACGAGATAGATGCACGGCAAATGGTTCTGCTCGGCGATCTCCTGTGCGCGCAAATGTTTCTTCACGGTCATCGGATAGTACGTGCCGCCTTTGACCGTAGCGTCGTTGGCGACGACGACGCAATGCTGGCCTTCGACGATGCCGATCCCGGTCACGATTCCCGCCGCGGGCGAATCGTTGTTATACATATCGAAGGCGGCGAGGGCCGAAAACTCGAGAAAATCGGAACCCGGATCGATCAGCCGCTCGACCCGCTCCCGCGCCGTCAGTTTATTGCGCCGGCGATGTTTTTCGACGGCTTCCGCGCCGCCGCCGGCGCGCACCGCCACGAGCCGCTCGCGCAACTCCGCGACGAATCGCTGCATTCGTTGCGCGTTCGCACCGAAGCTTTCAGAACGCCGGTCGAGCCGCGTTTCCAGCACCGCCATCGCGCCGCCATTCGGCGCCGCGCGCTTAGAGCCCGGTTAGACGTTCCGAACCGCTCAAGGGCCCGTGCGTATGAGACTCGTAGCCTAGCCCCATGGCCGCCCAGGCTAAGGTCGACGTCGGCGGCATTCTGCGCCCGCAGGGCCGCCTCGATCTCGCAACCGCGCTGCATCCCTATGGCTACACGCTTGGTGAGCGCGGCGCTGCGCATTTGCTGCGGCGCGCCGGCTTCGGCGGCACACCGGCCGAAATCGGGCGGTATGCGGCGATGCGCCCCGGCGACGCCGTCGCCTCGCTGCTGACGATGCAGCCGGCGAACTCAGTCGCTGCGCCGGAACAAGCGCAGGTCGACGGACCGCTCGGGCGGCGAGAGACGCGTGAATCGCTCGATGGGCTGCAGCTCTGGTGGCTCAACCGCATGCTGAATTCGCCTGCGCCGCTGCAAGAGAAGATGACCCTCTATTTTCACGGGCACTTCACCTCACGAGCGACACCGCGCTTCCCGCGCATCACGTACAATCAAAACGCATTGTTCCGCCGGTACGCGGCCGGAAATCTGCGCGAGCTGACGCGCGAGGTTTCGAAAGACGCGGCCATGCTGATCTATCTTGACGGTGCCAACAACGTTGCGTCGCATCCCAACGAAAACTACGCGCGCGAGCTCATGGAGCTCTTCACGCTGGGAGTCGATAATTACACCGAGCACGACGTTCGCGAGTCGGCGCGAGCCTGGACCGGATGGCACGTCGTTCGCAGGACCGATGCAGTATCGTTCGATGAAGATCTCCACGACAACGGCACCAAGACATTTCTCGGCCATACCGGTAACTTCAACGGCGACGATATCGTAGACATCATCTTCGATCAGCCGCAGTGCGCGCGGTTCTTTGCAGCGAGCCTGCTGAACTGGTTCGTCTACAACGATCCCGAACCCGAGCTCGTCGACGCGGTCGCCGGCATCATTCGCGAGCACCGTTACGATTTGTCGCCGGTGCTCGGCGTGGTTCTTTCGAGCAACGTCTTTCATGGCGAGCGCTCGTACCGCGCGCTGGTGAAGAGTCCGGTCGAATTCGTCGTCGGTACGTACAAGACGCTCGGCTTGCCGGCAATCGGCGAGACCGCGATCCCGGCACTCCAGCAAATGGGACAACGGCTCTTCTTTCCGCCGAGCGTCGCAGGTTGGCCGGGCGGAAAGAACTGGCTGACGAGCGGCACGATGATCGAACGGCAGAATTTTCTGACGCGTTTGCTCGGCTCGCAAACGCTCGACGCGTCGTCGTGGCTTCGACGAATTCCCATCGCGCCAAAGAGCGCTGCAGCGCTCTTGGCGCAGACCATCGTGCAGAACGACGTCTCCCCAGCGTCGTTCAACGAACTGGAAGGTTATCTGGGCGGCGCGGGTTCCGCTGCGCTTGCGTCGCTCTCCGCGGAGAATTACGACCAGCGAATCACCGGTGCGGTCTATCTCGCGATGGCGACGCCTGCCTATCAATTGAACTAATGAGACGAAAGAACTTTCTTCTCGCGGCAACATCGGGTCTGGCGGTCATCGCCAACAGCGACCACGTGTTTGCGCGCGCACTCTCACAAGCGCCCCTGCCGGGACTCCCCGGAAGCGAAAAGCGCTGCCTGGTTTTGATCAATCTTTTCGGAGGCAACGACGGTCTCAACTGCGTCGTGCCGCATGGCGACGATCGCTACTACCGCCTGCGTCCGGGGCTTGCAATCGACCGTAATGAGATCTTGGCGATCGACAGCGGCGTCGGACTCAATCCCGCGATGCGCGCGTTGAAGTCGCTGTACGACCGGCGCATGGTCGCGATCGTTCAAGGGGTCGGCTATCCGAATCCCGATCATTCGCACTTCCGCTCGACGGAGATTTGGCAGACCGCCGCACCGGATCGCTACGAACATACCGGCTGGCTCGGACGCTACTTCGACGACGCCTCCCTCCCGAGCGAGAATCTCTTTAAAGGTGTTGCGATCTCGAGAGTCTTGCCTGAAGCGCTCGTTTCCGCACGCACCGACATTCCGGCGATTCCGGGCTTGGGTGCCTATTCAATGATGGCGGATCGCAATGCCGCGGCGCGCGACGCGTTCTCGCGACAAGCGCGAGACCGGACGGTGCCGTTCGCCTCGCCGTATCTCACCCACGTCATGGAGATCGAGGGCGACGCGCAGCGCAGCTCCGAGGAGCTGCCGAAACTCGTGTCGGGCTACGTGTCCAAAGCGGCGTACCCCGCGACGGCGATCGGCCGAAGTTTGGCGCTCGCCGCACAGATCGTCGGTAGCAATCTCGGCACGAAGGTGATTTACGTGGAGCACGGCTCGTTCGACACGCACGTGAGCCAGCGCCAAACGCAGGACCGGCTCTTAACGCAGTTTTCCGATGCGATCGCGGCTTTTTACGCCGATCTCGCGGCGCACGGCAACGATCGTCGCGTTCTCACGTTGACGTTCAGCGAGTTCGGCCGCCGCATCGAAGAGAACGGCAACCGCGGAACCGACCACGGCGAAGCCTCACCGCTCTTCTTGATTGGCGGCGGCGTGCGCGGTGGATTGTACGGAACGATGCCGGATCTCGTGGCCACGAATATGGGCAACGTTCGCTTTGGCGTTGATTTCCGCAGCGTCTACGCGACGGTGCTCGAGCGCTGGCTGGGACGTCCGGCAGCGACGGTTCTCAACGGCGAGTTCTCCAAGCTTCCCGTTCTCGCGTAGCTCCATGCCGCGCTCGATCCTCTTTCTCGGTAGCGGCGGCGCTCGTTTCGTCGTCGCCCGGCAACTGCGCGCCTCCGGCGGCATGTGGATGCGATTCGGCGAGACGCAGATCCACGTGGATCCTGGGCCTGGCGCGCTCGTGCGCGCGCTCTCACACGTGCCACCCTGCAATCCGCGCGAGCTGGAGGCCATCGTGCTTTCGCACAAGCACCTCGACCATTCGGGCGACGTCAACGTGTTGATCGAAGCGATGACCTCGGGCGGATTTCGCCGGCGTGGCGCCGTTTTAGCGCCGCCCGACGCATTCGACGACGAGCCGGTCGTGCTGCCGTACGTGCGCGCGTTCGTCGAGCGCATCGAGCGTCTGGAAGCGAGCAGCGGACCGTATCGCGTAGGAGAAGTCGAGTTGTACACCTCGTTGCTGCACCGGCATGCGGTGCAAACGCATGGGTTGATCTTCGTGCACGGGGATGTGCGCGTCGCGTATCTCCCATGCGGGCGCTACTTCGACGGCCTCGCCGCGGATTACGCGCGGCATCGGCCCGACGTGTTGATCCTGAACGTCCTACGCTTTCGAGACGAGATGAAGGTCGATCACTTCACCTGGAGCGACGCGCGTCGCGTCGTGGCCGACGTGCGCCCGAAGGTCGCAGTCTTTCAACATTTCGGAACGAAGATGCTCGAAGCCGATCCTCCGCAGCTTGCCGCCGCGCTCGAAGACGAGCTGGGAATGCGCGCGATCGCGGTCCACGACGGATTGACGCTGGATCTGGAGATCGAGATCGCGGCTGCCGCCGGTACCGATGCCGTGGTTTAGAAGGGGTTAGCCGGGAGGCTGGCCCGGGCGTGTCGGCTGGCGCGCTTGGCCTGCGGGACGAATCGGAAGCTGCGTGCTGCCGCTGAGCTCTTGGCGCACGTGCGGGTGATCGTTCATCGAGCCGCTGTAGAGATAGACCGAGCCGTTCTTCGACGTCGCCGTAACGACCGGTCCGCCGTTGCCGACCGTGGCCTGTTTCGTTGTCGGATCGCCGCGCACTTGAGCGTCGTCGCGGAAGCTCGACTCCACGTGTCCGGCGCCGCTATGTGCGCCGATCTGCGCGTTTCCGCGCACGCCCAGCGCGACGTTGCCGTGCTCGGATTCGAAACGCGCCAACCCCGGTTGAAAGTCGCCGTTGTCGTAGACGATCGACCCGTACGTGCTGTTCGCCTGGATTTGATGCGACGTGCAGCCGCGGAAGAGCATGTCGCCGGTCGCGGTGCGTGCGCGCAAGCGTTCGAAGGACGAATTGGTCGCGACGATTCGCCCTCGCAGAGATTCGACGTAGCCCGTCCCGCCGACGCGATTCAACGACACTTCGGCGCCGCGCACGTGTGCAATGAAAACGCCGTGATAATCGTTGATGGCCAAGCGGCCGGAGCGCAGATGCGCGATCAGCATCGCCGTTCCGCGAGGAATCATGATTGTCATACGTCCGTTTCCGCGTGCCACGATGGCATCGTGGGGACCGCCGGGGAGCTCCGGCAGCACGAACGACTCGGCGTCGAGCGTCACCGGACCATGGTCGGTGTTGACGACGTGCGACGGCATCTGGAACTGCTTGGGGATGCGTGTGTCGACTTGATTAGGTGTGAGATGCCGGACGTCGGTTGGCTGCTCCGAGGCGACGAGCACTTGGGGACGGTCCCAGGTCTGAATCGTCACTTGGCCCCGCCCGCCGTTGATGTTGATCACGGGCGACGGACCAACGTCGAACTCTTCGTCGGCCCGCGCAGGTGCCGCGAAACTCAGACAACAGAGCAAGGCGACGAGCGTCACGAGTGCTCCCCGCCACCATCCTCGGCCCACGGACTCATTGTATCGGGGGCGGCCGAAGCCCATCATGAGAGATCGGTGAACGGAAGCTTTATTCGAGGTAAGACCACACGGAAGAGCGCCCCGCCCCCAGCGGCCTTCCCGGCCGTCGCCTCACCCCCGTGGACGCGGGCGATGGAACGGACGATCGCCAACCCAAGCCCCGTTCCGGGAACGATACGCGACCGCGCCTTATCGGCCCGGTAAAAGCGGTCGAAGATGTGAGCCCGCTCACTTTCGGCGAGTCCGGGACCGGTATCGGCAACCTCGACCCAGGCCTGCTCCGGAGCCTCCCCGACCCGGACGTCGACGTGGCCGTGGTCGGTGAATTTGATCGCGTTGTCAATAAGGTTGCCGATCATCTGCCGCACCAGCGAGGCGTCGCCGTATACGATCGGCGTGCCGGCATGCTCGAAGGTGAGCTCGATCCGCTTTTCGACCGCGCGCGGCGCCGAGTTATGCGTGACTTCGCTAGCGATCTGCGCGAGTGACAGCGGCTCCTTTGGGATCTCGTCACCGCGGTCGGCTTTCGCGAGGGTGAGCATGCCGTTCACCATACCTGCCAGGTCCGCGCTCTCACGGACGATCGTCTCCAAGCTTTCGCGGCGTATCGTCGCGTCCCGATCGCCCCAACGCAGCAGCAACTGCGCGTTTGCATTGATCGAGGTGAGCGGGGTTTTGAGCTCATGCGACGCATCGGAGATGAACTGCCGCTCGCGCGCAAAGGCTTCGGCGAGGCGCGCCAATAGGTCGTTGAAGCTCTTGGCAAGGCGTCCGATCTCGTCGTGGCGGCGCCGCAGCGGGCTGCCGCCGGCCTTGCCGTCAAGCGTCGATACGGCAAGCGCTAGCCGATCGGAGCTGATCTCGCGCATCTCCCGCGAGAGCGCGTTGATCGGCGTCGTCACTTCGGCTGCAAGAACGATCGAGAGGATGACGACCGCAGCGGCGGTCGCCGCCAGCACGATCGCGATCGCCTGACGTGCGCGACCGAACGTGCGCTGCAACGTGTCGAGCGGCTCCGCGACGTGAATCACCGCCGAGTTTGCGCCCTCGCGAAAGTATCGGTCTTCAACCAGAAACGGGCGGCCGCCGAGCAGGACTTGCCGGTACGCCACATCGTGGCCCGCGACGAGCTTCGGATTCGGCGGTATGGTCGAGCCGCCCAAGTTCGCGGTCTTGGCCAACGGATAGCCGTCGCCGGAGTCCACTTGCACGTAGCTGTTCGCCGAGTTCCACGTGGCCAAGTTGGCGCTGTTGAAGAGAAATTGCAGCGTTCCCAGTGAGGAGTCTTCGAGGGAGAACGGTGTTGTCGACTGCTGCGCGAATTGCACGATCGCTTTCATCGTTGCATTGACGCTCGTCTCGGCCTGGTCGTACAGAATCTGCTGAAACCGCCAGACGATGATTCCGCTCATCGCGGTCATGGCGACGATGAGCAGCAGCGAATAGCCTAGCGCGATGCGCCACTTCAGCGACATGGCAGCGGCACGTCAATCTTTGATCGTATACCCTACGCCCCGGACCGTCGTGATGAGCTTGTCGTCAAAGCCGTCGTCGATCTTACCGCGCAGATAGCGAATGTAGACGTCGATTAAGTTCGAGTCGCCGAGGAAATCGCTGCCCCAGACGCCGTTGAAGAGCTCGTCACGCGTGTGCACTTTATTGCGATGCAAGAGCAAGTACTCTAGGAGCGCGTACTCCTTGGCCGTCAGCGAAATCGGCTTCCCGCCGCGGTGCACCTCGTGGCGATCGCGATCCATCACGACGTCGCGATACGCGATCACATTGCCTTGCGGAGCGCGCTCGCGCAATCGTGCGCGCACCCGCGCGAGAAGCTCTTCGGTTGAAAATGGCTTGGTGATGTAATCGTCGGCGCCGGTATCCAGACCGGCAACGCGGTCGGGCACGCGGTCGCGCGCGGTCAGCATGATGATCGGAACGCGGCTCTTAGCACGAATCCGCCGGCAGACCTCCATGCCGTCCATGCGCGGCAGCATGAGATCCAAAATCACGAGGTCGGGCTCTTTAAGCGCTTTCTCGAGGCCCGCGAGCCCGTCGCGCGCGATCTCGACCTCGTAGCCTTCGTGCTCTAGCTCGAGTTGTAAGACGCGGTTGATCGCCGCGTCGTCCTCGATAACGAGAACCCTATGCGGGCGCCGCTCCTGCGGTGCGTGTTTCTCCATGACGATACATTATCGTCTGCCCTGCCTGTCAGACCTGTGAGAAAGCGCCGCAAGCGGCTGAGTTCCTGTGAGAAGCGTCAGCCACAGCGCCGCTGCGGCACCGGTCGCGAGCCACGAAACGAACGCCACGTTTGAGAAGCTGCGCAAGACAACCGAGCCGATCGCCGCGAGCGTGTGGACGAAGAGCGCGCCGCCACCGGAGACGAGTACAACGATCAGCCAGAGGGCGATCGCGCCCAACGTGCCGATCCCGGCGAGCTCGTAAAACGAGAAGGCCGGCGCCGGACGGTGAGCCGTGGCGAGCAGGATCGAGGCGCGCAAGCCCTCGGGCGGCTCCTCGAGCGGGAGCTCCATGATTGCGCGTTCCAGTTCGTCCATCCTCACGATTCGGTTACCTCCATCCCGCTCAGAAGCCTGCGGAGCTGCTCCTTCGCGCGAAATAAATGCGTTTTGACCGTACCCATCGGCAGGCCGAGCACCGTCGCGATCTCTTCGTACTGCTTGCCTTGCAGGTGGAAGAGCGTCACCACGGTGCGATACTTTTCGGGCAGCGCGTCGATCGCGGACCGAAGCCGAGAAGCTTCGTCGAGCGCGATGACGCGCGCTTCGGGCCCCGGGGTGGCGTCGGCTCGATCCGGCAGCTCCTCGCTTGCATAGTGCTTGCGGCGGCTGAGCCGGTCGCAACATGCGTGGTAGGTGATGGCGAAGATCCAGGTCGAGAACTTCGATCCCGGCCGAAACGTCCGCAGGCTGCGAAACGCTTTGAAAAACGCCTCCTGCGTTGCGTCGCGCGCCTCTTCGACGTCGTGCAGCGTCCGGTACGCCAAATGGTAGACGGCGCGGTCGTACCGCTCCACGAGCGTCGCGAAAGCCTCCGTGTTGCCGCGGAGCGTCAGCGCGACCAAATCGCCGTCTTCCGGCTCCGTCCTCACCCGCACGCGCGGAGCCTCAGCCAAGAGTGCCGACACGCCTCTCCTACGCGCCGGGCGACCCCGTTGTTTCGCTCTAACAGGCGCTCCGGTGCTACGCACCTGCGCGCCCCCCAGCGGCTGAGCCGCCGGGGTCCCCCATTGCGTCCCCCACTCGTCGTTCGAAACATCAGGGCCCTCGAGCCGTACCTGTGGCAGGAACTTTTACGGAGGCTCAACCCGAACATGACCACGATCCCAAACAAAACTCTTCCCTGCGGCATCCGCTCCGAGCGGCCCACTCTGCCGCATGACGAGCGGAACTCCGCGCAATCGTTACGCCCCACCTTTGACGGCTGGGGGCCGAGGCTCTAAATGCCGCGCGCAACGGTCGTCGCGATGCTCATCGCCGCCGAGATTGCGATCGTCGGCATGGCGATCTACACTCTCGGGCGGGGCGGCCCGTCGTTCGCGGCGGGCCTGCACTCGGCCGACTTCAACGCGGCGCCGATCGCGCCGCTTGCTGCCGGCGCGACACCGCACGTCGTGATCGACGATTCGAACTCGCGCGTCGTCGTAGGTCTTTCGAATGACGAGCTGGTCCACGTACGCGATCTCACGAGCATGCACGGCGCCGTCTTTTCGAGCGGCCCGTATCCGCGACTGAAGGCAACGCGTACGCCGGACGGCGTGCGCATCGCGCGTGCGGACGGCGGCCGCCTCTCGATCAGCGTCTTCGGAATGAGCGTGCAACGCATCGAAGTCGACGCACCCTCCGGCTCGCGCCTTGAGATCGCCCGCTGCGACGGCGCTGACGTCAACGGCATCGACGGCGGCGTCAGCGTTCACTCGCTCGACGGGCACGTGGCCTTAAGCGATCTGCGCGGGAGCGTCGACGCGCGCAGCGATGACGGTTATATCAGCGCAACGAACGTGCGCGGCGACCGCCTCGCGATGGAGTCGATGGACGGACATCTCGCACTCGACAACGTTGCCGTAGCATCGCTGATCGGCACTACACGCGACGGGCACATCGAAGCCGCCAATTTGAGCGTCGCCAACGACGCAACCTTGCAGACCGCCGACGGATGGATGCGCGTGCGATTCGCGCCCGGTGCCGACGTGACCGTCGATGCATCGACACGCGACGGGAAGATCACCGTCGACGGTTTTTCAAGCGATAACGACTCTTCCGCGCAGCGTACGATCCGTCTCGGCGCGGGCACCGGCCGCATGAAGCTGGCCACCGATGACGGATCGATTCACATCACGACCAACGGAGCATTCCAATAATGGATGACAACATCGTAGCCGCCCTCGCCGTTACCTGCATCTTCGGATTGCCGGTCTTGGGCTGGATCGTTACCCGGGTGCTTGCGCACCAGGAGCGCATGGAGATGCTGCGTCGCGGCGTCGTACCGCCGCCCAACGCCCGCGACATGCGGCGCGCCATGAAATATGACTGGGCGCCCGGCGCCGCGCAGCAAGATCCGGCAAATCACTACGACTACTATCCGCAGGATTTCTACGCTCAGCAGCAACTGCGCAAAGGCATGCAGGTCGCCTTCGTCGGTTTGGCGCTGCTGATCGGTCTGGGATTCATCGGTTACCGTGGCGACGGGACGTACGTATACGGTCCCTGGCTTCTCGGCGGCCTGATCCCGCTCTTCGTGGGAATCGCCCAGATCATCGGCGCGGTACTCAGCGGCGCAAGCTTCGGGCCGGCCGCGACGCGGCAGCGCTTTGGGCCAGGTCCTTCGGCGGCGGCCGGCACGCCCGGCCCGCAAAACGCCGGGGCGATGCCCCCGGGGCCGGCCTATGGTGGCTGGCGGCCCGGCCCCACGCCGGAGATTGAAAAGCCGGCGTCGCCCCCCGATTACCGCAGCTGAGTGCTCGGGCGGGCTTTCAGAGGAGAAAAACAATGCCGCCGGCCAAGCGACCGGCGGCATTGCCTTATCGAAAAAAAGACGATGTCTACTTGCAGGACACCAAGGCCATGGCCCAGCCAGCGGCCGTGCGAGTCCTGACCAGATAACCGTCAGCAGTCCGATCGTAAACCTGATAGCCCGCTCTGAGTGCGTCGGCTAGCGATTTGAAGACGATAAGACCTGCCATCTGCGGACCCTCCTTTCCCAATTATTTACGCTCTCTATACAGTATAACGGCTCAGGGAGCAAGGGTGTGTAGCCGTTTCCGGAGATTTTCGTAAGAATTTGTTGAAAAAGCATGAAGAAATGCCGACGCCCGACCGAACTGCAGCCGTGCATGCGACGACGGTGCTCGAACGTCGCGAACTGGCGCCCGGCGTCATCTACTTGTCGCTCGACGCGCCGCAATTAGCGCATGCGACGCGGCCCGGCCAATATGTCATGGCGATTCCTCCGAGTGCGCAAACGGCTGCAACGGCGCTTGCTGTCTATGAAGCGGAAGGCAAGTTCGCAAGCCTCCTCTTCTTTGTAACCGGCAAACGCACGCACGAGCTCGCGGAGCTTCGATGCGGCGATCGCTTGGACGTCGTTGGGCCGCTCGGCAATGGCTTCGAATGTAAGAATAACGCGCGAAACGCCGCAATCGTTGCCGGCGGCGTCGGCATTGCTTCGGTGCTGCTCTGCGCTCCCGCGCTGTTGCGCGACGGCGCGCGCGTGCGGCTCTTCTACGGTGCACGTACCGCCGGACTGCTCGTCGAAGTGCAGCGTTTTGCCGATGAGGGTTGCGAGTTGGTCCTGACGACCGACGATGGCAGCGCCGGCGAGCGGGGCTTCGTAACCGAGGCTCTTGAGCGCGCGCCGAAACCTGAAGCGATTTACGCGTGCGGACCCACGCCGATGCTGCGAACGGTCGCGCGCATCGCAACCGAAAACGGCATCCCTGCGCAACTCGCGCTCGAAGAGACGTTCGGATGCGGAATCGGCGGCTGCTGGGGATGCGTCGTGCCGATTGCCGGCGCCAGCACGCAAGCGCCGAGCTTTCCTCCGGCCGCGTGCGGCGGCAGCGACGTGGTATACGCGCGAATCTGTCGCGAAGGCCCGGTCTTTCGCGCCGACGAGCTGCGATGGTGAACGTGCGGCCGAGCCTCGCGACGCGTTTGGGAAACTTACAGCTCCCGTATCCCACGCTCATGGGCAGCGGATGTTACGGCTCGGGCGAAGAGTTCGCGCCGTTTGCCGATTTGAGCAAAATCGGCGCGATCGTGCTCAAGAGCGTCACGCGTCTTCCGCGTCTGGGCAATCCGATGCCGCGGATCGTCCATACACCTGCGGGCATGCTCAACGCGATCGGGCTGCAGAACCCCGGGCTCGAATGGTATCTCGCGCGCGAGCTTCCGAAGTACGCTCAGCGTCCGTGCAAGCTCGTTGGCAGCGTTGCGGGATTTTCGATTGACGATTACGCGTACGTGACCGAGCGTTTAGCGGCGCGACAAGAGATTGCGGCGATCGAGCTGAACGTATCGTGCCCGAACGTAGCCAGCGAAGGCGAAACTTTTGGATGCGATCCGGGGCTTACCGCGCGGGTCGTGCGCGCCGCGCGCTCGACGACCGACAAAACGCTGATCGTGAAGCTCTCGCCGAACGTCACGGATATTTGTGCGGTCGCGCGCGAGGCCGAAACGGCAGGTGCCGACGCGCTCGCGGTGATCAATACGGTGCGCGGCATGGCGATCGACGTCGACGCGTGGCGTCCGCGTCTCGCCAACGTCGGCGGCGGACTCTCGGGTCCCGCGATTCGTCCGATCGCCGTGCTTGCGGTCTACGAAGTCGCACAAGCGGTAAAGATTCCGATCGTTGGGCAAGGCGGCATCGAAACCGTCACCGATGCGCTGGAGTTCTTTTTGGCGGGTGCGAGCGCGATTTCGATCGGAACGGCAAACTTCACCGATCCGCGCATTCCGGAGCGCATCGTCGCGGAACTCGAGACCTATCTCGGGCGGCGCGGTTGCGCGGGGATCGAAGCGATCGTAGGGAAAGCGAACGTTGGCTTTGCGACGCCGCATCAATACGAAGGAGACGAGGGTTGAGAGGTTGATTCAATGGCGCAGCTAATCGTGGCGCTCGACGTCCCCAGTGCGGAACGAGCTGAAAAGCTGGTCGATCAACTGTATGAGCTCGACGTGATCGTCAAAATCGGGCTCGAGGCGCTCTTCGGCTATCCGCAACGCATTCTGGCGTACTGCGAAGCGCGCGACGTCCGAACGTTTATCGACGCCAAGCTGCACGATATCCCGCGGACGGTCGGCGCCGCGTGCCGACACCTCGTGCGTCCCAACGTCCATCTGATCAACGTCCACGCGCTCGGAGGTCTGGAGATGATGCGTGCGGCCGTCGACGCGGCGAACGAACGCGCCGCCGAGCTCGGCGTCGAGCCGCCGAACGTGCTTGCGGTGACGCTGCTGACGAGCATTGCTCCCGAGGATCTCAACGAGCTCGGCTTTCAAGGCGGCCCGGGCGAAAACGCGATTCGTCTTGCGGCACTAGCGCGCGATGCCGGCTGCGCCGGGGTCGTCTGCAGCGCACACGAAGTGCGCGATCTCAAACGTTTCTTCGGCGACGATTTTCTCACGCTCACGCCCGGAATACGGCCGATCGGAAGCGCGCACGCCGATCAGAAGCGCGTTACGACGCCGGCCGAGGCGGTCGCGGCGGGTTCCGATTACCTCGTGGTTGGCCGTCCCATCGTCGAAGCGCCCGATCCGGTTGAGGCGGCTAAGGAGATTCTCGAACAAATGTCGGTCCGAGCATGACCGAGGCGGGCCTCGATCTGAAGAGTGCGCTCGAGCAACGCGGTGCGCTCTTGCAGGGTCACTTCCGCTTGAGCTCCGGGCGCCACAGCGATCGCTTCGTTCAAAAGTTTCGAATCCTTGAAGATCCGGTGCTGCTCGAAAGCGTTGCGCGCGAGCTTGCCGAGCGTTTTCGCTCGCTGCATCCGACGATCGTCGTTGGGGCCGCCGTCGGCGGAATTCTCTTGGCATACGAAGTTGCGCGCCAGCTCGGCACCAAAGCCATCTTCGTTGAGAAGGAGCACGGCGTTCCCGCGTTACGCCGCGGGTTCGTGCTTGTGCCGCACGATCGCGTGCTGCTCGTTGAAGACGTGCTCACGACGGGGCGTTCGATGCGCGAGACGATTGAGGTAGTGCAAGGCACCGGCGCGTCGGTCGTGGGCTTAGGCGTGATTGTGGCGAGAGCCACTATCATCCCGGGTGAGACGGTGCAAACGCACGTCCTGCTCGATCTGCCGCTGCAATCTTACGACGAAGCCGGGTGTCCCCAATGCAGGGCGGGAGAGCCGCTCGTCGATCCGGGCTCGCGTCGCGCGTGACGCTCGAAGTGCGGCGCGCCGAGGTCGCCGGCGAACGCGGCGCCGACGACGCCGCGTTCGTCAAGTCGCTCGGGCTCGAGTGCGTCATGGCGAGCGTTGCGTCGCTCCGGCCGACTACGGAATCGAACGCGCGCGCCGCATTTGACCGGCTCTACGACGTGGTCGACGATCAATCGCACGTAACGTTCATCGCCGAGCGTGGCGGGGAGCGGGTGGGCTTCTTGCTTATGCTGGACAGGCTGCCCGATGAGGTCACGCTGCTGCCGCAGGCCTTCGTGGCGTACATGGCCGTGGAATCACGGGTCCGGGGCCGCGGCGTGGGTGCGGCGCTGCTCGCTGCGGCCGAAGATGAGGCAAGAAGGCGCCTTCTACCGTATATTGCTTTGATGGTCACCGAAGAGAACGAGGCCGCACGCCGGCTCTACGAGTGCGCCGGGTATCGCACGGAGCGCCGTCTGCTGTGCAAACCGCTATGACGACCGATCTTTGGCGACGCGTCGCCATCGGCGTCGTGATCGTCCTACTCGTTTTGGCGGTCTTTTGGCTCGTCAAGCACATTCCCCGAACGATTGCCATCTTCGTAATCGCCGGATTCATTGCGTTCGGCGTTCATCCGATTGCCGTACGCCTGGAGCGGCGTATGCCCAAAGCGCTCGCGATCGGAATCGTCTTCGCCGGATTGCTGCTGATCGTCGCAATTTTTCTTGTGATCGTCATCCCGCTGACGATCAGTCAAACGCAGCTGCTGGCGACGAACCTCCCGGGTTATGCGAGCGCTGCGCAAAGCTGGGTTTTTGATGGCGAAGCCGCGCTCCAGCAGCATTTTCCGATGATCAAGTTACCCGCTTCGGAGTTGAACTTCGGAAAGATCGGCGCGACGCAAGCGTCGACCCTCATCGCGGGGACCGTCGCTTCGCTCGGCGCTATCGCGGTCAATACCGCAACGGGATTTTTCATCGCATTCTCCGCGATCATCCTATCGTTCTTTTTCCTGCAGTACGACACGCAAATCGGCGACAGCTTCGTATCCCTCTTTCCGCCGCGCAAACGCCAGACCGCGGCGAAGCTCGCCGCCGAAGTAACGGAGCTTTTCAGCAACTATATTTCGGGCCAAGTCATCGTCAGCGCGCTTACCGGAGCCGTGATCGCGATCTTGACGGCCTTGATCGGCTTCAAATTCTCGCTGATCATCGGAATCATTTCGGGCGTTGCGTACGCCATTCCGGTCGTCGGCATGCTGATCGCGGAGCTAATCGCGCTACCGATGTGCGCTCCGCAGGGGCTCTGGATGATTATCTGGGTCCAGGTCATCATGTTCGGTATGGCGCGCATCAGCGACAACGTGCTCGTTCCTAAGATCATGGGGCAGTCGGTCGGGGTCTCGCCGATCGCCTCGATGTTCGCCGTCTTTGCCGGCGGCGAGCTCTTCGGAATCCCCGGTCTCATCTTGGGGATTCCGGCAGCCGCGCTGATTAAGATTCTGTGGCGCTATTTCGCTGCGCCGTGGATCACCGCGCAGCTCGAGCGCGGCAGCTAAGGCGCCGCGGCAACGGCCGTTGCGTCGGCGTAGAGCGTGACGCCGCATTGACGGGCGGCGCTCAGCCGCTGCTCGTTTGCGCTCGACGAGAGATCGTTTTGCGCGACAGCGATCAGCACAGCGCTTCGGCGTTGCGCTTGGGCGCAGGAATCACGATCCGGAAGATCCATCGTGCGCGTCAGCGGTGAGAGCACGTTGACCGCGCCCAGTCGCAATCCCCAACCGCCGACCGCCGCCGGACGTGTTCGTGCAATCCAGCGATAGATGCCCGGCGGCGACGGCCCGGCACGGAGCGCGTCGGTATAGTAGTCGAGCGGATGACGCGCCGCGAGATGCACCGCCGCGATCACGGCGAGCGCAAACGCTGCCGCGTTCGCCCATGCGACGCGTTGCGTGTGCGCGAGCGCGGAAACGGCGACGGCAAGAAGGGCGAATGCGATGGCAACGTGCGTTCCGCCGTCGTTCCAAAAAATCGCCAGCACGTACCAAATGCCGTACGCCGTCGATGCAAGCAATAGCGCGGTGGCGACGCGACCGATGCGCCGCGCGTAGGGCGCGAGCACGATTGCGCCGGCCGCGATTGCCGGCGCGGCAAATCGCAGCGATGCGCCGGTTGCGAGCTGAGCGACCGAGGTTGCGTACCCAAACGGCAGCATCAAGAAGAGCAGTCCGGCGGCAAACGGCGACCACCGGAGGAGCGGTTCGCGACGCGCGATTGCGGGTGCGGCAAACGCTGCAAGCAGCGCGACCAAGGCGAACGGCGAGACACGCAGCGCGACGGCAGCGAGCTCCTCGAACGCACCGGCTCCGTGGGCGAGGATCGTCGAACCGAAGAGGTTGGCGTGCGCGGTGCTCGCGGGCGCGACGGCGGCGTTCTGCCAAAGCAGGGCATCGTGCAGAACCCATATCCCGATCGCCGCCACAGTCGTGAGCCAAAGACGTCTTCGCGCCTTGCCGGCGGCGAGCGCGACGAGCGCCAAGATCCAGCCCTGCGGTTTGATGAGCGCCGTGACGGCAAGCGTGCGCGTCGCGGACGTCCCGCGGGTTCGCGCGCGCAGCGACCACAGACTCTCGACGAAGAATGCGGCAAGCCAAACGTCGTTCTGCAGCGTTCCGCCTTGAATTGCGATAGGATAGATCGTTACCGATGCCGAGGCGAGTGCATCTGCAAGCAACGCCGGCACCCCGAACCCGTCGCGCGCCCATGCCGCAACTCGAAAGCCCAAGAGCGCAAGCGCACCGAAACCGCACCACGGCAGCGCGAAGGGTCCGCTCACCGCGTAGATTGCCGAGGCGAAGAGCTCCGACGCTGGAGGGTACCACCAGTAATGCGTCAGCGTTGTCCAGAGCGAATGCGCCTGTACCCACGCGGCCGCATTCGGCAGGTGATATGAAAGCGAGTCACCGTCGAGGGGTGGGCGCATCAACTGCGGCCACGTGACTGCCACCAGCGACGCGATCAAGACGTACGGAACCGGCGACGCGCAATCGCGCGAAGGCGGCTCCGTCGCGAGCCCGCGCCGAAGCTGCGCGCCGCCAATGCAGAGGACGAGCGTACCCCAGCACGCCGCGGCATAGAGCGCGTGCACGAACCCCAACGCGAAGGGAATGGCGATGCCAAGCACGAGCGCGTCGCGCAGACGGTCGGGGAAATCGTATCGCGCGCTCGTGCGTAGCAGGGGCGCGGCTGCGAAGAGCCCGAGCAGCCAGATCGCTGCGAGCAGTCCGGGCACGAACGCGTCTACATCGAATCCGGCGCGCCGATGCCGGCCAGTGTCAGCGTGCGCGCGAGGACGATCTTTGTCGCTACACAGAGCGCCAAGCGCGCGACGCGCACGTCGCGTTGGTCGGTGAGGATCTTGCATTCGGTATAGAACTGGTGAAAATCGGACGCAACGTCGCGTGCATAGCGCGCAAGGCGATGCGGCGCGAGATGCTCGACGACACCGGCAACGACGGCGGGAAACTCCGCCAGGCGGCGCGCGAGCGCTAGTTCCGACGCGTGGACGATCGGCGTGAGATCCGCGCCGGGCGCTGCTGCCACGTCTTCGGGCAGCGCGCGGCGGAGGACCGATGCGATACGCGCGTGACCGTATTGCACGTAGTAAACGGGGTTTTCGTTGTCTTTTTCCACCGCTAGCTTCAGATCGAACGAGAGCGGCGATTCCATCGCGAGCATGATGAAGAAAAAACGCGCGGCGTCGACGCCGACTTCGTCGACGATCTCATCGAGCGTGACGATCTCGCCTGCGCGTTTGCTCATGCTGATCTGCTCGCCGCCGCGCAGCAGCGTTACCTGCTGCGCGATCGCGACGTCCAAACAGCCCGGATACCCGAGCGCCGCCGCCATACCCTTGATTCGTCCGATGTAACCGTGATGGTCGGGGCCTAAAATGTCGACAACGCAGTCGCTCTCTTTGAGCTTGAGATAGTGATACGCGACATCCATCGCCAGATATGTCGGTCGTCCGTCGCGCCGGAGCAGCACCCGGTCTTTGTCGTCGCCGAACTGCGTCGCGCGAAAGAATAGCGCACCCTCCTGCTCGTAGGTCAGACCGAGCTGTCCTAAACGGTCGATCCCTTCGCGCACTTTACCGGTCCCGTGCAGCTCGGCTTCGCTCTGCCAGCGGTCGTACTCGACGCCGAATCGCCGTGCAGTCTGCTGTTGCTCCGCCACGAGCCGGTCGCGTCCGAACGTCGCAAAATACGGCAGCCACTCGGCCTCAGGCGCCCGCGTCCACCGGTCGCCATCGCGCTGCGCGATGGTCGCCGCGATCGGAATCAGGTATTCGCCGGGATAACCATCTTCCGGAAATGGATAGGCCGGGTCGAACGCTTGCCGATATCGCGCAAATATGGAGCGTCCGAGCGCGTCGAGCTGGCCGCCTGCATCGTTAATGATCCATTCGGTGACGACCTCATAGCCGCGAAATCGCATCGCGTTTGCCAACGTGTCGCCGAGCGCCATCGAACGGCCTTGGACGACGACCAGCGGACCGGTTGGATTCGCGCTTCCGAATTCAAGTGACATCCGTTTGTTTTGCCGCGGACCTTCTCCATAGCGGTCGCCGTCGCGCAGCACGGTCGCAATCACCGCTTGCCAAACCGATGGTGCCAGGCGCACGTTGATGAAACCGGCAACGGGCTCGATCGAACTGAAGCGGTCGCCAAGATTCGGCGCGTCGTGACGGAGCCGCTCGACGATCTGCTCGGCGATGATTTGCGGCGGCCGGCGCGCGGCTTTCGCGAGCGAAAAGGCTACGTTCGTCGCGAAATCGCCGAACTCTGGGCGGCGCGGCGCTTCGAATGCGACGCTCGGCGGATCGATGTCGTACGCCGCCGCGGCGACGTCCGCTGTCGTACCGGCAAACGCGTTCAGCGCGTCGTCGAGCGGGAGCTTCTCCGCGGCGCGTCGATTCATCGCGGCAACTCTTCGCCGTGCGATGGAGCGACGACCCGCGCGTAGCGCGTCGCGCCTTGGGCTTCGATCGTTCCATCGAGCTCGAGCAGCGACAGTGCCGCCAGAGCCGCCGCCGCGCCGAGACCGCTGACCGCCACGAGGTCGTCGAACTCCGATGCGCCGTCGTCCAGCGCGCGCAGGAGCGCGCCTGAAATGGGATCGTCGCGCGACGGCCCGGCTGCGGGCGCGGGCACGAGGGCAAGACGGCCGAGCGCTTCGAGCACGTCGGCCGCGTCCCGTGCGAGTGTCGCGCCGTCGCGAATCAGCGCCAGCGAACCCTGGACGTGCTTGCGGTCGACGTCTCCGGGGACGGCCAGAACCGGGATGCGGCCGGCCGCCCAGCTCGCGGTGTTGAGCGCTCCGCTGCGGGCCGGCGCCTCGATGACCACGACGGCATCACAAAGCGCCGCGACGACGCCGTTACGCTGCAGGAACTGCGGCGGGAAGGCGTCGTGCTCGGGAGGGTAAGGCGAGAGCACCGCGCCACCGGCTGCGATCATGCGCTCGGCGAGTGCACGGTTGTGGGCGGGGAAGAAGCGCCGGTGTCCGCCGCCCAGCACGCCGATCGTGGGTGAGCCGGAATCGAGCGCGCCTTCGTGGGCGGCCGCGTCGACGCCGAGGGCTAGGCCCGA
>Ga0070731_10001294_pt1 | contig 26427 bp, 22 predicted proteins | sample Coa_R1_2_FD_66448 | JGI IMG/M metagenome (GOLD analysis project Ga0070731, IMG submission 66448) | Surface soil microbial communities from Centralia Pennsylvania, which are recovering from an underground coalmine fire - Coalmine... | ecosystem: Environmental > Terrestrial > Soil > Unclassified ... | reverse complement strand
GTTGTTGCCTGCCTCCGGTGCGGCTGACTATAAGGCCAGCGTGCCGTCCCCCGGAGAGCGACTCGTCGAGCTGATCCGCGTGGAACCGGTCGACGCCGGCGCGGTCGCGCAGTTCCTCGATCGGCTGAAGCCGGAGGAGCGCCGCGATGCCATCACGGCGCTCTCCGGGCCGCGTCTTCAGTCGCGTTTGTATGCCGCCGTGGTCGCGACGGTTCCGGTTCGGCTGGACGAGCTCGTCCCGACCGACGCGCCCGCGCTCCGCGAGGTCATCTTCCACGGAAAGAATTCGCTGCCGGCGTTCACGCTGTTCCAGAAGCGGTTCTGCCGGCCGTCGCGCGGCGGGGACGAGCTCTGGGGATACAACCACCAGACGCTCGCGTGGCTCACCGGCCCGGGTTACTTCGTCGTCCACCAGGACGGTACGCGCGGCGCCGCCATCGACTACCGCGAGGTGCCGCCCGACCATCCCGTGACGTGGCCGGACGTACGACCGAACGACCGTGGGCTCTCGCGCTTCGTCTACGGCGGCATGGTCGATTACCTCCGCCGTGTCGCGCGCGACGTCTTCATCGGCTCCGCGCACCGTGGCGGCAAGGAGACCGGCAACTACTTCGTGCTCTCGCGTGAGGCGTGAAATGATCCCGCGGTCGACCCTCGGTGCCCTCGTTCTCGTGCTCCTGCTACCCCGCGCGGGTGCGGCATACACGGATTCGCGCATTAGCGAGGTGATGAGTACGGCGGGCAGCTCGACAGTCGAGTACGTGGAGATAGAGATGCGGTCCGCGGGTCAGAACGATGTGACGGGTACGCGGCTCTCGTTCTTCGGCTTCCAGAACGGAACGTGTAACGACCCCGGAACGGGAACGAACAACACGCTCTTCAGCGGTGCCGCCGAGCTGCTTGCCAGCGATGTTCCCAACGGGACCGCCGGCGGTCACTGGATCATGGCGACGGCTGGGTTCGCCGCGGCGAACCCAGGGTTTTCTCCCGATTTCATCATTGATAACGGAGGCCTGGCGCCCGTCGCGCGGTATCCCTGTGGGATGGTGTGCTGGGGGAAACCGACGCATCCAAACGCGCCCGCGGAATACGTCGATTGCGTCGCATATGGCGGCTATCTCGGTACGACGGCGCTGATTCCTCCCTCGATCTCGGGAACCCCGACATCATTGCCTCCAGGCGATGCAACGATGAGCCTCACGCGCGTCGCCGATACCGGCAACAACCTCAACGACTTCATGCTCGCATCGCCCACCGCCACGAACAACGCCGGTGCATGCGTCGGAGCCGGGTGCGTCGTCGCCACGACCACGACGACGACGACGCCGGGTGCCACGACGACGACGACCCAGGGCGCCACAAGCACGACCACAACCACGACCACGACGTTCCCGCCCGGGACCGCGACCCCGCTCGCCGGCACGAAGCTCGCGCTCAAGACCAACCCGAAGAACGCGGCAAAGAAGTCGCTCGCGATTCTACTTCACGGAGCAAACATTGCCCTCGGCGACCCGGTCGGTCACGGCGGTGGGAGCGTGCGCGTCTTCACGACCTCCGGCGACGCGTTCGACGATACGTATCCGCTGCCGGCGAGCCGCTGGAAGTCGATCGCGAAGGGGAAGGGGTTCAAGTACGTCGACCCGTCGGGGCCGATCCGCCTCGTCATCGTGAAGCAGGGGAAGATGGTGAAGGTGACGGGTCAGGGCGGCGGCTTGATGGACACGCTCGCCGCGAATCCCGACCCGGTGCGGGTGCTGATCGCCGCCGGGAGCGAGGGCTACTGCGCCGAGTTCGCCGGCGGGCACTTCGCCGCGGGAAAGAAGTACATCGCGGCGAACGCTCCGCCGCCGGCGTCCTGCCCCTAGACGCGCGCCTCGCGCGCTCGTGCACCAGGGAAATCGTGCGAGATTGCGAGGCTGATTTGCAACGCCTGCACAGGTATAGTAGCCGCTTCGTTCCTTCATGGGTGCAGGCACGCCATCGCGCGACGCTCGCATCGCTTGGCTCGGCCTCGCGGTCACGTCCGGGCTGTCGCCGCGGCGCGCGTTCGAGCTCGTCGCGCGCTTCGGGACGCCCGGGGCGGTTCTCGCCGCGGCGCCGGCAGGACTGGGCGACGGCGACGTAGCGCGTGACCTGCGAGACGGCTGGGAGCGCGGGCGGCGCGAGGCGGACCGGCTGGCACGGCTCGGCGCGACGTTCCTCGCCTGGAGTGATTCCGCATATCCGGCCCGTCTGCGCGAGATCGCGGACCCGCCGCTGACGCTGGCCGTCCGCGGCACGCTGCTCGAGGACGAGCCGACCGTCGCGATCGTCGGGACGCGGCGGGCGAGCGAGTACGGGCGGCAGATCGCCGGCGAGCTCGCGGACGGCCTCGCGCGCGCGGGCGTGACCCTGGTGAGCGGGCTCGCTGCCGGGATCGACGGCGCCGCGCATCGCGCCGCGCTCGCGGCGGGCGGGCGGACGATCGCCGTCCTCGGCACCGGCATCGACGTCGTCTACCCGAGCTGGCACGCGGAGCTCGCCGCGGCCATCGCCGGCTCCGGCGCACTCGTGAGCGAGTTCGCCTGCGGTGCCGAGCCGCTGCCGTATCACTTCCCGCGCCGGAATCGGGTCATCAGCGGGCTCTCGCTCGGCACGATCGTCATCGAGGCGGCCGAGCAGAGCGGCTCGCTCATCACCGCGGCGTTCGCGCTCGAGCAGAACCGGCAGGTGTTCGCCGTGCCCGGACCCGTCGGCGCCGTCCGCCAGCAGGGCCCGCACCGGCTGATCCAGCAGGGTGCGAAGCTCGTGACCAAGGTCGAGGACGTCGTCGAGGAGATCGCGCCGCAGCTCCTCCCCCGGCTCGCGGCGCGGCGGGCAGCCGATCAGTCCGCGAGCGTCAGCGCGGACGAGCGCCGCGTGCTCGACGTCCTCGGTGCCGACGGCCGGCACATCGACGAGCTGATCCGCGCGCTCGGCGTCCCGCCGGCGACGGCGCTCGAGACGCTCCTCGCGCTCGAGCTGCGCGGGATCGTCCGTCAGCTTCCCGGCAAGCGCTTCAGCCGGCTCGCCGCGTGAGCGGCGGCGCCGGTTCTTAGACTCCACATGGCAAAGAATCTCGTCATCGTCGAATCGCCCGCCAAGGCCAAGACGCTCGGCAAGTATCTCGGCCGCGACTACCAGGTGAAGGCGTCGGTCGGCCACGTGATGGACCTGCCGAAGTCGAAGCTCGGCGTCGACATCGAGAACGACTTCGCGCCCGAGTACCACGTGATCCAGGGCAAGGCGAAGGTCCTCGACGAGATCAAGAGGGCCGCGAAGGACAAGGAGAACGTCTATCTCGCGCCCGACCCGGACCGCGAAGGCGAGGCGATCGCCTGGCACATCGCGCAGAAGCTCGGCCCGCGCCGGAAGAACGTCCATCGTGTGCTCTTCAACGAGATCACGAAGAAGGCCGTGCTCGAGGCGCTGAAGAATCCGGCCAAGCTCGATCGCAACCGCTTCGACGCGCAGCAGGCGCGGCGCATCCTCGACCGGCTCGTCGGCTACAAGCTCTCGCCGCTGCTCTGGGACAAGGTGCGGCGCGGGCTGTCGGCGGGGCGCGTGCAGTCGGTCGCCGTGCGCATCATCGCCGAGCGCGAGCGCGAGATCCGCGCCTTCACGCCCGAGGAGTACTGGACCGTCGAGGCGCGTCTCGAGGGCGGCCAGCCGCCGCCGTTCAACGCCCGCCTGGTCGAGGTCGGCGGCGAGAAGATCGACAAGCTGAAGCTCGACAGCCGCGACCGCGTCGACGAGGTCCTGTGCGGCCTCGACCGCGGCACCTGGAGCGTCACCAAGGTCGAGCGCAAGGAGCGCCGCAAGCATCCGACGCCGCCCTTCATCACCTCGCGTCTGCAGCAGGAGGCGTCGCGCAAGCTCGGCTTCCAGCCCTCGCGCACGATGCGCATCGCGCAGCGGCTCTACGAGGGCGTGGAGCTCGGCGACGAGGGCTCCGTCGGCCTCATCACCTACATGCGCACCGACTCGACCCGCATCTCGGGCGAGGCCATCGGCGCGACGCGCGACTACATCAAGGGCCGCTACGGCGACCCGTACCTGCCCGAGTCGCCCAACGTCTACCGCTCCAAGAAGGACGCCCAGGACGCGCACGAGGCCATCCGGCCGACGTCGATGGAGTACGACCCGGAGACCGTCGCGCGCTGGCTCGACAAGGACGAGCTCGCGCTCTACACGCTCATCTGGAACCGCTTCGTCGCGAGCCAGATGGAGTCGGCCGTCTACGACGCCACCGCGGTGGACATCGAGTCGGGTAACTGCCGCTTCCGCGCGACGGGACAGATCCTCAAGTTCGACGGCTTCATCCGCGTCTACACCGAGGGCCGTGACGACGAGCAGACCGTCCTCGACGAGGACCGCGAGGGCCAGCTCCCCGAGCTCGCCGAGGGCGAGACGCTGAAGCTCCTCGACCTCCTCCCCGAGCAGCACTTCACGCAGCCGCCGCCGCGCTTCACGCAGGCGACGCTCATCAAGGAGCTCGAGGAGAAGGGCATCGGCCGCCCGTCCACGTACGCGAGCATCATGGGCACCATCCTCAACAAGGAGTACGTGGTCGAGGACGAGCAGCGCCGCCTCAAGCCCACCGAGCTCGGCTTCCTCGTCACCGATCTCCTGGTCGAGTCATTCCCCGACGTCCTCAACGTCGAGTTCACCGCCGGCATGGAGAACGAGCTCGACGCCATCGAGGAGGGCGAGGAGCACTACGTCGACACGCTTCGCCGCTTCTGGCACCCGTTCGCGAAGGACCTCGAGAAGGCCGAGGTCGAGATGCGCGACGTGAAGCGCGAGGAGCGCCCGACCGGCCTCACGTGCGAGAAGTGCGGCCAGCCGCTCGTCATCAAGTGGGGCCGACGGGGTGAATTCCTCGCCTGCTCCGCGTACCCCGAGTGCAAGAACACGAAGAACTTCACCCGCGACGACGACGGCACGATCCGTCCGGTCGAGCCCGAGACGACGAACGAGGTGTGCGAGAAGTGCGGCCGTCCGATGCAGGTCCGCTTCGGTCGCTACGGGAAGTTCCTCGGCTGCTCGGGCTACCCGGAGTGCAAGAACATGCAGCCGATCCACAAGCCGGTGCCGACGGGCGTGAAGTGCCTGCTCGGCTGCGGCGAGGGCGAGCTGATGGAGCGCCGCTCGCGGCGCGGCAAGCTCTTCTACAGCTGCAACCGCTACCCGGAGTGCCAGTTCGTGGCCTGGGACCGCCCCGTCCCGCAGGCGTGTCCGACGTGCGGCGCGGGCTTCGTCACGGAGAAGGTGACGAAGCGCTACGGCACCGTGCGGCGCTGCGTCCGCGAGGGCTGCGGCTGGCAGCAGCAGATCGACACCGGCGACGGCGGCGACTACGCGCCGCTGCCGGAGCGGCGCGCCGCGGCGCAGATCGGGGGGCGCCGCCGGCCGTCGACGAAGACGCCGACCGCGGCGGCCCGCCGGCGTTCGACCGCGTCGCGCGGGTGAGAGCATGGCCGAGCGGGTGACGGTCATCGGCGGCGGGCTCGCGGGCTGCGAGGCCGCCTGGCAGCTCGCGCGTCACGGCGTCGACGTCGATCTCCACGAGATGCGGCCGGTGCGCGGCACCGAGGCGCACACCGGCGACCAGCTCGCGGAGCTCGTGTGCTCGAACTCGTTCCGCAACGCGACGCTCGAGACGGCGGTCGGGCTCCTCAAGGAGGAGATGCGCCGCCTCGGCTCGCTCGTCATGCGGATCGCGGACGCGACGCGCGTCCCCGCCGGCGCCTGCCTCGCCGTCGACCGCATCGACTTCGCCGCCGGCGTCACGCACGCCGTGGAGGCGCTGCCGCAGGTCCGCGTCGTGCGCGGGGAGGTGACCGAGATTCCCGCCGGCCTCACGATCCTCGCGAGCGGCCCGCTCACCTCGCCGGCGCTGTCGCAGGCGCTGCAGAACGCGCTCGGCACGCGCCATCTCTACTTCTACGACGCGATCGCGCCGATCGTCACCACCGAGTCGATCGACATGGGCGTCGCCTGGAAGGCGTCGCGCTACGACAAGGGCGGGGAGGACTACGTCAACTGCCCGCTCGATCGGGCGCAGTACCACGCGTTCGTCGAGGCCGTCGTCGCCGCGGAGAAGGTCCCGACGCGCGACTTCGAGCGCTGCATCTACTTCGAAGGCTGCATGCCGATCGAGGAGATGGCGCGCCGCGGTCGCGACACGCTCGCGTTCGGCCCCATGCGGCCCGTCGGTCTCGTCGACCCACGCACCGGAAGCCGCCCCCATGCGTGCCTCCAGCTCCGCCAGGACGACGCGGAGGGGCGGCTCTTCAACATGGTCGGGTTCCAGACGAAGATGACGTATCCGGAGCAGCGGCGTGTCTTCCGCATGATCCCCGGCCTCGGAAACGCGGAGTTCGTGCGCCTCGGGAGCCTGCACCGGAACACCTTCGTCGATTCGCCGTCGCTGCTCCTCCCATCTCTGCAGGTGATCGGGCGCAAGCGGCTCCTGCTCGCGGGCCAGATCGTCGGCGTCGAGGGCTACGTCGAGTCGGCGGCGACCGGGCTCCTCGCCGGCCTGAATGCCGCGCGTCTTCTCGCGGGCGAAGCGCCGCTCGTCCCGCCGCGGACCACCGCCCTCGGCTCGCTGCTCGCGTACGTCACGCAGCGCGGGAAGAAGACGTTCCAGCCGATGAACGCGAACTACGGTCTCTTCCCGCCACTCCCACGGCCGCTCCGCGGCCGCGACAAGAAGCTCGCGATGGCGGAGCGGGCGCTCGGGGACCTCGAGCGCTGGGCGACCGGCGTCCAGGTCGCGATGGAGACGCCGAGCCGGCAGTCGGTGGCGTGACGCTCGATCCGGCGCGGCGGGAACACGTCGCCGCCGTGATCGACGTCGGCAGCAACTCCGTGCTCCTGCTCGTCGTAGCGGTGGACGAACGTGGACGGGGCCGCACGGTCGACCGGGCGCTTGCGACGACGCGTCTGGGGCGCGGGCTGCACGCCGGCGGCGCGCTCGACCCCGCGGCGCGCGCAGGGACGCTCGACGCCGCCGTCGAGCTCGCCGTGCGCGCCCGGCGCGCGGGCGCCGAGCCGGTCCTCGGGTTCGCGACCGGCGCGGCACGCGACGCGCGCGACGGACGGGCGTTCGTCGCGACCCTGGCGCGCGCGACGAGCATGCCGGTCGAGATCCTCACGGGCGAGGACGAGGCACGGCTCGCCTTCGAGGCGGCGCAGGGCGGCCTCGCCCTCGACGGCCCGGTCCTGGTCGCCGACGTGGGTGGTCGCACCACCGAGCTCGCTCTCGGCGACGGCCGCCGCCTTTCCGCGACGGTCAGCCTTCCCCTCGGCGCGCTGTCCCTCACCGAGGCGAACGGTGGGGACCGATTGGACACCGCGGCGGCCGTCGACGCCGTCCTTGCGCGGACGGACGTCGTGGCGCGCGCGCGGGACTGCGGCGCGCGGCTCGTCGGCTCGGGGGGCACGGCGACGGCGCTCGCGGCCCTCGCGCTCGATCTGCCGGAGTACGCCCCCGAGCGCGTGCAAGGACACGTGCTGCGCGGCGGGACGCTCGCGAAGATCGCGACCCGGCTCGCGGCCATGTCGCCCGCGGCGCGCGATGCGCTTCCCGGCCTCGATCCGGGGCGGGGCGCGATTCTGCCGGCGGGCGCGACCGTCCTCGATCGCGTGCGCGCTGCGACGCGGAACGAGGCCGTCGTCGTGAGCGACTTCGGCGTCCGCCACGGCTATCTCCGCGCGGCGCTCGCGCGCGCCGGCGTCGCGCTCGACCTCGCCACGCTCTCGCCGTGACTGCGGAAGAGCTCGCGCGCGCGCTTGCCGACGTCGGCGTCGCGGACGACGAAGCCGTCCGTGCCGCGACGGGCTGGCTCCCGACGCTCGCGGCGGACGAGGTCGCCGCGGGCCTCGAAGCGGCCGCCGACCCCGTCGCGGCGGTGCATCAGCTCGCGCGCCTCCTCGCGGCGGGCGGCACCGTCCCGACGCCCGGGCACGTCGCGCCGCTCCTCCGCGTGCTCGGCGGCAGTGCCGCGCTCGGCGCGTCGCTCGTGGGCGAGGGCCCGGCCTGGCCGGCGCTGTTCGCGACCGTGCTCGACGTCCCGCGACGCGATGCCGCCGCACACCGCCGCGCGCTGCTGGACGCCGGGCTCGGTGCGCCGCTCGATCGCGATGCGCTCCTGCGCGCGCTCCGCCGTCATCGGCGAAGGGAGTTCGTCCGCATCGGCGGCCGCGATCTGCTCGGCCTCGGTGCCGTCGACGACACGGTCCGTGAGCTGTCCGCGCTCGCCGAGGGCACGATCGAAGCGGCCGTGCAGTGCGTGCGGGCGCGCCTCGCCGCCGAGTGGGGCGACCCGCCCGCCGGGTTCGTCGTCCTCGGCATGGGGAAGCTCGGCGGGGAGGAGCTCAACTACAGCTCCGACGTCGACCTCGTCTACGTCTACGAGCGCGACGGCGAGCTCCCGGGCGGCCGCACGTTCGCGCAGTTCTTCGCGCGGCTCGCCGAGGAGCTCACCCGGGCGCTGCGCGAGCCGACCGCGGACGGGATCGTCTTCCGCGTCGACCTCCGCCTCCGCCCGGGAGGTGCCGAGGGCCCGATGGCAGTCTCGCTCCCGGCGGCGCTCTCCTACTATGAGACGTGGGGACAGACGTGGGAGCGCGCGGTCTGGTTGAAGGCGCGCCCCGTCGGCGGCGACCGTGCGCTCGGCGAGCGGCTGCTCGCCGAGCTCGAGCCCTTCGTCTACCGGCGCTACCTCGACTTCGGGACGATCGAGGACCTGAAGGCGATGAAGCGTCGCGTGGACGCGACGCTCGGCGAGCCGGAGGCGGCGACGCGGAACGTGAAGCTCGGCCGCGGCGGGATTCGCGAGCTCGAGTTCTTCGTCCAGGCGCAGCAGCTGGTGCACGCCGGAAAAGACGCGCGCCTCCGCGTGCGTCCGACGCTCGCCGCGCTCGCGGCGCTGACCGCCGGCGGCTACGTCGAGGCCCCGCGGGCGGAGGCTCTCGCGGCCGCGTACCGCTTCCTGCGCGACGTCGAACACAAGATCCAGATCGTCCACGAGCGCCAGACGCACGGCGTCCCGGCCGAATCCGACGCCCTGCGCGCGCTCGCCCGCCGTCTCGGTTTCCGTGGCGCCGACGCGAGCGCGACGTTCGAGGCGGAGCGCGGACGGCAGGCCGACCTGGTTCACGCGACGTTCGCCGACCTGTTCCACGGCGCCGAGACGCGGCGGCGCGAAACCGACCCGGCGCTCGCCCGACTCGTCGACGAGGCGATGGACGAGGAGAGCACGCGGCGGCGGCTCGCCGAGCTCGGGTTCCGCGATCCGGTCACCGCGTACCGGGACCTCCGCCTGCTGCGCGACGGCCCGCCGCACGCGCCGGCGTCGGCGCGCCGCCGGCAGGCGCTCGCGGCGCTCGCGCCCGCGCTGCTGGTCGAGATCGCCCGCTCGCCGACGCCGGAGCGTGCGCTCGCGCATCTCGCGACGTTCGTGTCCACGGTGGGCGCCCGCACGAGCTACCTTCACCTGCTGCTCGAGAACCCGGGCGTGATGCGGCTCCTGGTCCGGCTGTTCGCGACCAGTGAGTTCCTGTCCGCGTTCTTCCTGCGCCATCCCGAGCTGCTCGACAGCCTGGTGCGCGCCGACCTCGTCCGCATCGTCAGGAGCGAAGACGACGTTGCGCGCGAGCTCGCCGACCGGCTCGCCGCCGCGCCCGATCTCGAGGCCGAGCTCGACACGATCCGGCGGCTGCGGCACGAGGAGTTCCTCCGCATCGGCGTGCACGACATCGAGGGCACGCTCGCCCCGCCGGAGGTCGAGCGCCAGCTGACGCAGCTGGCGGAGACGTGCCTACGCGCCGCGCTCGCGCTCGCGCGGCGCGAGGTGCTCGCGCGCGGCAACGTGCCCGCCGACGCGCCGGCCGACGCGCTCGCGGTCCTCGCGATGGGGAAGCTCGGGAGCGGCGAGCTCAATTACGCCTCCGACCTCGACCTGATCTTCGTCTACGACCCCGGCGACCCGCGCGTGTGGGGGGACGGCGACCGCGCGCGCGACGTCTTCACGCGCACCGCGCAGCGCGTGATCAGCGCGCTCCAGACGCCCACCCGGGAGGGGTTCGCGTACCACATCGACACGCGCCTCCGTCCCTCCGGCAACCAGGGTCCGCTCGTCTCGTCGTGCGAGGCGTTCGAGTCCTACCACCGGACGAGCGCGCGGACGTGGGAGCGTCAGGCGCTGATCCGGGCGCGGGTCGTGGCGGGGCCATCGGCGCTGCGCGCGCGTCTGGAGGACGTCGTCGCGCATTTCGTCTACGGCCGCGGGCTCGACCGGGCGGCGGTCGAGGAGATCGCGCGCATGCGCGAGCGCATCGCGCGCGAGCGCAGCGGCGATGCGGGGGCCGACGCGAACGTGAAAACGGGCCACGGCGGGATCGTCGACGTGGAGTTCCTCGTACAGATGCTCCAGCTCCGCCACGGGCGGATGCATGCGGTCATCCGCGTGCGCGGCGTGCGCGAGGCGATCGCGGCGCTCGCGCAGGCGGGGCTGCTGACGGGGGACGAGGCGCGTTCGCTGGCGGACGGCCACGCGTTCCTCACCGCGGTCGAGAGCCGGCTCCGGCTCGAGCGCAACCAGGCGATCGACGCGATCGACACGGATCCCGACGCGCTCCTCGCGCTCGCGCGCCGGCTCGGCTACGGCGGCGACGACGCCGCCGCGCGCGCGGCCCTGCGCGCCGACCACGCCCGCCACCGCGCCGCGATCCGCGCCGTGTACGAACGTCGATTCGCGGAGGCGGCCGCATAGTTTGCCTCGGCCGCGACCTTCGGGTTAGCTAGCCCCGATGCAGAAGGGTGAGCGCATCTGGCTCGACGGGCAGCTCGTGGCGTGGGACGCGGCCCAGGTGCACGTGCTGACGCACACGCTGCACTACGGGCTCGGGGTCTTCGAGGGCATCCGCTGCTACGAATGTCACGACGGGCGCTCGGCGATCTTCCGGCTGCGCGAGCACATCGACCGGCTGTACGGCTCCGCGCACGTTCTCGACCTGCCGATTCCGTACCCGCGCGACGCGATCATGGCAGCGTGCGTCGAGACGGTGCGCGCCAACAAGCTGCGTGAATGCTACCTCCGCCCGCTGGTGTTCATGGGCGACGGCGAAATGGGGCTCGCGGCGCAGCCGCCGACGCGGGTGGCGATCGCCGCCTGGCCGTGGGGCGCCTATCTCGGCGACGAGGGTATGCGGAACGGCATCCGCGTGAAGACGAGCTCCTTCGCCCGCTTTCATCCGAACACGCTGCTGACGAAGTCGAAGGCCGTCGGTCACTACGTGAACTCGATCCTCGCCTCGCGCGAGGCGCGCTCCGCGGGCTATGACGAGGCGCTCCTCCTCGACGTCGATGGCTACGTCTCGGAGGCGAGCGGCGAGAACATCTTCATCGTCGCCGAGGGGGTGGTGAAGACCACCCCGCTGCCGACGGTGCTCGCCGGGATCACGCGCCACGCGATCCTGCGCGTGCTCGCCGATCTCGGGACCCCGGTGCGCGAGGAGCGCTTCACGCGCGACGAGATCTACCTCGCGGACGAGGCGTTCTTCACCGGCACCGCGGCGGAGGTCACGCCCATCCGCGAGCTCGACGGCCGCCGCATCGGCGACGGGCGTCCGGGGACGATGACGCGCCGCCTGCAGGAGACCTTCTTCGCGATGGTCCGCGGCCGTGACGACCGCTACCGGTCCTGGCTCGCATACGTTTGACCCCCGACCCCGTCGGTCAAGACGCGCGCTCTCCGGGTGACATGGTGGCGATTCCGTGACGGTTCGGCGCGTCGCGCCGACCGCACCACGGAGGCCCCCGCCGGCACGAAACGTGCTCCGCGCGGGCGGGTCCCATGTTCCAGGCTACCATCCGTACCGCCGCACAGGACGCCGTGCGTATCTCGGGCGAGGTGTCGCCCTACAATGTCCAGCTCCTGCGTGACCATGCCGTGCGGCGTGGACCCGGGACGCGCCTCGAGCTGCGGGCCGCGTCGAGCCTGCACTCGACGCTTCTCCGCGCGCTGCGTGACCTGGATCGCCGCGGCGTCGTCGTCGTCCTAGAAAAACCCTGAAGCGCGTCCGCCCGGTCGCGCTTGCGCGCGCCGGCGCGGCTAGCTATGCGGGGTTTCCCCGGCCAACCCACCGGGAGAGGAGGGGATTGATGCGAGTGACCCTGCTGCGTGCCGGCCTCTTCGGAACCTTGTTCACTCTGGCAGCGTGCGGAGGCGGCGCGGAGAAGCCGGCGGCCACGACCACGACGACCGCGGCGGCGAAGCAACCCGCCACGACGGCGCCGGCCGCGCAGGAAGAGGAGTACGAGCTCGACGTCATCGCGGAGGCCGAGCCCGACGAGGGCGCGCCGCCGCTGAAGGTGCAGTTCACCGCGTCCGTCGAGGAGGAGGGCGGCGGCCCGTTCACGTACCACTGGGACTTCGGTGACAGCCAGAGCAGCAACGATCAGAACCCGAACCACACGTACGCGAAGGTCGGCGAGTACACGGCCACGCTCACCGTGACCAACCAGAAGGGCAACAAGGGCACCGACGAGATCGACATCTTCGTCGAGACCGACGAGGAAGGCAGCGGCGGGGGGGATTAGCCCCCTTACCGGCAGTCCGCGTCCACCGCGCGTTCGTGCGCGTCGAGCGCGTCGAGCGCGGATGTGAGCGCGGCGCGCTCGTGCGCGCAGTGATAGTCGACCCGGTCGATACAGCGCGCGAGCGCGACGAGGCGCGTGCGGACGTCCGCCGCGCTGTCGCGCCACTCGGCCCGCGCGCGCTCGCAGGGTGAAGCGTCCCCCAGCGGGCGCTCGACCGGTCGTGGCGGGCGGGGCGGTTCGACGGGCGGCGGTGGCTCGACCTGCGGAGCAGCTGCGGCGGGCGCCTGGGCCGGCGGACGCGGCGCCACGGGCGGACCGGACGTCGCGGGTGGCGCGACCGACGGACGCGGCGTCGGACGTGGCTCCGCCGGCGGTGGCGGCGTCGGCGTCTCCAACTCGGCTTCGGCGGCCGGCGGAACGTCCGTGATCTCGACCTGCGACGGGCTGCGCAGGACGATCTCCGGCCGGCCCTGGAAGCGCTGCACGCGTCCGGTCGCACGCACGTGGTGGCCGCGGTACACGCGCTCGGGGTCGCGCGGCGCGCCGCCGAGGAGCGGCACGAGAACGATGATCCGGAACGCCTGCGGATCGTCGGAGAACTCTAGTACGTAGCCGTCGTCGCGCGTGCGAACCGCGGTCACGTCGGCCTCGACCGTGACGACGTCGCCGACGCGCGTCCCGGCCGCGCGCCAGTCGACGACAGGCAGGGGCGTCGCGGCCGCGACGCCGGCGAGCAATGTCGCCGCGACGGCGAGACGGAGCATCGAATCCGGCGACGAGGACTCTATCGGATGGGAAGCGCGATCGCGTTCAGCGGTCGCGCCGACCGTAGCCGCCGCGTCCGCCGCCGCCTCCGCCCGGCCCGGCGCCCGGCGCGCGCTCGCGCGCCTCGCTCACCGTGAGCGGACGGCCACCGAACGGCTTGCCGTTCAGCGCCTCGACCGCCGCCCGCGCCTGATCGTCGGACGCCATCTCGACGAAGGCGAAGCCACGCGGCCGACCGGTCTCCCGGTCGGTCACGATCTTGACCTCCTCGACCTGGCGGCCGTCCTGCTCGAAGAGCGCACGCAGCTGCGCTTCCTCGCACTGGTAGGGGAGGTTCCCAACGTACAGTCTCTTTCCCATTCTAGCTCCCGTACTGCCGAGACGGCGTCAGGCGCCCCCCGCCGTGCGGCCGTCTCGCCGGGCCTTCTAGCATGCGCGCGTCCGGACCGTCTAGGTGCCCGCGGACCCTAAAAAAAGACATGTCGGCGCATCGCGAGGCCGGTCCGGATCAGCTCCTGGACGGTGTTCCGGACGGTCGCGACGTGGCGCGCGATGGTCTCCGGTGTGGCCGGGCCCTTGAAGCGCAGGGGCGCCCCGAAGTGCACGTGGTACTTCACCGGCAACGGGAACACGACGGTCGGTGTGAGCGGTGCGACCGGCGTGCCGACGAGGCGCGAGAGCCAGCGTGGGTTCACGAGGAGTGGGGCCTCCTCCTCGGCGCCGATCACCGCGACCGGGACGATCGGCGCGCCCGTGGCGAGCGCGACGTGCATGAAGCCGTGCCCGAAGTTCAGCACGCGGTACCGGTCGCGGAAGGGCCGGGCGAGCGCCTTCGTGCCCTCGGGGAAGGTGAGGACGACGCCGCCGGCGCGGAGCAGGTCCTGGCAGGCCTCGCGGCGACCGTCGACAGCGCCGATCCGGCGTGCCGCCGCACCGAGGACCGGCAGCTCCATCAGCTTGTGCTCGGCCATGCCGTGGGCGAGACGCGGCGGATCGGCGTTGAGCAAACACGACGTCAGGATCATCGCGCCGTCCCATGCGAGCACGTGCGAGCCGTGGTTCGAGACCAGCATGACCGGCCCGTCCGGGAGCGACTCGATGCCGTGCGGTACCACCCGGAAGTAGCGCCGGTGAAAGAACGTCGTCACCATGAACAGCCGCACGGCGGTGTCGAAGCGGAATCCGAAGCGCTCCGGCGGTGGATTCTCGAGCGCGCAGGCCTCGGCGAGGCGGGCGCGGATCGTCTCGTGGACGTTGGCGACCCGGGCGAGCGGGGGGATCCGCTCCCACCAGTGTCGACGCCGCGGCATGGGCGGGAGGATGAGCGGCCCTGGCTCCTGGCTCGGGCGGTACGCGTAGCTCATTCGATCACGATGGGTTGGCGGCCATAGTTCCGCGGACCCGCGAAGCGGGCGAGCGCGGGCGGGTCGCCGGGCAGCATCCAGAATATCGCGCGGGGCGCAATGAGGCGGACGATCGGATCGACCATCCAGTGGATCGTCGGCTGCAGCCGGTACGTCGTCGCCGCGATCCGGACGCCGGCGCGGTCGAGCGGCGCATCGCCCGCGCGCGAGAGCTCCATGTCGAGGACCATCGGCTTCGGGGTCGGCGCGACGGTCCGGAACACGACGCTGCTGCCTTCCGCGTTCGCCGCGAAGTTCTTGAGAACGAGGAACACGAGCGGACCCCAGTACGTCCCCGGCGGCAGCGCCACGGCCTGGTCGTACTCCTGACGCGCGTCGGCGGGTCCCCAGGTAGCCTGCACACGCCCGCCGGCGACGTCGATCCGCATGTCGACGATCGCGCTGCCGTCCTTGTCGCGGATGATCGAGCGCCCGGAGATCGCTTCGAGCGTGTCGCCGATCTTCGCCTCGGCGCTATCCTCGTCGCTCGAGCCGTCCCGGAAGCGCGCGATGCGGGCACAGGACAGCCGGTCCGCGGTCCGGGTCTGGTGGTATTCGACGAAACCGATCGGCTCCCCGCCCTCGGGCCCGTGGATGGCCGTCATGCCGGCCAGATCACCCTCCGACCAGACGACGCGGATCGGGTCGCCAGGCGAGCGCGCGAGCGCGGGCGCGGCGACGACGAGGCCGGCGATGGCGGCGAGTATGAGGACGAGTCTGCGCATGGACGGCGCGTGTGTGCACAGTGCCTTTCGGTTGCCGTGCCGGGCAATCCCCCCGTGTCCCGCCGAGGTGCGCATGTCGCGTCCGATGCCATGCATGTGCACTTGCTGTAGGGCATTTGCACACGCCACCGCGTTCACCCGTTCGTGCGCACGGGGCACGCAGATTGCGTGCCGGAACGCGGCACGACCAAGGCCCGCCGCGGGCGAACGAGCACGCGGCGGACCGGTGCGCGTCACCGCTAGGCGCGGCGTCCGGGCGCCGTCCATCGCAGCGCGAACGCGATGATCGCGAGCGCGACGGCGAGCGCGCTCGTGCCGATCACGAGCGGACGCCAGCGCCGGCGCGCGTCCTCCCCCACTACCCGGAGCGTCGCGCGCGTGACCGCCGTGTGCGGGACGCCGGACGTGCCGTACTCGAGGATCGCGAAGGCGGGGTAATTACCCGGCGCGACCGCGGCCACGTTCTGCAGGACGACCGGCAGGCGAACGCGTCCGCGCGCGGGGATCTCGGCCGGCATGCTGGCGGGGTCAGCGTCGAGCCCGGCGGGGAGAACGAATGCGGCGCGCGCGGCGACGGCGACGCTGCCGGGGTTCTCGGCGATCAGGACGCCGTGCGCGACGCCGGCGATCGGCGGGGCGTCGAGCTCCACGTGGACGGGCTCGGAGGCCGCGCCGGGCGCCGCGACCGTGGCGACGGCGGGAACGAGCGCGCTCCGTCCCGCCGCGACGTACCGGACGCGAACGACGGCGGGCAGGGTGCCGCCCTCAGGCGGTGCGTCGAGCGGAAAGCGCCACTCGCGTCGTTCGCCGGGTGCGAGCTCTACCGGCGGCTCGTCCGTGCTCCGGTGGCGGTAGGAAACCTCCGGGTGCACCTCGTGCGCCGCGTCCGGACCGTCGTTGACGGCGCTGACAACGACCACGCGCTCCCCGTCGACGCGCAGATCGACGGCGAGCGCGGCGAACGCGGGTGCGGGGCCCAGCAGCAGCAGCAGCGCGAGAACGTGGCGGAGGCGCCCGGCCTCAGCGGTCAAGCGCGTCGAGGTCACACTTGTAACCGACGCCGCGGACCGTGACGATGAGCTCCGGAGCCGTGTCGTCGCGCTCGACGCGCTTGCGCAGCCGCCGCACGTGGACGTCGACCGTGCGCGGCTCGACGTGCGTGTCGCGTCCCCAGACGAGATCCAGGACCTGGAGGCGGTCGTACACGCGGTTCGGATGGCGCACGAAGAACTTGAGCAGCTCGAACTCGCGCAGCGAGAGGTCGACGCGGTGCCCATCGAGGAAGGCCTCGTAGGTGTCGAAGTCGATGCGCAGGCGGCCACGCTCGAAGATCTCGTGGGGCGCCGGGACGTCCTCGCCGTGGGTGCGACGCAGGACGGCGTGCACGCGCGCGACCAGCTCGCGCGGGCTGAAGGGCTTCACGATGTAGTCGTCGGCGCCGATCTCGAGGCCGAGGACGCGGTCGATCTCCGTCGCGCGCGCGGTCAGCATGATGACCGGGACGGTCGCGGTCGCCGGATCGGCGCGCAGTCGGCGGCAGACCTCGAGGCCGTCGGCGCCGGGGAGCATCACGTCGAGGATGACGAGCGCCGGCCGCTCGGCAGCCACGCTGGCGAGCGCCTCCTCGCCGCTCTCCGCCTCGCGGACCGCGTAGCCGTCGTCGGCGAGGTGGAAGCCGACGAGCTCCCGGATGTCCTTCTCGTCGTCGACGACGAGGACCGTGCGCTTGACCGCCACGTCAGACCGAACGGCGTCCGTCGATCGCGCGCGCGTGCTCGCGCACGACCTCCGGCGGACACCATGCGAGGAACCAACGCGCCGCCGCGATGAAAATGACGGCGTCGTCGATCTCGCCGATTCCGACGATCATGTCCGGGATCAGGTCGAAGGGGAAGACGACATACGCGAGCGCGGCGACCAGCATCGCCTTCGGCCAGATCGACACCCGCCGGTCGCGGAAGAGCCGCCAGTACAGGCGGATGAAGTTCGGCAGGTGGAAGACGATGTCCAGTACCCGGGCGCGGGGAATGGACGCACCGATCGTCGCCATCGCCGTCACGGTAGCGGAGACGGTTCGCCGCCGCCAGCGCGACCCCTTCCGTTGGGCGCGCCGGGCGCGGTAGAGGTGGTCAGCCCCGGCCCACCGGCCGGGAGACTCGCCCCCGGAGGACCCATCGTGGAGGAGATCCGTTTCGACGACATCGCGCAGCTGAAGACGAAGATCACCGATACCTTCGGCGACTGGAGCGAGCCGGTCGAGGTCACGCAGGACATGATCAACCGGTTCGCCGAGCTGACCGGCGACCACCAGTGGATCCACGTCGACGTCGAGCGCGCGAAGCGGGAGAGCCCCTTCGGCGGCACGATCGCGCACGGCTTCCTCACGCTGAGCTTGCTCCCGGCGATGCACGGGCGCGCCTCGTGGAAGATCACGGGCTACGGGAACGCGACGAACTACGGCGCCAACAAGCTGCGCTTCGTGTCCCCGGTCCCGGCCGGCGCGAAGGTGCACGCGCATTCGCGGCTCGTCGGCGCCGAGTCGCATCCTAAGGGCACGCAGGTGACGCAGGAAATCCAGGTGAACGTCGTCGGGCAGGACCGTCCCGCGCTCATCTACGAGATGGTCGTGCTGTACCACCCGGCGATGAAGCGGCCGTAGACGGCGGCGAAGGTTCGTGCCCGCCGCGAGCGGCGAGACGCCGTAGTCGACGTTCGACGACTGCGCTTCCGTCGACTTCGCGCGGGACGGCGGTGTGAGCCCCGTCGTGACGTCGTGATAGGTTCACGGCGATGACGGTCGTCGGCCGCGTACTGGGTTTCGCCTTCGCGGCGGTATTGGCCGCGGGCCGCGTGGCCTCGTCGGCTGACCGTCGACCGTCGTTCGTTCTCGTCGTGCTCGACACCGTGCGGTACGACGCCGTCTCGATATACGGCAAAGTCGGAACGTCGACGCCGACCGTGGACGCGCTCGCGCGCAGGGGACTTCTCTACCGGCATGCATATGCGAACGCGAACTGGACACTCCCCTCGCACGTGACCCTGTTCACGGGGCTCCTTCCGAGCCAGCACGGTGTGAACGCCGTCCATTTCTACGCACCCGACGCCCTCGTCACGCTGGCCGAGCGGCTTCGTGACGCCGGGTACGAAACGATCGGGGTCTCCGACAACCCCTATGTCGGCAAGGATACGAACCTCACGCAGGGTTTCGATCGATTCGTGTCGCTCGAGAATCCGATGACTACGGGGTTCGCGACGGTGGACGTCGAGAGTGCGGTCAGAGCATGGCTCTCGGCGCGGAATGGCGACCGGCCCTACTTCCTTTTCGTCAACCTCATGGACGCCCATGCGCCGTACAAGAACCATCCGCAGAATCCATTCCTCGTCGTCGACCCGCAAACGGCGACCCACGTCGCCCAGGACGACCGTTACCTCTGCAGTCCGCTTTCGAGCTCTCCGGACATGGACATCCTCTGGAGCCTCTACATCGGTGGCGTTGCCGCCGCCGACGCGCGACTCGGCGCTCTCCTGCGGCAGCTGCGGAATGCCGGCGCGAGCGACGGATCCACGGTCATCATCGTTACCGCCGACCACGGAGAGCACTTCGGTGAACATCGCCTCATCCTTCACGACTACGGCGTCTACGATGAGCTGCTGCACGTCCCGCTCGTCGTCGTGGGTGCGCCCGGCGCCGCGACCGGTTCGATCGAGGAGGCGGTTCAGCTCGCCGACATCGAGCCGAGCATCCTCGCGATGGGACGCTCCGCGCCGCGATCCGCTACCCGTTCAAGCTGATCACGTACGACCACTACCCGGCGCGCCTCTACGATCTGTCCCGCGATCCCGCGATGCGGTCGGCAGAGGTACAACGCTCACGCCCGTGGCGCTGGAACACCCGGGCGATGGTCTCGCGCACGTCATCTCCCCAGTCGACGCCGACAGCCGCTGTGCCCGCGCCTGCAGCTCGAGCGGTTGCGCGCTCTCGGCTACGTGGGCGGCACCGCGCCGGCGCGGTGCCGCCGGCCCTCAGGCGCGGCTCACGCGATCAGCGATCGGCGCCGGGCCCGTCCGTCGCGCCCGCGGCGGGTACGAGAACTCGAGCGAGCCGCGTTCCCGGTCGCGCGATCTGGCGGACCCTCGGATCGGGCTCTACGAAGAAAACCGACCGGCCGTCGACGACATCGTCCGGAAAGAAGATCGTGAAGGCGGCGGCCCAGCCCGCGAAGTAGGGCGCGCTCATGATGCCAGCAGGGACGAAGAGCCGGTTCCTCACGTACGCCGGCGCGCCCGGCGGGGTCCGGTCGATCTCGGATTTGATCGCCTCGACGACGATGGCGGTGTGGCGCCGGTCATCGTCATGCTGGTCGATGTGCCAGCCGGAGTTGGCGAACGCGATGGCGAGGAAGGCGAACCACGCGACGAGGAGGATGGTGCGTCGGGATTCGGGGGCGCGCAACTGCGCGAGCCCGATGCAGAGAATCATCGTGAGCAGCATGGCCCCCACATAGTGATACCGTGTCTGCGTCGCGCCGTAGGCACGCGTGCCGATCGCGGCGTAGAACGACGCCCGTCCCGCGGCGATGATCGCGTAGTTGGCCAGCGTGAGGACGCAGAGCGGCGCGAGCAGGCGCCGCGTCGCCGGCGCTACCGCGACGGTGCCGGCGACCGCGACGGCAAAAAGCCCCGCGACCGTGTAGGCGAGCGGCCCCGGATACGCGAGCGGGAGCCAGAAGCCGCCGAGGACGCCGACCATCCCGAACCCGAGCAGGTGAAGGAGCATCGCGACGTCCTTGCCGACATCGCTGGCGAGACGGAGGGTCGCGAAGAAGCCGCCGGACGGCTCTCCGGCGAGCGGGCCGAAGAAGCTCGTGATGGCCGCATAGGTCGCGACGACGACGAGCGGGAACAGCCACAAGATGCCCCTGCTTCCGACGAGGCGTTCTCGCGGGATCGCGAGCGCGACGACGACGGGAAGCACGAGCGCCACCGCGATCCCGACGCCGACGGAAAGGCTCGCGAGGAACAGGGCGACGCACCAGCTCAGCACCTCACGACGAGGGACGGGAGTGACGTCCCGTCGATGGCGCGCAAGCCGGTAGATCACGTACGAGACGAACGCCCCTACCAGCACGTAGCCGTAGTTCGAGTACCATCCGAGTGCGCCCTCGTTCAGGGGCGAAGCGCCCCAGAGCGCGGCACCGAAGCACGCGAGGTGGGCGCTCGCGGTCAGCGCTTCGATGGTCGCGAATACGAGCGCGACGTTCGCGAGATGCGTGGCGAAGACGCCCAGGAAGAACCAGTCCGGCCGCGGACCGGTGAGGCGGTGCAGGACGGAGAAGATGGCGTGGCGGATCAGGAAGATGTGTCCCGCCACTGGCCGGAAGAGGTAGGCTGCCCACGGGTCGTTCGCGATCGATTGCAGGTCGATGAAATCGTCGGCGTGAAAGTAACAGCGGAGCAGCGGCCACCACACGACCGCGGCCAGGACGAGCGGCGGGAGCGCGAACGCCACCCGCGTGGCCTCGGACTTCCTCATGGCGGCGCATGTATGCGGCCCGGTGCGTCGTCGGCAACTGCACCGGACTCTATGACTTCCGCGCTACCACCCGGCGATGATGCAGCCATAGGTCCTCGCGAGGTGCGCGGTGGGCACCGCTTCCATGCAGTCCGGGTTCCCGGCGATCGGCCCAAGCGGCGCAGACGGTGCGTGTCTGCCATGATCTGACGTGGTCGCAACCTTCGTCCGGTTGGGCTCATGCCCCGGGACGGCGTCGACGTCGGCATGATACGTGCTCCATCGGCCCGGGACCATGCGTCTCGGCCTGGCCGTCTGTTTCCTCGCGTCATTGCTCGCCGGCTCCGCCGCCGCCGCCACCTTCGTCGTCGACCGCACTGACGACGACGCCAGCGCCACCGCCTGCACGAACATGCCGAACGACTGCAGTCTGCGCGGCGCGATCATCGCCGCCAACGCCGCCGGCGGCGCGGACACCGTCATGGTCCCAGCCGGGACGTACAACCTGACCATAAAGGGCGTCGGCGAGGACATGGCCGCGACCGGCGATCTCGACATCACCGACGACCTCACGCTCCAGGGCGCCGGCCCCGGGCAAACCATCATCGACGGATCCCAGCTGGGAGACACCATGAACCCGCCCGACCGGATCATCCACATCGATCCGGCTGGCAGCGGAACGCTGCACGTGACGATCTCCGGCATGACGATTCAGAACGCCACGACGATGCTGGGGGCGTCGGTCTCCTCGTCGGGCGCCGGTATCCTGAACGGCAGCGGCTGCAACGCGTGCTCCCCGGTTGGCAGCACCGTCATGCTGTCGGACGTGGCCGTGCAGGGCAATTCGACTGACGGCGACGGCGGTGGGATCGCGAACTATGGCGCCATGACGATCGTCGACGGTGTCGTCTCCGGCAACTTCGCCGGCGACGTGGGCGGCGGCATCGGACAGGGAGACGCCGGTTCGCTCGAGCTGCACGACACGACCGTGAGCGGCAACAGCGCGGGGAGCGACGGGGGAGGCCTCTATTCCGGTTTCCTCGGCACGAGCTCCGCCGTGCCCGGCGTGACGATCGACGGCTGCACCTTCGATGACAATTCCGCGAACCGGGGTGGCGGCCTCTTTCGCAAGGGCGGTACCGTCACGATCGTCAACAGCACCTTCAGCCAGAACTCGGCCGGCAACGCCGGCACGTCGGGCGGCGCGATCCACGCCGCCGGAGGTGCGGTCGCCGCGAACAATGCCACCATCGCGTTCAATACAGGCGCGGGGAGCGGCGGCGGCATCTACGGAATCGCCACGCTCGGCAACACGATCCTCGCCGGCAACAGCGCGCTGACCGGCCCCGATTGCAACGGCTCGATCGCGTCGGCGGGATACAACTTGATCGAGGTGGCGTGCACCATCTCTGGCGACACGACGAGCAACCTCATCGGCCAGATGCCCGATCTCGGGCCGCTCGCGGACAACGGCGGGCCGACGCGCACGCACGCGCTCCTCCCGGGGAGCCCGGGAGTCGATGCCGCCAGTCCTGCAACCCCAGGCAGCGGCATGGGTGCGTGCGAGGCGACCGACCAGCGCGGCGCGTCGCGTCCGCAGCCCGTAGGTGGTCGCTGCGACATCGGGGCGTTCGAGCTCGTGCACGGGGAGATCACGACCACCACCGTCACCACGCTGCCCGGGGAGAATTCCACCAGCACGACATCGACGACGCGGCGGGCGGCGACGACCACATCGTCGACGTCGACCACTACGCCGCCGACGTTGGGGTGTGCGACCAAACCCCCGGGACCCACCTTTGTCTCGATCGACTGCCGTATCGCCGAGCTGGCGACCGACGTGATCGCGGCGACCGACCCGGGCGCCGGCGCGCTTGCCTCCCGGCTCATCGGCTTTCTCAGGAGCGCGTCGACGCACGAGGTGGAAGCCGAAAACCTCTGCCGTCAGGGCAGCCGGCGCGGCGCTCTCCGTGAGCTCCCGGCTGCGATCGAGAAGGTCGCGAAATTTCGTCACGCGCTGCGATCCCGAGTGCCGGGCTCGATCGCACCGGCCGCCGCGACCGAGCTCGTGAGAGAAACCAACGCCTTGGAGAAAGACATGCGACGGCGCCAGCACGCGCTTCACTGCCCGGCGGATGCGCTGCCATGACGGCTCACGACCACGGCCCGCGATACCAGAACAACCAGAACACATCGGCAACCAGCAGCGCGAGACTCGCGTATATCGCCACGCGCAATCGCCCGGACTGCCGGCACATCGTCTCGAGCCCGAGCGCCGCGAAGACCGCGGCGCACGGGATCAACGAGAGGGCCCAGTGAGCCTTCATCCCCGAGTAGATCGGATACCGTAACGAGAACCAGAGCATCGACGCGACGGTGCCGAGCGTCGTGAACACGAGGATGAAGTAGGGATGGTCCCACTCGCGCGTCACGACGTGGCGCGCGGCCTGGAGAAATCCGAGCAGGATCGCCACGCTCGGGAGCAGCGCGAGCCAGAGGCACACGGCCGCGATCGTTTGGACGTCACGGTTGTTCGGGGACAGAAACATGTTGTGCGAGTCACCCCACATCGAGCCGTACATGCCGTCCCAGAAGCTCGTCAGGCGGGATTGCGGGGGCTCTTCGAGCAGTGCCGCGCCGAAGCGGGAATAGAAGACGGGGGTGTGGTAGCCCGGCGGCTGTACGATGTTGAAGCCGCTGCGCCGATCCCACGCACCGATGAACGGTGTCCCGAAGGTCCGGACGTTGCGCGCGTAGAGCCAGCCGCAGACCGCGACGGTGGTCGCGCAGAAGAGGACGGTCCAGAGCAGCTCGCGAAGGCGCGGCCACCGTGAGATCGACGTCTGGCGGCGAGCGGTTCCGGACACGACGCGAAGCCCCGAGAGGAGGCCCCCGGCCAGGAACGCGAACGTCCCCGTGTACTTCGACAGCAACCCCAAGCCGCTCGCGAGGCCGAGCCGGATGGCATCACGCCAGCGGCCCTCACTGCGCGCGGCGTTCCGTGCCAGCGCGTGGATCGCCGCACCGATCGCGAGGGCGGCGAACGTCTCGTTCGTGACTTCCGTGCTGATGTAGAACGTCACCGGGAGCGTCGCCGCTACGATGAATCCGAGGGCGCGCGTACGCGGACTCGCGGGGAACAGCAGCCGCAGCAGGCTCCATGCGATCGCGATGGTTGCCAGCGCCGCGAGCGGCGACAGCATCTGCACGCTCTTCGCGGGCCGCCCCGGACTGCCATCGCCGCCCGCCCATCGATACACCGCGGCTCCCACCGCGTAGTACAGAGGCGGCTGTGACATCTCCCACCCCTGGTTCGCGAGCGGAACGGCGTGATGCGCGGCGACGTACTGCACGTATTCGAAGTGCTGCAGCGGATCGAAGCCATTCGCCGAGGGATAGACCCACGCGTTTCGCAGCTGCACGAGGGCGACGGCGGCGAAGAGGAGCCCGCAGAGCAGACTTGCGCCCGCCGGCCATCCGCGCCGCCGCGCCGGCAAGCGCGAGTCGCCCACATTTCGCCGCGCCAGCCACCGCTTGAAGCGTAGCGGCACCAGCGCGTACGCGATGAAGAGCAGATAGACGCCGGCTGCGACGATGCGGTAGCCGGCGACGGGTGGCGCCCACAAAGGGTTCCGCGTCGGCCGCAGCGACGTTTCATCGCGATCGGCCACCGCGGCGCCGACCTCGACGCCGCGCGATGGGGGTGTGACCACCAGCCAGCGCTCGCCCGAGCGGAGCTCCGGCGGGCCGGTCACGAGGAGCGCCGGCGGCGACACCGGATTGACGACGTCGATTCGGATCTCGTTCGAGCCGGCGGTCAGGAACGGGGAGAGGTCATGGGTTTCGAGCACTTTCCAGTCCTTCCCGTTCGTGACGGGAACTGTCCGTCCGTTGACGCTGATCCGGTACTCGCGCATCGCGGCGACCCGGATCACGGGACGGACGTCGCGCGCCAGGCCCGCGTCGAGACGGCGCACGAAGACCGCTTTCGGCTCGCCAGGCGGCGGTGCCGGGGCGACGATCCACTGACCGTCCCGTGCCGGCGAAAGGAAGGCGACGTCGGGCGAATAGAGCGCCTGCCTCACCATGAAGCCGACGATCGCGAGCGGGACGGCGCAGATCAGCAGACGTACGAGGCTGCCGCCCCGCCGTCCGTAGACCGAACTCACCCCGCGCGCGCCGCCGGCGCGACCTCCTCGGCGAACGCCTGCACCTCGTCGAGCTGCGGCATGATGAGCATGAAGATGAAGTGCGTCACGCCGGCCGCGACGTAGCGGCCGATCGTGTCCAGGCACTCGTCCTTCCCGCCGACGATCGCTTGCCGGCGGGCAGCCTCCGGCGTCGTCTGCCGCATGTTTGCGACGATGTTCAGGAGGAACTGCTCGCGCTCGGGCGCGGCGCGATAGCAGAACGGGATCAGCACGGTCTTCTCGATCCGTGCCGGATCGCGATCGACGCGCTCGCCGTGGCGCGCGATCACGCCGATCAGCTCCTGCATGCGCTCCGCGCTCGCGCTCGCGTTCCACATGTCGGCGTACTGCGCGACGATGCGGAGGAGGACGCGCTGGCCGGTGCCGCCGATCATGATCGGCGGGTGCGGCTGCTGCGCCGGCTTCGGGAGCCCGATCGCGTCGGTCACCCGGTAATGCCTGCCGTGCACGGTCGTCCGCTCCTGCGTGAGCATGCCGCGGATGATCTGCAGCGCCTCATCGAGCGCGGCGAGGCGCTGCGGCACGGTCTTGAAGTCGATGCCGAACGCGCGGTGCTCCAGCTCGAACCAGCCGGCGCCGATGCCGAGGTTCAGCCGCCCGCCGCTCACGTGGTCGAGCGTCGCCGCCATCTTCGCGGTGACGCACGGATGGCGGTACGTGTTGCCGTTGACGAGCGTCCCGATGCGCGCACGGCGCGTCGCTTGCGCGAGCGCGGCGAGCGTCGTCCAGCCCTCGAGGCAGGGGCCGTCGGGGTCGACGAAGATGGGATAGAAGTGGTCGAAGTTCCAGAGCGAGTCGTAGCCCCAGGCGTCGGCCTTCTGCCAGACGTCGAGCAGGGTGGGCCACTCGATCAGCTGCTGGCCGGTCTGGATTCCGAAGCGGACGGGATGGGTGGTCGCCATTCGGGGTGATGTAGCCGGGATCGATCGCCGTTGGGAAGGGGTGAAGTGTCGGCCGTCAGGAGCACAATTCGCTATTCAATCGGCCGAAACGATCTCGTGCATACGCATCGCACTGGCCGCACGAGGAACCGGGGCGGGGCGGGCCCACGGCGATCAACCGAAGCGTGGCAGACTTCCTTCCCCGGCGGGCGATCTCAATTGGAATTCTGCCCCATTGCGTTCTGCTCGTCGCCCTCTCCCTCGGATCCCGCCGGGAAGGCCAGGTCGAGGATCGTGCA
>Ga0070731_10001293_pt1 | contig 26452 bp, 27 predicted proteins | sample Coa_R1_2_FD_66448 | JGI IMG/M metagenome (GOLD analysis project Ga0070731, IMG submission 66448) | Surface soil microbial communities from Centralia Pennsylvania, which are recovering from an underground coalmine fire - Coalmine... | ecosystem: Environmental > Terrestrial > Soil > Unclassified ... | reverse complement strand
TGGCGGCGCAGCTTCTGGACGAGCCGCTCCGCGCCGGCCTTCGTGCGCACGAAGACGAGTGTCGAGCCCTCGTCCTTCGGCAGCAGCTCGATCAACGTCTCGACTTTGGTCTCGTGCGTCACCGGGACGAATCGGTGCTCGACTTCCCCGCTCCGCAGCTCTGCCGGCAGCTCGCCCTCGAATCGAGCCGGGAAGCGCGTGTAGCGGCGCGCGAGCTCGCCGACCTCGCCGTCGAGCGTCGCCGAGAAGAACATCGTCTGGCGCTGGTCGGGGAGCAGGCGCACGATCTTGTCGACCTGCGGCTTGAATCCCATGTCGAGCATCCGGTCGGCCTCGTCGAGCACCAGCACGCGCACGGTGTCGAGCGAGAGCAGCTTGCGGTCGACCAGGTCCTGTAGCCGGCCGGGCGTCGCAACGACGACGTGCGCCGCGTGCGCCAGCTCAGCCTGCTTGCGGAGGGGCACACCGCCGTACACCGGCGCGACGCGCACGCCGTGCGGCCGGCCGGCCAGCTCGATCTCCTCCGTCACCTGCGCGCAAAGCTCGCGCGTCGGGACGAGGACGAGCGCACCGGGCTTCCCGGCGGCAAGGTCCAGCCGCTCGACGATCGCGAGCGCGAAGACGAGCGTCTTGCCGGATCCCGTCGGGCTCTTGGCCAGCACGTCGCTGCCGCGCAGCGCCTCCGGGATGGCGAGCGTCTGAATCTCGAACGGCGTCTCGATCCCTCGCTTGGCGAGCTCGGCACAGACGGCGTCCGAGACGCCGAGCGCGCGAAAAGACTGATTCACGTTTCCTTCAACTCCTTCTGTCGGTCGAGATCCCGTATCCGACGAAGGAAACGCGACCTCACGGGAGAGCTCGATTGCCCTCCGTGCCAACAGGGTAGCAGCGGCCTGCGGACGGGCGCCCCGTCGGGCCCGCACGTCTCTTCATGCAGACGAGCGTCGCCTCAGCGGTCGGCGCCGTCTTCGAGCAGCCTGAGGCGGTGCTCGAGTTGGGCGACGCGCAGCTCGAGCTCGTCCCAGTCGTCACGCGTCACGAGCCCGAGCTCGCGGAAGAGGTCGCGCAGCCGCTCGCGGGTCGCCTCGCTCACGCGCAACGCATCGCCGCGCCAGCGCGACGTCGCTTCCTCGAGCAGCGAGCGCGCCTCGTCGACACGCAGCCCGACGACCGAGAGGACGCGCTCGACCGGGTCGCGGCCGTCAGCGCCGTCCATGCGGTCTGGCCTTTCGGCGCTGCCGCCGCCGTTCGCGCTTCGCCTCGCGCGAGGCGCCGTCACCGTCACTGTCGCCTTCGACCAGGTCGACCGCGCGCTCGAACACATGCTCGGCGTCCGCGACGAAGCTCGGCGCCGGCTCCTCCGCGGCGGCCTCCTCGGCCTGCTCGAGCACGAGCCGGCGAGTCTTCGGGTCCGTCGCCGCGTCGCGCCGGTGCGCGAACTCCGGGTCGCGCTCCATCAGGCCGACGAGGAGCGGCGTGGCGATGAAGATCGTCGAGACCGCGCCGACGGAGATGCCGACGATGATTGCGAACGCGAAGTCGCGCAGCGTGGCTCCACCGAAGATGAAGAGCGCCACGATCGGGAGCAGCGTGATCACCGAGGTGACGATCGATCGCCGCAGCACCTCCCAGACCGACACATTGGCGATCGTCGCGATCGACGCGTTCGGCATCAGCTTGATGTTCTCGCGGATCCGGTCGAAGACGATGATCGTGTCGTAGATCGAATAGCCGAGGATCGTCAGGATGGCGGCGACCGTATCCGCGCTGACCTCGCGGCCCGAGATCGCGTAGACACCGAGCGCGATCGGGATGTCGTTCACGAGTGTGCGCAGGATCGGAACGGCGAACCGCCAGCGATAGCGGATCGTGACGTAGAGCGCGATCAGCAGGAACGACCCGAAGATCGACCAGAGCGCGCCACGCAAGATCTGCTGGCTGAAGCTTGCGGACACGTTCTTCACACCGAGCTTCTGCGCGTGCAGGCTCGTCTGGAGCCCGCTCGTCAGCTGATCCTGCGCATTCGGGGCGAGCTTCTTCAGGCGGATCTGGAAGCCTTCGTACTTGTCCCCGCCGAACGACTTACCGGTGCCCTGGACGACCGATCCCTTCTGCGTGATCTCCGTCCGTACCGTCGCGAGCGAGGTCGGCTGGGGCGTCGAGAACGAGACCTGGACGCCGCCGCGGAAGTCGATGCCGAGATTGAGGCCTTTGCCGAAGATCGCGGCGAAGCTGATCGCGACTGCGACCACCGAGATCGCGAACCAGAGCCGGCGCCGGCCGGCGACGTTGATCCGCTGCCAGCGTGGGATCTGACCGCCCGCGCTTGCGCCCATGAAGCGTGGGTTCGTGAACCACGAGAAGCCGGCGAGCAGTCCGAGCAGCGCGCGCGTCGCGGCCACGGCCGTGATCAGCGACACGACGGTGCCGATCAGCAGCATCAGCCCGAAGCCCTTCACCTCCGCGGTCGCGAAGCCGTAGAGGACGAGCGCTGTGATGGACGTGACGACGTTCGCGTCGATGATCGTGTGGAAGCCCTTCGCATAGCCGGCCGAGATCGCGGCCCGAATGGACTTCCCGGCGCGCACCTCTTCCTTGATGCGTTCGAAGATGACCACGTTCGCGTCGGCGGCGACGCCGATCGTCAGGATCAGGCCCGCGAAGCCCGGCAGCGTCAACGTGACCGGGATGAGCAGGATCGCGCCGTACATGAGCGCGGCGTAGATGCCGAGCCCGAGCAGTGCGACGACGCCGAGGAAGCGGTAGAGCAGCAGCAGGAAGACGGCGACCGCGATCAGACCGCCGATCGCCGCGTACTCCGCCTGCTTCAGCGAATCCTTGCCGAGCGTCGCCGAGACGTCGGTGCGCTCGATCGTGTTGAACTTCACCGGCAGCGCGCCGGTCTGCAGTATGAGCGCGAGGTGGTTCGCCTCCGAGAGCGACGCCAGCCCCGTGATCTCGGCCCCCGTGCCCGCCGGGTCGATGCCGCCCGGGTATTGCTGGTAGTTGATCGTCGGGAAGGAGTAGAGCTGGTCGTCGAGCACGATCGCGAAGCTCTGCTGGACCCCGAGCGTCTGGCCGCGCACGGCTTCCTCGCGCGTGATCTCGTGGAAGAGGCTGTTGCCCTTTCCCGTGAACTGCATCGTCACGATCGGCTGACCGGTCGACGGGTCGATGTCCGACTGCGTGCCGGAGAGCTTCAGGTCGGTCCCCGTCATCTGCGGGTACGGGCTCTCGGTGTCGTGCGCGTAGGCGCCGTGCTTGAAGAGGTAGTAGTAGGTGACGCCCGGGGCGGGCGTCGTCGCGGGCGGGCAGAGCGTCGAGACCGTCGAGTCGCAGGTGATCACGACCGCCTTCGGCGGCACGGTCAGGAGCGTCGTTCCCTTCGGCGCCTTGCCGCCGTAGGGCTTCAGAAGTGCCACGCGAGTCTGCGCGGGTCCGGCCGCAACGCGCTTCGACTTCGTGTGGAAGAGGTAGAAGGCGGTCGGCGTGCCCTGCTGGCCCGACTGGACGCGGGTGAGCAGGTTGTAGAGGCTCGTCGTCGGCACCGCCTGCTGCGAGGCGTCGATCGACGGCGGCAAGAGCGACGGCGTCAGGTCGTACAGCTCGAGCTGCGCGGTCTGCCCGATGATCGCCGCCGCCTGGCTGACGTTGTGCACCGCCGGCAGCTCGATCACGATCTCGTTCGCGCCCTGCTTCGTGACCACCGGCTCGGAGACGCCGAGCTTGTCGATGCGCGAGCGCATGATGCTGACGGCGTTGTCCATCTGCTGGGACGTGACGCTCTGACCGTGGGGCGGTTGCGCCTTGAGGACGACCTCGAGGCCGCCCTGCAGGTCGAGGCCCTTGTGCAGCGACCGGTGCACCGGCGAGCCGGGCAGGGCGATCAGGACCACGCCGGCAAGCGCCGCGATCAGGAGGGCGACCAGCGTCAGCTGCGAGCGGCGCGAAGCCACGAGACCGACAGGTTAGCTCGCCTCGGGCGGGATTTCGGCCCTCTGCGGCTCCTCTTCGACCGGTTCCTCGTGCGCGACGGCCGCGATCGCCCGCCGGTCGAGCGTCGCGACCACGTTCGGGGCGATCTCGACCCTGACCTCCCGCTCGCCGACCTCGCGCACGACCCCGTGCAGGCCGCCGGCGGTGATGATCTCGTCGCCGACCTCGACCGAGTCCTGCATCGCCGCATGGGCGCGCGAACGGCGGCGCTGCGGCACGCCGAACAGGAGCCACGCGAAGGCGACGATGACGAGGATGACGATCAGGGCTCCCATGTGCTCACTCGGACGAGGGCGTTGCGCTTGTAGGAGTCGAACTCGCCGCGCTCGATCGCTTCGCGCGCGCCGCGGGTCAGCTCCAGGAGGAAGCGTAGATTGTGGAGCGTCAGCAGGCGGTGCCCGAGGAGCTCGCTCTGGTTGACGAGGTGGCGGAGATAGGCGCGGGTGAAGCGCGTGCAGGCGGGGCAGTCGCAGGTCTCGTCGAGCGGGGCCGGATCTCGCGCGTAGCGTGCGTTGCGAAGGTTGAGCCGGCCGGACCAGGTCAGGGCGCTGCCGGTTCGGGCCGTGCGGGTCGGGAGGACGCAGTCGAACATGTCGACGCCTGCCTCGATCACCTCCAAGATGCCCTCGACGTCGCCGATCCCCATGAAGTAGCGCGGCCTGTCTTCGGGCATACGGTCGGCGGCCTCGTCGGTGGCGGCGAACATCGCGTCCCGGTCCTCGCCGATCGCGAGACCGCCGATCGCGTTGCCGTCGAAGTCGAGCGCGGCGATCTCCTCGGTCGAGCGGCGCCGGAGCTCCCGGTCGGCGCCGCCCTGCGTGATGCCGAAGCGGAGCTGGCCGGGGGCGCGGGGGGCGCCGCGCTGGCGGCGGGCCCACTCGGTTGTGCGGCGAACGGCTTCGGCCAGCTCGGCGCGGGTGACGCCGGCGGGCGGCACCTGGTCGAGGCACATGGCGATGTCGCTGGCGAGATTGCGCTGGATCTCCGTGGCGAGCTCCGGGGTGAAGCGCGCGGCGGCGCCGTCGTAGACGTTGCGGAACGTGACGCCGTCGTCGTCGACGCCGAGGATCGTGTCGCGCAGCGAGAACACCTGAAACCCGCCGGAGTCGGTCAGGAGGGGGCGGTCCCAGCCCATGAACCGGTGCAGGCCGCCGAGCTCGGCGACGAGGGCGTCGCCGGGCCGGAAGTGCAGGTGGTACGAGTTGCCGAGCACGATCTGCGCGCCGAGCGCGGTCAGCTCCTGCGGGTCGAGGCTCTTGACGGTCGCCTTCGTCCCTACGGGCATGAAGACCGGTGTCAGCACGTCGCCGTGCGCGGTGCGGAGCACCCCGGCCCGAGCCGCCCCGTCCCTTGCGGTCACGGCGAAGTGCGTCACGTCCGGCGGCAGCCGCCGCGAACGATCGGCCACAGCGCGGGCCCGAGCGGTTGAAAGCCCTGCTCGTCGGCTGGCCGTTTCAGACCTGTCCGGCGGCAGCCGCTCTCACGGAAGTGCGACTTTTTCTCCACAGGGTCAGAGGATGAGCATCGCGTCGCCGAAGGAGTAGAAGCGGTAGCGCTCCGCGATCGCGAGACGGTAGAGGCGGCGGGTCTCCTCGACTCCCGCGAACGCCATCACCAGGGCAAGGAGCGTCGAGCGCGGCAGGTGGAAATTCGTCAGCAGCGCGTCGACGCGACGGAACTCGAAACTCGGAGTGATGAACAGCTCCGTGCGGCCGGCGAGCGGGGCGCCGCGGGCGAGCGTCTCGAGCACGCGCACCGTTGTCGTCCCTACCGCAAGCACGCGCTCCGCGCGGCGGATGCGCTCCCACGCCTCCCACCGCACCTCGTAGCGCTCGCCGTGAATCGCGTGCGACTCGAGCTCCGGCTCGGCGACCGGACGGAACGTATCCAGCCCGACGTGCAGTGTGACCTGCTCGACGTCGAGCGTTGCGAGGAGCTCCGGCGTGAAGTGGAGGCCGGCCGTCGGCGCCGCCGCCGATCCCGCGGCGCGCGCGTAGACCGTCTGGTACCGCTCAGGCTCCGCGAGCGGCTCCGTGATGTAGGGCGGCAGCGGCGTCTCCCCGGCGGGCTCGCCGGCGAGCCGCAGCCGCCAGCGCCCCTTCCCCAGCTCCTCGAGCAGCTCGACCGGCCCGTAGCGCCGGCCCGCACGCAGCCGCCGCGACGGCCGGGCGAGCGCCTCCCACTCGTCACCCGTCAGCCGCTCGAGCAGCAGCACCTCCCCGCGCGGCTGCTGGATCGCAATCCGCGCCGGCACGACTCGCGTGTCGTTCACCACCGTGAGCGTCTCTGCCGCGAGCTCCTCCGGCAGCTCCAGGAACACACGGTGGCGCACCGCCCCGCTCGCCCGCGAGTAGACGAGCAGGCGCGACTCGTCACGCCGCGCCGACGGCCGCTGGGCGATCAACTCGGCCGGCAGGTCGTAGTCCAGCTCCTCCAGCTTCACGGCGTTGATTCTGTCCGGCCGGCGCGGTACGGTCGATTCGTGGACGTGCGCTACTCGTTGCCGCCGGACATCGCCGCCGCCCTCGACCGAGCGCGGCTCCAGGTCGAGGCGCTCGCCGTGACTGCCGACGAGCTCCAGGTTGTACTGCCTGACGCGGTCGGCGCCGCCCTGCGAGACGGCCTGCGGGAGGAGGCAGCCCCGATCTCGCGGCGGCTCGCCGAGGTGAAGGGCCTCGCCAACCAGACGATCCGCCGTCTCGAGCGGCTCGAGACCAACTTGCTCGCCGAGCGGCACGCGCGGGTCGACGACCTCGCCTTGCTCGTCGACCTGATCACCAGCGAGTGGCGCGGGCTCAACGAGCGCCTCGACCGGATCGAGCACGCGCTCGCGCCGCGGGCGGACGTCGTCCCGCTGCGGCCCGCGGATAGCGCTTGAGGCGACGCTCGTCGGCGCCGACATCAGGCCGCGCAGGCCTTGCCTCGGTGGCCGTCTGCGTCGCAGACCGCGAGCGCGGTCGATGTCAACGACGTCTCTAGCCGGCCGGCAGCAACAGCTCGAATCGGGACCCCCGCCCGACCACAGAGTCGACGTCGATGCGGCCGCCGAGCGCGCCCGAGAGCTCCTTCGCGATCGCAAGCCCGAGCCCGGTCCCGCCCGCCTCCTCGGAGACGAACGGCCGGAAGAGCCGCTCGCGCTTCTCGGGCGGGATGCCCGGGCCGGTGTCCGAGACCGACACCGACACCGTGCCGTTCGTCTGCGCCAGCCCGAGCGAGATGCGCCCGCCGTCGGGTGTGGCGCGGAACGCATTCGAGAGTAGGTTGCCGACCACCTGTAGGAGCCGGTCGCCGTCAGAGACGATCACCGGCCGAGCGCTCACATCGACGCGATAGTCGATCGCGCGCCGCCGGGCTTCCTCGCGGAACGTCTCGTACGCGCGCTGCAGGAGCTGCTCCATGTCGACCTCCTCGCGCATGACCGTGAACCGGTCGGCCTCGAGCTTCGCCAGGTCGAGGATGTCGCCGACGAGGCGTTCGAGCCGTTGCGCCTCCGCCTCGACAACGGCGAGTGAGTGCTCCTGCTCGTCCGGATCCTCGACGACGCCTTCGCGGAGCGCAGAGATGTGGCCGCGGATCGCGGTCAGCGGCGTGCGAAGCTCGTGCGAGACGGACATGAGGAAGTTCCGCTCCCGCAGCTCGGACTCGGCGAGCCGCTCGGCCATCTCGCCGAAGCGATCGCTCAGATGGCCGATCTCGCCAGTACCGCGCGGCGACAGCTCGACCTCGTAGTCGCCGCCGGCGACCTTGTCCGCCGCGCGCGTGAGCGCGACGACCGGGGTGACGACACGCCACGACAGATACCACGCGAGAATGCCGGCGACGAGCAGGCCGAGCGCGGCCGCGAGCGCGAGGCGCTCGATGAGAAGCGTGACGCTGTGGCTGATGTCGGTCTTCTCCTTCGCGACCACGATCGCGCCGATCGGACGTTTGCCGAGCACCACCGGGTTCGCGACCGCAAGGTAGGTCGCATGGAGTCCGGGCGGCACGAACTCGAACGAGAGCGTCTGGCCCGATGTCCACTGGATCCGGGTCAGGTTCAGGGGCCGCAGGCCCGACTTCTCCCCGGGGAACGGGTTCACCGGCCCGTCCCAGTAGATGAGCGTGTTCGTCGCTCGCTCGAGGGTCTTGCCGGCGAACGTCGGTGCCCGCCGCGACTCCTTCCGGACCGATGTGTTGAAGTCCTGGTTGATCGCACTCGAATAGAGCTGGGCGATCCCGTTCGCCTCGCGGCGGAGCTCGCTCTCCGTCTGGTTCTGCGCGAGCGACCGGAAGAGCTGCACGGAGATCGCCGTCGTCACGAGCGCGGCGACGATGATGCCGCCGAGGAAAATCAGCGGCAGGCGGACACGGAGCGAGGAGAACACGGCGCTTCCAGCTTAGAGCGCCGACACGGCGACGCCTCAGGCGCGGGCGGTGTCTTTCTGCACGTCGCGAGCCGGGGAAACCTTGTAGCCGACGCCCCAGACCGTGACGATCGGCGACGCGTCGCCGAGCTTGCGCCGCAGCTGGCGGACGTGCACGTCGACGGTCCGCGTGTCACCGGCGAAGGTGTAGCCCCAGACCCGTTCCAGCAGCTGGTCGCGCGTCAGCACGAGCCCGCGGTGGTCGAGCAGCTCCCAGAGCAGGTCGAACTCCTTCGGTGCGAGCTGCACCTCCTCGTCGCCGACGTGCACCTCGTGTCGCCCGGCGTCGACGCTGAGATCGCCGTGCACGATCACCTCGCTCTCGTAGGCATGGCGTTCGGGAGCGGCGCGACGCAGGATCGACTTGATGCGCGCTATCAGCTCGCGCGGGTTGAACGGCTTCGTCAGGTAGTCGTCGGCGCCGACCTCGAGCCCGATGATCTTGTCGACGTCCTCGTCGCGCGCGGTGAGCATCAGAATCGGCAGGTCCGACGTCTGCCGGATGCGCTTGCACACCTCGATCCCGTCGATGTCGGGGAGCATCAGGTCGAGCACGACGAGCGCGGGCTTCTCGAGCGCGACGTGCGCGAGCGCATCCTTGCCGGTCGCCGCCGTCTTGACGGCGTAGCCCGCGTTCTTCAGGTAGAGCGAGACGAAGGACGCGATCGAGCTCTCGTCCTCGACCACGAGGATCGTCGGGAGCACGGTCGCCATCAGCGTCCTCCCTGGACCTTTGCGAGCGCAGGCGACGCCGCTGCCGGCGAGACGGATTTTCCGCTGGCGCCCGCGGCGACACCGCCGCTGCTGCCGCCGAAGCTCGCCGACGATGTCAGCACGGAGAGCGCCTGAGACCCGTTGCTGTTGACGCTCAGGGTTCCGTCGTCGGCGGTCCCGAGGCCGGTGGCGACGACGGACCCCTTGCCGACGGCCGAGATGTCGATGCCCGTCCCGTCGATGCGGAGCGAGTAGCGGCCGTTCGGAAGCAGGAAGCGAATGTCGGACCCCGAGTAGACGACGCCGTTGCCGACGATCTTCGCCGTCGCGCCGCTGATCTGCGGCGCGCTCGTGTCGGCCGCGTCGTAGCTGAGGATCGTGAGCGTGCCCTGCTGGATATGGCCGAAGATCAGGCCGTTGCCCTTGAGCGTGATCGTCCGCGCGCTCGCGTCGGAGACGACCAGCGACCCGTCCCCGGCCGCGTGCCGGTCGGCGAGCGCGGCAGGCACCCAGAGCAGAAAGGCCAGCAGGATCGGAATGAGCCGGTACATCGCCAGGAGAACTATGCCCTGCCGACATGGGACCGCAATGACCGAAAAGTAAGGAGTTTTTGAGCAAGGTGCCGGGCCGCGGGATACAGTCCTTCCAAGGTGTGCCGGGAAGTCTGGTCGGCGTCCGCTCGCCATGACTCCCGCACTCGCGATCGTCCTGTTCCTCGCGTCGGCCGCCTTGACCTTCGCCGCCGCGGGCTTCTTCGCGCAACGTCTCGATCACGTCGGGCCGCGCCTCGGATTGCCGGAGGCGGTCGTCGGGCTCGTGACGGCCGTCGCCGCCGACGCGCCCGAGATCTCGTCGGCGCTCGTCGCCCTCGAGCGCGGCGAGAAGCAGGTGAGCCTCGGGGTCGTGCTCGGCTCCAACGTCTTCAACCTCGCAGCGATGGTCGGTCTCGCCGCGGTGCTCACAGGGGGGGTGCGCCTGCGCCGCAATGCGCTCGTGCTCGAGGGTGCGGTGGGTTTGCTCGCGACCTGCGTGGCAGCGGCACTCGTGCTCGGATGGTTGCCTGCTTGGGCGACACTGCTCCTCTTCGTGGCGATCCTCGCTCCGTACCTCGCCCTCTCCGTCCACGGAAGCGGAAATCCGCTCGACGAACGTCCCGCGCGTCGCCGCCGGCGACCCGACGAGACCGCGCTCTGGAAGTCGCTCTCGCTGATCGTCCCGGCCGTCGCGTTGATCGTCGCGGGCAGCACCGGCATGGTGCGTGGCGCGCTCGTGCTTGCAGGCGACTGGCACGTCTCGAAGCAGATCGTCGGCATCCTCGTCCTCGCGGTCCTGACAAGCCTGCCGAACGCGTACACGGCGATCCGACTCGGCCTCGAGCGGCGCGGCGCGGCGCTCGTCAGCGAGACGATCGGCAGCAACACCATCAACCTCGTCGGCGGCCTTCTCCTCCCCGCGCTCGTCGTTGGTCTCGCCGCCCCGTCCGGCATCGTCGACGTCGACCTCGTGTGGCTACTCGGCATGACCGCGGTCACGCTCCTCTTGCTCGCGCCCCGGCGCGGTGTCGGGATGCGCGGTGGCGCTCTCCTGATCGCGCTCTACGCCGTCTTCGTCGTCGTCCAGGTCGTTGCTCAGTAGCGGAAGAACCCCTCGCCGCTCTTGCGGCCGAGCTTCCCCGCGTCGCGCATGGCGAGGAGCCGCGGCGGCGGCGCGAGCCGCTCCTCGCCGAGGGCCTCGCGCAGCGAGTCGCTCGCGTGGACGTGCACGTCGATCCCGACCAGGTCGAGGAGCGCGCAGGGCCCGAGCGGCCAGCCGGCGCCGAGTGTCAGGGCGCGATCGAGATCGGCAGGCGTCACCCCAGCTTCGTCGAGGACGCGCACGCAGTCGTTCAAGAGTGGGATCAGCACGCGGTTGACGACGAATCCGGGTGTGTCGCCGCAGCGGATCGGCTGCCGGCCGAGCCGCTCGGCAAACGCGACGGCCGCGTCGACGACGTCGTCCGCGGTCCGCTCTGCGCGCACGACCTCGACGAGCGTCATCAGCGGCGCCGGGTTGAAGAAGTGCAGGCCGACCGCGCGCTCCGGCCGCTCGAGCTCGGCGGCGATCGAGCCGACCGGGAGCGCCGATGTGTTCGTGGCGAGGATCGCGCCCGGCGTACACAAGCGTTCGAGCTCGGCGAACACGGCGCGCTTCAGCTCGAGCTCCTCGAAGACCGCCTCGACCACGAGGTCGCACTCCGCGAGGTCGGCGAGCTCCGTCGTCAGCGTGAGCTGCCCGAGCGCAGCGTCGCGCGCCTGACCTTCGAGCTCCCCCTTGTCGACCTTGCGCCCGAGAAAGTGGGAGATCCGCTCGCGTGCCACCTCCACGCGCCCGGCATCTACGTCCCGAGCAACGGTCTCGAGCCCCGCCTCGACGCAGAGCTGCGCGATGCCGCTACCCATCGTGCCGAGCCCGACGACACCGACCCTGCGAATCTCGCGTGCCACCCGAAGCGCCGACACTACACTCGACCGAGTGGAACGGCGGCTCCTCGTCGGCGGCGAGTGGATCGAGACCGGGGAGTGGCTCGACGTGACCTCGCCGTACTCCGGCGAGCTCGTCGGGCGTGTCGCCAAGGGTGGCGCCGGCGAAGCTCGCCGCGCGGTCGACGCGGCGGCCGCTGCCCTCGCGGCCCCGCTCCCGGCGCACCGCCGCGCGGAGATCCTGACCGCCGTCGCCTCCGCGCTCGAGGAGCGTCACGAGGAGGCCGCGCGCCTAATCTGCCGGGAGGCCGGCAAGCCGCTGAAGGCGGCGCGCGTCGAGGCCGCCCGCGCCGTCTCGACCTTTACGTTCGCCGCCGTGGCTGCACGGACGCTTGTGGGCGAGATGGTGCCGATGGACGCGTCGGCCGCCGGCGAGCGCAAGCTCGCGTTCACGCTGCGCGTACCGACCGGCGTCGTCGGTGCGATCAGCCCGTTCAACTTCCCGCTCAACCTGGTCGCGCACAAGGTCGCGCCGGCATTCGCGGCCGGCTGCCCGGTGGTGCTGAAGCCCGCGTCCGCGACACCGCTGTCCGCCCTCCTCCTCGCGGAGCTCGTCGAGCAGGCCGGCGCGCCGCCCGGCTGGCTGAACGTCGTCGCCGGTGCCTCGTCGGAGATCGGCAACGTACTCGTCGAGGACGAGCGCGTTCGCTTGATCACGTTCACCGGCTCGGGCGACGTCGGCTGGGAGCTCGCCGCGCGCTCGCCGCGCAAGCGCGTGAAGCTCGAGCTCGGCAACACGACGCCGGTGATCGTGAACGACGACGCCGACGCGCGGGCGGCGGCCGCAAAGCTCGCGCCGAACGCGTACTCGTTCGCAGGTCAGAGCTGCATTTCCGTGCAGCGCGTCTACGTCGTCGGCCCGACCTTCGATCCCTTCGTCGAAAGGCTCGTCGCCGAGACGGAATCGCTCCGCGTCGGCGATCCGGCCGACGAGCAGACCGACGTCGGGCCGGTCATCGACGCGAAGGCGCGGGAGCGCATCCTCGACTGGATCCATCACTCCGGCGGGACTGTGCTCAGCGGCGGCGACACGACCGACGACGGCCTGATCCGCCCGACCGTGATCGCAGCCCCCGACCCGCGCGCGAAGGTCGAGTGCGAGGAGGTGTTCGGCCCGGTCTGCACGGTGACGCAGGTCGCATCGCTCGACGAGGCGATCGAGCGCGCGAACGCGACTCCTTACGGGCTGCAGGCCGCGATCTTCACCGAAAGCGCGCGGGCCGCGCTGGCCGCGGCACACCGGCTGGACTTCGGCGGCGTGCTCGTCAACGAGGCGCCGACCTTCCGCGCCGACCAGATGCCGTACGGCGGCACGAAGGCGTCGGGAAACACGAAAGAAGGACCCGCATGGGCGGTCCGCGAACTCACCGAAGAACGCCTCGTCGTCCTACCGATCTGATCCCGAACCCACACCCGAATCCATACGGAACCCGATTTACACTCAAAGTGCAATGGCTGCGTTTCAACGGCGGCGTTCTGCGGCCCCCGCCGGGCTCGAGCTCGCGGGGGCGGCCCGGCGGCGCCCGCATGCCGGCCTGCTGAGGCGCGAGCGTCGCAAGCTGCGGCAGGCGCGTGAGGAGCTCCTCCGCCAGCTCGCCGGGCTGATGGTCGAGATGTACCGGCGGAGCGAGTACCGCGACGAGCTGCTCGCCCAGGTCTGTACGCAGGTGATCGGGGTCGACGACCGGATCGCCGAGATCGACGGCGTTCTCGACTCGCGCCGCCGGCCCGCCTGCACGTGCGGAGCGAGGCTGATCTCGGGCGCGCGGTTCTGCCCCAGCTGCGGGCGTGGCCTGGCCACGAGCCCGGCCCTTCCGCAGCACCCGCGGCCAAGGGAGGGGTAAATGGTCGACCAGCAGGAGCGCGAAGCCGCTGCCGCGAGCACCGAGCAGGCCTGCCCGCGCTGCGGCGCTCCCCGCGACCCGCAGCAGGAGTACTGCCTCGAGTGCGGGTTGAGACTGCCGCCGGTCACGGGCGTCGTGGCTGACCTCAGGCGGAGCTGGATTCGCCGATTCGGCTGGTATCCGGGCGACTGGATCTGGACGGCGCTGCTGACATTCCTGGTGGCGATCGCGGGGGTGGGCGTAGCGATCGGCCTCACCAGCGGCAAGAGCAGCCACGTGATCACGTTCGTCGCCCCGAGGCCGCGGACGGTGCCGCTGACGACGCCCGCCGCAACGACGAGCCGCCTCCCGACTGCACCGGAGCCGACGACGACCGCCCCTGCGACGACGACCACGCCGGTCCAGAAGACGACGACCACGCTCCCGACGAAGACGGTGCCGAGGACAGCGGCGCCGACGACGACGGCCGCCAAACCGCCCGCCGTCAACGGACTGATCGAATGGCCGCGCGGCACGAGCGGCTGGACCGACGTGCTCGGCTCCTACCCCGCGAGCGGCGGTCATGCGACCGCCGCGGCGATCGCCGCGCGCGCGGCTCGGACGGGCGTGCAGCAGGTCGGCGTCCTCGACTCGAGTGCGTACCCCAGCCTGCACCCCGGCTACTACGTCGTCTTCAGCGGGATCTACCCTTCCCAGGCCGCCGCGGAGGCCGCGCTCGCCCGGGCACGGGCCCAAGGTTTCGGAACCGCGTATGCGCGGCAGATCTCCGGCTGACCGCGTCCGGCGCGGTTTCCACCGAAGGCAACACTTGTAACACGCCCGCCGAGCGTGTAGGCTCGCCTCGGCGGCGGGCCCCGAAGTGCGGTCTAACGGCTTCTTAACACGGTTTCTGGCATAGTGGAAACGGGAGCAGCGATGGGCGTAGACGAGCGGATCCTGCAGATTCAGCACTGCATGTACCAGTACTCACGAGCGATCTATCGCTCGATCAAGGATCTGATCGACCCCTACGTCGATGGCCGGACGCAGCTCGAGTACCGCCGCGAGGTGCTCGCAGCGTGCGAGGGAACGATGGAACGCCTCGCCGCCGACCCGCACTACTTCGCGAAGCCGGACCGTGCGCTCTTCCAGGACATTCGGCGCTACTTCCCGATCACCGTGCAGGCGCAGGTCGCCTGGGCGGTGAGCGAGGGCGTCGGCGCCGCGGTCGAGTTCATCGAGGAGCAGATCGAGGCCGGTACGTTCGAAGGCGGCGTCGCCCGCTGCCACGCGACGACGCGCAAAGGCAAGCCGTGTCAGCGCACGCCGCTGCCCGAACGCGACTACTGCCCCTCGCACCAGCATCTCGAGCGATCACGCGTAGCGGCGTAGCCGCGTAGCGACGTAGTGACGCGATAGAGTCGCGGCCTTGAGCCACGACACCGACAAGCTGATTCGTCAGCTCTCGCTCGTGGCGTTCCTCATGGCGGAGCGGCGGCCGCTCACGGCGCGCGACATCAAGTCGAACGTGGAGGGCTACCAGGAGATGAGCGACGAGGCGTTCGCGCGCCGGTTCTACTCCGACCGCGCCGAGCTGGTTGCGCTCGGCGTGCCGCTCGACTCGCAGCGCGACGAGTTCACCGGCGAGGAGCTCTACACGCTGCGCTCGGAGCGCTACTTCTTGCCCGCGCTCGAGCTCGACGACGACGAGCTCGCGGCGCTGCAGACGTGTCTGTACCTGCTCGAAGGTCGATTCGCCTACGCGGAGCCGCTGCGGCTCGCGCTTCAGAACCTCGCGCTCGGACGCTCATCCGGCGCGCTCGACGACGCGCCGACCGCAAACGCGGTACGCGTCGAGGTACGCGACCCCGATTACTCACCTGAGCTGCAAGGGCGGCTCGGCCGGCTCGAAGGCGCGATCTCCAAGCAGCGCACGGTCAAGTTCCGCTACTGGTCGATCGCGCGTGACGACGAGCGCGAGCGCACGATCAACCCGTACGCGCTCCTGCCCGAGAACGGCACCTGGTACGTGATCGGCGAGGACCAGGACGACAGCGTGATCAAGAACTTCCGCGTCTCGCGCATCCGCTCCGACATCCGCTATGCCTCACGGCGAGAGCGCGACTTCCGCATGCCGGCCGAGTTCGACATCGAGGTCTACCGCGGCCGCGCCGACTGGCAGTTCGGCGAGATCGAAGGCGAAGCCCGGATCGAGGTCGCGCCAGACACGGCCTGGTGGCTCCGGCGCGTCTACGACGACCGGCGCAACCGCGTCGAGGGCGACGTCTTCGTCACCGAGTACGCATCGCTGCCGCTGCTCGCGCGCTGGATCCTGCGCCAGGACGGCCGGGCCGTGCCGCTCGAGCCGGCGGCGCTTCGGCGGCTCGCCGTCGCGGGCGCGCGGGCTGCACGCGTCGCACACGGGGGCGCGCCGCCCACCCCCGCCGCCGCCCGCCGGAGCCGGCACGAGCCGTTCGTCGAGCGCAGCTCGGGCCCCGTCGCGCCCGAGCGCTTCGGCGTCCTCCAGTCGCTCCTCGCCTACCTCCTGACGGCCTGCGGCGACGAGCGCGAAGCCGTGATCCCGGCGCGCGAGCTCGTCGAGCGCTTCTCGATCCCGGCGGAGACTCTCGAAGAGCACCTCTCGCTGCTGAACCTCGTCAACTTCGGCGGCGGCTGCTACGCCGTGTACGCGGAGCTGCACGACGACGAAGTGCACGTCGACAAAGAGCTGTTCGGCGACGCGTTCCGCCGCCCGCCGCGCCTGACGCCGCTCGAAGCGCGCGCGATCCGCCTCGCGCTCGAGTTCGTCGGGCCGATGATAGCCGCAGGCGCGCACTCGCCGCTCGACCGCGTCCGCGCGAAGCTCGAGGAGACGTTCGGCGCGTTCGACCTCGCGCAGACGCCGGCGCCGCACGCGGGCGCCGAGGAGGACCTCGTCGGCACGCTGACGCGCGCGATCGGTGCGCAACGTCTCGTCGAGCTCGAGTACCTGAAGCCGGAGTCGGCCGAGGTCGAGACGCGGACGGTCGAGCCGTACTCGATCGAGCGCCGCCTGCCGCACTGGTACGTCCACACCTGGGACGTCGACCGCGACCAGCCGCGCAGCTACCGGCTCGACCGCATGCGTAAGGCGAAGCAGCTGCGCAAGGGCTTCACGCCGCGCCCGGGGTTCGACCCGCACGAGCTGCACCACGCGACGACGGCGCGCGTCTGGTACTCCCCCGACGTCGCGCGCTGGGAGATCGAGAAGGGTGCGACGCCGCTCGCCGACGGTGCAGCGCTCTCGGAACGTGCGGTCGGCAGCGCCGAATGGCTCGTCGGCGAAGTGCTGTCGTTCCGGGGCGAGGCGGTCGTGCTCGAGCCGGCCGATCTGCGCGCACAGGTTGCGAGCCGCGCCCGCGAGCTCGAGCGCGCGTTGCGGGGAACGCCCGCCGCTACGTCACCGGCAACGTGAGCGTGAAGGTCGAGCCGCGGCCCGGCTCGGACTCGACGTCGAGCGAGCCGCCGTGCGCCTCGGCGATCGAGCGCGCGATGTAGAGCCCGAGGCCGGTTCCCGGCTTCGAGGCGCTGCCGCGCACACGTCCGAACTTCTCGAAGATGACGTACTGGTCGTCGCGGGCGATCCCGCTGCCGGTGTCGGCCACGTCGACGACGAGGCGGCCGTTGGTCGCGCTCGCACGCACCTCGACCATAGTGCCGTCGGCCGAGTACTTGACCGCGTTATCGAGCAGGTTCACGAGCACCTGCCGCAGCCGCGACGCATCGCCGCGGACGGCCGGCAACCGCCGCGGGAGACGCGCGACCACCTCGACCGCGTCCTGCGCCGCGGAGGCGCCTGCGACGGCGTCGCTGACGAGCTCGCCGACGTCGACCTCCGCAAACGTGTAGGGGAAGGTTCCTGCGTCGATGCGCGACGTGTCGAGAACGTCACCGACGAGCGCCGCAAGCCGGTCCGTCTCGTCGGCGATCAGCGCGAGGAACGAGTCCCGATGCTCCGGGGACAGCTCACGCCACCGCCGCTGCAGGGTCCGGGCCGAGCCGATCACCGCCGCCATCGGGCTGCGCAGCTCGTGGGAGACGAGCGAGACGAAGTCGGCGCGCAGCGTCGAGAGACGGCGCAGCTCCTCGACCGTGCGCCGCTCCGACTCGTAGGCGTGGATGTTCTGCGCCGCGCTCGCCACGACGCGGCCGAGCAGGGCGAGCAGCTCGATCTCCGCCGGGTCGAACGCGTCCGGTTCGCGCCGGACCACCGAGAGCATCCCGATCGGCCGCGTGCCGGCAACGAGCGGCGCGGCGAGCCGGCTGCCGAGCCCGAGCTCCCTGAACTCGGCTTCCTCGGGGTAGGCGCGGGCGTCGAGCTCGCGCCGGTAGACGGGCTGGCCGGAGGTCAGGACGTCCTCGAGCAACGTCCCCGCGAGCGGATGCGCCGTGCCGGCCGGGAACACCTCGTCCGCGCCCGCGCCGGCCGCGGCCATCACGCGTGCGTCGCCCTCCTCGGCGAGCACGATCGCCACCCGGTCGAAAGGCAGCAGGCCGCGCAGCTCACGGATGAACGCGCTGAAGGCCTCGCCCAGCTCGAGCGACGATCCGAGCGCACGCGCACAGCGGTTGACGGCATCGAGGACGTCGGCGCGCCGCCCGAGCTCATCGCGTAGCTGCTCGGCCTCGTCCGCGCGCGCGCGCGTGGTCGCTCCCTCGGCGAGCAGGCGGCCGACGAGCCAGCCGACGATCAACGCGAGCACGAGCTCGAGCCCGCTCTGGAAGACGACAAGCCGCCAGCTGAAGGCGACGTGCAGGTGGTCGGCGCGCAGCTTTTCGAAGCCGGCGAGGATCGGAGCCGAGATCGCCGCGAGCGCGACACCGCCCGGAATCTCGAAGCGCACGCAGGCAGCCGCAAGATCGAGGTAGAGGAGCTGCTGCACCGGTAGGCCGCGCGCAAAGCTGAAGACGAGCACGTACGCGGTGATGACGAGGGTGTCGAAGACCTGCGCGGCGAGGCTCTGCGCGAGCGGATGTCGAGTGGCGATCGGGCTGCGTGCGAGCGCGAACAGCCCGAGAGCGCCGGCGGCGAATGCTCCGGTGGTCGCCCAGCTCCACGACGCGTATCCCTTCGGATAGTCGGCGACGACCACCGCAACGAGGACGAGCGGGAAGACGACCAGCCGTATGAATGAGATCCAGCGCTCGAGGCCGGTCAGCTGCATTGGTCCTCCAGCCGAGCCAGTGCCCAGCGCGCGTGCTCGGCAAGCAGCTCGTCGTCGCCCGTTGCGTAGCGCCGGAGGACGCGGCGCGCCCGCGCGGACGGTTCACGTGCGTTGCCGAGTGCGACGAGCGCGTTGCGGCGCAGCCACCGCGGCTCGTTGTGCGGCACGTAGAGCCGATCGAAGTCGGACACGAGACGTTCATCGTCCGATTCGAGCCAATCCACGAGGCTCACATGAGCTGCGGGATCCGGCGCGAGGTCAGCCCGACGCCGCTCGACGCCGCGGTTCCACGGGCAGACCTCCTGGCAGATGTCGCAGCCGTAGACCTGCGCGCCGAGCGGCGTGCGGTACTCCTCCGGGATCCGCTCGGGAACCTGCGTCCAGTAGGAGAGGCACCGGGTCGCGTCGAGCACGCCGGGCTCGTCGAGCGCACCGGTCGGGCAGGCGTCGATGCACCGCGTGCAGGAGCCGCAGTCGGTCCGCAGCGGCGGCGTCGGGTCGAGGTCGGCGGTCGAGACGATGCTGCCGAGGACGACCCACGAGCCGTGCCGGCGCGTGATCAGAAGCGTGTTCTTGCCGTAGAAGCCGACGCCGGAGCGCGCGGCAGCCTCGCGGTCGACGTGCTGGTTCGCGTCGACGAGCACCCTGAAGTCGCCACCGAGCGCGCGTCCGAGCCCGTCCAGTTTCTCGCGCAGCTCGGCGTAGCGGTCGCGCCACGTGTAGCGAGGCAGCCTCCCCGCCTCCGGCTCGAGCGGCGGTTCCGGCGCGTAGTAGCAGAGCGCCGCGGAGACGACGACCCGCGCACCCTTGAGCAGCCGCTCCGGATGACAAGAGACCTCCGGCTGGGCAATCGTGAAGCGCAAACGCCCGAAGAGCCCGCGCGCGCGGCGGTCCCGGATGTGCCGCTCCGTCCCCGCGTACGGCTCGGCGCGCGTCACTCCGACCGCATCGAGGCCGAGGTCCGCGCCCAGCCGCTGCACCTCGGCGCCCGTCACTCTGGCATTCTGCCCCTCGCGGCGCCTTTACGATTCGCGGGTGAAGGCGATTCGCATCCACGAAGACGGCGGGCCCGAGGTGTTGCGCTACGAAGACGCGCCAGATCCCGAACCCGGCCCCGACGACGTGCTGGTCGAGCTGCGCGCCGCGTCCCTCAACCACCTCGACGTCTGGATCCGCGAGGGACGGCCGTCGGTGCCGAAGCCGCGCATCCTCGGCGCGGACGGTGCGGGCATCATCGCGGGCACCGGCAGGCGCGTCGTCATCAACCCCGGCCTCGCGCACGACGGCCGCGTGACCGTGCTCGGCGAGCACCGGGACGGGACTCATGCGCAGCTCGTCGCCGTGCCGCGCTCGGCGGTCCACCCCATTCCGGACGAGCTCGGGTTCGAGGAAGCGGCGGCATTCCCGCTCGTGTTCGAGACCGCGTACCGCATGCTGGTGACGAAGGCCGCGCTTGCGCCCGGGGAGTGGGTGCTGGTGTGGGGGATCGGCGGCGGCGTGGCGACCGCGGCGCTTGCGATTGCGAAGGCGCTCGGCGCGCACGTGATCGCGACGTCCTCCAGCGACGAGAAGCTCGCCCGCGCGCGCGAGCTCGGTGCCGACGCAACGCTGAACAACGACCGCGACGACGTGCCCGCACGCGTGCGCGAGCTCACCGGTGGCGGCGCGCACGTCGTCGTCGAGCACGTCGGCGAGGCGACGTGGGCGCGATCGCTCGCGTCGGCGCGGCAGGGCGGCCGCGTCGTCGTCTGCGGCGCGACCTCCGGCCCGAACCCGCCGGCGGCGCTGCATCGCATCTGGTGGAGGGAGCTCTCGATTCTCGGCTCGACGATGGGAACTCCCGCCGACTTCAAGGGCGCACTCGACCTCGTTGTGGCCGGCAAGGCCCGTCCCGTCGTCGACCGCGTCCTTCCGCTCGCAGAGGCGCGCGCGGCACACGAGCGGCTCGAACGCGCCGAGCAGTTCGGGAAGATCGTCTTCACGATCGACTAGGGGTGGACGCCGAGACGAGAATCCGGCTCGAGCTGACGGCGGAGTTCCGGACCGAGCTCCGTCGCTTCATGCGTCGCACGAAGGTCGTCACCGCGCAGATGGACTTGACGCCGGAGCGCTATGACCTCCTGCTGATGATCAAGGCGTCGCCCGGCGAGCGATCGACCGTGACCGAGCTCTGCGAGCGCCTCGAGCTCCGGCAGACGGCCGTGACCGAGCTCGTCAAGCGCGCGGAGGACGCCGGTCTCGTCGCGCGCGAGCAATCGCCGCGGGACGCGCGCGTCTCACTGCTGACGCTGACGCCTCAAGGCGAGCAACGGCTGATGGAGGCCTGGGAGGCGCTCCGCGACGACCGGCGCGCACTCGGCAACGCCTTCGAAGAGGTCAGGCGCCGCTTCCGCGCCTGGACGGCCGGCGCTTGACAGCACCCCGAAGTTGCACCATGGTATGATCTAAGAGAAAGCTACGGGGCGGGCCTCACGGGATCCAGGGCTCACGTGAGGTCGTCCCGTTCTTTTTCTTGTCCGGGCGAGGTCAGCCGATCCCGAGGATGAACTTCGCGTCCTCCGACATCCGCTCGGGCGTCCACGGCGGGTCGAACGTCAGCTCGGCCTCGACGTCCTCGACCCCCGGCACCTGGCGGACGACCCGGTCGATGTCCTCGGCGATCATCGGCCCGACCGGGCAGGCCATCGACGTGAGTGTGTAGGTGACGTGCACCTTCGGTCCCTCGACCTCGACGTCGCCGAGCAGGCCGAGCTCGACGATGTCCATCCCGAGCTCGGGATCCTCGACCTCGCGCAGCGCCTCGATCACCTCGTCACGTGACGGCACGAGCCGAGTGTAGCTTCCGCGTCTCGGGCGGGGTTCGGCGGAGGTAGCGGCTTCGCCGCTACCTCCGCCAGGGCTTTCGCGGTCGAAGGAGTACGGATCGAGCCACCGAGACAGGCGCCGACGACGCGACGAAGAAGGGGCCCGCGGGGGGAACCATGTTTCCCCCGCGTCGCTTAGCTGAGGCGGACGTCCTCGCGCCGCTCGCGGGCGAAGAAGTGCGTCCCGTCGATGAAACGCACCCAGTTGCAGCGCGTGCACATGACGAGCGAATGCGTGATCGCGGAGTCGGCGAGGTAGCGCACGCCGCGCAGCAGCTCGCCGTTCGAGACGCCCGTCGCGGCGACGATCACCTCCTCGGGCGCGAGGTCGTCGATGGTGAAGATCCGCTCGATGTCCTCGATGCCGTGCGCGTGGGCGTCCTCGATCTCGGCCCGCCGGGTCGGCCACAGCTGCGCCTGCAGCTCGCCGCCGAGACAGCGCAGCGCGGCCGCCGAGAGAACGGCCTGCCGCGTGCCCCCGATCCCGATCGCGAGGTGGTCGTTGGTGCCGCGAACCGCGGCGGAGATCGAGGCGAGCACATCGCCGTCCTGGATCAGCTTGATGCGCGCGCCGGCCTCGCGGATCTCCTCGATCAGGTCGTGGTGGCGCGGCCGGTCGAGGACGATCGTCGTCACGTCGTTGACCATGCGGCCGTAGGCGTCGGCGATCGCGCGGATGTTGTCGGCGACCGGATTCGCGAGCGAGATACGGCCTCGCGCGCGCGCGCCGACCGCCATCTTGCGCATGTACATGTCGGGCAGCGTGGGCATCGAGCCGCGAGGGCCCGAGGCGATCATCGCGATCGCGTTGTTGCCGCCGCGCGCGGTGACCGCGCGACCCTCGAGCGGGTCGACGGCGAGGTCGACCTCCTCCCCGCCTGCGCCGATCGTCGTGCCGACTGCGAGCTGCTCGCCTCCTTCCGGCGCGCCGATCACGATCCGGCCCGTGATCGGCAGGTTCTCGAGCGCGAACCGCGCGCCGGAGAACGCGGCCTCCTCTGCCGCCTCCTGGTCGGCGCGGCCGAGCCAGCGCGCGCCGGCGAGGGCGGCGCGCTCCGTCACGCGGGCGTAGGACTCGCAGATGCACGGAGGCCGGTGGCCGGCGTCGAGGCCGACGCGACCGGGCTCCGTCTGGACGTCGGTCACGGCACGACCTCGAGCTCGGTTCGGGCGAGCACGATCCCCATCAGCTCGGCGATCGCACGCTCGCGGTCGGTGCCCTCGATCACCGGCACCCCCGCACGCTCCGCCTCCTCGACGAGGTAGTCCTGGATCCTCCGGATCGCGTCCAGCCGCGTCAGGTACTTCTCCATCCCGCGCGTGCCGCCGGTGGTCGCGTCGCGCACGTGGAAGCGTGCGCGGTGCACGTCTTCGGACTCGATCCGCAGCACGGCCTGGACGACCGTCGCACCCTCGATCTGCTCCGGCACGAGGCCCGGCACGAGATGCACGCCCTCGAGCACGATCGACCAGGCCTCCGCCAGCGCGCGCCCGAGCACAGCGCCGACCCCGATCAGCACCTGCTCGGTCTGCTCGAGGAAGCCCTCGATCGTCCGCTCGCCTTCGAAGCTCGAGTAGTGCACCGAAGGCATCACCTCGGGCGGGAAGAACGCGCGGATCGTCTGGCGGATGAAGTCGGTCGACGTCACTCGCGTGACCCCGAGCCGGTGCGCGACCTCGGTCGCGACCGTGGACTTGCCAGTTCCGGTCGCGCCGCCGACGAGCAGCACGAGCGGACGCTCGAGCCCATCGGGGAAAAGCGGGGCGAGGTCGCTCATGGGCCAATCTCCGGTTGGCCCATGAGCGCGGGGAAGGGGGAAACCGAAAGGTTTCCCCGGCTTTGATCCTCGGCGGGCGCGGTGACACGCGCGCGGCGTCCGCCGAGGGCCACCTGAAAGGAGGGAGCGCGCGAGGGAAACATGGTGTCCCTCGCGGGAGCGAGCCGCAGGCGAGCGACGCTCATGCCGTCACCGGGGCGAGAGCGAGCAGCGCACGGTCGAGGTCGGGCGCAACGACGTCGTTGGCCGCGAGCACGACGCGGCGGCCGCGCGCGAGCGCGTGCTCGGCGACGAGGTCGATCGCCGCGCCCTTCAGCTCAACGAGATACGTGTCGGCCTCGAGGCGCGCGAGCTCCTCGACGAGAGCGCTTCGGTTGCCGAGGTTCCGCGAGACGTGGACGACGTCGGCGGCGAGCCCGTCGACCTTCGCGTCGCCGGCCGTGAACACCGCGACGCGGCCCGTCAGCGGCTCGAGCGCGCGCAGGCGCGTCTCGGCGGGGAACGCGCCCGGCCGCTCGCAGCCGACGCACACCACGAGGTCCGCGATCAGCCGGCGATAGAGGGTGAAGCCGGCGACGTCCTCGCCGGGCCCGACGACGAGCAGGCGGCGGTCGACCTCGACCGGCGGGATCGCGGTTCCGCTCGAGTCGAAGACGACGACGTCGGGGCTCTGCTCGGCCGCGAGCCGCGCCCCTTCCAGCAGGTTCGAGACGAAGACCTGGCCCGCGAGCCCGCCGCCGGCGCGCCGGCAGCCGATCGTCGGCACGCCGTACAGCGCCGCCGTCTCGAGGTGGTCGGAGGCTGCGTGCCGACCCGCGCGCGAGAGGGCGACGAGGTCGGCGACCGTCGGCGGCCTCTCGATGAGCTCGGGGTCGGTCGGCCCGCCCCGGCCCATGGCGACGACGACCACGCGCAGCTCGCGCGCCAGCAGCCGCGCGATGTGCCCGGCCACCGTCGTCTTCCCCACCCGCTTGCCCGTGCCGATCACCGCGATCGAGAGCGGCGGCCGCTCCCACGCCTCGAAGCGAGGCGGGTCGAAGCGAAAGTCGGCGCCCACGTACGGCAGGCCGGCCGCGAGCGCGCGCGAGGCCCAGCGAAGCCGCTCGGCCTGGTCGAGCACCGGCTCGTCCGAGAGGTCGACCACGATCTCGGCGGCGCCGAAGTCGTCGAGGAGCGGCACGCCGTACTCCGGCGCGCCGCGGAGCTTCTCGCTGCCGCCCGCGAGGATGGCGCCGACCCATTCGTAGGGCAGTTCGGCGAGCGCGGCGCGCACGACCTCCGGCGAATGCTCCCCATCCACCAGCGCGATCGCTCTCACGTCCCTGGCCACCTGAGCACGTTCATCGCCTGATCGTCACCTCGTCTTCGATCCTCCCGGTGTACTTCTCATACTCGAGCGTCTCGAGGTCGAACTGGATGATCCGCTCCTGCCCGTGGAACGGATACCGGCGCCAGATCGCGACGTGGCTGCCACTGACCTCGATCACGTTGTAACAGGGCCTCGTCTTGCCGCGCAGGCGCAGCGTCGAGACGGTGCCGGTGTTGACGACGAAGAGGTTCTCGAGGCGCCAGGCATACGGCACATGCTTGTGCCCGGAGAGGACGAGGTTTACCCCTGCACGTTGCAGGCATTCGATCACGTCGCCGGCGTCGTAGACGATGTTCCGCTCGCGCCCGGTCCCGGGGACGGGCAGCAGGTGGTGGTGCAGGACGAAGATGCGGAGGCTGGCCGGCTCGGCGAACTCCTGCTCGATCCAGCCGTAGCGGCCGCGGCCAACCTGGCCGTGGTCGAGGTCCGGCTCGGTCGAGTCGACGGCCACGACGGTGATCCCGTTCTTCCGCACGACCGCGTTGCGGCTCCCGAAGAGCTCCTCGAAGTGGGCGTAGCCGACGTTTCTCGAGTCGTGGTTGCCGGGGATGACGACGAACGACTCGCAGTCGATCCGGTCGAGGTACCGCTTCGCCTGGGCGTACTCCTCCTTGAACCCGAAGGTCGTCAGGTCGCCCGAGCAGACCACGATCTCTGGCTGGAGCTCGTTGATCTCGGCGATCGCGCGCTCCATCAGGTCGGGCATGAAATGCCCGTCGCCGCAGTGGATGTCGGACAGATGGGCGATCGTCTGCGGGGAGGAGCCCATGGCCGGAGTGTAGGCACGGCGCCGTCATCGTGGCCGGCGCGGGGTGCGCTCCCGGCCGGCGGCCCCGCGGCCCCATCCGACGGCGTTGCTACCTTGATCTCAGGTGGCTCTGGAAACACCGACTTTCCAGGCATATCGCGGAACGGACCCGCCGCGCTTCGTCAACGAGGCCGAGCTCGAGTACGCCAAGATCCTCGACTACTACGGCGTGCCGTGGATGTACGAGCCGCACACGTTCGTCCTCGAGCGGGACGCCGACGGCCGCGTCACCGAGGCCTTCACGCCCGACTTCTACCTCCCGGAGCAGGACCTCTACCTGGAGGTGACGGTGATGAAGCAGTCGCTCGTCACCCGCAAGAACCGCAAGCTGCGGAAACTGCGGAAGCTCTATCCCGAGGTGAAGATCAAGCTCTTCTACGAGCGCGACTTCGAACGGATCGCATCCCGGTACGGGCTGCGCAAGGCGAGCTGACCCCGTTCGACGACCGCATCGGCGACGTCTACCTCGACGCGCACGAGCTCGCCACCCGGGTAGAGGGACTCGCCGCCGAGCTGGCGCGGGACTACGACGGGCGCGAGCCGGTGCTCGTCGGGCTCCTGAAGGCGTGTGTCCCGTTCCTGATCGACCTCTCGCGCGCGCTCCCGATCCCGCACGCCGTCGACTTCGTCGAGCTTGCCGGCTACGGCTCCGCCGAGACGGGCGGCCACGAGCGGATCCGCTTTCTGAAGGACCTGGAGCTGAAGATCGGCGGCCGCGATGTCGTGATCGTCGACGAGGTCGTCGATACCGGGCTGACGATGCACTTCCTCTGCCGCGCGCTCGCTCTCCGCGGTCCGGCGTCGCTCAGCGTCGCGGCGCTCTTCGACCGTCCGTACCGCCGGCTCGTCGACGACCTCCCGATCGGGTACGTCGGCTTCACGGTCCCGGACGAGTTCTTCGTCGGCTACGGGTTCGACCTCGACGAGCGCTGGCGGAACCTGCCCGATCTGCACCTCGTTCGGACGTAAAGTTT